>ENA-OVGB01002691-OVGB01002691.1-human-gut-metagenome-genome-assembly--contig:-NODE-2691-length-12042-cov-2.819137_pt1 | contig 12042 bp, 6 predicted proteins | sample MGYA00237767_ERZ505413 | MGnify/ENA primary metagenome ERZ505413 (study PRJEB26158, sample SAMN06016410) | human gut metagenome | biome: human gut; feature: ankylosing spondylitis patient; material...
GAGCAGGGGGAGGAGTTCTTCGGGGGCGTCGATGAATCGGGAGGCGCCGGAGGCGGCGAGGTGCTCTCTGGTACGGAAGCCCCAGGTGACGGAGAGGCAGGGGACGCCGGCGTTGGCGGCGGTGGCGATATCGACTTCGGAGTCGCCGACGTAGAGCGTGGAAAGTTTTGAGGAGTGCAGTTCCTTCATGGCTTCGAGGAGGCTGTCGGGGGCGGGTTTACGGAGCACGCCCTTGCGTTCACCGAGGGCGGCGCCGAAGAGGCCCTGGAAGTAGGCGCGGTTCATGTCCTTGACTTCGGGGTCGGGCTTATTGGAGACGATGCCGAGCTTGAAGCCGCGGGACGCGAGAGACTGCACGGCGTCCATGATGCCGGGGTACGGGCGGGTATGATCGCGGCAGTGCACGGCGTAGTGAGCGCGGAAGCGGTCGAAGGCGGCGGGGAAGTCCGGGTTCTGTTCTCCTCCGGGCAGGGCGCGCATCATGAGCTTGCGCACGCCGTTGCCGACGAAGGAGCGCACCTCGTCGAGGCTCCGGCGCACGTCGGTATAGGGTTCGAGGGCGTAGTTCGTGCTGATGGTCAGGTCTTCCAGGGTATAGAGGAGCGTGCCGTCGAGATCGAAGATCACCGTATCGTAGGTCATGGCAGGTATCCGTGAATGGGCGGCCGTGGGCCGCGCGAAGCGTTTTTTCCCCGCCGGGCGTGCGGAGGCGTTCCGGGGGGAGTCTGGGACAAAAAAAGGGGGAAGGCGAACCCTCCCCCTCTTGTTTTTTTCTGCGGGCAGGCGCGTTCCAGACCGCGGGGGCCGGGACGCGTCTCAGGCTAGAAGGCCTGGCCCATGGAGAACTCGAAGCGGCCGCTGTGACGCTTGGTGCCGTCCGCGTTCTTGGAGAGCGGATAGCCGTAGGCGAAGCGCAGATCGCCCATGGGGGAGCGCCAGCGCACTTCCAGACCGGCGGAGGAATACACCTTGTCGAACACGCTGGAGCACTGTTCGCTGTCGGCGTTGAAGCCTACGTCGTAGAAGGGCACGAAGGCGAGGCCGAGGTCGGGCTTGACCACCCAGATGTACTCGAAGTTGGCATAGCCCATGCGGTCGGAACCGATGGTTTCACCGGTGAGCGGGTCACGCGGGGATATGTCGTCGTAGGAGTAGCCGCGGATGCTGCGTATGCCGCCGATCCAGAAGCGCTCGAACACGGGCACGGTCTTGCTGTCGTCGGCCTTGTACACGGCGCCGACGCGGCCGCGCACGTGCAGGATGTTGGTATCGTTGAGGCCGTAGTAGAATCCGGCTTCGAGTATGGGCTTGAAGAAGCTGTCGTCGCTGCCGGTCCAGGGGCCGCTGTACTGCATGTTGATGGACACGCGGGTACCTTCGGTGGGGAAGGTGGCGCGGTTGGTGGTGTCGCGGGTGACGCCCATGGACACGGTGCTGGCCCAGTGCTTGCCGCGGTAGGCGCGGATGATGCGCGAGGCGTTGTCGGACATGTGGTACAGGTTGTAGCGCTCGAACTCATAGCCGAAGTTCACGTTGGTGTATTCGCCTATGGGATGGAACAGGCCGAGACGCACGCCGGTGGAACGCTTGTAGAAGTAGGTCCATTCCTCGTCGATGGTGTACGGGCTCACGGAGAAGCCCCAGTAGGTGTCGAAGAGGCGCGGGTTCACGAAGGAGGCTTCGAGGTAGCGTTCCTTGGAGGCGGTGTAGCCGGACAGACCGAGGATGTAGCCGCGGCCGAAGAGGTTGTTCTCGGTGATGGAGGCCATCACGCCGAACTTGTCGTAGGTGGAGTAGCCGAAGCCCACGCTGACCACGCCGGTCTCGGTTTCCTTGACGCCCATCTTGAGGTCGACTTCGCCGGGCGTGCCGGTGGGCACCACGGTGGGGTTGACTTCGCTGAAGTAGCGGGTCTTTTCGAGACGCTGGGCGGAACGGCGCATCTTCGCGCCGCTGAACTGCTGACCGTCGGCCAGACGCATTTCACGCAGGATGACGTTGTCGCGGGTGCGGTCGTTGCCTTCGACCTCCACGCGGCGGATGTACTGACGCTCGCCGGGCTTCACGGTGTAGACCACGTCCACGACGCCCTCTTCGGGACGGGGACGGGGATCGACGTTGATGTCGGCAAAGGCGTAGCCGTAGTCGCTGTAGAAGTCCGTGAGGGCCTTCACGTCGTTCTGGAGCACTTCCACGTCGAAATAGTCGCCCGCGGCCTGATGCTCATCCATGGTGATCTGTTCGCGGATGCGGGCCTCGGTGTCTATGAGGTCGCCCTGAAGAATGACGTTGCCCACCTTGTAGTGCGTGCCTTCGCGCACGCGGAAGATCACGCGGATGCCGTCCTCTTCATACTGCACTTCAGGGGCGGCCACCTGACCGTCCACATAGCCGTGCTTCATGAAGTAGGCGCGGATGGCCTGGGCGTCGCGTTCCAGAAGATCGTCCTTGAGCACGCCCGAACCCGTGAACCACGAGAACATGCCGCGTTCCTTCAGGGACAGGAAGTCCTTCACGTCGTCGGGAGAGATCTCCTTGAGGCCTTCTATGGCCACTTCCTTGATGTAGAGCTTGCTGCCTTCCTTCACGTGCAGCACGAGCACGGCGGCCGCGCCGTCGGCGCGGGGCTGCACTTCGTAGGTCACTTCGGCCAGATAGAAGCCCTGCTTGTGATAAAGATCGGTGACCTTCTGCAGATCTTCGGCCAGCACCTTTTCGTTGAGCACGGAATCGGTATGGGTGGACATGGCTTCGGTGATGTCGCCTATCTTGACGGCCTCGGAGCCCTCCACGCGCACTTCCGCGATGCGCGGCTTCTCCGCCACGGTGAAGATGAGCACGGGACCGGCGGCGGAAGTCTCCACGTCGGCGCTCACGTCATCGAAGTAGCCGAGATCCCAGATATTGCGCACGTCCTCGTCGATCCTGTCCTCATCCACGGGGTCGCCGGTACGGGTTCCCACGCGCACGAGCACTCTGTCCTTGTCGATGAACTTGAGGCCGCGCACCTCGATGTCCGCAATGCCGCCGCGGCTGCTCTTCGCGGCCGTGCGCACGGAAGAGGTCGCATCGAAGTCGAGCACCATCTGTCCCACGAGGCTGTCCACCACGGGCTGGAGCTCAAGAAGGTTCGCGCCCTGCATGTGATAGGCGCGGGAGCCGGACGAAGAGGCCGAAACCATCTGCACATCGAGGCTGAAGCCCTCGCCGAGCTGGTTCAGACTGCCGAACACGGCATAGCCCGCGCGGGCGGAACGGGCGCGTTTTTTTGCGCTCGCGGCGTCCGAAGCGGCGCTCTTGCCGGAAGCCGACGTAGGTATGGCCGTCACGCCGTGCGCCTCAAGCGCCTGCCGCACCAGGGCAGGCACGTCTCTGGCAAGCTGCGACTGCGCCGAAGGTGCGTTCACGGCGAAAGGCAGCACCAGCACACGGGGTTCGGCCGCGTCTGCGCGTCCCGCCCACACGAAGAGGCAGGCCGCAAGGCAGACCAGACTAGAAAGAATCTTGCGCATAGAGCTCTCCCGATCTCAGTTCAAGGCTGCGGTCCATATCGTCCGCAAGTTCCCGGTTGTGCGTCACTATGACAAGGGTCATGCCCGTGTCTCGATTGAGCTTTTTCAGCACATCGGCGACACGCGCGCCCGTTTTTTCATCCAGATTTCCGGTAGGTTCGTCGGCAAGGAGCACCTTCGGACGCATGAGCGTGGCGCGGGCTATGGCCGCCCTCTGCCGCTCGCCGCCGGAAAGCGTGGTGACATGATGATTCAGTCTTTCGGCGAGTCCCACCTTTTCGAGGGCGTCGGCGGCCTTTTCCAGGGCTTCCCTGCGGGGCATGCCCGCAATGACGGCCTGCATGGCCACGTTCTCCACGGTGGTGAACTCAGGCAGAAGATGATGGAACTGGAACACGAAACCGAGTTCCCGATTCCGAAAATGCGCCGCCTCCTTCGGAGAAAGGGCGGAAAGATCGCGGCCCTCGAAGAACACGCTGCCGCTCGTGGCGGAATCGAGCGTGCCCAGGATATGCAGCAGCGTGGACTTGCCCGACCCCGACGAACCCACGATGGCGAGAGCCTCGCCTGCGGCCACGTCGAAGGTCACGTCGCGGAGTATGGTCAGTTCTCCGGCGGGACTTTCCACAACCTTGCGCGCATGCCGCACGGTGTAGAGACTGCGGGATGCGCCTGAAGACTCGTTGGTATCGTTACTCATAGCGAAGGGCCTCGGCAGGCACAAGGCGGGACGCCTGCCTGGCAGGATAGATGGTGGCCACGAAACACAGGAACATGGATACCGCGCCGATGGTGAGAAGGTCCAGCGGATCGATGATGACCGGCAGCGTGTCCATCATGTACACGCCGGGGGGCAGCTCGATGAACTGATACTTCTTGAGCAGCAGCGCCAGCACGATTCCTAGCACATAACCTATGCCCGTGCCAACAGCCCCGATGATGGCTCCCTGATACATGAAGATGCGTCTCACGGCTGAGGCCGTGGCGCCCATGGACATCAATATGGCGATATCCCTGGTTTTTTCCATGACGAGCATGACGAGCGAGGTGATGATGGAAAACGAGCCCACAAGGATGACCATGAGCAGCACTATGAACATGCCGAAGCGCTCGAGCTGAAGCGCGGCAAAGAGATTGGCGTTCATGTCGATCCAGTTGCGGGCGTAGAAGGGAGGCCCGAGACGTTCCGCCACGTCCGAGGCGATCTTTTTCGCGTCGTAGGGATCCTTGACGAAGGCCTCCACGCCGGAAACATGCCCGTCGGGATAGCCCATGAGCTCCTGCGCCGCGCCTATGGACACGTAGGCAAGACGGCTGTCGAAGTCGGACATGCCGGACTTGAATATGCCCTCCACGCGGAACGAGCGCAGCTTGGGCACGAAGCCCGCGGTGGTGCGCTGTCCGGCCGGGGACATGAGATTCACGCGGCTGCCCACGCGCAGATGGAAGCGGCGCGCAAGATCATGCCCCACGATCATGCCTGCGGGGCCGGATTCGCGGTCGAGATCCTCCACGCTGCCCGTCTCCAGATGCTGGAGAAGCGGCATGGCTCCGGCCGCGGAAGAGGTGTCGATGCCGCGCACCACGAGACCCGTGGCGCCCTGCGGCGTGGAAAGCAGCACTTCGGCGTACAGAAAAGGCGTGGCGGACACCACGCCGGGCGTCTTGCGTATGGTCTCGATGACGCTGCCCTCGCCCTTCGCGGCCTCGGGCCCGAAGGCTCCCGCCTGCGTGGCCATGACCATGACGTGAGGATTCGCGCCGAGGATCTTGGCACGCATCTCCTCGGTCACGCCGTTGTACACGCTCATGACGATGACGAGCGCGGCCACGCCGATGGCCACGCCGAGCACCGACATGTACGAAATGATGGAAATGAACGTGCGCTTGCTGCGCGAAATGAGATACCGCGAAGCAATGAACAGCGAAAACGACATGAAATTCCCCTTTTACGGGAGCTCCGGCGAAAAACGCCGGAGCCTGTTCCCGAAAGACTAGAGCTCGGGGCGCAGCAGCGGGAAGAGCAGCACCTCGCGGATGGTGGACTCGTCGGTAAGCAGCATGGTCAGACGGTCGATGCCCACGCCTTCGCCAGCGGTGGGCGGCATGCCGTACTCAAGAGCGCGCAGGTAGTCGTTGTCGAGCGGGCAGGCCTCGTCGTCGCCCGCGGCCTTGGCTTCCACCTGCGCCTCGAAGCGCAGACGCTGATCCACGGGATCGTTGAGCTCGGAAAAGGCGTTGCCGTACTCGCAGCCGCAGATGAAGAACTCGAAACGGTCGGTGATGTCGGGATTCTTGTCGTTGCGGCGCGCAAGAGGCGAAATCTCCGCAGGATAGGAATAGATGAACGTGGGCTGAATGAGCTTCTCTTCCACGTCAAGATCGAAGAGACGCGACTGAAGCTTGCCTATCCCCTCGCTTTCCATGAACTTCTCGCCGCGCGAGGTGAGATAGGCGCGCACGGCGTCGATGTCGTTGTAGAATTCGGGCTTGTGACCGCCCACCTTCTCGAGGGCCTCGTGATAGGTCATGCGCTTCCAGTGACCGGGCGTGAGATCCACTTCCTGCCCCTGATAGGTGATGACCGTGCTGCCGCACACCTCGCGGGCGATGTGCGCGAAAAGCTCTTCGGTGAGGTCCATGAGGTCCTCAAACGTGGCGTAGGACCAGTAGAACTCGCAGGATGTGAACTCGGGATTGTGACGGGTGTCTATGCCCTCGTTGCGGAAGCAGCGGTTGATCTCGAACACGCGCTCCATGCCGCCCACGATGAGACGCTTCAGATACAGCTCGGGAGCGATGCGCAGATAAAGGTCGATGTCGAGCGCGTTGTGATGCGTCACGAAGGGCTTGGCCGCCGCGCCGCCCGCCAGAGCGTGCAGCATGGGGGTCTCCACTTCCATGAATCCGCGCTGCTCCATGAAACGGCGGAACTCCCGCACGATGAGCGAGCGCTTGCGGAATATCTCGCGGGCACGGGGATTCATCACAAGGTCGACGTAGCGCTGACGATAGCGGGATTCCACGTCGGTGAGCCCGCTGTGCTTGTCGGGAAGCGCGCGGAAGGACTTGCTCAGAAGCCGCACGCTCGTGCAGCGCAGCGTGAGTTCGCCGGTCTTCGTGCGGAAAAGATGACCCGTCACGCCCACGATGTCGCCCACGTCGAGCTTCTTGAACGCCGAAAACGCCTCGTCGCCGAGCACGCTCTTCTCCGCGTAGCACTGGATGCGGCCGCTGCGGTCCATCACATGGAAGAAGATCACCTTGCCGAAGGAACGAGAAGACATCATGCGTCCGGCAACGGCGAATTCCTCGTCAAGCGCGGCAAGCTCCTCCTCGCTCATGTCGCCGTACTTCTCGCACACTTCGCCCGCGTTCTGCTTCCGCTTGAAATCGTTGGGATACAGCGGAATGCCCGCGTCCAGAAGATCGCAGGCCTTGCCCACGCAGTTCTTCACAACTTCATTCAGTTCGCCGTGATCGGCGAAATTCTCCAGCATGGGCATGAAATAGGCCGCATGTTCCGACTTCGTGGCAAGCTTGATGGGCTTGCGGGCTTTCTTCTGTGCTTCCAAGAGACACTCCGTTTTATCTGGCAGGGGCTCTGCCCTCTTTCCATGAATATGCTGCCACAGCGCTCGCGCGCCTCGAAAAGGCCGCAACGAAAGACTCGCTTTTTGGCGTCGTAAAAATATGGGCGTAGGACAAATACGCCCGGCCGTCAAGAGCCGGCCCCCGGGAAAAAATCAGACGCCGCCCCCCGCAGAACCCGCCCCGCCTCCCCCAGAACGCCCCCTGCACGATCACCTAAAAACGCCCGCAGACTTCCGGCCCCGCCGTCCCGGGCTCTCCGCCTGCCGGGATTTCCGCGCTCCGGGGATTCCCGAGCTCCGCATCTTCCCTCTCTCCGGCCTTCCCGAGCTCCGGGCTTCCCTATGTCCGGCCTTCCCGAGCTCCGGGCTTCACGCCGTCCGTCTCCGACCGCCTCGCATTGTTCCCGCTCCCCTTGTTCCCGGGCAGGGCGACAGGGTTTTCCTTGCCCATCCTCGACGAGTGGCTTACAAGTAAGGACATGAACACCCTGCGCACCATAGCCCTCGCGCTGCTTCTGCTCGTGTTTCCGGCCGCGCTCAGTGCGGACGCCCCCGAGCCTGAACTCACGCCCCCGGGAGAAGACATCGCATGGATGAGCCCGGAACCCGGTCTGGACATGGCTCGGCTCTCCTATACCAGGGACCGCGGCGACGACTTCTCAAGACGCCTCGTCATCCGCGTGCTGCGCTTCGATACCGCCTATTTCGACTTCCATCTCTTCAGCTCCCGCTGGGAGGGCAGCAGCGTGCCCACCATGCGCGAATGGGCCGACAACAAAAACCTTACCGCCGCCATCAACGCCAGCATGTATCTTAAGGACGGACTCACCTCCACCGGCTACATGCGCAGCGGCAGCCGTACCAACAACAGCCGCATAGTCAGCCGCTACGGCGCCTTCTTCGTCGCCGGTCCCAAGGACGACTCCCTCCCCCGCGCCGCCGTGCTCGACAGAAGCGTCGACGACTGGCAAAACCTCCTCCCCCGCTACGACATCGTCGTCCAGAACTTCCGCCTCATGGGCCCGGACGGACAGCAGATATGGCCCGAACACGGCCCCGAACACGCCATAGCCGCCATCGCCGAAGACATGAACGGCCGCATCCTCTTCCTCCACTGCGCCGACCCCGCCTCCGTCCACGACTTCGTCGAAGCCCTGAACGCCCATAAAAACCTCAACCTCAACAGCGCCATGTACGTCGAAGGCGGCAGCGAAGCCTCCCTCCTCCTCCGCCTCCCCAGAGACTTCCATATCTGGAACGGCATGTCCCCAGCTTCCTATATGTTCTCCTCCCGCGGCGACGCCATCCCCCTCCCCAATATCCTCGGCGCCGTCCAAAGAACACAGAAGTAAAGACAGAAAAGGCAGAAAAGACAGGAAAGGCAGCGGGGCTCCGCCCCGGACCCCGGAAAGACAGTGCGGGGGAAATAATTCCCCCCGCCCCCCCCTGGTTCCGCCTTCGGCTGCGCCGCGCGGCGGGTGCTGTCCAGATACCGGAAGTCCGGCTTCGAAACATGCAGGAAGGGCAAAGGTAAGGCTCGCAAAGGCCGGAGGTTCCGACAGACTCTTTCGGGCCGCAGACTCAGTGTGTGCGTGTCCTCCCGGACCCGCACACCGTGCCGACAGTTGTCCCGCTCCGCGGTGACAACTGTGCTGCAAGGAAAAAAAGAAGACCTCCCTCAAAAATACCGCAGGCGCCCGTCTGCTCCAGACACACTGTACGGGCGCACCCATAAGTAACGCCGACACCCGTCTCTCCCCTGCACGCAGTACCGTCCCGGAAGCTGCACGACGGTCTGAAGGATGTCTTTTCCGCTGTCCGCTCAAAAAACGGATTCCCGAAGCACTGAAAGCGGCGTGACCGGCGAAAAATTTCCCCAAACGTCCGGCCGCGCTCTCCTTAAAAAATCTGGAAATCCTTCCAACAACACCGATGTTGCCGCGGAAGCGGAAACATCGGTCGGCCACCGTGGGCGGGTGCGGCAGCACACGCCCACACTGACTGCGAAGCCCGAACAGTCCCCGCCGAGACTTCCGGCCTTTGTGCTGCTCCCCAGCCCTTCCCGTTCAACGCTCCGCGCTCCGCGTTCCCCCCATCTTCGATAAGAAGCTGAAAGAAACGAGGGGGCGCGGGGGGAATCATTCCCCCCGCTGCCTTTCCTGCCTTTTCTGCCTTTTCTGTCTTTACAGTCTGTCGTGGGAGGTACGGGCGATAAGGTCGTCCTGGAGGTCGCGGCTCAGGTCGACGAAGTAGGCGCTGAAGCCTGCTATGCGGACGATGAGGCCCTTGTACTTATCGGGTTCTTTCTGGGCGGCCTCGAGGGTAGCGCGGTTGACGACGTTGAACTGGACGTGCCAGAGGCGCAGGTCGCAGAAGGTACGGAGGAAGGCCATAAGTTTTCTCGTACCCTCTTCGCCGGCGACGCTGGCGGGGGTGAGCTTGATATTGAGCAGTCGGCCTTCGCGTTCTCTGCGGTCGTAGTTCTTGCTGTTGAAGTTGGAGAGGAGCACGGCGGTAGGACCGTGCAGGTCTGCGCCCTGGCTGGCGGAGGTGCCGTCGGAGAGGGGTTTCCAGGCGTGTCGGCCGTTGGGTGTGGCGCCCACGACCTTTCCGAAGGGCACATTGGAGGTCACGGAGATGGAGCGCACGTCCATGAAGCAGCCGAGGGGGCCTGCGTGGGCGACGCTGTAATCTTCGGCGGCGCGTTCCATGTTTCGGCCTATGGAGTCGGCGTAGAGATCGTTGTTGCCGTAGCGCGGGGCCTTTTCGAGCAGGCGGCGCACGTCTTCGCATCCTTCGAAGTCCACGGCGAGGGCGTGGAGCAGTTCTTCCATGGTCAGGGACTTGTCGTCGAACACGGTTTTCTTCACGGCGGCGAGGGCGTCTATGGCCGTGCCGAAGCCGAGCAGATCGAAGAAGGCGGAATCGAAGCCGCCGGGGATCTTTCTGTCCGTGTGGATATCCATGCAGGCGTCGAGGCACTTGTCGTGCAGGAGCGAGGTGAGCGGGCTTGCGAAGTGCCGGGCGCGCGTGCGGTTGATGATGCCCTGCACGGCGAAGGCGTTGCGCAGAAGGAAGGTAAGCTGTCTGACGTAGGCGTTCCAGAACTCCTCCCAGGAGGAGAAGGCGCACGGATCGCCGGTTTCCACGGTGACGAGGTCATTGCCGTACTTTCTGGTACGGCCGTTGAGCAGCACCATTTCCACGGCGGCCACGACGTTGATCGAGGTGCATCCGCTCGTGAAGGTATCCTTGTTGGGCATGCGCACGCAGGCGCAGCCGGAGGCGGCGTAGTCCAGGGCGGACGCGAAGTCCACGCCCTTGGCCAGACGCAGAGGAACGACCTCCTCGTCATTGAAGAACTTGGGATAGCCGCGGCCATCCTTGACGCTTTCGCAGGCCGCGTGAAGGAAGCGGTCGGGGGTGTTCTTGTGCAGCCGCACGGCGAGTTCGGGATAATGCAGCGGACAGGCGCGCTTGGATTCAAGGATGATGTAGCTCAGTTCGTTGGTGGCGTCGCGACCGTCGGCGGTCTGACCGCCAATGGTCACGGATTCCCAGTGAGCGTAGCCCTCGCTGGACTCGCGGTTCGACGGGGAAATGGCCAGATCCACGAACTGCGCGATGTTCGTCCAGAGGCAGCCCAGAAGCTCCATGGCTCTTTCCTTCGTCAGGATGCCCGCGTCCGTGTCGCGCCGGTAGAAGGGATAGAGATACTGATCCATGCGGCCGTTGGACACGATGGTGCCGGTGCGTATCTCCAGACGCGAAAAGGCCTGCACGAACCACTGCGCCTGAAGCGCCTCGTGGAAGGTGCGCGCGGGAAATTCGGGAACATGTTCGGCGTGTTCGGCCATGGCAAGAAGCTCGGCACGGCGGGCGGGATCAGGTTCCGCGGCGCCCTTTTCGCGGGCCAGAACGGCATGACGACGCGCCCAGTGCACGAGGGCGTCGCAGGTGATGAGACAGGCCTCAAGGAAGGGCTTTTTATCCAGCGTGTCTTCGGGATTGTCCGGATCCAGCGCCGCCAGACGCGCCGCGATGTCGGCACGGATGTCGGCCATGCCGCGGGTCAGCACCTTGTTGTAGTCGGGCACCCACTGAAGCGAAGCGCGCAGCGAGGAGGTCTCGTGCACCAGATACTTCGACGTGTAGCCGTTTTTGTCGTTGTACACGAAGCGCCGTATGTCGTCGGGAATACTGCGGTTCAGATCCTCATGATAGGTCTTTCCCTTCCAGTAGGGAGCGATCTCTCCGGTGATGACCGCAAGATCCTCGGGCCGCACGATGATCTGGGCGGCCTCGGCCTGCGCCAGCTGCGTGAGATTCTCCCCGAGAAAGTCGCCGTCAAGCTCGGGATACAGAATGCCGTAACGACCGCTGTCCGTACCGCAGCGCCCCGCAAGCAGCTGAATATCGTCGACGTAGACTGTGATATTTTCCGCAATGTGCTTCATGGCGAGAGCCCAGCGCAGCACGAGCGGCTTTCCCTCCGTGGCGCGCATGGACTCGGTGAACAGCCGCGCCCTCTCGATGTCTATGACGGGCGGACGGCCGTCGAAACGCTCGATGAGCGCGTACAGACGAGGATGTTTTGCCTTCATGGGGGACTCGAGTCCCCGCGCCTGATCCCTGAGGGCCTGTTCGTGGGGACTCAATACACAGCAGCTGTCGTCATACATCACGGAAGCTCCTTCTTTGCGACGGAAAGGCCGCGTCATGCGGCCTGATATCTCAATTGTTCCATCAGGCACGAGATATTGTCAATACGAAGTGAGAATAACGTGAAAAAACCGTCAGAAACATTTTCCGAGACCCGGGGGCCACAGACGCCCGAACAGCGTCCGCCGGGGTGCCACGCGCTCCCGTCTGCTCCGGACACGCTGTACGGACGCGGGACTTGCACGACGGCGGCTGCGTTTAACGCCGGAAGTGAA
>ENA-OVGB01002697-OVGB01002697.1-human-gut-metagenome-genome-assembly--contig:-NODE-2697-length-12023-cov-3.962149_pt1 | contig 12023 bp, 9 predicted proteins | sample MGYA00237767_ERZ505413 | MGnify/ENA primary metagenome ERZ505413 (study PRJEB26158, sample SAMN06016410) | human gut metagenome | biome: human gut; feature: ankylosing spondylitis patient; material...
GAACCATTATGTCGCGGATATGTTTGTCCGGTAAATAAAAAACAATACAAGATGAAACATTTTACTCTCGAGGAGTGCATACGCTCCGCTATGGCCGTTAAGTACGGAATAGACAATACGCCCGACGCCGAATCGAAGGATCACATTATTGAATCGATAGAGAATCTGCTCGATCCGCTGCAGGAGGCTTGGAGTCAACTATGCGCATCGAAAGGTATAGAACGTGACAATCTGATGATAACGTCAGGGTATCGCTGTCGCGAACTGAATAATCGCATGAAGGAATCATCAACATCGGCACATACCATCGGCTACGCGTTCGATCTGCTTCCAGCCAACCGCCTGATTATGGATTTCAGGAAATTCTGTAAGGACTATCTCTCGGATAAACCTTTCGACCAACTCATCTCGGAGCAGGAAGATAATAGCGGTATACCATCATGGATACATATCGGGTACAAGGATCATCAAGGAAGGCAGCACCGGCGGATGCTGTCGATGCGCGAAGAACGTTATTATCTTTGGGAAGAATGACAGGAAGCTTTGTCGCATCATATTGTCTCGCAAGTCGGCATGTGTGATTGTATGGTGGTTGTCAACGTATTGAAGCGCTGCGCCAAAATACACGGCAGACACGACGTGCGAAAAAGACTCGACAGTGGATTTTATCCGGATTAATTAACTACTTTTGTAACGGATCGCACGTGTGCGAACCGACATATTTTATTGACGTTTGATTACGTTCTTCTTTCATATTCGAACTTCGCAACTTTGACTACAAAGAAGAGAATGTAACGGATGTCCATGTTGTGCATATACATATTTTGTGTCCACGTGGCGCAATCTGTGCATATATGCCCACGTGGGCTGTCCGTATCCTTATTCTTTGTAGGGGCAGCGAAGGCCTGAATATGGGATAAGAGTATGCGGCAACCCACGTTTTTCATGTAGCCGTGAATCTTTTCGATTTGACACAGGCCTTTCAATGTGGAAAACATGAGTTATGGTGTCGCACGATAGAGGAGATGTCGCCCTGTACGCTTTATAATGTCCGCCATATGGCGGGTGCGGAGAGGGCCTATAATATAATTAGAGCTCGGCACCCGTAAGGGATGGGAACAGCCGTTGCCGTTGCGATCCGCCCGCGGTACGACCAGCCCTGCCGAGCTCATTCTTCATAAAGACGCTATAGTCGGCTGAAAACAACAATCGGGCCGTGGATGGCTGTTGTTATCAGAGCCTAAGTCGAAAAGCATGTGTTGCAAACAAATATAATGCCTCCGGCGTTTTCTCGATTATTATACAACAATACCGTTCTGGCCGAGGATATTACGGTATGTTTTATGCCACGTGAGGGAGAAGTGTTATACGTCGTACACCCCGTTCAGTGACGCATCTTACATAAAACGTCAGCTCCGACAGAGGCTTGCGGTTTGGCCACGGTCGGAGCTGTATTGTTGTATTTGACGTCAGCGTAGTACGCTATTTACATTGGCCGTGAATCTATCGGCCCTCGATGGCAACCTTTATCACGCCGTCCTCGCGGTTTTCGAACAGCCGATAGGCTTCGTCGATGCGTTCGAGCGGGAAACGGTGGGTGATCAGAGGCGTTGTGTCGATAAGGCCCTGCTCTATAAGACGCAATATCTCGGCACAGTCGCAACCGTCGACGCCGCCCGTCTTGAATGTCAGGTTTTTGCCGTACATATCTGGCAGCGGCAGCACCTGCGGACGGTCGTACAGAGCCACTATGGTGACAATGGCATTCGGGCGGGCACATTGCCATGCGAGGCGGAACGTATCGTCGGCACCGGCAACCTCGATGACACGATCGGCGCCGCCGTGGTCGCTGTGACTACGGACAAAATCGACACACTGTTCGGGCGTAGTGACCATAACGGAAGGGTAGTGGTCACGCACGAACTGCGCCCGCTGAGGCGACTTTTCGCATACGATAATACGTTTCGGCTGCTTCAACATCACGCACAACAGCGTGCATATTCCCGTAGGGCCTGCGCCGATGATGGCGACGGTATCCTCCGGCGATATCTCCGATATGCGTGCAGCCCAGAATCCGGTGGCGAGGATGTCTCCCACGAATAGCGCCTGATCGTCGCTGACCGTGTCGGGTATGCGTGTCAATCCCTGATCGGCATGCGGGACACGCACATACTCGGCCTGCCCGCCGTCTATGCGACACCCCAAAGCCCATCCACCGTCGGGATCGGAACAGTTGTTCACATATCCGTGACGGCAGAAGAAACACTCGCCACAGAAGGTCTCGACATTAACCGTCACGCGGTCGCCCTTCTTTACGGAGGTTACGGCACTGCCTACGGCCTCGACTACGCCGACCATCTCGTGCCCGACGGTTATGCCCTTGACGGCACGGGGAACACTGCCGTGCTTGATGTGCAGGTCGCTCGTGCAGATGCTTCCGAGGGTTACGCGCACGACGGCATCACGCGGGTCCGCGATCTCGGGCCGCGGCTTGTCCCGCATCTCGAAGCGTCCGCGGTCGATATAGGTGTATGCTTTCATTCGAAAAATGGTATTTTGTCTACACAAAGTTAGACAAAATACCGATAAAGTTGACGGGTTGCGCAATGTAGCGTTGGTTCGTAGGCAAATAACTTAAAAGACGCGTGTTGGTCTGAGTATAAAACGAGCCGCAACCATTATCTGGTTGCGGCTCGTATTTTTAATGCTTCCGAAGATCAATTATTGGGGAAATACATATCCTTCGGGGACATCGCGTACGCAACGAACTTTGAATGGCCCTACATCTTCTATTGAAGGTTCGTAATAAGAATAGTCTTTTTGCACATAATCTCCGGGACAATATACATATGATTCGTACACGAATCCAAAGCGAACATTCATATTGCTGAATTGAGTACAGCAAGCATCATTTGATTTTACCAACCCGGTAGCAACCATGGCGGAAAACTCAGCCAGATTAGGAACTCTCCAGACGGCTCCACCATCACCAGCTTCACTATAAGAAGCGCAAGGATTAGTCTGATTCCCTCCGTAGTTGATTATTTGTTTCAACGGGAAATCGATATATACTTTTTCTTCAGTCGGCCACCAGCCTCCTGTAGATTCCATTCTATAAACTTCTTCTTTGGCAACAAATACTCCATCGTAGAATGAATTGGCTTTGTCGTCTTCGTTATGAGGCCCTAATACGCCATCGGTACGTTCACGATACAATTCATCCACCAAGCGATCTTTAAACTCGAGAACCGTAGGTTTCGTACTAACGTACCCGTATGTTCCGGGGACATTGTGTGCTACATACGACGCGTCGGATGCCACATGCACCGTACTTACATCGAATCCACCTGCATTTGCCGGCAGTGATCGTATGCAACGTATGGGCTTGGCGGCAAATCCTCCGCCCCAATTCTGACCATCAGCACTTGAGGAACCTCGTTCAACAGCCCAATAAACTCTTTCCGCGTCACTACTGCTGGTATAATATAGCGCACCGTCCCATATATAGTCAATAGGATAGCCGTCGGCATAAGACCCGGGAGTAGTAGACCTTTTCATATTCATTTTGTCACCCATATAGAGTTGCGCGGCATTTGAGATGGCATTAGAACCCACACCGATACGTATGTATTCGTTGAGCGAGGGCAGATACCAGCGTATCTCGTTGTTGTCGATCACCCCGTTGCCGTTAAGGTCGCGGTTGCGTGACAGGCAGGCATAGTATGCGCCGCTGCCTCCACTGCTGGTCTTATATGCCGCTTCGCTCAATTTATGGGTTGTGCGGTCGCTGCTTACGGATGACGTCCAACCGTTGTAGGCCGATGCTATAAAGGTATTCCAATCTTTGGACAATCCGCCAATGAGTGTAATCTGATTGCTTCGGCCGTCGGTTTTGCTAAGTCCATTTAGGCCCTCCTTACCGAAGGTTATATGAGGTGTCTCATTGTAGGTCTCGATGCCAAAACCGTTTATGTCGCTCACGCGCGAATTGTAGAAGGTCTGTATCGAAGCCTGCGTGATGTAGGAGTAAATCTGACTGTAAGAGCTGTTTCCGTCTTGCGATATCGATGAACTCATCGCGATGATCATTTCACGCGGGATCTTGTTGGTCATCACACTCCACGACGTAACCTTCATTCCGGTCAGAGGATGACGGTAGTAATAGTATTCATTGACAAACGCCGTGAAACGCGCCACGTAGTCGTTATTGCTCCTTGTAACTATAATGCCGTCCTCAACTTTGTCGGTTGATACACTCTCACTCTCTCCCTTGTATATCTTTTTTACGACCTTGCCCATGGCAACAATTACGTCGTATACATCTTTCAGAAATTTACTCTTCTCGGTAACGGTTTCGCCGTATACACCTTTATTACTGATTCCGTCCAGATCCTCGCGGCTCCACCATGAGACACCCGGATAGGCGGCGATATCGGTTCCCGTCTGCGGCCAGAATTCCACCCACTTGTAATCGAATCCTTTTGTGGGGCTTATATCCTTACCAGCACCTGCCAGAACATTCTCCTTGGCAGCGGCCGGATCATCAGCATTCCTGACAGCATTGGCATATATCCTGTACGGGCTGAATGTTCCGCGCTTGTTCTGTACCGTATATGGTTCGGCATCCGTTGCCGTCGCATGCGTGTAATCCATGGCCTCGGATTGAATAACAAGGATCAGGTTGTCGGCTATGGCATTGTCGATGGCCTCATCACTCGGTTTTGCTTCGGCATATGTTCCCAACGCGGTCGTTATGGCCTCGGCTATGGTCGAGAGATTGTATTCGAGAAAAACCTGCTCGTAGTGGGCATCAAGCTCATAAGAGTAGGTCGAGGCATCGTACGTAAATATCTGCCCCTCGGCACCCGGTTGTTGTTCGTTGCCTTCCTTTTCCGCCTCTACGACTATGTTGTCAACTCCCTTTACGGACATTTTGTACGTATAGGAGCAGTTGCGCTCGACATTGAAGTTACTCCAAGCTTTATTACTGAAATCACCCAAATGGATCGTATAGCTTACGTTTCCCGTATAACTCTTGTCGGTCGTGTCTCCGGACTGCGAATATGTGCCGCTTATGACGACAAAAGTGCTGTATTGCGGTGCATTGGTCCATTTCTTGTTCTCGGGACGTGAACCCTTGTCGCCACTCCACTTGTCACGATCCTGATATGTTGCGATTGAAGCGTTTTCATTTGCCTCGGGAATGTTCTCTGGCATGTAGAACGAGAACGTATAGTTTCCGCCGCTGACGTTGCCTATGGTCATCGATGCGGAATTGATATACGTATCTGATTCTGTGTTGCTCTTGTTCGTGTTCGTCAATACGCTCTCCGTTGGAATATTGTAAACCCGATATGACGATGGTACGAATGTCCCTTTGGCTTCTTCGACTGTCTGCGCTATGTTGAACGTAATGCGAGCCATGGCTCGATCCATTTTCACAACGACGTTATCCGTGCCATCGAGTTGCCCGTAACTGGTTATATTCCCATTAGTGCCGAAAACAACGCCCTCATTCACTCCCGATATAAGCATCTGCGTCGAAGAGACAATCTGTATGGGCAGCATTTCAGTGTTTTTATACAAATCCTTACGCAACGAGATAACAGCGGCCTTAAGCTGCTCGAAGCTAAGATTCCCTGCTGCGGCATCCTTGGCTATCGACGCCATACTGCTCCAGAACCCGCCCTCATCGGCCACGGCACTAGTATTGGCCACGGCAAGCAAGTTCTTGGTTCCAGACGTGGTGTTGATCGTGATGGGGTAGGTCACACCGTTATCATTCTCGCTGCGAGTCCCGACAGAGATACGGTTGTTGGAGTCGTCAGTAGCTGTCGTAGACAACATTTGCTGGTACTTGCCGTCACTGCCGTAAACAAACAGATAGAGATTACCCAGATCCGAATAGCTGTTGTCGGCACGCGTCACGACAATATCCGTTGATTTGCCCATTCCCATGTTCAAGGTTACGCGTACCGGATGACCCTCGCTGTTGGTCGGCACACCTAAATCGTCCTTCGCGCAACTTGCTGCCATAAAGGCTACAGTTAGCATGAACGCAAATCTCAATCGTATGTTTGATATATTTTGCATAATGATCCCAATTAGATGTCATCTATTCGAATGCAGGTATCTCGATCGTTCTCTCAACCCATGCGTTTACCATGATGTTGAATGTCGGTTTAATGTCGACCACGGTTCCCTTAAACGTACCCTGTACGTCGATGCTCGTATTGCGCGGTACGCGGGGCAGGTAGACCGTGTAGTTCTTTGTCTCCTTTATCTCCGACGTGCCGGTAGAGTAGGCAAATTCTACTTCCAACTCAAGGCGGTAGGCTTTATCTTTTCCGACTGTTGTTTCGCTCCCGTTTTCGGTAGTGAATTTTCCGCCGGTCTTGTCGTATGTGCCGTATTGATTCGGGGCGAGATATGTACGGGCGATGGTCGTATAAGAACCGTCTTCAGGTTGGGTGTTAAGACTATCCGGAGAATCCGCCGATATTATCTCCTCGGTGACAAGCGTATCTCTATATGTAATGTTAGTAGCATTGTTATGCAACCCTTGCACTGTATAAAGGTGCGCTACATTGGGACTATGGTAAACCGTGGCACGCGTCACTTTAATGGTTAAACCATTGTCCGCATCGCGATCCTTGTTGAGCATCAGCCTCAAACGACCCAACACATGCTGTACTGTCACGGGTATAACTGTCGGTTTGGTTACGTTTACTGCTGTTCCGTAATCGTTCTTGTATGCCGCCGTTCCGCTGTCGTTCTTAAGTTCATTCCCGAATTCATCGTAACGGTTGTTCGACATGGGTGAGACGAAATCGTCAGTTGCACTCCAGCCGCCGAATTCCGACAGGTCGAACTTCAATGACTCGAGGTTAGCCTTTGACAGCGATGCCCAATCCGTAACCTGCGCTGCGTCGACCGTCGGCTTCGGGCCGAAGTTGTCGTTGGCAATAACGTAGAAGTTAATATAGCCACCCTCGGATAATGTTATGGGTATGTAGTTCTGGCCTTGGAGATTGTCCGCCTCGGCATAACCGACCTTTTCTCCTTTCGCATTGAAGGCATATACGCGCAGTTGGCGGATATCGTTGTCCGTTGCGTCGCTACCTACGCGGGTGTTGTTGCCGCTGCTCACGACGAGCCGCACATCCACGGGCCCCGAGGCTGCCGTCGGCGTATCGCTCTTGCCGCACGACGTTGCCACGGCCAAGGCCGCTATCGTCATCAGGCAGGATGTATATATTGTTCTCATATTGTAGTAGTCTTTAGTGTCAGTTTTTGCCGAAATCGGGGTTAACGGGGACAGAGTCCCAGTCGTCTATCGTTACGCCGATGGGGGAGAAGCGGATGCGGATAGGTACCGTCACCTCATTTACACCCTCTACGGCTATATTGTGTTCATGAAGGAAGTCCGCAAGCGGGAACTCGTGCGCCACGACACGCGTTTCGTCGGAGTGCAGGCGCAGCATTATATCGTTGTCGTCGTTGAAACGAAGTGTGTTGAACTCGGCCGTATAGACGGTTTGCTCTCCGTCGTATCCTGCGGCGAGTACGGGATGGTATGAGCAACGCTCCTCGTCAGAGGGGACATTGTCAAAATCGGTGAATGATGCGAGTTGCGTCAGCTCGAGTGACGGGACACCCATGGTCGTTTGGTCAAATCCCTCGACACGTACACGGAACTTGACGTGCGAGCAGACAAAGTCGCATATATAATTGTTTTCGACCAGCGTTTCGGGCACCTCTATCTCGATGGTACCGTAATAGAGAGGGTCGTTTGTGGCTATATCGGTGTTTTCGAAATAGCCGTTTGCGGCGATCTTCTCGCCTTCGTTTATGGTTGTTTCATCGAGTGCATTACCCCAGCAAACGACCTCGTACCGGCCGGGGAAAAGCATCACGTCGGCACCCTGATACGCCGCAAGGGCATTGTCGTCATACTTATGTATGGCGGCCAGCGAGCCGTCGGCGATCGAGTAGACATACATGGTCACATGCTCGATCTTTTCGGGGAAGATATCGGTCGTACCATCGCCGACATAACGAAAGCGGAGTGTCACCTTTCCCTTGCAATCGTCCATATTCTCTCTGATGCACCCGCCGGCGAGCGGCAGCGTCACGATCATGGAAAGTAACAGATATGTATATAGTTTTCTCATTTGCTTTTGTCTGTTTGCGTGTTATTCCGTAGTGTTCGGAGATGCTACGAATTTTTCGGGTTAAATTGTCCGGATCGGGGGCACGGCCCGCGCCGCACCCCTTTCCGAACCGTTTGTTGATTTATGGATCTTGTGTCTGATTAGTTCTTGTCAAACTCGGGAGTTACCGCCTGCGTTGCGAAGTCGGCTACGGTTACCTTTACGATAACATTGTAATCGGTAACAACCACGGGGCCTGCCGTAACGTTAAACGGAGATAACAAGACATTGGTCGTGTATATCTTGCCCGGAGCGTATGAAATATTGGTGGTAGTATTTCCTTCAAACAGATCGATAACGTTTACGTATGCTATATTATCTTCAGTTACGGGGAACATGAACTGAGAAGCCACGCTCAACGCTGCGTCATCACTGTTCAAGTTGATGGGATCGCCTATTTTATCTCCACTTGCGTTTGAGTTATAAACCGTTATGCTGCTGTTGTATGCTGAAGGATCTTCAAAATGCAGCAGGAAGTGCCAGTGGGGTTCCTTATCAGCTTTCAAAGAGACTGTCATTGTCTGGTTCGTCTCTTCACTATCTATTGTAAACGGCACAAAGAAATGGAACGGTACGCACTGGCCGGGATCCTCCTCTACTTTGGCATTGTAATCCGCAGGTAGAACAGAAGCATAGTTATCTGCATTATTGTCATATCCGTTGTATGTAAGTACAGGCTTCAAGGCATCCCATCCGGTGATAGTAGTTGCGGGCGTCCACTCTCCGTTAACGATTGCATTCATTGCCGTAGGCGTAGCGAAGAATGTGTTGTCGGCCACGGGTGCAGCGGCGAAGATTGACTCGGCGCCGTATACGTTGCTCTGGTAGATACCGCAAACCTCGGCATTCCATCCGCTCCATTCAACCAAATAATATTTTTCACCAACCTTTACAAGTTTATATCCATCTGTATCAGTCTCAATCTTGCCCCACTCTATACGCGAGATAAGAGGACGTATGGTGATAACGGCATTGTATGCCTGATCTCCTTCATTCCATTGTGCATTATTGAATGTAGGAATATCGTCGTTTACATCCGGAGTAAGCGGTGTGATATCGAGATCGCATCCGGCAAATACCATCTCGTTCTGACCCATAGACGGGGCCTGCTTTGCCAACTCTACAGAGAATGTATTCATGTTATCACCCTCGTCAGGCATGACTACGCCATCGGGGGCATTTGCCACGATATATACGGCCGTCACGTTATCGAGGCCTACAAAGCGCAGACCGGTGGTGCTAGTGATATCGGTCAGATAACCATTCTCAGTTGTCAACTCGTATGCATCCTGCACTACTCCGTTTGCATTGGTGAAGAATACATTCATAGAACTAATCTTTGTGCCGTTAGCTGCATACGGAGCATCCGGCGTAAGAGCAGCGCGGGTGGTCGGCAGGTTTACCTTGAGCACAATCTGCTTCGAGCCGTCGGCCGATGGGGTCGCGGCGTCGTCCTTCGAGCATGCGACCATGCCGATGCATGCCGCAGCCATTAGTAATAGTTTGAATTTCATAGTTTTTTTAATTAAGAGTTTGTGTCGTTTAATTAGTTTCTTGTTTCCCGTGCGGGCAGTCGCCGCATCGGCTGATTGAGGGTTTAGTGTGAATTGTGTGTATGGTATATTTTTAAGGGTTAATATTTATATTCCATTCTTACTCCAAGCTCTTTTCCAACTCGGCAATATTGTGCTTAGCCTCGGCCGAGCCCAACTTGGCAGCTTCCGACCACGTGCGGCGGGCGCTGTCCGCATCGCCTCCACGGGCATAGGCCAAACCTCGGGCATTGAGTACACGTGCATCATTCGGGGCCTTCGCAAGCAGCGACAGAGCACCGTCGTAATCACCCGCTTCGATAAGTCTTGCGGCAGCATTCACCGCAGCGGCTACCTGCGTGGGGTAGGTGCGGGCTGCAACCTCAAGCACATGGTTATACTCCGCCGAGCCCTTCTCGTAGAGACCGGCTACACGGTACATCTCACTCAGAGAGAGCTTCTTGGGGTCGCTGTCAAGCAATGCGCGTGCCTCTGCCACGTCAAAGTTGCGAACGTTGTAGATTATGCGGTAATCGTTGCGACGCAGACTCGGGTACATCTCGTTCATAAGACGCTGGTAAATGGTCGGCGGAATAAGGCGCTTGAGCGCGGCATCCTTCTCGTCGAGTGACATCGTCTGGTCGTCAATGATGGCCAGCACCTTATCCTGATCGAGCAACTTGGGCGTCTCTACGACTCGCTTGCGGAGATTGATCCAGTCCTCGCCGCGTCCCGTTGCCGTGATCTTGGCGCGATCGACATCAGTGTTGGCGGCCATATAGTCGGCCAGCGATGCGGCGCGACGCTCCGACAGCGCGAGGTTGTATGCCTCCGGCGCCTCGGGCGATGCCCATCCGTCGATGGTGATCGACGTTATGGTCAGGTCGCTGTCGTCGTCAACACGCTCGATCGACTCCACGATCGAGGCCAGCTCCGATGCGTTATTCTTGTAGTCGGTAAGTATGTCATGCTTGTCGACCTTGAAGTTGACGTATGCCGAGAGCGATTCCTCACGCGTCTTGACGGGTTCGGGATCCGGCTCGACAAATGCCAACAGGTATTGCGGCTGGTATGGCGTATGGAGAATTACGGCCAGAGGCGATGTGCCCAAAGCAAGTGGCGTATCGTCACATCCGCAACTCTCCTCGCGTATTCCGATCTCGGCGTCACGCATCCACTTCTCGCTGGCGACAGTGGCCGAATAGGGTATGAGCTGCTCTCCCGCAAGACGCTGCGAGCGCCGTGCCGTACGGTCGGCGTAGGCGGCATTCTCCGATATGGTCTGTTCGTCGCGACGCAGGAAATGCATATAGGCACGGCGGCCCATTATCTCGATGGCCGGTAGCTCGACACTGCGTCCGTTGTTCTCTATTACGGGTGTGAGGATGAGGGTCTCGTCACCGCCTACCTCAAGCGTCGTAACATCGAGCGTCATGTTTACGGTGACGGTCTTGCCGTCGTCGTTGACGTCAAGGTCGCGTATTTCAGCCTCGCCATCCATTATCTGCTGCGCCGTCACGGGCAGCGCTGCGGCCGCCGCAAGCAGCATTGTTGACACTATGCGTATGATATTCTTCATGATCGTTTGCTTTTTCAGAACAGATATACAAGATTTATCGCCGCCTTGGTGGGGCCGAAATAGTTGTGGTGGCCGCTGCCGACCTTCGATCCGCATCGCGGACACATATACTTGTCATAACGCGTATATGCGTACCCGACGCCGATCTCGGCCTCGAGATTCCAATGTTTGCCGAGCATCCACGCATAACCGTATGCTATGCCGGCACCGGCGAACCAACCCTCGTAACGGTAATCCTTCAGATTCGAGAATTTGGTGCCGAGAAAGTCCGGTATGCCGCCTACATTACCGACGTTATACTCGCCGCCCCAGAGGTGCGCAGCGAGGAAGTGACCGCCGAAACGCTTGCAGGTCCAGTAACGCACTTCGGGCTGCACGAACCAATGTTTCCACTTCTTGTTATCGGAGAAAGTCCACGGGTTGTAGTTGCCCGAGAGATCGAACGTCCACTTCTCCGCCAGTCCGAACTCCACGCCGAGGTTCATGCTCGTTGTGGCGTCGTAGAGGAGATTGCTCTTTACGGCCCACTTTTGCGCTTGTACGGCGCCCGTGAAACCCGACGCCACGAGGACAAACAGCAATACCAGATATTTTTTCATTCCAAAAAAAATATATTGTAAAATTGTAAAAATAAAACAAGACGAAAACCGATTTGGGGTTGCAGTCTATTGCAAATATAATTAAAAAATCCCCCCCCCC
>ENA-OVGB01002698-OVGB01002698.1-human-gut-metagenome-genome-assembly--contig:-NODE-2698-length-12022-cov-63.558035_pt1 | contig 12022 bp, 9 predicted proteins | sample MGYA00237767_ERZ505413 | MGnify/ENA primary metagenome ERZ505413 (study PRJEB26158, sample SAMN06016410) | human gut metagenome | biome: human gut; feature: ankylosing spondylitis patient; material...
ACGGCGGGAAGTTGTAGTGATGGATGTAGCGCTTGGTCTGCTCGTCGGTCAGGTCATCCATGAGCTGGTTGTCCTTGGTGCCGCCGAGGGTGCAGGTGGTGAGCACCTGAGTCTGGCCGCGGGTGAACATACCGGAACCATGCACACGGGGCAGGATGCCGACTTCTGCGGCCAGCGGGCGGATCTCGTTGATGCCGCGGCCATCCACGCGCTTGCCCTCGTCCAGCAGCCAGCGGCGGACGACGTACTTCTGCATCTTGTAGCTGACGAGGTCGAGGTCGGCCTCGGTCAGGTCGGGGTACTCCTCAGCGATCTTGTCCATGATGGGCAGCAGGGCGGCATCACGCACATTCTTGTCGTCGGTATCCATAGCGGCCTTGAAGTCGTCGAGATACTTCTCCTTGATGGCGTGGAACACGTCCATATCGAGGCCCACGACCTGGAAATCGATCTTCGGCTTGCCGCGCTCGGCCACGATGCTGTTGATGAAGGTGATGATCTTCTTGATCTCCACGTGAGCGGCCTTGATGGCGTTCAGCATGGTGTCCTCATCGACCTCATTGGCACCGGCCTCGATCATGACGATCTTGTCCATGGTGGCGGCGACGGTCAGGGCCAGGTCGCTCTTCTTGCGCTGCTCCTGAGTGGGGTTCAGGACGATCTCGCCGTCCACCAGACCCACCTGCACGCCGCCGATGGGGCCGTTCCAGGGGATGTCGGACACGGCAGTGACCAGAGATGCACCGATCATACCGGCGATCTCAGGGCTGCAGTCAGGGTCCAGGCTCATGACAGTCATGGTGATGCACACGTCATTGCGCATCTCCTTGGGGAACAGCGGGCGCATGGGGCGGTCCACCACGCGGCTGGTGAGGATGGCGCGCTCACCGGGGCGGCCCTCGCGGCGCATGAAGCTGCCGGGGATGCGGCCTGCGGCGTAGAGCTTCTCCTCATACTCCACGTTCAGGGGGAAGAAATCCACGCCTTCGCGGGGCTTGGGGCTCATGACCACGTTGCACATGACGCAGGTCTCGCCGTAGCGGATCAGCGCACTGGCGTTGGACAGACCGCACATCTTGCCCATCTCGACCTTGAACGGGCGGCCTGCCAGCATGGTCTCGTAGACCTTGTAGTTTTCAAAGGTCTCTCTGCGGGAACCAAATTCAATTGCCATTGTTTTTGCCTCCTTGGATCTTTTATTTTTTTCTATCCAAAAGGCGGTGGCACGCGCATCATAGCAATAAATCCAACGTCCGTGCACTGCTTTTTCGGCACAGGCGTTCGATTTACTGCTGCAATACGCAGCCGCTGCCATTTGTACATAAAGCAAAAGGCAGGCACCTTTGCGGTACCTGCCCTCTGTTTAAATTACTTACGCAGACCCAGAGTTGCGATCAGAGCACGGTAACGCTCGATGTCCTTCTTCTGGAGATAAGCCAGCAGATTGCGGCGGCGGCCAACCATCTTCATCAGGCCGCGGCGGCTGTGGTGATCGTTCGGGTTCTTCTTCAGGTGCTCGTTCAGCTCGTTGATGTGAGCGGTCAGCAGAGCGACCTGGACTTCGGGAGAGCCAGTGTCCTTCTCGGTCAGAGCGACTTTGGCCATAACTTCCTGCTTGTTCATAGTTACATACCTCTTTATAAAATTTTATGTGCCAATGGAACAGCGGCGGGAAACGGCATTCCCAAAAAGCGGGCATACTCCCAGCCCCGTACCACGGTAACAGATACAGTATACCAGAACCCCTTGCAAAAAGCAAGGATTTTTTTGCCTTCTGCCTTTATTTTTTGGCGTAGGCGTTCCAGTAGAGCTGCACCTCCGGCAGCTTCTTTCTGCGCAGCAAAAACAGCATGGGGATCAGGTACACGGCCACCGAGATCAGCATGGAGGAATCGTAGCTGCTCACGCTCTCGGCCATGGTCACGGTGCCGTACATGCCGCCGATGATCATGGAGGAGATATCCATCATGCCATGCAGGAAGACCGTCACCCAGATGTTGCCGGTGCGGAAGTAGATGGCCGCGAACAGGCTGCCCAGCGACGCCGCAAACAGGCACTGCATCAGCACGCCGAAGGGGGCCGAACCCAGAAGGTTCGTCAGGTGGGCCGCGCCGAACAGCACGCCAGACACAAGGCAGGCTTTCCAGATGCCGCTCCGGCTGGTGCCGTAGTGCTCCAGCAGGGTCTGGGCCACCACGCCGCGGAAGACGAACTCCTCTGCCACGCCCACCATCATCATGCTGAGCAGAAAGGTCAGGATGCGCACCGGCGGCAGCAGCTCGGCATCGGCAGGACGCCCGAACATCAGCGCGCCGAAGATGCTGTATCCGATCATCACCAGCGGGTACATGCCCACCAGCAGACCGTTGAAAAAGCCGCTGCCCCGCCAGCGCAGCAGCCTGAGGCGGCCGGTCTTTTGCAGCACCAGCACCACCACCAGCGTGCCCACAAGCTCCTGCAGGCCGCTGTAAAGGTAGCCGTCCAGGGCGGAAAAATCTGCCCGGGCAAAGAGCAGGACAAAGGTAAAGACCAGGTCCGATACGAACAGGCTGCCGAGGAACAGCACCTCGACCAGGATGCAGAACAGGACCGGGTGCGCGTTGCGCAGTCGTTTGAGCATGAGGGAGACCTCCTGAGCGATCGTTTGATTTTTTATTGATGGTGCCGCATACTTATTTTTTCAGCACCCAGATCTGAGAAAATTCCTGCGTATCCAGCATTTCAACGGATGTATATCCGCCCAGCCGTGCGATCTCCTCTGCTGACGCCTGATTTTCCTGCGTGATCTGCTCCACTTCGCCTGGAGTGACGAATTGCCACAGGCCGCGCCCGCAAATGAACACCACCATGGAATCACTCTCACCGGTGCAATATTCCCGGAGCAGCGTGCTGGAAGTGTCCTGCACCGCACAAATCTCTTTGAAGTGCAGATACTCCGGGAGCTCCGATGTGAATGCCGTCATATCTCCGATCAGCGACACACACTGCGCGTCGCTGTACTGTTCCAGTTCTTCATTCACCTTCCGGTTACCAATGTACATCCGCTCCGGCGTCAACACAAAGGCCAGCACAAGCATCAGTGCACACACAGCCTGTGTGATTTTCTTTCGTGCATTCTGTCCCAGCGTATCCAGCACAGCAAAAAAGCCACAGCCGCAAAAGAGTGCTTCCAGCGGCTGCAGATGATATACATACCGCAGGGATTTATACGGCGAGATCACTGCAATCACGATGAACGCAGCCAGCGCCGGGATCGTTATTAGTTTTGCGCGGGGTGCAATCAGCACAGTCTGCCGCAGTTTTCCCGGAAGAAATCTTTTCGTCAATGCCACAAGGAGCAGCAGCGCCATGATCCCCGCGCCCACGCCAAACTCCACAATGCTCCATCCCGTCAATTCCAACGGGCCCTTGGGGTACTGGCTCAAGTTCAGGATATTATCCGTTGTAGTGTCCAGCGAGACCGTCGATTGGGAGTGCAGCTGCGCAAGCCAACAGGGGAATGTAAGCATCATTCCGCCAACACCAGCCAAAGCCGCCGCTGAAAACTGCACCACATGTTTCCACTCCCGCCGCAGCATGAGGTAAAAATCATACACTGCACACAATAAAAATGCATAGATCACATAGAAATACTGCGTGAGCATTCCCAGATAAATGACGATGCCGATCAACAGATACCGGACAAGCGTCGGCCTGCGCAGAGCCTTTGCCAGCAGCAGCGCCAACACGGTGGTAAACAGGGTCAGAAGCATATACATTCGTATCATCGTTGCATTTGAGATTGCCTCTCCACTGAATGCATACAGCGCGCAGACGAACAGCGACTTTTTCCAACTGTTCTCCCCTTCAAAAATCTCCATGCCAAGTGCATACAATGCCGCAATGGTGCCGCCGAACAGTGCAAAATTCAGGCCAAGGCCAGTCCATTTTGTAAAGCTGCCCGGGAACAGCGAGCAAACCGTGTGCAATAAAAAGTAGAATACCGGCGGGTGGACATCCTGCGTCTGATTATAATAAACCGACGCATAGTCGAAGCGTTGGCCCTCCTGCACAGCAACATAGGACATAAAGTCCTCCCGACTGTAAATGTGTTCGGCGCTCGTGCCGCTGTACGCGCGTTCACCGTTATAATACCAACTCAAAAACGGCGCATAATCGCTGTTTGAAAGTCCATAAGAATAAAGTTCATCCGCAAAAAATCCTTCTTTGCGCACTGCCCACCAGCCGCAAAAGCAGACCAACATGGCAAGGAACACAAGGATCCACCGCGTTTTCATTCTCTGTTCTGTCTGTTTCATACTGTTCCTCATTTTTCCCGTCCGGTTCTCTTTCCGCATTTCACGCTGCATCCGGGCTCTTTGCAAAACCGATATGCGCTGCCCAGCCATTGCCGTTCGATGTTTGTTTTGTGTCTATTCTAGCACACTTTTGGCAAAAACGATAGGGGGCAGCGGAAGTGCAGCCACCCGCTCCGCCCTGCCCGGGCAAGTCGGCTCTTGACAAGGTCCGTTCGTTTATGCTAACATAACGGTGTTATCCAGCTTGATACAGGAGACTGCATGAAAGACGAACGCGAAACCAAAGAAAAGCTGCTGCAGAGCGCCCGGGCCGAGTTTCTGGCCAAGGGGTACCAGGGCGCTTCCCTGCGCAGCATCTGCAAAGCCTCCGGCGTGACCACCGGTGCGCTGTATTTCTTTTTTAAGGATAAGGACGATCTGTTCACCTCGCTGGTGGCCCCGCAGCTGAACACCCTCAAGGCCATGCTCACCGAGCACATGCGGCAGGAGCTGCTGGTGCTGGACAGCGGCGAGGACGCGGCGGAGAACGATTTCCGCGGCGATGCCTATGCGTCCCAGCAGGTGCTGCACCTGCTGTACCAGAACTACGACCTGTTTCTGCTGCTGCTCACCGGCAGCTACGGCTCCAGCCTGGAACACTTTGTGGACGAGCTGGTGGCCATCTCGGAGGAGCACTACCGCAAGCTGGCCGACCAGCAGGCCGCGCTGCTGGGCGTGACCCCGCCGCAGGACTACACCATCCACTGGCTGGCCCACATGCAGATCGACGCCTTTGTGCACCTGCTCACCCACGAGCCGGACGAGCAGAAGGCCCTGGCCCACCTGCAGGACATCCTGCAGTATATGCTCAGCGGCTGGAACGGCCTGTTCCAGCCCCCCGTCAGCCCCGGCCCCTGAATCCGCCACTTTTTCCATGGCGCATTTGCTGCGTCATGGTTTTTATAAGCCCTTTCACATAACAGTGTTATGCTGTGTAAACTTTTTGAGGAGGAACGGAATCATGTATCTGGAAGTAAACGACCTGTGCAAGAGCTACGGCGAAGGCGGCAGCTACACGCAGGTGCTGAAAAATGTCTCATTGGAGGTGCATCAGGGTGACATGTGCGTCATTCAGGGCACCAGCGGCTCAGGCAAATCCACCCTGCTCAACTGCATCGGCGGGCTGGACACGGTGGACAGCGGCTCCATCGTGGTGGACGGCAAGGAGATCGTGGGCCTGAACGCAAAGCAGCTCTCGGATTACCGCCGGGAGGAGCTGGGCTTCATCTTCCAGTTCTACGATCTCGTGCCGGACCTGACCGTGCAGGAGAACATTCAGGTGTGCCAGTACCTCACCCGCAGCCCGCTGGACCTCGGCGAGCTTTTGCAGGTGCTGGGCCTGACCGAGCACAAGAACAAGTTCCCGGCCCAGCTTTCGGGCGGCCAGCAGCAGCGCTGCGCCATCGCCCGGGCCCTCATCAAAAATCCGCGCCTGCTGCTGTGCGACGAGCCCACCGGCGCGCTGGACAGCAAGACCTCGCGGGAGATCCTCACCCTGCTGGAGCGGGTGAACGCCCAGTACGGCACCACCATGCTCATCGTCACCCACAACAACGCCATCAAGAACATGGTGCATCAGGTGGTCCTCCTGAAGGACGGCCAGATCCACAAGAACTACCGCAACGAGGTGCGCACCCCCGCTGCCTGTATTACTCCCTGCCGCAGCTGGGCGTCCGGCTGCCGGGCCTGCTGCTGGTATATGCACTGGTGATGCCGCCGGTGATCGCGGCCGCCGTCAACGGCATCGTCATCCGCAAGTCGCTCAGCCGCACCGCCCTTTCACTGCTGCGCAGTGAGCAGAAGGCCAGCCACGCCAGCAGGATCTCCCGCATCGACCTGGGGCACCTGAGCTTCCTGCCCCGGTTCCAGCTGCGCCAGCTGCTGCGGGAGCTGCGCTCGGCCTTTGCGGTGCTGGGCGGCATGTTCATCTGCCTGCTGGTGCTGATGATCGCGCTGGACTGCTATGTTTACTGCGACAACTTCAACCGGCGCAGCATTCTGGAGACCACCTACGAATACTGCTACACCTACAAATACCCCACCGAGGAGGTGCCGGAGGGCGGCACCCCGGCCTACGCTGAGACCCTCCGCCAGACTTCCTACGGCTACGATCTGGATGTGACCATGCTGGGCATCGACCCGGGCTGCCCCTATTTCCCGGAGGTGGCCCCCACCGCCAAAAAGAGCGAGGTGGTCATTGCCAGCTCTGTGGCCCAGAAATTCGGTGTGGGCAAGGGCGATGTGCTGGTGCTGCGGGACGAAGTGAACGACGTGAACTACGCCTTCACGGTGACGGACGTGGTCCATTACGCCAGCGGGCTCTATATCTTCATGGACCGTGACGCCATGCAGGAGCTGTTCGGCCGCAGCGACGACTACTACAACACGGTGTTCGCCGACCACGCGCTGGACATCGACACCGGGCTGCTGTACGCCACCGTCAGCCGCCAGAACATCGAGCAGGCCTCGGCGGTGTTCACCGACCTGATGATGCCCATGGTCATCCTGGTCAGCGTGCTCTCGGTGGTCATCTTCCTGGTGGTGCTGTACCTGATGATCAAGGTGATGATCGACCGCGCATCCTATTCCATCTCGCTGCTGAAGGTGTTCGGCTATTGCACCGGCGAAGTGCGGCGGCTGTATCTGGACGGCAATTTCGTGGTGGTGGCGCTGGGCGCGCTGGTGTGCATCCCGGCCGCAAAGGGGCTGATGGACGTCATCTACCCCTACTTCGTGTCCAACGTTGCCGCCGGGCTGGAGCTGAGCTTCCCGCCGCAGCTGTACGCCGTCATCTACGCAGGCGTGCTGGCGTGCTACCTGCTCATCGACCTGGTGCTGGTGCGCAGGCTCGACCGCATGACCCCTGCCGAAGTGCTCAAGAACCGGGAGTAACTCTCCCACATACAAAAAGACCTCCGCAGCCGCCCGAAACGGACGAAACTGCGGAGGTTTTTGTCTTATTTGTCTTACAGGTTCAGCAGCACATTCACCCGGAACACATGGTTCTGGGTCTCGATGTTCAGGCTGCCGCTGTATTTGTGCACTGCCGTCTCGATGGACACCAGTCCGACGCCCACGCCCTCGTGCTTGGTGGAGTGCAAAATGCCGCTCTGCTTTTTCAGCACACCGTCGTAGTTGTTCTCCACCACAATGCCCAGCATGGCGGGGCTCAGCATCCGGGCCATCACCCGCACCTGCCGCTGCTCGGGCGGCAGCCGCTGGCTGGCGTGCAGGGCGTTCTCCAGCAGGTTGCCCAGCACCGTGCACAGGTCGGCTTCCGGCAGCGGCAGCTGGCGGGGCAGCTCCAGCTTCCACTCGATGGGCGTTGCCTGCTGCTTTGCCTCGTTGTCGTAGTGCCCGGCCAGGGCATCCACGGCGGCGTTGGCACACAGCGCAGACCGCTGTTCGCTCAGCTCGCTCTCATACTGGTGCAGGTAGCTTTTCAGCTCCTCCAGCTGCCCGGCCTCGGTCAGGCCCGCAATGACGTGCAGGTGCTGGCGGAAGTCGTGCCGCAGGCGGCGGGTGTTTTCCATGTAGGTCCGCAGCTCAGTATACCGGCGGGCTTCCATGCCCAGCAGCTGGTTTTCGCGGTCCAGCTGGGAACTGCGGGTAAACTCCTTCGCCACGCGGTACATCTCGTACAGCAGCAGAAAGATGCCGAACAGCGAGATGGACACCCCCAGCACCGCGATGATCATCACCCGGTTCATCAGCACAATGGCAGAGTCCTTCGGCATACAGTACATCAGGTAGACGGCATAGATGGCGGGCAGCGGCCAGGCCGACTGCCAGAACGCTTCGCCGCGGTACTCCCGCAGCAGCCACCGGCTCCACTTGACCACGGTGAACCAGAACAGGGTGCACAGCACTGCCGCCAGCACCATGCGCAGCAGCGAAGTGGAAAGCAGGCAGACCGTCCCGGGGTTGTCCGCCTCCGCCCGAGCGTTCAGGATGCTGGAAAGCAGCGAACACACGGCCATCATCACGGCAGAGATGGAGAACAGAAAGGCCGTCTGGCTCACGGTCACTTCCGCGTTCATGCGCCAGCGCAAAAGCCAGAAGGTGCACAGCACGATGGGCAGAAGCAAAAAGTTGCTGTCCAGCTCAAAGATCGTGCACAGCGCAGCGCACACCAGGCACACGGCCGTGATGCCGACCGCCGCGATGCAGGCGGTGCGCCTGGGGCTGCGCACCTTTTCCCACAGGCAGGCCAGGCACAGAAAGCCGCTGGGGTACAGCAGGGCATAATCCAGAAAATAACGTCCGAAGATGGCAGCGTTCACGGCGGCGGCTCCTTTCCTGGCTCACAGTTCCCGCCGCATGTGGCGGAACTGGTACTGGGTAAAATGGGCGAACAGGGCGTTTTTGTCTTTCTGCCGCACGGGCAGGCGGGTGCCGTCCAGCATTTCAATGCAGTCGTCCTCAAAGCGCAGCACCTTATCCATGTTGATGACGATGCCGCGGTTGCAGCTCATAAAATTTTCTTCGGTGCGCAGTTTTTCTTCCACCTGCGCAAAGCCGCACGCGGCCCGGCACTCGCCGTCCTCGCTCACCACCCGGACGAAATGGTTCTGCGCCATGGCGTACAGCACCTTGCGCAGCGGCAGCTGCACGGTCTAGCGGGCAATGCGCACTTCCAGCTCCGGCTCGGTGCGGCAGAGCACCCGCCGCAGCTCGGCAGCAAGTTTGCGGAACTTTTCTTCCTCATAGGGTTTGAGCAGGTAATCGAACGGGTGCACCGGGAAGGCGTCCCACACATATTCCGGCGAGGAGGTCACGAACACGATGAGCACTTCCGGGTCTGCCCGGCGCAGCTGCTGGGCGGTCTCGATGCCGCTGGTGCCCTCCATACAGATATCCAGAAACACAAGGTCATCCTTCCGGGCGGGCATCTGCTGCAGGTAGGCATCCCCGCTGGGGAAAATGCCGCACTCTGCTGCCCCAAGCTCCTGCCGGACCAATGCCTGCAGCCGCTGCGCATCCGGCTGCCAGTCCTCCACGATGGCGATCTGCAATGCCACGTTTTTCCCTCACTTTCCACTTCTTGTCATTTTTATTATAGCACACTCCCCGGGGAAAAGAACCTGCCGTTTGCGCACAAAACGACGCCATTCGCGCACAAAACCGGGCAAAGAGCCGGCAAAGAAAAAAGTGATACTTTGTGAAAAATCTTTGACATTTTTTTGTAAAACGCCTTGACAAGCAAAAAACGGCATGGTATGCTAACATACGATTTTGAGAGGCGACGTAGAACAGGGTCTTTTCAAAGCAATTTACTCAAGGACCGCCCAGCGGGGCTAAGGCCATACGGACAGCCGGGTCCACTGCCGACCGGCGGCGCAAGCTGCCATTATTGATTGAGTTGAAAGCTCAAATTTTATAAGTTGGTTCCTTCACAACCATGAAATTGCGCACCCGGTGCGCAGACTTGTGAAACGGTCAATAAGAGTAGTAAAAGTGTAATTGCTATATAGACTCTCGTCATCCCGTCTTTTTGAATCATGCGAAGTGGGCGTTCTCCGGCGCAATGGCCGGGGGGATTCTGCCCGCGCCTTCAAATGATCGTTCAAAGCGCAGGTCTGCACCTTTGTGTGCGGCCTGCGCTTTTTGTTTTGCGCCGAAGGGACCAGGGACGGAGGAAAAAGCATGAGTGAAAATCGTACACGGTTCCGGCTGAACCAGAACCGTGCGCCCATCTACGAAGCACTGGAACGCTTCCGCCAGATGCGTGTGGTGCCCTTTGACGTGCCCGGCCACAAGCGGGGCCGCGGCAACCCGGAGCTGACGGCCTTTCTTGGCCAGCAGTGCGTGGGCGTGGACGTGAACAGCATGAAGCCGCTGGACAACCTCTGCCACCCGGTATCGGTCATCCGGGAAGCAGAAGAACTGGCCGCCGACGCCTTTGGTGCGGCCCATGCCTTTCTGATGGTGGGCGGCACCACCAGCAGTGTGCAGAGCATGGTGCTCACCGCCTGCAAGCGCGGCGATGAGATCATCCTGCCCCGCAACGTGCACCGCAGCGTGCTGAACGCGCTGGTGCTGTGCGGTGCCATCCCGGTGTATGTGAACCCCGAGGTGGACAAGCGCCTGGGCATCTCGCTGGGCATGAAGCGCGAGCAGGTGGAAAAGGCCATCAAAGAGCACCCCAACGCCGTGGCCGTGCTGGTGAACAATCCCACCTACTACGGCATCTGCTCAGACCTGCGCGCCATCGTCAAGATGGCCCACGATGCGGGCATGCTCTGCCTTGCAGACGAAGCCCACGGCACCCACTTTTACTTTGGCGGCGGCCTGCCCGTTTCTGCCATGGCAGCAGGCGCGGATATGGCCTCCGTCTCCATGCACAAGAGCGGCGGCAGCCTGACCCAGTCCAGCCTGCTGCTCATCGGCCCCAACGTACACCCGGGCTATGTGCGGCAGATCATCAACCTGACCCAGACCACCTCCGGCAGCTACCTGCTGATGTCCAGTCTGGACATTTCCCGCCGCAATCTGGCGCTGCGGGGACGGCAGGTGTTTCACCAAGTGGCAGATATGGCGGAGTACGCCCGCGAGGAGATCAACGCCGTGGGCGGTTACTACGCCTTTGGCAAGGAGCTGTGCAACGGCAACTCTGTCTTTGATTTTGACACCACCAAGCTCAGCGTCCACACGCTGGACATCGGCCTTGCCGGTATTGAGGTGTACGATATCCTCCGCGACGAGTACGACATTCAGATCGAGTTCGGCGATATCGGCAACATTCTGGCTTATCTTTCCATCGGCGACCGTCCGCAGGAGATTGAGCGGCTGGTGAGCGCACTGGCCGAGATCAAGCGCCGCTACCACACCGACGGCACCGGCCTGCTGAGTCAGGAATACATCGACCCCGTGGTCGCCGCCAGCCCGCAGGAAGCATTCTATGCCCCCAAAAAGAGCCTGCCGCTGCGCGAGACCGAGGGCATGGTGTGCAGCGAGTTCGTCATGTGCTACCCGCCGGGCATCCCCATCCTCGCCCCCGGCGAGCGCATCACCAAAGAGATACTGAACTATATCGAGTACGCCAAGGCCAAAGGCTGCAGCATGACTGGCCCGGAAGACCCGGACATCCTGCACCTGAATGTTCTGGCATAAGGAGAAGCAGATGGAGTTTTGGTTTTCGGAATTTCACACCCCGGACGTCAAGCACAGCATCCGGGTGAACAAGCAGCTCTACTCCAAGCAGAGCGACTATCAGCGCATCGACATTTTTGAGACGCCTGAGTTTGGCCGGGTGCTGACGCTGGACGGCAATGTGATGCTCACCGAGCGGGACGAGTTCATCTACGACGAGATGATCGTCCACGTTCCCATGGCCGTCCACAAGGAGGCAAAAGACATCCTCGTCATCGGTGCAGGCGACGGCGGCGTGGTGCGGGAGCTGACCCGCTACGACCGGGTCGAGCGCATCGACCTCGTGGAGATGGACCCCCAGGTCGTGGAGGCCTGCCGCGCCTATCTGCCCGGCAACGCCTGCCGGATGGACGACCGCCGGGTCCACATCTACTTCGAGAACGCTCTGAAATACATCCGCCGCTGCGAGGAGGAATATGACCTCATCATCGTGGACTCCTCCGACCCCTTCGGCCCCTCCGAGGGCCTGTTCACCCGGGAGTTCTACGGCAGCTGCTTCAACGCCCTGAAAGAGGACGGCATCATGGTCAACC
>ENA-OVGB01002717-OVGB01002717.1-human-gut-metagenome-genome-assembly--contig:-NODE-2717-length-11963-cov-2.786110_pt1 | contig 11963 bp, 10 predicted proteins | sample MGYA00237767_ERZ505413 | MGnify/ENA primary metagenome ERZ505413 (study PRJEB26158, sample SAMN06016410) | human gut metagenome | biome: human gut; feature: ankylosing spondylitis patient; material...
GGCCAGAAGCATGCGGGGACGGGGATGAGATGTGGCCATGATGGTTCTTGCGGCGCCATGCGCCCTGATGATGGTTGAGTTCCGGCCGATGTCAGGCACGGCAGAAAAGCGGGGAAGGCGGCATGTTCATGAGAAAGAAAAGCTCATTTCACAGCCGGGGAGACGGAGAGAACGAAAGACCGCTCAGCGTCGCCCCGTAAGGACGGCGAAGGAGGAAAGGCTCGTCATGCTCCTGAGGCGCGATCCGGGGAGAGTCAGTCCCCGTGTCCTTCGCCGAGAAAGCGGTTCCACAGGCGGATGGCTGCGCCCTGGGAAACGGCCCACTGCGTGAGCGCGCATCCGCACGGACACACGACTCTCCACACTTCGCTCCTGTGACCGGCGGGCAGACACGATTCCAGCTTCTGCTCACGGCTCCCGCAGGAGGAGCAGGGAAGAATGGTTGGCAGGTAAGGCTCCGACATGAAGACCTCCTTCGTGCTGGAATGCGGCGGACGTTCCACCGGGCTTGGCGTGACGCGAATACTTGGGCGGGGCAGATGATAACGCTCCCGGCAGCGATATGCAAGGGCGGGAGCTGTGGGGCGTCCGGCTGCCGGGAGGGAAGCCGGACGCGCGTAAATTAGACGATGCCTGCGGTCTGGAGCGCCAGCATGACGAGCGGCAGCGACGCCAGCGACAGAATGGTGGTGGCGATGACGGTCATGGAGGATTCCGTGGGGCATGCCTGATAGCGTTCACCGAGGATGTAGACCATGGTGCCCGTGGGCATGGCGGACACCACGGTGCCCACGGCAAGGGCCGTGCCCGAGCATCCTGCGGCGAAGAGCACGAGGAAGGTGAAGAGCGGCTGCAGCAGAAGCTTGGCGAAGCACACGAAGATGAGGTTCTTGCGGCTGAAGTCTCCGCCCATGCCGGAGGTGCCGGAGAGCTGTGCCGAGAGCACCATGCCCATGCCGAAGAGGGCACAGGGAGCGGCGGTCGATCCGAGCATCTGGGTGATGCTGGTGACGGCCCGGGGCAGGGGCACGCCGGAGAATCCCGCGCACGCGCCGATGATGGCGGCGACGATCATGGGGTTGTGGATGAGCTCGCCTATGAGCTTCTTGCCGATGTTGCGGCGTTCTCCGGCTCCCGAGGACGAGAGAATGTCGAGCGAGGCGTCTGCGTTGAGAAACACGCCGGAGTAGAGCAGGGCGCCGAGCATGCCTGCCGTGGCGGCTTCTTCGTTGTCCGGAAAGACCATGAAGATGAAGGGCAGGCCGAAGAAGGCGGCGTTGGGGAATACGGCGGCAAGGGTGCGGATGGTGGTCTCGAGCCTGTGATCGTGCCACAGCCTGGAGAAGAACAGATAGGCGATGAGGTAGCAGATCAGGGACCCGGCGAGGGTCGCCCATATGAAGGTGGTGGCCTGGCCGTCCATGGGGATGGAGCACATCTGCGTGAAGAGCAGGGCGGGCAGGCTTATCCAGTAGACGAACTGGTTGAGGCACAGGGCCATGGTGGGAGCGAGAATGCGGCGGCGCTCGGCCAGAAGACCGAGAAACATGATGCCGAACACGGTAATGAGTGCGGAAAAGATACCGTTCATGGGAAGACGCAGTCCTTGGGAATCAGGCCCGGCACGAAGTCGTACGGTAAGCGTCCGGCCGGGGAAAAGGGTCAGGAAAGATGCGCGAGAGTCTGTGAGAGGCTGTGGCGTATGGCGCGAAAATGTCGCAAAAACAGCAGGATGGCAAGAGCTATGACGGAGGCGCAGAAAATCATGGTGTACGGAGCGCCCATAATGTCGGCCAGAGCACCGAAGGCCAGTCCGCCCACAGGGCCGAGTCCTGAGGTCAGCATGATGTAGAGACTGAGCACGCGGCTGCGGCAGTCGTCGGAAGAGGTGGTCTGGCAGAGAGTGTTCACGCTGATGTTGGTGGCGGTGATGCCGTAGCCTATGAAGAAGGCCGCGACCAGGGAGATGAAGATGTTCGAGGAGAAGCTGAACACGAGGAGGGCAATCGTGGTGATGGTGGTGGTGCGTACGACGAAGGTGGGCACGTGTCTGAGCACGAGACGCACGGAAACCACCACGCCGCCCACGAAGGCGCCCGCACCCACGGAGCCGAAAAGCCAGCCGAGAGTCTGGGAGCCGCCGTTCAGAACATTGGTGGAGAACATGGGAAACAGTACGCTGTAGCACATGCTGAAGGTGCAGAAGACGGCAAGAAGGCGGAAAATATGATTCAGAAAGAACTCGCTCTGCACGTGACGTATGCCTTCCACGATATCGCCGAACATGCTCTTTTTTTCATGGGAGGCCACGCGTTCACGCAGGCGCACCCGGAAATGGAGCATGCAGATGATGGGCACGTAGGTGATGGAGGATATGAGAAAGCATATGCCTTCACCCCAGAAGTAGATGACGAAGCCGGCAATGGAAGGGCCCACGAGCTTGCTTATGTTGAAGGCCATGGAATTGAGGGCCACGGCGCTCTTGACGGCGGCCTGGTCGGAAACCATGAGCGACACCGAAGATTGCCGTGCCGTCATGTCGAAGGAACTTATGATGCCGAGTCCGAGGCTGAGAGCCACGAGCAGAGGATAGCCGGCTATGCCTGAGAAGGTGGAAACGGTGAGCAGCACGGCCTCGAACATGCAGAGCATCTGCGTGGTGATGAGAGCCTTGCGCAGATCGTGCCGTTCAAGCCACGCCCCGGCCATGAGACCGAACACCAGAAGAGGTGCGAGGCTCACAAACTCCACGATGCTGAGAAGAAAGGCAGACTGGGTGAGGCGGAATACGAGCCAGCTCATGGCGAGTCTCTGCATCCACAGTCCGAGCATGGATATGGTCTGGCCTATGATGAAATAGAAAAAGGCTCTGTGCGCGAGAGCCGGGAACAGCTGATAGATACTGCGCATGGTAACCTCTGGAGGCGTAAAGGGCATTTTTCAAGGCAGAGATATTATTGGGTGCAGAAAAAACTAACGAATTTTTCACAAAAGGGAAAGACAGAACGGGATGCGCTTTTGAAGAAAGATGCGCGTCACGGAGACACAAAAGGTTATTTGATGTGGTATCCTATGGAAAAGACAGAAAAAACAGAAAAGACAGAAGCTGCTTCCGCGCTTATGAAGGGAGAGACCGTCAGAGAAAGAAGACGCGGGAAAGAGTATTGCGGAACGCTGTTTTCCTGTCGACGCGCGTTGCAGAGGATAAAAAGGACGACTTTTTCTGGCGAGCGGCAGAAAAGGAAAGCTGATTGACGGCATGAAGAGCCGGAACGCAAAGAAGCCCCGGAGGTCCGGGGCTTCTTCGTTACGAGGATGCTTTGGCAGTGAGGGAAGATTCGGAAAGAGGGGAGGCGATCATCCCCAGAGGACTCTGCCCACAAGGGTTCCCGCCCAGGCTACAAGGTAAGCCACGCCGGTGTTGAAGACCATGCTGAAGAAGAGCCAGCGCCAGCCTCCGGCCTCGTTCTTGAGCACTACGAGAGTGACGAAGCAGGGAGAGTAGATGAGCACGAACAGCATGAGCGAGAGCGCCACGGTCTTGGACCAGCCGGGATCGGCGGCCAGTCTGGCGGAAAGGGAATCAGGCTCGTCGGGGTCGGTTTCACCTATGGAATAGGCCGTGCCCATGGTGGAGAGTATGGCTTCCTTGGCAGCCACGCCGGAAAGGAGGGCCACGTCGGTGCGCCAGTCGAAGCCGAGGGGCCGGAACAGCGGTTCCACGAACTGGCCTATGCGGCCGCCCCAGGTGTTGCGCACGGTTTCGGAGGCAAGGGCGTTTTCCTCGTCGGCTTTTGCGCCTTCCAGCATGTCCTTCTGAGCGGTCAGCGAGCTCAGCATATCGCGCATGGCGGAGCCGTCGGAGTTTTCCGTGCCTTCGAGCTGTGCCTTCAGAGCCTCTATCTGTTCATTCAGGGGAGCTATCTGTTCGTCCAGCGCGGCGATCTTCGCCTCAAAGGGAGCCGACTGCTCTTCGGTGAGGGCCGGGAAGGTAAGCGCGGCCCAGAGTATGACGGATATGGCCAGAATGACGGTGCCTGCCTTTTTGATGTACATCCAGCCGCGCTCCCAGGTGTGGGTGAGAATGCTGCGCAGCGTGGGCAGGCGGTAGGGCGGAAGCTCCATGACGAAGGGCGTGGAGTCGCCGCGGAACACGGTCTTTCTCAAAAACAGGGAGACGAGCAGGGCCACGGCCCAGCCGCACAGGGTTATGGAGAACATGATTCCCGCCTGATTGTCGGCGAAAAACGCCGCGGTGAGCATGAGAAACACGGGAATCTTCGCGCCGCAGGTCATGAGCGGAAGGGTCATCATGGTGGCCATGCGCTCTTTTTCGCTGCGCATGGTGCGGGTGGCCATCACGCCGGGAATGGCGCAGCCGCCGGCAATGCCGCCCGCAATGATGAAGGGCATCACCGAGGAGCCGTGCAGGCCGAAGGCACGCATGATGCGGTCGAGCATGTAGGCCATGCGCGCCATGTATCCGCTGTCCTCAAGGAAAGAGACGATGAGAAACATGATGAGAATGAGCGGCACGAAGCTGAGTACGCCGCCCACGCCCCCAATGATGCCGTCCACCACCAGCGACTGCACGAGCCCTTCGGGCAGCACGCCGGTCATCAGTTCTCCGAGCCAGCCGAAGAAGTCTTCCACCCAGCCCTGCGGATACGCTCCCACGATGAATGTGGTCCAGAACATGAAATACACCACGCCGAGCATGATGACCGGGCCGAGAATGGTGTTGGTCAGCACCTTGTCGAGCTTGTCGGTGAAGGCAAGGCGGTCTTTGGCGTCGCTTTTGCGTATGACGCCGTTTTTGAGCGCGCTGTTGATGAAACCATAGCGGTAGTCGGCGATGATGGCGTCGGGCGTGGTCTCCAGAGTGGAGGCAAGGTGGAGAACAAGCTCCTCGCGTATGGCTTCAAGCTCCTTCGCGGCATCGGCGTCGGCATTTTCCATCTGGGCGCGTATGATTTCGTCGCCTTCCAGCAGCTTGAGGGCCGTCCAGCGTGCAGGATACCTGGAGGTGAGGAGACCTTTTTCCTCTATCAGTCCGGTCATGCGCAAAAGCGCAGGGTCCACGTCCGGTCCGTAGCTTATGGTCAGCGGTTCGGAAGGCTTCTGCGCTTCTTCCAGAGCAAGGGCGAGAACCTTGTCGAGTCCTTCGCCCGAGCGCGCCACCGTGGGCACGGCGCGTACGCCGAAGCGTGCGGAAAGCCTGTCGAGGTCTATGCTCATGCCCGCCTTGCGGGCTTCGTCCATCATGTTGCAGGCCAGAACCACGGGCTGACCGAGTTCGCGTATCTGCACGGCCAGAAAAAGACCGCGTTCCAGCGTGGCGGAGTCGATGACATCAATGACCGCGCGGGGCCTTTCCGAAGCCTGTTCAGGCGCCAGCACGTCGCGCACCACGCGCTCTTCCATGGAGTAGGGCGTCAGCGAATAGGTGCCGGGCAGATCCACAAGCAGCACCTTCCGGGAACCGCTGTTCGTCCAGCCTTCCTTCTTTTCCACGGTCACGCCGGGGTAGTTGCCCACATGCTGATGCGCTCCCGTCCAGGCGTTGAAGGCCGTGGTCTTGCCGCAGTTGGGATTGCCCGCAAGAGCAATGCGCACACCGTTTCTTTTTTCCTCTTCCGTAAGGGCGGATTCACCGGCAATGCCGCGCTTTTCACACATGGGACAGCTCATTTGACCTCCACGGAAACAAAGTCGGCCTCGCTGTTGCGAAGCGCAATGGTCGACCCCTCGATGCGCAGCGCCACGGGATCACGCAGAGGCGCCTTTCCCACCACCTGTACGGACATGCCCGGTATCAGCCCCATGTCGCGTATGCGGCGGCCGAGTTCTCCATGAGCGGTGATTTTGACGATGCTCGCCTTCTGGCCCGGGGCAAGCTGGCGGAGATTCATCTGTGACATGGGGTCCTCCTGATAAAAATGAAATTCTTTTTCAATTATTGCAGAAAAAAAATGAAAAGGGAAAAGGGCATGGAACAGGAGTCCGCCTGAAAGCGGGAGTCCTGCGGCATACACCTGACACGTCGTTCACATGACGGACAGATTGAAGCTAATGAAACTGAAAATCATTGTCAACTTAAAACACGAAAAAAGACGGAGAAACAAGGCTCGGAGAACGGGAGAAAGACGTGGAATGAGGGGAAAGGTGATCAGGCAGGGAAAGCGGACAGAAAACAGGCAGATACTCTGTTCCCGGACGAGTTTGGGGACTCACCGTTTTCGGGTCAGGGCTGCCTGTGGTCATGCCTTGTTGACTGTCCTTGCGGACGAGGCACAGAGGTTTGAAACGGCCGGAAGGGCAGGAAGCGTGACGATATGGCCGGAAGGATCGGCGGACGCATTTTGGGCAGCTGAGTCTGTGCAGGCCTGTGCAGCTGCACCTGTGCGTGGTCGACCGAGTTTGCGCTCCTCCGAAGGCATGCGGAGGGAATAATTCCCCCATCGCCCCCCTGTTTGCAGCGCAAAGGGAGTGCGGAAGCAAGGGCGCAGCTCCGTATGGCGTCAGAAGGTGGTAGGCAGAGGCTGTCGGAAGGGCGGAGGGGAGTTGCGCAAAGGCCGGATGTCTCGGCGGACAATGTTCGGGCTGCTCAGTCAGTGCAGGTGTGTCCTCTCGGACCCGCCTGTGGTGGACGGCCGATATTTCCGCCTCGCGGCAACATCGGTGTTGATGGAAGGGGTCCAGATTTTTAAGAGAAGTGGGAAGCCCGAAGCTCTGGAAAAACGTCGTTGAACGCGGGCAGCCGTTTTTCAACGCTCAGGCGTGCCTTTGTTTGCAGCGGAAAGCCGTCTCTCAGCGTTCTGGGGCCCGGGGAGCCTGCGGTCGCAAGTTTGCGGAATCCTCTTTCGGCGTTGAGTGCGGCGGGCGTCGTGCCGGTTTCGCGTCCGTACCGCGAGTCTGAAGCAGACGGACGGCGGCGTCCCCCTGATATTGGAAAAGAAAAAATAAAAAGTTTTGAAAGGGAGAAGGGGGTGCGGGGGAAGAGGGGAAACTTTTTCAAAAGTTTCCCCTCTTCCCCGCAAACGATCCCGTTTTGCTTCCCAAACTATCCCGTCACCTTGGCGAGGGCGTCCATGAGGGCGTCGATGTCGGCGGTGGTGGGAGTCGTGGGAAGGCTGGTGAGCATGCCGAGGCCTTCCATGGCGTCGTGGAAGTCTTCGGGAGACATGGAGGAGACGGCAGCGGTATGGATCATGGCGTTGACGGAGAGGACCCGGAACACGGCGCGGCGCAGTTCGTCTCTGTTCATGTCGAGGTCGAGAACCACGAGGACGGGCTGCTCCTTATGCATGGCGGAGAGTGCGTCGTCGAGCGTGGGGACGGCGAGCATGGAAGCGCCGCGCCTTTCAAACTGCGGCCGCAGAGTCTGCCAGAGATCGGAGCGTCCGGAAACGACGAGGATGTTCATGGGGCCCCGCATCAATGAGCATGACCGCCGCCGCAGGTGAACTCCATGCTGAAGGGCTGGAGCTGACCGGCGAGGAAGGCGTTGACGGCGCTGCCCACGGTAAGCTGGTTTCCGGCGAAGTAGACCTTCACGCCCGCCTGCTGGAAGCCCATGAGAGGACGCATGCCCATGCCGCCGGCGAGCAGCACGTTCACGTTGTGGGAAGCGAGGTGCTGGACGGGAGCCAGGCAGCCGCCCTGCTGATGAGGCACGTTTTCCAGCGTGCTGACGTTCTTGATCTTGTTGTCTTCGACTTCCACGATGGTGTAGATGTCGCAGTGACCGAAGTGCATGCCCATCTGGGCATCGAGGCCGCCGGGCATGGCGGAAGGAACGGCAATGATGGTGCTCATGAGATTTCTCCTGAAAACGGTCGTAGAGGCGCCTTTCAGCGACGCACGTTCAGCTTCTGAAGGGCCGACCACATGTCCTTCAGGCTGTTCCCCACGGGGTTGTCGAATTCGGTGAGGGCCTTGCGCGCCACCATGGCGCGGGTGACCACCGGATCGAAAGGCAGGCGGCCGAGCAGAGTGTCGCCCCGCTGCGCGCACTCTTTGGCCATGGCGTCGGCCTCCTTTTCGTTGAGGTCCGCCTTGTTGATGATGACGGCGAGCGGCACGCGGAAATGACGGCAAAGATCAGCCACCCGCTGAAAGTCGTGCCGGCCGGACGGGGTGGGTTCCACCACGCCCACGGCCAGACTCGCGCCGGAAAGCGAGGATATGACCGGGCAGCCCACGCCGGGCGAGCCGTCGCACAGCACGGTGTCCAGCCCCTGCGCTTTGGCGAGACTGCGGGCTTCGGACTTGAGCAGGCTCACGAGCTTGCCGGAATTCTCCTGTCCCGGAAAGAGCAGGGCGTGAACCATGAGCCCGAAGCGCGTGTCGCTGATGTACCAGTCGCCGCAGTGCTGCTCCTCGAAGTCTATGGCCTTTGCAGGGCACAGATGCGCGCACACGCCGCAGCCTTCGCAGCGCAGAGGATCGACGGCGTAGCCGTCACTCTGCAGGCTTATGGCGTCAAAGGCGCACAGCGCGGCGCATTTGCCGCAGGAAAGGCAGGTGTCGTGCCGTATGCTCGCCTTGTGTCCGGAAACGAAGGCATGCGTTTCCCGGGCCTTCGGTTCGAGCAGAATGTGCAGGTCGGGAGCGTCCACGTCGAGGTCGCAGATCACCTTGTTTTCTGCCAGATGGGCGAAGGCTGCGCTTACCGTGGTCTTGCCCGTGCCCCCCTTGCCGCTGATGACGACGATTTCACGCATGGGGAGCCTCCTTTGCGGCGGGTGACGCGCTGAGAGCAAGAAGCTCATCCCGCAGATGTTCAAAGCGCTTGCGCCATGCAGGCGAAAGTTTCGCAAGAAGTCGTCCCGAAGCGTACTGCTCGGCGGCCTCGCGCTCGAAGGGAAGTTCCGCAAGGAGCGGCAGATTCTGCTTCCTGCAGTAGACGCGCACAGCTTCGTCACCTTCGGCATTGCCTTCGGCTCCGGCCCTGTTGATCACCGCGGCCATGGGACGTCCTATGGGCATGAATGCCTGGTGGGCCAGGCGAAAATCATGGAAGCCGAAAGGCGTGGGATCCACCACAAGCAAAATCACGTCCGCCTCGCGCGCCACGGTCACCGCCGGACAGCTCACCCCAGGAGGGGAGTCGATGAGAGCGTCTCCGGAAGAGGCCTCAAGCATGTCGGAAAGCTCATGCAGTTCCTGACGCAGCAGCGGCGGCGTCATGGATTCGCCTATTCTCGAGCGTCCCATGAGAAAGCGCACGGTCCCGTCGAGCGCCGTTCCCCTGGAAATTTCTCCAAGTTCCCGCTCGGCATGGATGAGCGCGCCCGAGGGACATACCGCAAAGCAGCCGCCGCAGCCGTGACACATGTCGGGAAACAGCGTTATCCTGCCCGCAAACGAGGCTATGGCCTTGTAGGCGCAGATATTGCGGCACTTTTCACAGTGCACGCATTTTTCCGCATCCATGTTCGGCACGTCCAGAAAAGCGGTCTTTGTCTCCGTGATCTGCGGAGGAAGAAAAAGATGCAGATTCGGAGCTTCCGCGTCCGTGTCCACGGCAACGAGCGGAGCCCCCCACACGTCGGCAAGCGAGGCCGTCACGCAGGTTTTCCCCGCGCCGCCCTTGCCGCTGGCAATGACTATCCGCATGACTCCTCCGTTACTTGTTGGAGGCTTCGGCAAAAGGCAGTTCGCCGCGCTCGAAACGCTCCACGGCCTCGCGCACGCTCACGCCCTCTACATCCTGACATACCTTGATGCCCGCCGCCTTGAGCGCTTCAAAAGCCTTGGGGCCCACATAGCCGCTTATCACGACTTCCACGCCCGCGCGCGCCATGCGCTCGGCCGTTTCTATGCCTGCGCCCATGCTCATGGTCTGCGAGGCTCCGTTGTCGATGTATTCCACGGTCTTCTCGGGAAGCGTCACGACCACGAAGCCGCCGGCGCGTCCGAAACGCGGATCGACAATGTCGTCAAGAGTGGGGCCTTCGCTCGAAATAGCTATCTTCTGCATGGTGTTGTGCTCCTTGTTCTCATCAGTCTTCCGCGGCATGTCCGAAACCACGGCATATGTCCCGCCTTCGATACGAAGCGCCATGCCCTGCGTAAGCGCAAGCGCCACCGTGCGGCGTGCCGAGGCCAGCGTGCGGCCGAAGGTGTGCCGGGAAACACGCATGTGCTGCGCCGCTTCCTGCGCTGTAAGCCCTTCGGCATCCGCCAGCCGTAAGGCCTCCAGTTCGTCTACGCATAGGCACGCTTCCTGAAGCTCGCGAAGCGGTATTCCCCGCGGCTTGAAATACGTGACCGACGGAGCGGCGTTTACATAACGACAGTGTCTGGGACGGGGCATGTTTTTTTCCTTCCGCAATTGACGCGATGATGTTTTGCACAAATGAGCATAACTCAAAAATTGTCCCAGTCAAGAGCAGAAAAGACGGAAAAGGCAGAAAAGACAGAGCGTGGGTAAACTCATTCCCCGCGCGTTCCTCTGTTCCCTTCAGCTTTTCATCAAAAACGGAGGGGAGCGGGCGAAAGTAGAAGGGAGAAACTCTGCCCTGGCTTTGCCGGGGGAGATAATTTTCCCTCGTCTTTCCTGTTTCGCCTTGCAGCTTCTCCGCGCGGCGGGAACGTGCGGATACCGGACACCGTGCTTTGAAGCGAAGATCAGGCAGACAAGATGCCGCCGAAGTCTTGGCATACGGTGTGCTGTCCGGTCAGTGCGGGCGTGTGCTGATGTGCATGGCTGCGCCGGCCGCGCCGGTGCGGGTGGAAGGCTGTCCTGGGGAAGGGGGAGAGCTTTGTTCAACGCTCTGGGAAACTTTCGTCGGCAGCGGAATAGCTGTTTCTCAACGCTCGGGCGGGGCTTTGTCGGCAGGGCCTGTCTTTCGTCTCGAAGCTCTGGGAGCCCGGGTGACGTCAGGAGCCCGGCCTGCGGTCATGAGCGGCCGGAATTCACTTCCGACGCCAAATACTTCCGCGCAGGCCCTGTGTCCGTACAGCGTGTCCCGGGGCAGACGGGCGGTCGCGGCACTCGGGGGAAGGTCAATGCGGGGCAAAAACAAAAACGGCGGCAGACAGCGGTCCGAAACCGTTCTTTTCTCGATTTGTCCTGACCCGGATTATCCCGGATTTTTTTGCCGTCCGCCTGCGCCGGATTCGAGAGAAGCCGGCTGAAAAACAGCTGATCGATCAGTCGCGCCGCCCGGTTGCCCATCGCCGTCGGCACTTTCATAAACGAGCTCAAATCATCGTTGATGATCATTTTACGCGTCAGGCAGAACTTTTTTCCGTAGGTGTCGAGCTGATTTTTCGCGCTCTCTTCGATCAGTCCACCGTCCTTGATCTCGCCGTCGGCGGCAATCGGAAGCAGATCCCCCACATCCGTCAGGCGGAAGCGGTCGTTCTCCTTGAAATCGTTGAGGTCGCCCGTGGAACACAGCTTCATGGCGATGATCGGCTGGGCCTCGTAGCTCTGCAGGAGTTTCTTGTTCGCCACGTTGCTCAGGATCCCCGGAAGCGAAACACTCGAGAACGCCGCCCGGATCGTTTCATTGTCGAAGCCGCGGCTGTAAGGAATGCCGTCGAGTTTCATACATTCGATCAGAAGCTGCTTCAGCGGCATGTCCATTTCGGCCATCCCCGCTTCCACCGTTTTGGCCCCATAGGATTTCTCCAGCTGGTCGGCGCTCACTCCGACCCGGAGACACATTGCCGCTTCGATGGTCTTGCGCAACTCTCCGCCTTCCGGGGCGGTCTTCACGCTGATATTGACATTGGCGGCGGGACGTTCGGCCCGGATCGTTTCGAGCACCTTCTTCGTCACCACCTCCGGCGTCCAACCTCCGGCAATCGCCTCCCGTTCGATTTCCGGGAATTCACCATCGCAGATCGCCTGAATCGCACTGATGCGTTCACGCTCGGCTTTGACGGCGTTCTGAGCCGCTTCACGGGCGGTCGCCGCCACATCCCCGGCGGAGGCCTGAATCGCTGGC
>ENA-OVGB01002720-OVGB01002720.1-human-gut-metagenome-genome-assembly--contig:-NODE-2720-length-11936-cov-3.456780_pt1 | contig 11936 bp, 11 predicted proteins | sample MGYA00237767_ERZ505413 | MGnify/ENA primary metagenome ERZ505413 (study PRJEB26158, sample SAMN06016410) | human gut metagenome | biome: human gut; feature: ankylosing spondylitis patient; material...
TACCTAAAAAAACACCTTTTCGATAAGACGGAGTTGTTCAGGCTCCCGTCCACATCGAAAAGGTGTTTTTTGGGGTTAAAAGACACCTCCCAGCTAGGCTGGGGGTTCCCGAAAACTTATAGTTATGCGTAAGTTATAAACACTCCTTTTGATTTGCTAAGAAAGAGGTGCGGTCTGGCAACTGCGCCCATAAGCAAATCAAAAGGAGGTCACAATGGGTGACACAAAGAAGTTAGCGCATACGCAATGGAACTGCAAATATCACATAGTCTTTGCACCAAAATATCGCCGACAGGTTTTCTATGGTGAGAAGAAAAGGGCCATAGGAGAAATATTGCGGAAATTATGTGAGTGGAAGGGCGTGAGTATAGTAGAAGCAGAATGTTGTCCCGACCATATCCATATGTTGCTAGAGATACCGCCCAAAATGAGTGTATCGGCGTTTGTCGGGTATTTGAAAGGAAAGAGCAGCCTGATGATATATGAGCAGTTTGGTGAGCTGAAGTTCAAATATCGTAATCGGGAGTTCTGGTGCCGTGGTTACTATGTCGACACGGTGGGTAAGAATAAGGCAAAGATAGCTGAGTACATCAGGCATCAACTGGCCGAGGATAAACTCGGCGAACAGCTGAGCATCCCATACGCCGGAAGCCCGTTTACGGGCCGCCGGTAACAGAAATGCAGATGTCAGACCGTACATGCGCCTGCTAGGGCGCGGCTGGTAAGAAAGCCTTACAGGCGCACAAGAGGAACCACCGGCTATGCCGGTGGGGCCCCATTTCGCGCCGCACTTTCGCCTTGCTTTTCCTCCGGCTTTACGACACCCTTTCAAAAGCTTCCGGCAGACTTTTTCCGCACAGGACTTCCCATGATGAAACCTCTCTTTTCCGATCCCGACAGCTTTGCCCGGCGCGCGCTGGAGCGGCTTTTTCCCATTCTCGACAGCGTCATGCCCATGAACGGTCCGCAACGGCGCGACCTTTCCATGGCCTGCCGGGACCTTTCCGCCATGCTCACCACGGAACGCGACGCCCTTGCCCGTCCGTACTGGACCTCGCCGCGCCTCACCTCGGCGTACCTGCGCTATTTTCTGCCCTGGAATCTCGTGCGTCTTTCCGCGCTGCTGCCCGGTCTCGACTTCGGGCGCATTCCCGAATCGCCCGTCATTCTCGACATGGGCAGCGGTCCGTTCACCCTGCCCATAGCGCTCTGGATGTCGCGTCCCGACCTTCGGGAGCGCCCCGTCACGCTCATTGCCAGCGACACCACGCCGCACGTCCTGGAACTCGGCCGGAAGATCTTCGAAGGCCTGTGCGCCGAGCTCTTCCCCGAATGTTCCTGGACCGTGCGCACCATGCGCGCCTCGGTCACGCAGGCCCCTCGCCGCGTGTACGCAAAGCCCGGCAGCCTGTGGATGATAAGCATGGGCAACGTGCTCAACGAAATGGAGGAGCGCCGCGCAAAGCCCGGACATCAGATGGCGGACCGCATGCGCGAACTTCTGGAAAGCTCCGCGGAAATGCTGTGCGAGAACGGACTCGTGCTTTCCGTGGAACCGGGCACGAGGCAGGGCGGACGCCTTGTTTCCCATCTGCGCAAGAGCGCGCTCGGCGGCGTGGAGGAAGAACCGGAATACGAGGATCTCACGGCCTTTGCCCTGCGCGAGGAGCAGGCCGGACGACGCACGGACGATGACGACGACTGGGACGACGACATGGAGGATTTCGGCCTGCCGCCGCTTTTCATGCCGCTCTCCCCGTGCCCGCATGCCGGAAGCTGTCCCATGCTGGACCGCCGCACCACGGCCTGGTGCCACGTCAACGCTCCGGCCGAGCATGCGCCCGAGGCCCTGCGCACGCTTTCCGCACGCGCAGGCCTCGACAAGGATTCCATCAGCCTCTCCTTCCTGCTCATGCGCCGCATGAGCCTGGAGGAAATAGAAAACTTCACGCCGCCCGAAAAGCCCCGCACTCCTCTTGTGCCCGCGCGCATCATTTCCGACGCCTTCGTGGTGCCGGGCTATCCCGGACGCGCCCGCTATGCCTGCTCTCCCCTCGGACTCGCGCTCATTCCCGACTCCTCCCGTCTCCCGGCCGGAGCGCTCTGCACGGCGCATCCCACCCGCGAAAGGGACATGAAGTCCCGCGCGATCATCCTCACCCTTGAAGAGGCCCGCCGCGAGGACAGAAGTCCCCGGGCCTCCCGGAGAGCGCCGCACAGATCCGACGAGCCGCGCAAGTTCCGCCAATCCTTCGCGGAAAAACGCCGCGACGATTCCGGGAAAAAGCCGCACAGGACCGGAGAAGAACGGCACCCCGCGGAAAAAAGCCGAAACAGCGCTTCTTCCGCCCCGAAGCGGAAGGACCGCCGCGAAAGCCGCCGCTTCCGCAAGGACTGAAATCCCTTCGTGTCCGCGCTTTTTTAGGGGCACAAAGCATATTGCCTCTGGCTTTTTTTCTCAAAAGGAGCATACTTTTTCCATCCGCCGCAGGCGGATCATCCCTGCAAGGAGACCATCCCATGAATTCCACTGTTGCAATCCTGGCCGCCATCGTCGTCATCGCCGTCGTTGCGGTGATCGTTCTGCGGAAGAAAACAACCTCCGGCTCCGCTTCCGACAAGCCCGGCGATGACGGAAAGGTTCAGGGAGATCAGGAACTCTATGCACTCGGCATGAATCCCATTTCCGAAAAGCCCATCATGTACGCCCTCACCACCTGCCAGCACTGCAAGAACACAAGAAAGTTCCTCGATGCCAACCATGTGGACTACATCGTCATCTATCTGGACGAGTATTCCGGCTCGCAGCGTTCCGACCTCATGGAAAAAGTGCGTACCTACAATCCCCGCGGAACGTTCCCCACGATTCTGCTGCCCGGAGGCAAGGTCATCGTAGGATTCCGCAAACAGCTCATGCAGGAGGCAATGCTTCATGACGCCGGAACAACTGCTTGAACATCTGGCAAAATGCGCCGAATCGAAGGGATACTATCTGCACGCCGATCATGACCACTGTCTCGGCACGGCGGAAAGTCTTCTGGCCAACAAGGAGCGCTACGGCTACATGTGCTGCCCCTGCCGCCTCGCCTGCGCGGACAAGCAGCAGGACAGCGACATCATCTGCCCCTGCATCTACCGAGACGCCGACATAGCGGAATACGGTGCCTGCTTCTGCTCCTTCTACGTTTCCAAGGAACACAAGGACGATCCGGACTTCTTCCCCGAAGTGGAAGAGCGGCGGGACCCGTCCCGCGGACTGTAGCCTGTCCTTCTTTCCCGGCGCGCACACAGTGCGCGGCATGCCTCTGCAAAGTGCCGCGTCCTGTCTGCGCGCTTTTCTTTTGCCCAGGCCGCGCCCACGGCGCTTCTCCTGACGGCAGACGCTCCCGGCCGTTCCGCCGGGACAGGGCGTCTGCCTGAGGACGACTTCGGCATCGCGCCCCGTCCTTTCCGCGGCACGCATCTTTCCCCCTCCTGCCCGTCCTTTTCGCCGAAAGGGAAAAGGATCCGGCTATAACAGCAAAATCCTTGCCCGACCATCCTGCGCGTGACATACTTTTCCAAAAAAGGAAAAGGAGCTTGCCATGCGCTGCGTTTCCGTTCTTGCCGCCGCTCTCGCGACGGTCGTCTTCTGCTTTTCCCCCTCCGCTCCCTGCGACGCCTCGGCCTCGTCCGTGCAGAGCGCGCCGAGACTTCTCAAGGTGGTGGCCTTAAGCCGCCACGGCGTGCGCGCTCCCACGCAGTCGCCGGAAACTCTCCTTGCCTGGGGCTCCAACGACTGGCCCGTCTGGAACGTCGCTCCGGGAAACCTCACGAAGCGCGGCGCGGCCCTCATAGAAGGCGAATGGACGGGACTGAGGGAAACTCTCGCCTTCAACGGTCTGCTCCCCGCCTCCGAATGTCCGCCGAAAGGAAGCGTATTCATCTACGCCGACAACGAGGAGCGCACCCTTGCCACGGCCGGGGCCATGCTCGACGGTCTGGCCCCGGGCTGCGGCATGATCGTCGCCTCAAGCAGCAGGACGCAGGATCCGCTTTTTCATCCCGTACAGGGCGGTCTCATGCCCTCCCCCGTCCTTTCCGCCGGGGAAAAGGCCGATCTTGCCGAGGAGCTCGCCGGAGTGCGCGCCGACATGGACAGACGCATGGCGGAACTTTCCGCGATTCTCGGCGCCGCCTCGCCGAGGCTCTGCCCTCCCGGGGAATCCTCCTGCACCCTGAGCGAGATTCCCACATCGCTCGTCTTTCCCTGTTCCGGTTCCCGTGAAGGCGTCACGCTGCGCGGCGGTCTCGCCATCGCCTCGAGCGCGGCGGAAGTGCTTCTGCTGGAAAGTCTGGAATGGCCGCAGCGCTCGCAGATCATCCCGGCACACATCCCCGTCACGCAGCCCAAAGCCCCGGGCACGCCCGTGGAGCAGAAGGCGCGGGAGATCATCCTTGCGCCCAGAAGCGATAGACCGGGCGTCATGCCCCTGCCCTTCCGTCCCCGCTGGGAACCTGCGCCCGCCGAGGTCTCACACGGCGACATCCTGGTGAATCCCTCCACAGCCCTGCATCTTCTTCCCGTGCACACGCGCGTGCAGAACGCGCTTCAGCGCTTCCCCGCCATAGCCAGGCAGGAAGGCCTGCCGCTTCTTCTCTTCATGACCGAAGCCCTTGCCGGAACCTCGCCCGTCAGGGAAGCCAACGAGGCAAAGCTCGTCATCCTTTCGGGACACGACACCAACATCGTCAACATCGCGGGCCTGCTCGGCCTGCACTGGAACAACGCTCCCTTCCCCAGAGACAGCACGCCTCCCGGTTCCATGCTCGTCTTCCGGCTCTGGGACACCCCGCAGGGTCGCATGGTGCAGGCCACCTTCCAGTGCCAGACCACCGCGGCTCTGCTGAGCACCGATGAAAACGTCATGGCCGAGGCCTCGCTCAGGCAGGAGCCGCTCATCCTTCCCGGCTCCTTCGCCCAGACGCCCGCCGGACCGGGCCTGCCCGCGGACGCCTTTTTCTCCTCCGTGCGCGCCATGGCCGGAAAAGATCTGAAAAACGACCTGGCCGTACTCTTCGCCAATCAGAAGCCGTAAAAAAAGGCGGCCGTGCGGCCGCCCGTCATCCTGTCATTTCCGACAAGGCCTTTTCAGCGGAACCGCGCCGAAAAGGCCTTGTTGCCGTTACGCTCTCCACCTGCGTATGAAGTCCGCAGGAGCCTTTCCCTCGGCGATGTGACGCAGAAGAGAGCTTCCGAACACCGCCGCGTCGGGCCGCAGCTCTGCCGGAAGGGCCGAAAGCTGCTCGGGATCATGAAGGCCGAATCCCAGCGCCACGGGCAGGGAGAAGACCCGGCGCGCCCGGGAAAGCACGTCCGTCACCTCGGGCGGCAGACTTTTTCTCTCGCCCGTCGTTCCCATGACGGATACCGCGTACACGTAGCCCTGCGACACGTCCGCATAAAGCTTCATGCGTTCCTCGCTCGTGTTCGGTCCGACGAGCGCAATGAGCGCAATGCCGCGGGAGGCAAGGATTTCCCTCATCTCGCCTGCTTCATCGAAAGGCAGATCCGGCACGATGATGCCGTGCACGCCGACCTTTTGCGCGTCGAGGGCAAGATTTTCCAGTCCGTACTGCAAAAAGGGATTCATGTACCCCATGAGCACGAGCCCCGCCCGGAACGTGCCTTTGCGCGCACGCAGCCCCTCCATGATGCCGCGCAGCGTGACGCCGTCGGCAAGAGCCCTGACGGAAGCCGCCTCCACCACGGGCCCGTCCGCCACGGGATCGGAAAAGGGCACGCCTATCTCGATGATGTCCGCTCCGCTTTCATCAAGTTCGCCAATGACGTTCCAGAACGTCTCCGGGCTCGGATAGCCCGCCGTCACAAAGGGAATGAGCGCCGTGCGTCCCTCGGCAGCGGCGTCCCGTATCTTTTTTTCCAGAATATGCATGTTGTGTTCCTTCACGGTCCTGCCGTTCTCAAAGTCCGAGAGCCTTTTCCACGATGTCCATGTCCTTGTCGCCGCGGCCGGAAAGATTCACCAGCACCCGGCTGCCCGGCTCGAACTCTCCGGCATGCGCCAGCACGTACGCCAGCGCATGGGAGGATTCCAGCGCGGGCAGTATGCCTTCCACACGGCAGAGCGTCTGAAAGGCGTCGAGCGCCTCATGGTCGTAGGCCACGGCGTATCTGACGCGCCCCGTGGCGGCAAGATGCGCGTGCTCCGGTCCCACGCCGGGATAATCCAGACCGGCGGAAATGGACCCCGAAGGCAGTATCTGTCCGTCGTCGTCCTGGAGCAGCATGGTGTATTCCCCGTGCAGAACGCCGGGGCGGCCGAGATTGATGGCCGCCGAATGCATGCACCCGGGCTCTCCGGTGCCGCCCGCCTCCACGCCTATGAGCCGGACCGACGCATCGGGCACGAAGGGAGAGAACATGCCTATGGCGTTGGAGCCTCCGCCCACGGCCGCCACCACGCAGTCGGGAAGGCTTCCGGTGCGCTCCAGCATCTGCGCGCGGGCCTCGCGGCCGATGACGCTCTGAAATTCCCGGACGAGATCGGGGAACGGATACGGGCCCGCCGCCGTGCCGAAGCAGTAATGCGTGCTCTTCTGTGAAGAGATCCAGGCGCGGAGCGCGGCGTTGATGGCGTCCTTCAGGGTGCGGGAACCGCTTTCCACGGCCACCACGTCCGCGCCCAGAAGACGCATGCGTCTCACGTTGGACGCCTGCCGCTCGGCGTCTTCCGCGCCCATGTACACGGTGCACTTCATGCCGAGCCTTGCCGCAGCTGCCGCCGTGGCCACGCCGTGCTGGCCCGCGCCCGTCTCGGCAATGAGCGAGGTCTTGCCCATGTGTCTGGCCAGAAGCGCCTGACCGAGGGTGTTGTTTATCTTGTGCGCGCCGGTATGCAGAAGATCCTCGCGCTTGAGCCACACTTCGAAGCCGAGCTTTTCCGAAAGCCCGGGGCAGAAGGTGAGCGGCGTCTCGCGTCCGGCATAGTTTCTCAGAAGATCGTCAAGTTCCTTTTGAAAGGCCTCGGAAGGAAGAATGTCCTTCATGGCCTCCTCAAGCTCCATAAGAGGCGGCATAAGCAGTTCGGGCACGAAGCGCCCGCCGAAGTCACCGAAATATCCCTTTTTCATCGTTCATCACCTTTCTGTCCGTCCGTGTCGAAGCCTTCGCGCAGCCGTTCCTGTGCGTGCACCGCCGCCACGGCCCGTGCCATGAGATCCCCGCTTTTTCTTCCCGGGGAGGTTTCCAGCCTGGAATTGAAGTCCAGCCCGTCGGGAGAACAGGCCGAAAGCGCCTCTGCCGCGTTGTCCGCCCCGAGCCCGCCCGAGAGGAACCACGGATGCGGAAAACGGAGCCTTCCGAGCGACGGCCAGTCGAGCTGTCTGCCGCTGCCCATGCCGGCGTCGAGAAGGTACAGGCCGCATGTCCCGGCAAAGAAGTCTATGGCCTGCTGCAAGCCGTCCGTCGAATCATAGTTTCCGGGCCAGAGCACGCGAATGACCTTCTCTGCGGGAAAATGCGCGGCGAACTCCGCGCTCTGGCCTCCGTGCAGCTGAATGAGATCGAGCCCGGCCTCCCGCACGATGCGCTCTGTCTCCTGCACGCTCTGTCTCACGAACACGCCCGTGCGCTTCATGCCGTGCGTGTCGAAGGAAGCGACCTCGCGCGCCGTCACGTTGCGCGGACTCGGTTCGTAAAACACGAATCCGCACATATCCACGCCGAGCGCGGCGGCCCTGTCGATGAGCTCCTGTTCGCTCATGCCGCAGATCTTAATTCTCATCTTCCCTTCCCCTTCCGTGAAGAAGCCGCCTCAGCGCCTTTCCCGGACATCCTTCCTCCATGAGCGCAGAACCCACGAGAGCCGCGCCGAATCCGGCCTCTGCCGCCTCTTCCAGATCGCTGCGGCACGTCATGCCGCTGGCCGCGATCCAAAGTTCTCCGTCCTTCGGCGGGCACGCCCCGGCAAGCTTCAGACAGGCCTTCCGGTCCACGCGAAGCGAGGAGAGATCCCTGGCGTTCACCTGGATGATGCGCGCCCCGCTCTCGCGGGCCAGAGCCACGTCCCGTTCATCGAACACTTCCACCACGGCCTGCACGCCTCCCGCCTCGGCCTGCTCCCGAAGATCGCGAAGAAGGCGCGCATCCGGCGTGAGCCGCACGATGAGGAGCACGGCCGAAGCCGGGGAAGCCAGCGTTGCCGCGACCTGAAGCGGATGGAAAATGAAGTCCTTGCGCAGCATGGGAACCCTGACGCCTTCCCGCTCAAGAGCCGACGCCATGCGGAAAAGGTAGGAAAGGGAACCGTGAAAATAACGCTCCTCGGTGAGCACGGAAAGGGCGGATGCCCCGCCGAGGGCATACTGAATCGCCGCGTCCTCGGGCTCGAGGCTCTCGCATATCACGCCGCGCGAAGGCGAGGCCCGCTTGTATTCCGCGATCACGGCAAGCGGCCCTTCCCCGCCGGACTCAAGAGCCCGGACAAAGGAAGGACGCTCCCCACGCCACGGGGCAAACGCTTCCGCGCCCATCGCCTCAAGACGGGCCACCTCGTCCTTCTTGGCTTCCATGAAGCGCTCAAGGCCCGTCATGCCAGCACCCTCATGCCCGCGCCTTCGGCCACGCCCTTTCTGGCCATGGCCACGCACTCATCCATGCTCTTGTCATCTTCCAGCATGAAAATGGCAAAGGCCGCATTCACTGTCATCATGTCGCGCATGGCCCGGGGACCGCGTCCGGCCAGAAGTTCCCGGAGCACGGAGGCGGCCTCCTCCTTGTTCTTCACTTCCAGATCCTCGGGTTCGCACGGCTCGAAGCCGTAGAGCGCCGGATCGAAGACCACCTCGTCCATGACGCCGTCGGTGATGAGGATGACGCGCGTCCTGCCCATGGTGGTGAGCTCGTCGTAGCCGCCCGCGCCGTTGAATACCGCCACCTTGTGGAAGGGACGCTTCTGCAGCGTGGCCGCAATGAGATCGACCTGCTTCGGATCGCCCACGCCCATCATGAGATAATCGGGGCAGGCGGGGTTCAGCATGGGGCCGAGCATGTTGAAGAGCGTGCGCATGCCGAGCTGCTTGCGCACCGGCCCCACGTTGGCGAAGGCCGGATGGAAGTACGGCGCGAACTGGAAGGCGAAATTGCGTTCCTTCAGCATGTCCACGATGGCCTCGGGATCCTTTTCCAGGGGCAGACCGAGCCCTTCCAGAGCATCGGCCGCGCCGGAGGTGGAGGACACCGCCCTGTTGCCGTGCTTGAGCATCCTGTAGCCCATGCCCGCGAGCGTGAGCGACGTGGCCGTGGAACAGTTGAACGATCTCTTGCCGTCGCCGCCCGTGCCCACGATGTCGATGCACTTTTCCGGGATGCCCGTCACCTTGACGGAGCGGGCCAGCATGATGCGTATGGCGGCAGCCAGTTCCGCGGGCTTCTCGCCCTTCATGCGCAGTCCCATGAGCAGGGCTCCGGCCTGGGCGGGCGTCATGGTGCCGTCGAGCATGGAGCCGAAGGCCACGTCGCATTCCTCGTCCGTCATGTCGCGGCCCTGCGACACGGATTCCAGAATGGAGCTGATGGTGGGCGCGGCGTGCACCGTGGGCAGAAGGCTTCCCGGGAAGTTTTCCAGAAGTCGCAGCCCGTCGGGCGTGAGGATGGACTCGGGATGGTACTGCACGCCTACCCACGGCCTGTCACGGAAGCGCATGGACATGACCTCGCCCTGCGGCCCGCGGGCCGACACCGCCAGAAGGTCATTGGGATGCTCGTCATCCACGCGGACCACGAGAGAATGGTAACGGCCCACCACCATGGGATTCGGCATGCCGCGGTAAAGGCCCTTGCCGTCATGCACGATCTCCGAGGTCCTGCCGTGCATGACCACAGGTCCCGGCACGACTTCCGCTCCGGCGTAGAGACCGAGGATCTGATGCCCGAGACACACGCCGAGCACCGGGATGCGGGGGCTGAGCTGCCGCAGAAAATCGAGGCAGTACCCGGCCTTTGAAGGATGCCCCGGCCCGGGAGAAATGCACACCATGCGCAGCGACGGATCATTGGCCATGGCCACGAGTCCGGGGTCGTCGTTTTTGACCACGCGGGGCCGGTGTCCCAGACGGCAGAAGGCCTGAACGAGATTGTAGGTAAAGGAATCGTAGTTATCTATGAGCAGGAACATGGAATTCTCCCGTGGTAAAGCATGCCTGACGCATGATGGCCGACTTGTTGCAGACCTCCTTCCATTCCAGAGCGGGCACGGAATCGTGCACGATTCCGGCTCCCGCCTGCCAGTAAAGGCGTCCGTCCCGCACCCACATGCTGCGTATGGTGATGCCGGTGTCGAGGTTCACGCCGTCCCGGTCGAGCCCGAGCCAGCCTATGCATCCCGCGTACGGCCCGCGCGGACAGGGCTCGGTTTCGGCAATGATCTCCATGGCGCGTATCTTGGGCGCGCCGCTCACCGTGCCCGCGGGGAAGGTGGCGGCCAGCACGTCCACGGCATCCAGCCCGTCGTCGAGCTCGGCGGTGACGCGGCTCGTCAGATGCATGACGTGGGAAAAGCGCTCCACCATCATGAGCTTCTCCACCTCCACGGTGCCGGGACGGGCCAGACGGCCGAGATCGTTCCGGCCGAGATCCACGAGCATCATGTGCTCGGCCCGCTCCTTGGGATCGGCAAGAAGCTCCCCGGCAAGGGCCTCGTCCTCGGCCACGGTGGCGCCGCGTCTGCGCGTTCCCGCTATGGGCGCGGAAAGGAGTCTGCCGCCCTCGCAGCGGACCATGACCTCGGGCGAGGAACCGAAGAGCGTGATGCCCGGAAGACGCATGAAGAACATGTAGGGCGAGGCGTTCTCGCTGCGCATCCTGCGGTAGAGCGTGAAGGGATCGCCGGAAAAGGGCATGGAAAAACGGACCGAGGGCACCACCTGGATGGCCTCGCCCATGCGCAGCATCTCCCGTATGTGCTCCACCGCCTCCTGAAAACCTGCTTCGGAAGGCTCGGCGCGAACCTCCGTCTTTTCCTGCACGGCGGCACTGCTGCGGGCAAAGGAGCCGCAACGGCCGAGATCGCGGTGCTCTCCGAGGCTCACCTGAGCAAGCCGGTTGTACATGTGATCGAAAAGAAGGAGCGTGCCGGGCAGACAGAGCACGCATTCCGCATCCCCGGGCTTCATGACGGAGGCCAGCTTCGGATGGAACAGCGAGGCCATGCCGAAGCCGAGATACCCGCACAGCGAGCGCGTGATGGGAGGAAGATCGGCGGCTTCGGGATCGGGCAGCACTTCCAGCGTGCGCATGACGCCGCGCAGGCCGTCCACGAAATCCATGCCGTCGAAGACCGAAAGCCCGGCAAGGCGCTCATCCTCGATGCGGCAGCAAAGCTTTCCGTCCCGGCAGATCAGATACAGGACCATGTCGCAGGCAAGCACGCTGTAGCGTCCCCATCGTCCGTCGACTTCCGCGCTCTCAAGCAGTATGCCGTCCCTTTCCCGGGCAATGTCCAGAAAAAGACTGATGGGCGTGTCCATGTCCGCCGGAAGATGACGGACGCTCTGACGCACTCGAATGGGGGTCGTTCTGGTTGTCATGTCGTCGAACCTCGTGTGAATTAATAAAAAAATGCCGCTCCCCGGAGAGGGAACGGCATCTGCTCTGCTTTTCTGACTCTGTGCTTCAGCTACACGTCAAGACCGCATCCTCTCCCTGAAGAAAAGATACGCCACCACCACTGACCGGCGAAGGACAAGGTGAAGACGGATGCGGACATGATGAACTCCTGAAGACGAATAATGAACTTTCCTTCTGTGTATGCAAGCGCCCGTTTTTTGTCAACGGTACGGCCATAAGTTTTTTCCGGCCCCGTTTCCCTCGCGGCATATTCTGTATACGGCATGACACATGAAACAATTTTGCATCGCCGGACCGCCTTCTTCTC
>ENA-OVGB01002721-OVGB01002721.1-human-gut-metagenome-genome-assembly--contig:-NODE-2721-length-11935-cov-66.431145_pt1 | contig 11935 bp, 9 predicted proteins | sample MGYA00237767_ERZ505413 | MGnify/ENA primary metagenome ERZ505413 (study PRJEB26158, sample SAMN06016410) | human gut metagenome | biome: human gut; feature: ankylosing spondylitis patient; material...
AATACTATGTGCAGCAGAATGTGTTCGACCTGCGGGTGCTGTCCACGCTGGGCCTGACAGAACAGGACATCGCCGCCATCGCAGCGGTGGACGGGGTGGAAGCCGTGCAGCCGGTGAAGTATCAGGACGTGGAAGCGCAGTGGCAGGGCCGCGAGGATACCATCGTGGTGCGGCTGCAGCAGCTGCCCGCCGACCCGCAGGCGGATACCCCGGAAAACATGGACCGCCTTGTGCTGCGCAGCGGACGGATGCCGCAGGCAGACGATGAGTGCGTGGTGCATGTCATGGGCTACGAGGACCCGGTGGAGCTGGGCACGGTGCTGACCCTGCCGGAGGACACCGAAAACGTCCGCAAAAAGCAGTACACCGTGGTGGGCACCGTGCAGGACCCCCAGCACATCTCCACCGACCGGGAGAGCAGCACCGCAGGCAGCGGGCAGCTGAACGCTATCGTGTTCCTGCCCGAGGGCAGCCTGACCACGGATTATTACACAGCGTGTTATATCAAGGCGGAAAATGCCGGCCTGTACGACAACTACTCCGAGGAATATCAGGCGGCAGTGGATGCCGTGGCAGAGAACATCAAGGCCATCCAGTCCCAGCGGTGCGACATCCGGCGGGCGGAACTGATCGAGGATGCCAACGCAAAGCTGACCGATGCCCGGGCGGAGTACGACAGCCAGAAGGCGCAGGCCGAGCAGAAGTTTGCCGAAGCGGAACAGCAGCTGGCGGACGCGCAGGCGCAGCTGGACAGCGCCAAAGCCCGGCTGGATGCGGGCGAAGCGGAGCTTGCCGCCAACAAAAAGGCCCTGCCCGATACCATGCAGAGCGGTGCCGACACGCTGGTGACCAGCGAGGCGCAGGTGCTGGAATTTGAGGAGCAGCTGCAGCAGATGGAGCTGCTGGTGAACCTGAAAAAGGTGGCAGACCCCCTTCTGGGCTACGCCGAGACCGCCCTGAACAACGCCCGCAAGGCGCTGGACGAGGCCGAGCCGGAGGACGAGGAATACACAGAGCTGCGGGACGCCCTGCAGAAGGCGCAGGATGGCTACGACAACATCAACGGACAGCTGCAGGGCTATCAGGCACAGCTGGACGCAGGCAAACAGCAGATGTACCAGCAGGGGCTGATCTCTTCCCCCACGCTGGACAATGACCGGCTCATCACCGAGGCGAAGGCGGCGCTGCGCAAGATGAAGCTGCAGCTTCTGCAGGGACAGCTGCAGCTGACCACCGGCACCGCCACCGCCTACACCCAGTTTGACGCCGCCCGGCAGCAGCTGGATGCGGGCTGGCAGGAATACAATGACGGTGTGCAGCAGCTGGCGGACTCCCGCGCGGAGTACCAGAGCCAGAAAGCCGATGCCGAAGAAAAACTGGCGCAGGGCCTTGCCCAGCTGAACGACGCCGAGGAGCAGGTCAGCCAGATCAAAAGCGGCGAGTGGTATGTGCTGGACCGGGGGTCCACCCTCAGCTTTGTCACCTTTGAGCAGTACGCCGACCGCATGGACGCCATCGCCCGGGTGTTCCCGGTGTTCTTCTTCCTGGTGGCGGCGCTGGTGGCCACCACCACCATGACCCGCATGGTGGACGAGAACCGCCTGCAGATGGGCACCCTGAAGGCGCTGGGCTACACCAAGGCCGCCATTGCGGGCAAGTATCTGTTCTATGCCCTCAGCGCCACGGTGCTGGGCAGCATCGTGGGCATGGTCATCGGCTTTGTGGTGTTCCCCTTCATCATCTGGAACGCCTATCAGCTGATCTTTGACCTGCCCACCTTCACCCTGCGCTTCTACCCGGGCATGGCGGCAGCCAGCGTGGCGCTCAGTGCTGCGGTCATCGGCCTTGCCACATGGAGCGCCTGCCGCTCCAGCCTGAAGGAGCGCACCGCCGCGCTGCTGCTGCCCCGGGCCCCGGTGGCGGGCAAGCGCATCTTTCTGGAGTACATCACCCCGCTGTGGAAGCACATGAGCTTTTCGCAAAAGACCACCGCCCGCAACCTGTTCCGCTATAAAAAGCGCTTCTTTATGACGGTGCTGGGCGTGGCGGGCTGCACGGCATTGCTGCTCATCGGCTTTGGCCTGCAGGACTCGCTGCTGCCCATCGTGGACAAGCAGACCTCGCAGCTGACCCACAACGACATGACCGTTTCCTTCCGCGACGAAAAGGCCCTGACCAATGAGGGCGGGCTTGCCGATGCGCTGAAGCAGGCGGGAACGGTGGACAGCTGGGGTGTGTTCTACGTCAAGTCCACCACCCTGTACAACGAGGCCGGCGACAGCGCCGAGATCAGCGTGGTGGGCGCGCAGAAGGACGCCGACATGACCAGCTGCTTCACCTTCCGCACCCGGAAGGACCACGAGGAGATCCCCTTTGACGACAGCAGCGTCATCCTGACCGAAAAGACCGCCCTGAATCTGGGCGTGAAGGTGGGGGATACCCTGTATGTGGAAGGCACCGATGGGCGGCGGGTGCCGGTGACCCTGACCGGCATCACCGAGAACTACATGTTCACCCGGCTGTATCTGTCCAACGCCCAGCTGAAGAGCTATCTGGACGGCGAGCCGGTGTGGAACACCGTCTACGGTCTGACCCACTGCAAAAACGACACCGAGTACAACGCCCTGCGGGCAAGGCTGCTGGAGTGCAGCTATGTCAGCGGCGTCAGCTTTACCGAGGACACCAACTCGATGTTCGACAACCTCATCGTCAGCCTGAACTCGGTGGTGGTGCTGATCATCGTCTGCGCAGCGGCGCTGGCAGCCGTGGTGCTGTACAACCTCATCAGCGTCAACCTTGCCGAGCGCAAGAAGGAGCTTGCCACCATCAAGGTGCTGGGCTTCTACGACAAGGAGGTCTACCGCTACATCTTCCGCGAGATCGAGCTGCTGGCGCTCATCGGCTCCGGCGTGGGCCTGCTGCTGGGTGTACCGCTGCACCGGTTCATCATCCTCACCGTGGAGATGGACCAGCTGATGTTCATTCGCACCATCGCCCCCCACAGCTATCTGCTGTCGGTGGCACTGACCATGCTGTTCACCGTTGTCGTCTGCCTTGGCATGCGCCGCCATGTCAAGCGCATCAGCATGGTGGAAAGCATGAAGGCACCGGAATAACGAGAAAAGAAAAAGTCATCTGCAGCCGGTCGGCTGCAGATGACTTTTTTGCTATGGAGAGGGTGCTCAGACGAAGGCTTTCAAAGGGGGAGGCAAGAAGCGCTCCCGTTATGCTCTTGGCTCCCCCTTCGGGGGAGCTGGCATCGCGCAGCGATGACTGAGAGGGTTTGTTACTGTAAGATCGGCAGTGCGGCCACTTCTGCCGCCACTTCGTCAGCCTGCTGCTGGGTGAACACCCGGCACTTGACCATCCGCTTCAGCACCACCTGCGCCCGCTTGAGGGCCAGTTCCGGGTTGCTGGCGTAGGCAGAGGGGGCGTTGGGCAGGCCTGCCAGATAGACCTCTTCGGCGTCGGTGAGCTCGGCAGCCGTCTTGCCGAAGTAGCCCTCGGCGGCTTCCTCGATGCCATAGCAGCCGTTGCCGAAATAGATCGTGTTGGCATACATCTCGAAGATCTGCTGTTTTGAGTAGGCCTTTTCCATGTCGATGGCCGCAAAGGCTTCGGCAGCCTTGCGGGTCAGCCGCTTTTCCTGCGTGAACAGGGCATTCTTGGCCAGCTGCTGGGTCAGGGTGCTGCCGCCCTCGGCCAGCGACCGGGTGCGCAGATCGTACAGCAGCGCCCGGAAGATGGCCCCGGGGTCGATGCCTTTATGGGTCATGAAGTGCTCGTCCTCGGTGCAGATCACCGCCTGCACATAGATTTGCGGCAGCTGGTCGTAGGCCGCATAGTGGGTGTGGCTGCTGATGGTATCATACAGCGCGGCAATGGGCGTGACGCTGGCCGCGCTCTGATAAAGCTGACGGCCCTGATACACGAACCACCCGCCCGCCGCCAGCAGCAACAGCAGCAAAACCAGCAGCACCGTGAGCAGAGAGCGCTTGAGAAAACAGAAAAACCGGTGGAACATCGGGGAACTCCTTTGTTTTTTGGAAAATCACCATGCGGTAGGAACGTTACGCACCTATTATAACGGGCGATTTTGAAGGTTCTGTGTAGGGCAGCTTGACAAAAGCTTAAGATTTCACTATACTACAACTAGAAAAGGCGCTGCCCGCAAGGGTCAGCTCCCATACCCGATCATCAAAATCAAAAGAGATTGACTGCGCGAGTTTGCGAGGCTGGGCGGTCGATCTCTTTTGTCATGTTTGCCGTCGATGTACTGTAACACCTGCAGCGTAATGTCCACCGTCCCGTGGATCACGGTGATGATGAGCGTCAGCAGAGCCAGAGTTTCCAGCAGCGTCATTTGGCATCCCCCCTTTGCCAGCAGGCTCGGGAAGATTTACACTTCAAAAAAGTTCCTTTCCCGGCGGCACAGACCGCTCCGAAGAACGAACTGCACAAGCTGGGCATGGAAGCATGACCACCTGTGATGCAGGCAGCACCTATCCACCACTCCATACGGGGTGGTGTTTTTAGTTTAGCATACTTTTGCGCGGAATACAACTGGGAGCCTGTCTCTCCCTATAGTCCTACTTTTAACAGAACTGCACAACCCGGGCAGCACAAAGCGGGAAGGCGGTCGTGCAGAAAATGCAATCTGAAAAAAAGTGAAATTAACCTATTGACAAACTGGGTAAGAGGGGATATAATGCAAACAACAAATCCACAAACCTAGTGGGGAATTGAAATCGAGATTTCCTGAATATCCGGTTTGTAGACGAGTGGGAAAGAAATCGTTTGAAAGGAGGGCACGAAAAATGAAGCTGATTTGGAACAACCTGCTGCATGCAAACTTCCGCTGTGGGCGAATGTGCGGTGACCGGGCAGAACATCTGGCTGTGAACTGTACGATGCCCTCTTGTTGTGCACGAATGTGTACCCAAATGTGACATTGGAACAGGTCTTAGCCTTGAATTGTGTTTGCCCGGTGCGCCTTGTATCACGCATCGGGATTTTTTGTATCAGAAAATTATACTAAATGTTGAAATAGAGAGGTAAAATACTATGTCTAACTATAAATTTGAGACCCTGCAGCTTCACGTTGGCCAGGAGCAGGCCGATCCCGCTACCGATTCCCGTGCTGTGCCTATCTACCAGACCACTTCCTATGTCTTCCGCAACAGCCAGCACGCCGCTGACCGCTTTGGTCTGGCCGACGCCGGCAACATCTATGGCCGTCTGACCAACTCCACCCAGGATGTGTTCGAGAAGCGCATTGCCGCTCTGGAAGGCGGCGTGGCTGCTCTGGCTACTGCTTCCGGTGCAGCTGCCATCACCTACACCATCGAGGCACTGGCTCAGGCCGGCGACCACATCGTAGCTCAGAAGACCATCTACGGCGGCAGTTACAATCTGCTGGAGCACACCCTGACCCAGTTCGGCGTTACCACCACCTTTGTGGACGCTCACGATCTGGAAGAGGTCGAGAACGCTATCCAGCCCAACACCAAGGCTGTCTACCTCGAGACTCTGGGCAACCCCAACAGTGATATTCCTGATATTGATGCCATCGCAGCCATCGCTCACAAGCATGGCCTGCCGCTGGTCATTGATAACACCTTCGGCACCCCGTACCTGATCCGTCCCATCGAGCACGGCGCGGACATCGTGGTGCACTCCGCCACCAAGTTCATCGGCGGCCACGGCACCACCCTGGGCGGCATCATCGTGGACAGCGGCAAGTTCGACTGGAAGGCCAGCGGCAACTACCCCAACATCGCCGCCCCGAACCCCAGCTACCACGGCGTTTCCTTCGCCGACGCTGCAGGCCCCGCCGCTTTCGTCACCTACATCCGCGCCATCCTGCTGCGTGATACCGGCGCGACCATCTCTCCGTTCAACGCCTTCCTGCTGCTGCAGGGCACCGAGACCCTGAGCCTGCGCATTGAGCGCCATGTGGAGAACACCAAGAAGGTCGTGGAGTTCCTGGCCAACCATCCGCAGGTCGAGAAAGTCAACCACCCCTCTCTGCCGGATCACCCGGACCATGCCCTGTATGAGAAGTACTTCCCCAACGGCGGTGCTTCCATCTTTACCTTCAACATCAAGGGCGGCCGTGAGGAAGCCTTTAAGTTCATCGACAACCTGAAGGTCTTCTCCCTGCTGGCAAATGTGGCCGACGTCAAGAGCCTGGTCATCCACCCGGCTTCCACCACCCACAGCCAGCTGAACGATGAGGAGCTGGCCGAGCAGCAGATCTATCAGAATACCATCCGCCTGTCCATCGGCACCGAGCACATCGACGACATCATTGCCGACCTGGAAGCCGGTTTCGCAGCCGTCTGCGGCGAATAAATCTTCCGCCCGTCTCCCGAACTCCGGCGGAACATGTACCTTTTGCCTTGTCTCCTGAAAAATAAACTCTCCTGAATTCCTGATTCCAAAACACGCAGAATGCCCCGCCTGAACAAGGCCGGGGCGTTTTGTGTTGTAGGGAATGTGCGGCGCGCCCTCTCAGGTTTTTGCTGTCTGCCTCTTGACAAATAAAAATATCCTCATATAATTATCGATGGTAATTATCTTTGGTAATCTTTGTCTCAAAAAGGAGTTCCTCATGACCGTTGAACACATCAAGCAGCTGATGGATGCCTGCTACCTGGCCAAGCGCGCGCGGGACATGCTGCCGCCGCTGCCGGACGGGGTGCAGCCCTCCTACATCCGGTATCTGGACACCATCCAGAAGCTGCAGGCTCAGGGCAGGCGGGTGCGCGTGTCGGATCTGAGCGACGCGCTGGGGCTGCCGCGCCCGGGCGTGACCCGCACCGTGAAGGAGATGGAAGCGCAGGGCTACCTGCAAAAGCAGGTCTCGGCCGAGGATGGCCGGGTGACCTACCTGCAGCTCACCGCAGCGGGGGAGCAGCTCTCCCGCGAGTACGACGCCGACTATTTCCGGGCGCTGGCCCCGGCGCTGGACGGCATCTCGGATGCAGACGCCGTGTGCACCATCCGCACCCTCGAAGCCTTTTATCAGGTGATGTATGAAAGGAGAAATACCCTTGAAAAATGATCGTTCGGATTTCACGCAGGGCAGCATCCTGAAAAAGCTGGCCCTGTTCATGCTGCCCATTCTGGGCGCGCTGGTGCTGCAGGCCGCCTACGGCGCAGTGGATCTGCTGGTGGTGGGCCGCTTTGGCAGCACCTCGGGCCTGTCGGCGGTGTCCACCGGCAGCCAGGTGCTCAACCTCGTCACCTTCGTGGTCACCCAGTTCGCCATGGGCATCACGGTGCTCATCGCCCGCTATCTGGGTGAAAAGCGGCCCCAGTACATCGGGCAGGTCATCGGCGGCGGCGCGGTGGTGTTTGCCCTGATGGCAGCCGTGCTGTTCGTGGCGCTGGTGGGGTTTGCCCGGGGCATCTCGGTGCTGATGCAGGCCCCGGCGGAAGCGCTGGACCTGACGGCCAGCTATGTGCGCATCTGCGGTGCAGGCATCTTCTTCATTGTGGCCTATAATGTGCTTTCGGCCATCTTCCGCGGCCTTGGTGACAGCAAGTCGCCGCTGCTGTTCGTGCTGGTAGCCTGCATCGTGAATGTCTTCGGCGATCTGCTTCTGGTGGCCGGGCTGCACCTGGATGCCGCTGGTGCGGCCATCGCCACCGTGGCGGCACAGGCCGTCAGTGTGGTGTGCGCGGTGGTCATGCTGCTCAAAAAGAAAAAAGAGCTGCAGTTCAAACTGCAAAAGAGTGATTTCCGGCTGAATGCCCAGTGCCGCAAGTTCCTGGCCATCGGCCTGCCGCTGGCCCTGCAGGAATTTCTGACCCAGATGTCTTTTCTGGCCCTGTGTGCCTTCGTGAATCGGCTGGGTCTGGAGGCCTCCTCCGGCTACGGTGTAGCCAGCAAGATCGTCAACTTCGCCATGCTGATCCCCAGCGCTCTCATGCAGTCCATGGCGTCCTTTGTCTCTCAGAACATCGGCGCGGGCAACAAAAAGCGGGCACGGCAGTCTATGCTCACCGGCATCGGCGTCGGCCTTGCCTTCGGCTGCGCGGTGTTTGCGCTGGTGTGGTGCAAGGGCGACGTGCTGTGCAGCGCCTTCACCACCGAAGCGGGGGTCATCGCCAGCGGCTTTGCCTATCTGAAGGGCTTTGCACCGGAGACCATCGCCACGGCGGTGCTGTTCAGCATGGTGGGCTACTTCAACGGCAACGACAAAACCGTCTGGGTCATGGTGCAGGGCCTTATCCAGACGCTGCTGGTGCGCCTGCCCATGGCCTATTTCATGAGCATCCAGCCGAACGCCAGCCTGACCATGATCGGCCTGGCGGCCCCCACTTCCACGCTGGTGGGCGTCGTGCTGAACATCGGGTTCTATTTGTACCTGCAGCGGCAGGAGCGCAAGGCAGCGTGAGATAACAGAATAGAAACATGAGAAAAACCGAGGCGTGCCCCGTGTGGGGTGTGCCTCGTTTTTTTTGGTTCGAATCCACCCGCGTGCCCTATTGGAAACGAACATATAACAAAAAGCTCAACGCGATCGTCCCCATTGGGAGAGACGAGGCAGTTGTGGGACAACTGTGGATTCGCGAGCCGCGCATCTAAAAAGGCCCCGCAGGGGCCTTTTTGCCCGCCGGACTGTTCGGCGGGCCGATGCTGTTCGAATCCACCCGCGTCTATGGCCGCAGCGGGGTTACATAAGAAAAACGCCTGTGTATTTCTACACAAGCGTTTTCTTGGTGGGCGCGGGTGGATTCGAACCACCGAAGCTGAAAGCAGCAGATTTACAGTCTGTCCCCATTGGCCACTCGGGAACACGCCCATATTCACTTCCTGTACATCTGTTAAGCCGGACGACTTGCTTATTTTAGCATGAAAGGTCGATTTTGTCAACGGGTTTTCTGCATTTTGGACAAAGAAATTTTTCCCGCCACCCGGTGCGGCGGCTGTGGGGCGGGGCAATGCATCGGCAAAGCGTGAAAAACGGCTGCGGGAATTGTACAAAGCGCAGACTTTCCCTGCCCGCATTGCAAATTGCGGGCGAACATGCTATTATAAAAGGTATCACGAAGTTATAACGTTCCCGGAACGCACCGGGCGAAAGAAAGGCACGGTGATCGCTCGATGACGATGGAAGAATGCTACACCCAGATGGGGGCCAATTATCACAGGGTGCTCCGGCGATTGGGCAAAGAGTCGCTGCTCGTGAAGATCGCCGAGATGTTCCCGCAGGACGAAAGCTACAACCGGATGAAGGCCATGATGGACCAACCAGAGGGAAACATAGAGCTGACCATGCGCGCGGCGCACAAATTCTATGGTCTGTGCCTGAACGCGGGCTACGCCAACCTGAGCAAGGTGATGGAGCTGCTGGTCGATGCGCTGGAGGACGGCGACATAGAGGAAGCGCAGCATCAGCTGCGGCGGGTGACGCGGCAGTATAATTTCACCTGCAAGCTCCTCAAGGATGTGGATGAACTCAAACCCAAAGAGGACTACGGCACGGGACGATACTTCATCCCGCGGAATCGGTTGTGAAACAAAGGAGCGGCTCCCCGCGCAAGGGAGCCGCTCCTTTTTGTCTGCGTGTCAGAGCCTGCGCTGCCGCTCGTAGGTGCGCAGGGCGTCCAGCGCTTCCGGGGCCATGGGCACCAGCGCAAGCATGTTGAAGATGGTCATCAGCCCGATGCCCACATCGCCCAGATCCCACACCACGGTGTAGGCCTGTGTGCCGCCCACCAGCAGCATAGCCAGCGCCAGCAGCTTGTAGGCGGTCTGGCTCCACCAGTTGTCGCCGCACAGGTAGGCCACGTTGCCCCGGGCGTAGTACAGCACCCCCAAAAAGGTGGAGAAGCTGAACAGCGCTAAGATCACCGCAATAAACACGATGCCAAAGCTGCCCAGGTGGTACTGCATGGCGGCCTGCAAAAGATCCATGCCGGTCAGCCCGGAGGTGATGTCCTGCGGCACCAGCAGCATCAGAAAGGCGGTGCAGCTGCAGATGACCACCGTGTCGATCAGCACGCCCAGCGCCTGCACGAAGCCCATCTTCACCGGGTCGTCGCATTCGGCGGCGGCCGCCGCGCAGGGGGCCGAGCCGCTGCCCGCCTCGTTGGAGAACAGCCCGCGCTTGACGCCGTTCATCAGCACGGCGCCAAAGCCGCCTGCCGCTGCCTGCCGCAGCCCGAAGGCCTCGGCAAAGATGCGCCCGAACACGGCCGGGAGCTTGGGCAGGTTGAACAGCACCACCCCCACCGTGAGCACGAAGTAGCACACCGCCATGATGGGCACCATCACGTCCAGGCTTTTCACGGTGGCGTTCTTGCGCAGCACGATCACCGCCGCGATGGCCGTGAGCACCAGCGTGGTGGCAAGCGGCGGGACGTGGAAGGCGTTCTGGAACGCCGAGCTCACCGAGTTGGAGATGACCTGACTGATGCCGCACCAGCAGATGAGGCCGGACGCCGCGAACAGGGCCGCAGTCACAGAGCGCTTGAGCTTTTTGCCGCGCTTGCGCTCAGCCAGCACATGCAGGTAATAGGCAGGGCCGCCGCGCCAGCCGCCATACAGCGGATCGGGCTGGCGGTACTTCTGGGCAAGGGTGGACTCGATAAAGGAGGTGGATGCGCCCAGCAGGGCCGTGACCCACATCCAGAACACAGCGCCCGCACCGCCTGCGGAAACAGCGGCCACCACGCCCACCAGATTGCCCATGCCCACGCGGGTGGCGGTGGAAATGATCAGGGTCTGGAAGGAGGAAAGGCCGTCCCTGCCCTGCTTTTTTTCACACACGGCAGCGATCATATCCCGGAACAGCCGCACCGGCAGAAGACGGGTGCGGCTGGTGAACCAGATGCCCGCTGCAAGCAGCAGTACCACCATGAACGAAATGCCGATGCCGCCGCCCAGCGGAAGGATGAACAGATCGCCCCACAAAAGGCGATAGACGGATTCGATAAGATTTACCAGCAAGGCAGATTCCTCCTGTACTTTGGGTGAATGAAGTTGTTAACTTTATTATAGTACAGTACAGAAGAATTGTAAATTCTAAAAAATTGATAGAAATAATCGATAATAAAAAAAAGATCCGTAAGGGACCTCTTAAAACAGGAACGGGGAACGGCATCTGAACCGTTCCCCATCGAGTAGCATTTGGCGGGTGTGCCCTTTCCCGCATTTCTTTTGGCCCAAGGGGCGTGTAGCAGCACATTCTCTACTTCAAACGCTACCTTATCCTACCCATATTATAGCAAATTTATTCCCGCGTGTAAAGCAGCTGGTTCTTCTCCAGAAGTTTTTTCAAGTTACGTTCGCGGAGCCTGTAAAATGTCATGACAGAATTCTTAAATCCCGCTTCATCGGTTTCCAGCACAAGTCTTACAACAACATTCAGGTTCGTATCCGGCAGTTTTTTCACGGCAAAAACTGTTCCAATATGCTTGCTGTCCCGAATGATCAAATCAGGAGAAAGCACAGCCTCCCGTCCATATTGCTCAAACAGAAAAAGATCCTCCGGATGACGCTCTTTGATGTGTGCAATGCGCTCGTCCGTAACGATCACTTCAGTCGTTTGCAGCTGCCCGAAAAATGCGGTAAGCGGAGTAGGATCAAGATTCCCCAGAACGGTCATTTCCAATTTCCCACACCCCTGTCATAACAAATCGATTTATTGTAACATATTTTTCGCCGTATTACAACAAAAGCCGCCCGGCGGTCATACCGGGCGGTGGAGGAAGATGCACGCTACTGCGCGCAAAACAGAAGATTTTTACAGAATATCGATGTACTCACCGGCCAGCGCCTTGTTCATGCTGCGCACAGCACAGAACTTGCCGCACATGCTGCAGGTGTCGCTGTGGTCGTCCTCGGGCAGGCGGGCGTCGCGGATGGCCTTGGCGGTCTCGGGGTCCAGCGCGCAGGCGAACTGTGCATCCCAGTCCAGTA
>ENA-OVGB01002727-OVGB01002727.1-human-gut-metagenome-genome-assembly--contig:-NODE-2727-length-11919-cov-6.472690_pt1 | contig 11919 bp, 10 predicted proteins | sample MGYA00237767_ERZ505413 | MGnify/ENA primary metagenome ERZ505413 (study PRJEB26158, sample SAMN06016410) | human gut metagenome | biome: human gut; feature: ankylosing spondylitis patient; material...
TGAATTTCAATAATTTCAAAGAACTTCTATGATTTTTTAGTGGACACTAATGAATCAACATATATCTATATTTTTTTACATTTACAACAAAGGCCATTTCAAATAATAAAAAAATAGACACAGAACAACAATAATAGTTAAATTACATATATATTTGTTTATTTTTTTAAATTATCTATACATTTGCCGCAAAGTAAGCATGCTTATTAGTGATTTGTTTTTTAAAATTAATTTCATTACATCTATGAAACATTTATTTTCAAAATTGCTAATGCCGGTAATTGCAATAACAGTTGTCTCCTGCAGTAATGATGAGTGGATAGAAGTCCAACACGGTAGCCTCCGAGATGCCGAATATTCAGGAAAGAATTTGGAGGTATATCTTAACGGCCAACCGGCCAACGTTACGTCTGTTATCATTAACTGTGAACAGGATCTGGAAAAGACAACCGTTGAACACACCGACTCATCTGTAAACATCGACACCTACTACTATCTCACAGCCATCATCAAAGATTTTCCGGAAAAAGAAGAGACATTGGAACTTCACACCATTATGGAGGATTGCACTACATTTGAAGGAGAAACCCAATTGCACGGAAAGCGGTACGAATATCACGCTGAATTCACCGACACTCCGTTCATTCGTCCGGAAAACCAGCAGCTGATTATTCGTTTCACAGAGAAATGACGCAATTTCAACGTTCATCGAACAAACGGCATAAGCGACATTAATCCAACAGTTTATCATAAGACAGCCTCTTTTTGTAATTTTCACAGAAAGAGGCTGTTGCTTGTCATAGGAAACGGATTTAGAAATTTTATTAACCTCTCACCTTCTTATCCTTTCATGGTCGGCCACGAACTTGAGCAGCAAAGGAAATCCGGGCTGCGCCATTCCTCCGTGGTCGTATCCGTCCAGTTCATAAAGCGTTACGTCGGGATGGCCCACCAGTTTGAGCATGCGCCAGAAATAGGCCTGTTCCTCGTAGCGTCCGTAAAGCTCCAGTTCGCGGTCGCCGGAAATAATCAGCATCGGAGCACAGTCCTTTCTGACATGATAGAGCGGAGCCGACTTGTCAATTGTGGGCTGCAAGGCATCGAGTCCCTGCTGACGGCGGGTTTCAAAATGAGTGATTGCCTGTCCGCTGAACGGAATTAGTCCGGCAATGCGGTCGGCATCAATGCCGTATTTTTCCAAATAGCTTTTGTCAAGCCCTATCATACTGGTCAGATAGCCTCCTGCCGAATGGCCTGCCACATAAATGGCCGTCGTGTCGCCACCATATTTGGCAATATTGTTGAAAGTCCATGCCACGGCAGCCGCAGCATCGTCGACAATCTGTTCCGTACTTACCTTAGGCGAAAGCCGATATTCCACTCCGACTACAATGTTTTTACCATTCAGCAACGCCTGAGGCAATTCGCGGCTTCCGGAAGTCAGTCCTCCGCCGTGAAACCAAACGATAACCGGACACCCGGCCGCCTGTTCAGGCACCGCAATATCAAGCACACACATCTTCCCGGCATAGTCGTCGGTGACAGCCGAACGATAGCCTATTCCTTTTTCCACACGCATCTCCCCTGCTGAAGCCAACAGCACACTGCCTGCAAGCAGGACAACACTCAACAATTTTCCAAACATACGCTTTTCGTTTTTTGAAGAAAGTTACAGCATTGCTGACAATTTATGAGATTTTCGCATGTTAAAATTTTATAATGTAAACAAGACTGACCTTTCGGTAAAAACATTGGTAGTATCTTTGAAACTATGAAACGAGCAGTTGTAATTGGAGCCACATCCGGCATCGGAAAAGAAGTGGCACGCCTCTTATGGGAAAAGGGCTGGACTGTCGGCATTGCCGGCCGTCGGCAGTCGCTGTTGGAACAGTTTGCAAAGGATTGCGGCGAACGGATTTTCACGCAAGCCCTTGACGTGACCGACGAAAACGCCGGCAAACTCATGCTTGAACTGTTGGAACGCATGGGCGGAGCCGACCTCATCTTTCTGTCGTCGGGCATCGGCAGCCAAAACCCGAATCTCGACCCGGAAACAGAATTGCGTACCGTGCAAACCAACTCCGTAGGTTTCGTGCGCATGATTACTGCCGCATTCAACTATTTCAAGGCGAACGGCGGCGGACACATTGCCGCCATCAGTTCCATCGCCGGAACAAAAGGGCTGGGAATCGCCCCGGCCTATTCCGCTACCAAACGGATGCAGAACACCTATATCCAATGCCTTGCACAACTGTCGACAATGGAAAAGGCGAATATCCGCTTTACGGACATCCGCCCGGGATTTGTCGACACCGACCTGCTGAAATCCGGAAAATTCCCGTTGCTGATGAAGCCCGACTATGTGGCACGCCGCATCGTGAAGGCAGTCGAACGCAAACGCCGCGTAGCTGTCATCGACTGGAAATACAGCATCGTTGTCGCTCTTTGGAGAATGATTCCCCGCTGCATTTGGGAACGAATGAACGTAAAAAACAAATCAAAATAGAAACCACCAATGAAGAAAACTTTCACAAGCATTGCGCTCGGACTGGCAGCCCTGTCGGCCGGTGCAACTACTCCGCTCTGGATGCGCGACGTGCAGATTTCGCCCGATGGCAGCCAGATTGTTTTCGCCTATAAGGGCGACATCTATAAAGTGGCGGCAGAAGGAGGACAAGCCGTGCGACTTACAACACAGAAATCCTACGAAAGTTCTCCAATATGGTCGCCCGACGGCAAGCAGATAGCCTTTGCCAGCGACCGCCACGGCAACGCCGACATCTTCGTCATGCCGGCAGAAGGAGGACCGGCCACACGCCTCACCCGCCATTCGGCAAGCGAAACGCCATGGGCATTCTCCAACGACGGCAAAAAAGTGTTGTTCTCTGCCTCCATTCAGGACCCGGCAACCAGCGCACTTTTCCCGACAGGAGCCATGACAGAACTCTACAGCGTGGCTTTGGACGGAGGCAAAGTGGAACAGGTACTCGGTACTCCGGCTGAAATGGTCAATTTCGACAAATCGGGCAACACGATGCTCTATCAGGACCGCAAAGGCTTCGAGGACGAATGGCGCAAACACCACACATCGTCCATCACACGCGACATCTGGATGCTCGACGTAGCAACCGGCAAGCAGACGAACCTCACCAACCGTCCGGGCGAAGACCGCAACCCGGTATTTGCAGCCGACGGAAAAACAGTCTACTTCCTCAGCGAACGCAACGGAGGCTCGATGAACGTTTATTCATTCCCGCTGAATGCTCCAGAAAAGGCAACAGCCGTTACGGCATTCTCCACTCACCCGGTACGCTTCCTCTCCGTAGCTGAAAACGGCAAGCTCTGCTTCACCTACGACGGTGCCATCTACACACAGGCCAATGGAAGCACACCGAAAATGGTAGAAATCGATGTGGTGGCCGACGATGAAAACATTCCGGTATCCCTCGCCTATACACGCGGCGCAACAAGCGCATCCGTATCGCCGAATGGCGAACAGGTAGCGTTCGTGGTCCGCGGCAACGTGTTTGTCACTTCGGTGGAATACGGAACAACGAAACAGATTTCCTACACTCCGGAAGCGGAAACCGGCGTTGACTTCGGCACGGACAACCGCTCGCTTGTCTACGCCAGCGAACGCGACGGTGCATGGAACCTTTATATGGCAAAAATTCTCCGCGACGACGACCTCAACTTCCCGAATGCTACGCTGATTGAAGAAATGGCTATCTTCCCTGCCGACAGCATCAACCGCGAAGTTCCGAAATTCTCGCCCGACGGCAAGGAAATCGCCTATATCGAAAACGACACAAAACTGATGGTCTACAATACGGAAAGCAAGACCGTGCGCCAGGTAACCGACGGCTCGCTCTGGTACAGTGGAGCTTTCAACTATGAATGGTCGCCCGACGGCAAATGGTTCACGCTCGAAATCATCGGCAACGGCCACGACCCGTATTCCGACATCGCCATCGTGAATGCCGACGGCAAGAGCCAGCCGGTGAACATCACCAACAGCGGTTACTTTAACATGATGCCGCACTGGGTGCTCGACGGCAACGCTATCCTGTTCATGACCGACCGCTACGGTATGCGCAGCCACGCTTCATGGGGTTCGCTCAACGACGTGATGCTCGTATTCCTCAACCAGGACGCTTTCGACAAATACCGCCTGAACAAGGAGGACTACGAACTCCTGAAGGAACTGGAAAAGGAACAGGCCAACGCCAAGAAGGCTGCCGACGAAAAGGCTGACAAGAAAAACAAAAAGAAAAAAGACAAAAAGAAGGATGAGGCCGAAGAAGAAGAATCAAACGACATTAAAGTGGAACTCGACGGTATTGAGGACCGTATCGTTCGTGTCACTCCGAATTCTTCCGACATTGCCGATGCCATTATCGACAAGGACGGCGAAGCGCTGTTCTATCTGTCGGCTTTCGAAGGCGGCTACGACCTTTGGAAACATGACCTCCGCGAAAAGGAAACAAGCCTGTTGAAAAAACTCGACACTTCATGGGCTGGCCTTCAGTTGGACAAGGACGGCGACAACCTCTTCATCCTCGGCAGCACATTTCAGAAAATGGGCATAGCCGGCGAAAAGTTGGAACGCATCAGCTATAATGCAGATATGGATCTTGACCTGGCAAAAGAACGCGAATACATGTTCGACCACGTCTGCCGTCAGGAAGACCGCTACTTCTACAACAAGGGAATGCACGGCGTAAACTGGAAACAGATGACAGCCGACTACCGCAAATTCCTGCCGCACATCAACAACAACTACGATTTCGCCGAACTGTTGAGCGAAATGCTGGGCGAACTGAACGTGTCGCACACCGGCGGTCGCTTCCGTCCGAGCCCATCGGGCGACGCTACGGCCAACCTCGGTCTGCTCTACAACTGGAACTACACAGGCGAAGGCGTGGAAGTGGCTGAAATCGTGGAATACGGACCGTTCGACCGCGCAACTACAAAGGTTAAACCGGGTTGCATCATCGAGCGCATCAACGGCAAGGACGTGACTTGCAACGCCGACCTCTATACCCTGCTCGACATGCAGGCTGACACAAAGACTCTCGTTTCATTCTGTAATCCGGAAACCGGCGAACGCTGGGACGAAGTGGTGAAACCTATCAGCAATGGAGAGTTCATCAGCCTGCTCTACAATCGTTGGGTGAAACAGCGTGCTGCCGACGTTGAAAAATGGTCAAACGGCCGTTTGGGCTATGTTCACATCGAATCGATGGACGATGCAAGCTTCCGCACCGTTTATTCCGACCTACTTGGCAAGTATTATAAATGTGAAGGTGTAGTCATCGACACCCGCTTCAACGGTGGCGGCCGTCTGCATGAAGACATCGAAGTGCTGTTCAGCGGTGAGAAATACCTCACTCAGGAAATCCGCGGACGTGATGCCTGCGACATGCCGAGCCGCCGCTGGAACAAGCCGTCAATCATGGTGCAGTGTGAAGCCAACTACTCCAATGCCCACGGCACACCTTGGGTTTACAAATACAAGAAAATGGGCAAGCTCGTCGGTGCACCCGTTCCGGGCACAATGACCAGCGTTTCATGGGAACGCCTGCAAGATCCGAGCCTGATTTTCGGTATTCCGGTTATCGGCTACCGCACTGCTGAAGGCACATATCTTGAAAACAGCGAGTTGCAGCCGGATATCCCAGTGCTGAACACACCGGAAACAATCGTTACCGGTGAAGACACTCAGCTCCGCACAGCAGTAGAAGAACTGTTGAAAGAAATCGACAGCAAAAAGTAAGCACACGGCAAATATCCGTATAAGTCTACGGCGGCACGGTCACTCGACCCTGCCGCCGTTTTTTTAACCCAAAACGGTCATTAGACCTAAATCCAAACCGAACCTTAAAAAAACATTTCACTTGACCTACAGAATGAGTTAAGTTTTATATACCTTTGCCTGCAACCGACAAAACAAGCAGAAACATGACGACACTGGAAAAATATGTTTGGATTGTAAGCACCCTGTATCGTGCCGGCGACAGAGGCCTGTCGCTGAAAGAACTCAACGAAAAATGGATGCACGACGAGAATGTCAGCAACGGCGAACCGCTGCCCCGACAAACGTTTGACCGCTGGAAAGGCAACATATTGATGAGCCTAGGAGTGGACATCGACTGCCGGCGCAAAGGCGGCTACCGCTACTATATATCCAATCCCGACAGCCTGAAAAGCGGAGAGCTGAGCCGCTGGCTGCTCGACACATTTGCCACAGCCAACTCGCTTTCGCACAGCACCGTGCTGAAAGACCGCATACTCGTGGATGACGTGCCGTCGAGCCACGACTTCCTGACCGACATCATTACGGCCATGAACGAAAACCGCATCATAGAGATAACCCACCAGAGCTTCCACCGCGAAACGCCCGGCACTTTTCCCGTAGCCCCCTACTGCCTGCGAATGTTCCAACGCCGCTGGTATCTGTTGGGAAAAAGCATCAACGACGAGCGAATCCGCCTTTACGGACTCGACCGCGTGATGAAGGTAGAAACGACCGACGACACATTCACGCTGCCCGAAGATTTCGATGCCAAGGATTATTTCGCCAACTCGTTCGGAGTTATTGTGGGTGTCGACATTCCGGTGCAGCGCATTGTCATACGGGCAAAATCGCCGCACCAGTACTACCTGCGCACCTTGCCCCTTCACAAATCCCAAAAGGAGCTTGCGGCCAACAGCGACTATGCCGATTTTGAACTGGAGCTCCGCCCCACCTACGACTTCTGCATGGAGCTTCTCCGTGCCGGCGACATGATAGAAGTTTTGGAGCCCGAATCCCTCCGCCACGAAATGTACACCCTGGCGAAAAACATCTGCGATATTTACCGAAAGGACTGAAAACACACCCCACATACACAACGGCGGCGAGGTTGACATTACCCCGCCGCCGTTTGCTGTTCATATACAGTCAACGCTATTCCACCAATTTCCGGAAGCGTTCGTTTTGCCAGATTTTATGCTTGCCGCTGCTGTCGGCAAGAATCAGCATCACGGCGAGGGAATCGTTTTTCTCTATCAGTTTTTTCGACAGTTCAGAACCCATCACCATAAAAGCCGTGGCATAGGCATCGGCCGACATGCAGTCGGGAGCCACAACCGTCGCACTCAACACATCCGACTGGACAGGTCGGCCCGTGGCAGGACTGATGGTATGTGCATAGCGGCGGCCTTCGGCATCCACCTTATAGTTACGGTAATTTCCCGACGTGGCAATACCACAGCCGGAAACGGCTATCACCTCTGCCGACTCATGCACCACCGTATCGTTGGAAACCACAGGCTTGTCGACGGACACATGCCATTTCTCTCCTTGCGGATTTTTTCCTTTCATTACGATTTCGCCGCCAATCTCCACCAAATAATTGTCTACACCATTGCGCTCCAGCATCCGTCCTACTTCATCACTGCCCATTCCTTTGGCAATAGCACTGAAATTAAACGTAATGCGACCGTCGTCCTTTACCATTCGGCCATCCTTCAGACGAGTTTTCCCGATACCCACGAACTGCATGATGGAATCAACAGCGGCAGCATCAGGCAACTGTTCCGTCTTGTAGCCGAATCCCCAGGCATTGACAAGCGGAGAAACGGTGGGGTCGAATGCTCCTTGGCTTTCCCGGTTGATTTCCACCGAACGCAGATACACCTTTCTCAAAAGCCCGTCGACCGAATCAGTACGGTTCTCATTCAAGGCCGTCACAAGCGACTCCTTATTAAATGGCGACACACTCAGTTCCACCCGACGGAAAACCGCCAGTATGGAATCCGACAAATCCGCATTGCCCCAATATTTAATATTGTACTCCGTATTCCAAACCACACCCGACTGCTGAAACCACTTATCCTTTTCCGGCTTCAGCCAGAACAGCACAACCAGTCCGACTATTCCGAAAAATGCCAGAACAAAAGCACGCCTGCGCTGTCTGTTTTCATTATTTGTTCTCATATGTATATAGCTTTTTACAAATGTAGCGAAAGGCGAGAGCAGAGGCAAATGAAAACGGAGTTTTCAGATTTGACTATGCCGAGCCGCATCCTATATTCTACAAATATATAGAAACCATGAGAGTAAAGGCATTTATATTCGTCGTTTTGATTCTACTCGGAGGGAAGATTTTCACCGTCGACGCAACCGAAAAACATACCATAGATATTGTGGGTATAGAACTCATCTCACCCTACCGCTGTAATCTCACCATCGGGTTTAAGTCATGGGGCGATCCGTTCTATTCTTTGGATATAAGGTCCCCCGATTTGCTCTACATCACCAACGAAAATATCAACCCGAAAGACTACGAAGATAAAAGCTACATAACATATACCATAACTTCGCTATTTACCGACACTGACTATGAGTTTGTAATAACAAGTTACGGAGAATTTGCAGCAAAGTCGGAAATATTGACTTTCAACTCCCACGATTTTTTAAGTAAAATCCAAGTTAACAACAACGAGATTCCCCGATCGGGCATCGTCTATTACGAACCCAATCGTAAATACCAGTTTGAATGCATCACCGATTTCCCGGCGGAAAACTTCCAATGGAGCTTCGAAATCGCCCAAAAAGAGGGAGGTCCAAAAATCATCGCGACCGGCGAAAGTCCCCAATTCCCAATCGAAATACCCACTGTGGAATATATGGACAAACGGAACGATGACGGTGATGTCATTTGCAATATTTACTGCAAAACCCAATATGGAGGAATAACCTATGAAATCAACTACCCTTTCTTTATCCGCACATACCCCGACCAGCCGAAGATCGATATTCTCGATGTAAAGGTACAGGATGCACAATCTTGCACACTGACTGTGGGATTTCATGCTTGGGATGCAAAAACCTATACGATAAAAATCGTCGACACAAACAGAGATAAGATTTGGGAAGACAACCTCGAAGACAACATCAACAATAGTTATACCACGTACACCTTCGACAAAATATATATCGATACCAACTACGAAATAACGGTATGGGGATTTAACGGTTCCAAAATTTTAATGACCCAAACTCTATATTTCCGTATGAACGACCACATGGGTATCGAGAAAATAGAACAGGACGAATTTATCGAATCGGGAACTATCTTTAACCTGCAAGGACAAATCATCGGCCGATTTACCGAAAACCATCGGGACATATTCACCGAACTGCAACCCGGTATCTACATCATAAACGGATTGACCTCTACCGGGAAAAAAGTCAACCGTAAAATTATCGTCAAAAGCCCTTCCTCCCCGATATGATATAGAAAAACTATCCTGTCCCGGAATAAACCTCATAAAAAACAGGACTTTTCATATCTCGAAAAAAAGAGCTACCTTTGCCAATCGAAAAAATAAGAACCGGGTCTCGGCACTATCGAGCGATATTCGTCTCTCTCCCCGTTCCACCCGGTAAACACGAAAAGGTAAAAGATGATAACGGTTAACAATTTAGGTATTCAATTTGGTAAAAGAGTTCTTTTTCAAGAGGTTAATTTAAAGTTTACTCCGGGAAACTGCTATGGCATTATCGGAGCTAACGGAGCCGGCAAATCGACCCTCATGCGTATTTTGAGCAATCAACTCGAACCCTCTCACGGTACTGTGACTCTGGGGCCGGGTGAACGCCTCTCTGTATTGAGTCAGGATCACTTTGCATTCGATGAATTTACCGTCATCAATACCGTGCTGATGGGGCATACCGTTCTATGGGACATCATGCAGGAAAAAGATGCCTTGTACGCCAAACCCGATTTCAGCGATGCGGACGGTATCCGCGCAGCCGAACTCGAAGAGAAATTCGCCGAGCTCGAAGGTTGGAATGCCGAAAGCGATGCAGCTTCCCTGCTCAGCGGACTGGGTATCAAGGAAAACAAACACTACATGCTCATGAAAGATTTGAGCGGTAAGGAAAAAGTACGGGTATTGTTGGCAAAAGCATTGTTCGGTCACCCGGACAACTTGCTGCTCGACGAGCCCACCAATGACCTCGACCTCGAAACGGTGATGTGGCTCGAAAACTACCTCGCCAACTTCGAAAATACCGTATTGGTCGTTTCGCACGACCGGCACTTCCTCGATTCGGTATGTACGCACACCGTAGATATCGACTTCGGCAAAGTACAACTTTTCGCCGGGAATTACAGTTTCTGGTACGAATCCAGCCAGTTGGCTCTGCGTCAACAACAGCAACAAAACAAGAAAGCCGAAGAAAAGCGAAAAGAATTGCTCGAATTTATCCAGAGGTTCAGTGCCAATGTCGCCAAATCGAAACAGACGACCAGCCGTAAAAAGATGCTCGAAAAGCTCAATATCGAAGAGATACAACCTTCTTCCCGCCGATACCCGGGTATCATTTTCACTCCGTCACGGGAGCCGGGTAACAAAATTCTCGAAGTCAAAGGACTCGCAAAATCGATCGAAGGGACTCTGCTTTTCAAAGACGTGAACTTCTCCATCGAAAAAGACGACAAAGTGGCTTTCATCTCTCACGATCCTCGTGCTATGACAGCTCTTTTCGAAATCATCAACGGCGAAGCGAAAGCCGATGCGGGAACCTACGAATGGGGACAAACCATCACCACGGCCTATCTGCCGCTCGATAACAGTTCGTTTTTCAATACGGACATGAATCTGATCGATTGGTTGGCACAATTCTCAGAGGACACCAGCGAGCTGTATCTCAAAGGCTTTCTCGGTCGTATGCTCTTCTCGGGAGAAGAGTTGCTCAAACAGGCGTCCGTATTGTCCGGAGGGGAAAAAATGCGTTGTATGATCGCCCGTATGATGTTGAAAAATGCCAACACCATGATACTCGATTCCCCCACCAACCACCTCGACCTCGAATCGATACAGGCTTTCAACAATACGCTGCAAGGATTCAAGGGTAATGTGCTGCTTTCCTCGCACGACCACGAATTTATACAGACCGTCTGCAATCGTATCATTGAACTGACTCCCGGCGGTATCATCGACAAAATGATGGACTACGACGATTACATCACCGATGAAAAGGTACAAGCCGCCCGCGAACGACTCTACAATTTATAAAAACATATTTTCGGTATGATAAAACATATTGTAACTTTCAAACTGACCGGCACTCCGGCAGAACGCAAAGAGGTAGCGAATAAATTCAAAGATGCTTTGATGGCTCTGCCCCTAACTATCGACGTGCTTAAAAGTATAGAAGTGGGCATCAATGAAAACCCGTCCGAAAGTTGGGATATCGTACTTACTGCGGTCGTAGAAAAAATGGAAGATGTAGAAACCTACGCAAAACACCCGGCCCATGTAGCCGCTGCCGCACTCCTCGCCGGACATAAAGCCGACAGGGCATGCGTGGATTACACATACTGATAAATTTCCAAGCTATTCTTCTTAACCCTCTCCTAAGAAACCACTGTTTCTTAGGTGTTTTCCCTATATCGTTAACGCGACTCCCCATAAAACTACGGGACACAGCAAGGGAGAAGGAGAGTACTATAAAAAAACAAGAGCGAAAATCCTGATCGGTTTTCGCTCTTGATGTATTTTACCAAGCCGTATTCATTTATCACGGCTTGTGCTTTCTTCTAAAATCAGGCAACCGCAGCTGCCAATTTTTTTTGTAATAAGGCTGTTAACTCTTGGCACATGGCGCCATTTCCCATTACTCGATACTTCGCTATCTGATACCGAAGCATCTCTACTGTCATTTGTTCTTTCATCATAATTCAGCTTTTTTTGTTTTCCACCCTTTGTGAAAAACGGATTCTTTTTACTCTTTTTACGCTACAAATATAATAACAAATTCGCAATAAATATGTTTTATAACATAAAAAAACATATTGCTTTTTTATGAATTATATATTTCCATTCGCTTATTTCAACATTAAAACCAAACCATAAATATCTAAT
>ENA-OVGB01002733-OVGB01002733.1-human-gut-metagenome-genome-assembly--contig:-NODE-2733-length-11883-cov-2.645079_pt1 | contig 11883 bp, 7 predicted proteins | sample MGYA00237767_ERZ505413 | MGnify/ENA primary metagenome ERZ505413 (study PRJEB26158, sample SAMN06016410) | human gut metagenome | biome: human gut; feature: ankylosing spondylitis patient; material...
TTATCCTGCGCCATTTTCGGGGCGCTGATGACGAAGGTGTCGCCATCCCCAACGCAGTTGAGGTCAACAAGCAGCTTCATCGTCTGCACTTCGACGTGCTGTGCGCCGTAGCTCTTTGCGCCGCGGCTGCCCGTCTCCTGATGATCAAAGAGGATGAACGCCGTCTTTTCGCGCGCTTCAGGGGACAGGCGCTGCATCGTCTCCAGCAGGGCGGCAATGCCGGATGTGTTGTCATTGACGTTATGCTTGTTCGCCGCGCCGAACATCATCAGCAGCATCAGCGCCAGATAGGCAAGAAAGAACGTCAGAATCAGCAAATCGCCGCTCTTCGTCGCCAGCCCGACTGCCGTGCCAATCAGCAGGGAAATCAGCAGCATTCCCAGCAGCACCGCGCCCTGTGATAGAATATATACTGGGAAATTCCGGGGAATTCGCAAATCGGGCACGCCGATGGTCGCCGCCGTATCGTAGTGGGCGCTGATGAGTAGTTCGGCATTTTGAGGGTCGCCGGCGACGATGTTGCGGTGGCGCAGCTTATCCTTTCGGTTCATGCCGTCCACATAGGGGCGATACCCCATTTCGCGCATCTTCGCCATCACCCACTTCTCGAACGCCCGCTTCTGCGCCGTCGTTTTGCGGATGGGGAACTGCGCGTCGATTTCTTCGCGTATGGTCATGCTTGCTCCTTCCCGACGACCTGCCGGAGGACGGCTTCCACCGTGTCCGCCACGCCCTGCAGGGTGATTTCGTCGTACGTCGTGTCATGTCTGGTATGAATTTTGCTGCAGTACCAGCCTACATGCTTTTTCTTGCGGCAGGCGCAGATGCCCACGCCGAGCTTGAAGTGCTTCTGGTCGGAGGAGAAATTGCACTTCTCCATGTTGCCAAGGACGACCGGAATGCCGCTGCTTTTCCGCGCCGCCTCGCCCAGTGCCGGATACTTCTCCCGTGCCGCTTTCGGCACAAGCATCAGCATGGCTTCCCCCACGCCGATGCAGTCCATGTTCAGCACAAGCGTCTCTTTTGCCGCCTGCTTATGCGCTTTCGCCAGCCCCGATGCGCCGAGCAGCCCCTTCTCCTCGTTGTCGAACAGCACGAACGCAATCTCCTCCGGCTTTTCCGCCGCGAACGATTCCATCAGCGCCAGCACCCCGCACACGCCCGACGTGTTGTCATTGACGTTGTGCGGATTCGGCACGCCCGCCAGCAGCAGATACATCATCAGGCAGTACAGCCCAATCAGCGTCGCTTCCGTGCAGAAGATGCTGCCCGTGAGCTTTTCCACAATCCCCGTCGGTATGAAGATGAGCACCACCATCACCAGCGCAATCAGCGCCTGAACGAGGTAAAACATCGGGCGATTCATGGGGAGCATGACATTCGGCAGCCCGACGGTTGCGGGCGTGTCGTAATGCGCCGTAACAAGCACTTTCGCCTTGTCCACATCGCCCACGACGATATTGCGGTTCGTGCAGATTGCCTTGTTTTCCTCCATCCTCGCCGTATAGCCCATTTCCTGCGCCTTTTGCAGCACATACTGGCAGAACTGCGCCTTTTGTACCTTGCTTTTGCGCACCGGAAACCGCGCATTGACCTCCTGCATCCAGCGATTCGTATTCATTTTTTCTGTTCCTTTTCCGTGTACGGCACGACCTCCACCACCGTCAGCGTGTCTCCCTCGACGACAAAGCGAATATCCACCTCGCCATACGGCACGCCATACACGCGCTTTCCGTCATGCTGATACGCCGGGCGCGGGTCTTGCGCGAGCAACGGCGGGCAGATTCTGCTTGGGAACGTACTTTTTGAGCTTCTCCGGAAAATCCACCGTCAGGTGATGGCGTTCGGTCTGCTCGGTGAACCCGCCGACCGCGTCCGGCACGCTGTCCACATACGGCAGGTACGGCTTGATGTCCACAATTGGCGTGCCGTCCATCAAATCCGCGCCGGAGACGACGAGCGTGATGCGCCCGTTCTCCTCCTCCATGCGAATCAAGCGGACAACCGTCAGACCGATGCGGTTCGGGCGGAACGGCGAGCGCGTCGCGAACACACCCAATCGGGTACTGCCGCCCAGCCGCGGCGGACGCACAGTCGGCCGCCAATCGTCCTGCTGCGCGCGGTCGAACTCCCAGAGCAGCCACAGGTGGGAGTAATCCTCAATGCCGCGGAACGCCTCGCGGACGCTGTACTTTTCCGCCATCACGACGCGGGAAATCACCTCCGGCACAAGCCCCGACTGCCGCGGTACGCCGAATTTCTCCCGAAAGCCGTTTTCGATTCGTGCAATGATTTCCATCCGGATTCCTCCCCTTTTCCATACGGGATAAGTATAGCCCACCCGCGCCCTCCCGTCAAGGGGCGGAAGCAGAAAGGAATTTCTGTCAGTTTTGCATTCGGCAAGAGGATTTTTCTTGGCTGATGGAGAATTATATTCGCAGGATTTCGCGCCTGCGGGCGCGAGGAGGTGAATCCCCTTGGTAGAAGCCCGCCACATTACGATGGATTTCCGCATCGACCAGAACCGCACCACCAATCTCAAGGAGTTCGTCGTCGACGCCCTCCGCCGCCAGACGCATACCACCATCTTCCGCGCCCTCGATGATGTATCCTTCACCGCCGAAAAGGGCAGTGTCACCGGGCTGATTGGCCATAACGGCGCGGGAAAATCCACTCTGCTCAAAATCATCAGCGGCATTTACCCGCCCACCAGCGGCAGCGTCACCCTGCAAGGCACGCTTGTGCCCATGCTCGAACTCGGCAGCGGCTTCGACGCGGAACTCACCGGGCGGGAGAACATCTTCCTCAACGGCGCAATTCTCGGCTACCCGAAGGATTTTCTGCACGACAAAGCGCCGGAAATCATTGCATACAGCGAACTCGATCGTTTCATCGACCGCCCGCTGAAAACGTACTCGTCCGGAATGCTCGCGCGTCTGGCTTTCTCCATCGCCACCGTCGTTCAGCCTGATATTCTGATTGTGGATGAAATTCTTGCCGTCGGCGACGAGCGTTTCCAGCGCAAGAGCCGCGCGCGGATGCTTGAGCTCATGTCCGGCGGCGCGACAGTGCTGTTTGTCAGCCATAATTTAAGCCAGATTCGCGAACTCTGCGACCGCGTAATTTGGCTGGAGCACGGTAGAATCCGCGCGCAGGGCGACGCAAAGTCCCTGTGCGACGCATACGAAAGGGAGGCAGCCCCATGAGTGAGCAGACGCCGCGCCGGCGCCGGGCTGATCGGGCATATACGCCGGAGGAAAACGAAGCCGCGCCCTACCGCCGCCGCATGAATGCGGACGAACCCCCGCGCCGCCGCCGAACGCGCGAGTATTATTCGCCTGAGGAGTTCATCCCGTACCCTGCGGCGGATTCGTTCGACACCATGCCGCCAGACATCCCGTTCGATATGCCTCCGGACACGCCGTCCGCGCCCCCGAAACGGAAATTCCGTCTGCCGCCGCTGGGCGAATCGCTGCGCAGGACGATGCAGTTGCTCCGTTCTGCGCGCCCGGATTTCCCCTTCCGCCGTCCGCATGGGGTCGGCGACTTGCTGAACATGCTGCTGGATGTGCTGCTGTGGCTGCCAAAACTGACGGTGCATTTGACGCTGTATGCCTGCCGTTACCTGCGCGCATCCGTCCGCTATGCCGTGGAGGGCGCAACGCCGCTCTGGCAGGCGTTTCTGCTCTGCCCGTACAGCTGGGCGGGGTTCTATCTGCTGCTTGGGGGGCTGGCATTCGGCGGTGTTCATCTGATGTCGCGCGGGTCAACGGGCGCATCGTTCGCCGGGTTCGTGCTGCTGCTCGCGCCGCTGGCGTGGGGCATCGTGCTGGGCTGGGCGGCGGCGAACGCGCTGCACCGGCACTGCTTCTTCTCCCGGTGGACGTTCGTCGCGCTGGAAGTGCTGTGCGCCATCGGCATTGCGGGCGCTGCGCTGGGCTATCCCATTGCGCTGCTTGCGTCGGCGCCGCTGCCGCTGTGGATGCTCACGGGCGCTCTGCTCCTGCGCCGCACGACGCTGCAATCCTTTTCCCCTGCCGCCATCGTCGATTTCTTCCAGCGCCTGAAGCCGCGCTGGGAACTGCGGCGAATCGGGCTGCACACGGCGGCGACCGTCAGCTACACTGCACCCGTCAAACACAATCGCTTCTTTATTGAGCTGCAATGTACGCATCCGAGCACGGGGAATGCGCTGATTTTGTTTCATACGTCCACCATTGAACCGGCGCTGGGGCAGAGGGTGCATGTGATTCTGCATCCGACGGAGGAAGACATCTATGAAGTGGACTTGACGACGAGCATTCCGCGGGTGAAGATTCGGAAGAATGACTTGTGGCGGAATCGGGAATAGGATAGCATCGGAGGTATCACCATGGAATCATCCCTCAACATTCAAAAAATCGTCAAGCCCTCCTTTGCCGTCATCGGCATCGAAGGCTCGACAGACGACGGCGAAGGCTTCATCCCCATGCTCTGGTCGGACGCAAACGCCCACTTCGACGAAGTCTCCCCCGTCGCCAGCCGCGACGAAAACGGCGCGCTGCTCGGTATTTGGGGCGCGATGAGCGACGAAACCCGTTCGTTCCTGCCGTGGACAGACGGCTTCTCGCGCGGTTTGTACCTCGCGGGCGTGGAATGTCCCATCGACGCGGATGTGCCGGACGGATGGACGAAGTGGGTCGTGCCGGGGTATGAGTACCTTGCCATAGAGAATCGCCGCGCGGACACGTTCAGCCGCATGGTCGATTACTTCCGCGAAAATGGCGTGAAGCTCGTCGGCGCGGTGCAGGAATTTACTGACCCGAAAACGCAGCAGGAGTATCTGTACTTCCCGATTCGGGCATTATGACAGCTTGACGCATTCCCAAACGGATGCTATAATACCCCATGAATCTGATGCAGAGGTGAACATGATGGCAGAAGAATGTACGCATGACTGCTCCTCGTGCGGGAGCGCGTGCGCATCGCGGCAGAAGCCGCAGAGTTTGCTCGCCCCGGCGAACGCGGGCAGCCGGGTGAAGAAGGTCATCGGCGTCGTCAGCGGCAAAGGCGGCGTGGGAAAATCGCTGGTGACGGGTCTGCTCGCGTGCGAAACGGCGCGGCGCGGGAAAATCGCCGGGGTGCTGGATGCGGACATCACCGGGCCGAGTATGCCGCGCATTCTGGGCATCCGCGACAAGGCGGTCGGCAATGAGCTGGGCATCCTGCCGCAGGAAGCCGAAAACGGCGTGAAGGTTATGTCCATCAACCTGCTGCTGGAACACGACACCGACCCCGTTATCTGGCGCGGCAGCCTGATTGCGGGCACGGTGAAGCAGTTTTGGACGGATGTGTGCTGGGGGGATGTGGACTGCCTGTATGTGGACATGCCGCCGGGAACGGGCGACGTGCCGCTGACGGTGTTCCAACCGCTGCCGGTGGATGGCATCGTGATTGTCTTAAGCCCGCAGGAGCTGGTCGGCATGATTGTGGAGAAAGCCGTCAAAATGGCGCAGATGATGAACATCCCGGTGCTGGGCTTGGTGGAAAACATGGCGTACATGACCTGCCCGGACTGCGGCAAGCGCCTGTATCCCTTTGGCGAAGGGCGCACGGCGGATGTCGCGAAGCAGTATGGACTGCCGATGCTGGCGCAATTGCCGATTCAGCCCGAAATCGCCAAGAAGTGCGACGAAGGCCGCTTGATGGACATTCAGCTGCCGGAAATGGGCAAAGCAGTGGATGCCGTGCTGAAATGCAAGGTTCGCAAGCATGAATAATCGAATCCCGTCGGAATCGTCCGGCGGGGTTTTTCATATCGAAACGGTTCTCGCAGCAGGAAAATCAGGCACACATGTCGAATAATAATTGATTCAGCGGAACAAATCCGCGTTTTTCTCCGTCTAATCCAGCGGAAAGGGAGGAAAAGCGCCGCTTGTTTCGTTATATCATTGGAAGGCGTGGGCTTTTCGCCACTTTCCGGCAGGGGAAGTGCAATTTAGCCCTTGCACACTGCCCGATAAATGTGTACAATATAGATGGGCGATTGCCCATACGCCTCTTTCCGGCAAATCCGGCAGGAGGATAACGCTTGCTCCGCTCGCCCTGAGTGTGAAGGAAGGGAATTATCATCATGAAGAATCATGCCGCTGCAACTGTTCGCAACCGCATTCTCAAGGGCGCTGCCCTGTGCGGTGTTTTGGCGCTGTCCATGACGCTGACGGGCTGCTTTGTGCCGCCGGACGACCTGTCGGGCGACCTGTCCAATCAGGGTGTTGTTTACAATACGGTTGCTGTCTCAGCGCCCCCGCGCACCGCCACGCCCACTCCTTCGCCCACGCCGACGGTTGAATCCGTTTTTAATTTCGGCACAAACACCATCATGCCGACGACACAGCCAGGCGTGATTACGTCCAACGGCATTGTCACCGTGGTGACCACGCCGCCCGGCAGCGTCGCCACCACCGCGCGGCCGACCGCAACACCCACGCCGACTGCGGCGGCCGTTCTCAAAAAAGGCTCGTCCGGCGCTGACGTCAAGACGCTCCAGCGCCGCTTGAAGCAGCTGGGCTACTACACCGGCAGCGTTGACGGCGATTTCGGCGACGCGACGGAGAAGGCGCTGCGCGCGTTCCAAGACCGCAACAATCTGCTGGTGGACGGCATCGCGGGCAAATCGACGATGGCAAAGCTGAACAGCTCCAACGCTGTCAAGGCAGCCGCCGCAACCGCTACTCCGCGCAAGACCGCGACCCCCAAGCCGAAAACCACCGCGACCCCAAACCTCTCCACTGAGTATTATCTCCAGAGCGGTTCGTCCGGCACACGCGTCCGCACGCTGCAGGCGCGCTTGATTGAACTGGGCTGGATGGCGGGTTCGCCGGACGGCAACTACGAGGGTGCGACAGAATATGCCGTCAAGGCGTTCCAGAAAAAGTACAAGAGCCTGTATACGGACGGTGTCGCCGGGCCTTCGACGCTGCAAACGCTGTATTCTTCCTCCGCGGCGAAATCCTCCACGCCCGTGTCCTCCATCGGCACGACGCTGGAGTCCGGCATGAAGAACAGCGGCGCCGTCAAGGCGATGCAGACGCGCCTGAAATCCTTGGGCTACCTGACCGGCACAGCGGACGGCTCTTTCGGCGACGCGACAAAGGCGGCAGTGATCGCCTTCCAGACGGCGAACGGCCTGAAGGCGGACGGTAAGGCGGGCACATCCACCCTGAACCGCCTCTATTCCGACGCGGCGATTGCTGCCAGCTCCATGCCGACGGCGACCGCTTCCACCTCTGTGGACGGCTACACGACGCTCTCCGAGGGCGACACCGGCACGGCGGTTCGCAATCTCCAGCAGGCGCTGAAAAACAAGGGCTACTATTCCGGCAGCGTGGACGGCAAATACGGCGCGGCAACGACGGCGGCAGTCGTCGCGTTCCAGTCGGCGCAGGGCTTGCGCGTGGACGGCAAGGCAGGCCCCGCGACCCAGCGTGCGCTGTTCACCACCTCCAGCAGCACGGATACATCCAAGTACACCACGCTCCGGCCGGGTGACAGCGGCGCGGCGATTCGCCAGCTGCAGACGACGCTGAAGCAGAAGGGCTATTATACCGGCACGATTGACGGCGATTACGGCTCCGGCACAACAGCGGCGGTCAAGGCGTTCCAGAAGAAGATGAACATCACGCCGGTGGATGGCATTGCGGGCGACAAGACGCTGACGCTTCTGTACTCCTCTGACGCGGTGGACAGCGACGAATACGCGACGCTGCGCCCCGGCGACACGGGCGCGGCAGTGCGCACCATGCAGGCGACGCTGTACGAACTGGGCTACTACGACGGCTCTCGCGACGGCGTGTACGGCGCAACGACGCAGGATGCTGTCCGCGCATTCCAGATTCGCAACAAGGTGAAGCCGGTGGACGGCATCGCGGGCAACAAGACGCTGACAAAGCTGTACAGCGGCACTGCGGTTGCGGCGGCGGCGAAAACGACGGAGTACAAAACGCTCCGCAAGGGCGACCGCGGCGACGAAGTGGTGCAGATGCAGGACAGCTTGCAGCAGCTTGGCTATCTGGCAGCCGTCACGGGCTATTACGATGATGCGACCGTCGCGGCGGTTCGCTCCTTCCAGTCCCGCAACGGGCTTTCCGTGGACGGCTCCGCGGGTCAGGAGACCCTCGCGGTGCTCTACGGCAGCAATCCCCGCGCGGCATATTAAGGGAGAACCCAAGGGGCGCTGCCCCTTGACCCTGCCAAAGGGTCTTCGACCCTCTGGACTCCCTTTTCGCGATTGAGTTGAGCACACTTTCATACAGTGTCCGCGTGTTTATTTCTAAGAATACAGTCCAGCTTGGCGCGTTTGCACGGCTGGACTGTTCTCTTATCCACAGCTTTTCCCCGTCTTCCACCGAAAGGAGGGATTTCTGTGCAGAAAATCCGCTTTCTCCCCCTGCTGTGCGTTCTGCTGATGCTCTTCACCGCCCCGACCCTGCTCGCCCAGCAGGAGCCGGATACGCCCTATCCGGCGGAAACCATGCTCTCTGTCCGCATGATGCCGCCCGGCGAACGTAGCCTGCGCAATTTCCTGTATCCAAAACTCATGGCGCAGGAAGGCAGCATTCAACTTCCCGCCGGAACGTCCTACAATCTGCTGGTACAGACCTTGGATAACATGCGCAACGACTATCCGGAGCTGTTTCACATCGACTCCTACCGCGTCCATTATCAGCGCAATCAGCCGGATGTCGCCCAAAGCATTTCACCGAATTACTTGTGTTCCGCCGAAGAAGCATCAGCCTTGCGCAAACAACTGCTGGAAACAGCTCAGTCGTGGGTGGACGAAAATCCCGACCCGCTGGCGCTGTACGAGCGGCTTGTACAGAATACAACCTATTCACCCGACAGCATGTGGCAGCACGCGGCCGTGGGCGCTTTGCTGTATGGCGAAGCCACCTGCGCAGGATATGCGCAGGCGATTTCACTGCTCTATCGGCTTGCGGGCATTCCATGCGCAACCATCATCGGCGAAGCGTCAGACACAAGCGACGAAACCGGTTTACACGCATGGAATGTGACCAATTTCGGCTTTCTTGACGCAACATGGGGGGCCGCTTTCGACGGGCATGTGTTCCACAGCAACTACGCCATGGGTGAAGCGGATATGTCCATCGACCACACGCCCAATCGCGGGTACACTTTCCCCGACCTGAGCGGCGTTCCGAACTACTATCAGGCGCACGGGCTGTACGTCTCCACCGAGCAGGAACTGCTGACCCAGCTGATGCGTCTTGTGGACGGTGAAACCGTGGCGATTCAGCTTTCACCCGACCTGTACGCACGGTATACAGCGGCTATGAAGGACAAGCAGTCCGATATTGTCACCTTTTGCGCCGAAGCAGCCGGGGTGGAAATTCCCTTCTACGACCCATGCCGCATCCTGTCCGACAAGGCGCATCGCGTTCTGCTGCTGATTCCCCACCCTGAATTGGCGGAGCAGTAACAGCAGTTTGCACGAGCGTAAAGGCAGATTATTGCCCCTGAGCACTTGCATGTTCGGGGGCTTTCATGTTATAGGTGCGCTCATATGATTATGATTTTCCAAATATTATCAGAAATTGTTTCTATATTGAAAGGAGAACTTTATGTTCGATTGGGTCAAAAAACTGCTGGGCAGCAGCAATGACGCGGAGGTCAAAAAGCTGCAAAAGACGGTCAACGCCGTGGAAGCCCTCGAAGATGAATACAAGGCGCTGACGGATGAGCAGCTGCGCGCCAAGACGGATGAATTCCGCGCGCGCTTGCAAAATGGCGAAACCGAAGATGACATTCTGCCCGAAGCGTTCGCCGCCATCCGCGAAGCCGACGCCCGCGTGCTGGGAATGCGCCCGTACCGTGTGCAGGTGATGGGCGGTCTGGTGCTGCATCAGGGGCGCATCGCCGAGATGAAGACCGGCGAGGGCAAAACGCTGGTGTCCACCCTGCCCGCGTACCTGAACGCACTGTCCGGCAAGGGCGTGCACGTCGTGACCGTCAACGACTATCTGGCGCGCCGCGACAGCGAGTGGATGGGCAAAGTCCACCGCTTCATGGGGCTGAGCGTCGGCCTGATTGTCCACGATCTGGACAGCGCCGAACGCCGCGCCGCCTATGCCTGCGACATCACTTACGGCACGAACAATGAACTGGGCTTCGACTATCTGCGCGACAACATGGTCATCCGCCAGAGCGAGCTGGTGCAGCGCGGTCACAACTTCGCCATCGTCGACGAAGTGGACTCCATCCTGATCGACGAAGCCCGTACGCCGCTCATCATCTCCGGCGCTTCCGACGAATCCACCGATCTGTATCAGAAGGTGGACGAAGTTGTCCGCACCCTCGAAAAGGAAAAGCACTACACCGTTGACGAGAAGGGCAAAACCGCGTCGCTCACCGATGAAGGCGTGCAGTATGTGGAAGAAAAGCTCGGCGTCGACAACCTGTATGACACCGCCAACATCACGGCGCAGCACCATGTGTTGCAGTCCCTCAAGGCGCACACCGTATTCCGCCGCGACGTCGACTACATCGTGAAGGACGATCAGGTCGTCATCGTCGACGAATTCACGGGCCGCCTCATGGCCGGGCGTCGGTTCAGCGACGGCCTGCATCAGGCCCTTGAAGCCAAGGAACACGTCACCATCGCCGCCGAGAACCAGACCCTCGCCAGCATCACGTTCCAGAACTATTTCCGCATGTACGACAAGCTGTCGGGCATGACCGGCACGGCCGACACCGAAGCCGTGGAGTTCGCCCAGATCTACGGTCTGGAAGTGTCCACCATCCCGCCGAACCGCCCCATGATCCGCAGGGACATGCCTGATCTCATCTACCGGACGCGGCGTGAAAAGATGCAGGCCATCATTCAGGCCATCAAGGAGCTGCACGCCACAGGCCAGCCCGTGCTGGTGGGTACGATTTCCATCGAAACGTCCGAACTCATTTCGCAGCTCCTGAAGCGCGAAGGCGTGCCGCACAGCGTACTCAACGCCAAGCACCACGCGCAGGAAGCCGAAATCGTCGCGCAGGCCGGTCAGGTCGGCAAGGTGACCATCGCCACCAACATGGCGGGGCGCGGTACGGACATCAAACTTGGGGAAGGCGTCGTCGAACTTGGCGGCCTGCACATCCTCGGCACCGAACGCCATGAGAGCCGCCGTATCGACAACCAGTTGCGCGGCCGTTCCGGGCGTCAGGGCGACCCCGGTTCCTCCCGCTTCTATCTGTCGCTGGAAGACAACCTCATGCGCATCTTCGGTTCGGAACGCATTTCCGGACTCATGGAAAAGCTGGGCATGAAGGAAGGCGAGCCCATCGAGAACCGCATGGTGTCCAAGGCCATCGAAAACGCCCAGAAGCGCGTGGAAGGCCACAACTTTGAAATACGCAAGACGCTGCTCGACTACGACAATGTCATGAATCAGCAGCGCGAAGTCATCTACACGCTGCGCCGCGACCTCATGCAGCTGCCCGACGTGGAAGGCGTGCTCTTCGATTTCGTCGACGAGGTGCTCGACAACATTTATCAGCCCGTGGAATCCATCAAGGAAGCTCCCGACGCCCAGATGTGCGCCGAAGTCAACGGCCGTCTTCTGGAAACGCTCAACATCGCGCGCGCCATGCCCGAAATGACCATGAGTGCCATCCCTCCCCGCGAACAGTCTCTGGAAGCCGTGAAGAAGATCTTCCAGGAGCTGCGCGAAGAGGCCGGTCCCGTGTACAACGACATCCTGCGCTACTTCCTGCTCGAGTCCCTCGACCGCTGCTGGAAGGATCATCTGCGCGCCATGGATTATCTGCGCGAAGGCATAGGCCTGCGCGGCTACGCCCAGCGCGATCCCAAGCGCGAATACCAGAGCGAAGGTCTGG
>ENA-OVGB01002737-OVGB01002737.1-human-gut-metagenome-genome-assembly--contig:-NODE-2737-length-11874-cov-2.889077_pt1 | contig 11874 bp, 10 predicted proteins | sample MGYA00237767_ERZ505413 | MGnify/ENA primary metagenome ERZ505413 (study PRJEB26158, sample SAMN06016410) | human gut metagenome | biome: human gut; feature: ankylosing spondylitis patient; material...
CAGCAGGGCAGCAGCCAGAAATAATGTCAGCTTTTTCATAAAAAATCTCCTTTATTTATACTTTTGACACTCACGTTATAAATTGGAAAAAGCGATAGATTTCTCTATCGCTTCTTGTTATTTCGCATAGTCAACAACTCGTGACTCTCTGATCACATTGACCTTGATCTGTCCTGGATAATCCAGATTCTCTTCGATCTGGTTTGAGATATCTCTCGCCAGTAAGATCATATCATCGTCACTGATTTGTTCAGGAACTACCATAACTCGAATTTCTCGACCTGCCTGAATTGCAAAAGTTTTATCAACACCCTGGAAGGAGTCTGCGATCTCTTCCAGCTGTTTTAATCTTGTTGTATAACTTTCCAGTGTCTCGCTTCTTGCACCTGGACGTGCTGCTGAGATTGCATCAGCTGCCTGTACCAGACATGCGATCAATGATTCTGGCTCTTCATCCCCATGATGAGATGCCACTGCATTGATGACAATTGGATTCTCCTTATACTTCTTACACAGATTCACACCAAGTTCTACGTGAGAACCTTCTACTTCGTGGTCGATGGATTTACCAATGTCATGAAGCAGACCTGCTCTCTTGGCCATTCTCACATCGACACCGATCTCTGCTGCTAAAAGTCCGGATAACTGAGCAACTTCCATGGAATGCTTTAACGCATTCTGTCCATAGCTTGTACGGAACTTCATTCTTCCAAGAAGTCTGACAAGTTCTGGATGGATTCCATGAACCCCAAGTTCTAATGTTGCTGCTTCCCCTTCTTCGCGCATCATAGTTTCAACTTCTTTTGTAGCTTTCTCAACCATCTCCTCGATGCGTGCCGGATGGATTCTTCCATCCACGATCAATTTCTCTAAAGCGATTCTTGCGATCTCGCGTCGAACCGGATTAAAGCTTGACAGTACAACAGCTTCCGGTGTATCATCGATGATCAATTCAACTCCCGTAGCGTTCTCAATGGAACGGATATTACGTCCTTCACGACCGATGATCCTTCCTTTCATCTCATCGTTTGGAAGCTGTACCAGCGAAATCGTTGTCTCTGCCACATGATCAACTGCACACTTCTGAATTGCAGTTACCACATATTCCTTGGCTTTCTTTCGGGCATCTTCTTTCGCTCTTGTCTCCATTTCTTTGACATACATTGCTGTCTCGTGTTTCACATCTTCTTTTACTGCTGATAATAATTGCTCTTTTGCCTGATCAGAGGTCAACCCAGAAATTCTTTCCAGTTCCTGTAGATGTTTTGCCTGCAGTTCCTGCAACTGAGCTTTCTCTGTATCGATGTTCTTTTCTTTGGCTGTTAATGACTGTTCTTTGCGTTCCAACACGGTTGCTTTCTTCTCGACAGTCTCTTCCTTAGAAAGAACTCTCTGCTCATACTTCTGCAGTTCTGCCCTGCGTTCTTTTGTCTCTTTTTCGAAGTCATGTCTCGCTTTTATAGTTTCTTCTTTTACTTCCAAAGAAGCTTCACGTTTCTTCGCATCTGCTGCTTTGATTGCTTCATCTATAATCTCTCTTGCTTTATCTTCTGCATTCCCGATCGTAATTTCCATTGCCTTCTTGCTTCTTGTATTCGCTACATAGGCAGATACCGGAACTGCGATAACCAGAGTTGCGATAATGGCTATAATAATACCAACCACAGGTTTCCTCCTTATTCAATTTTTTGTGTATTCACACTTATTTAATTTTATATGTTTTTAACATAAAAGTCAAGGAAGGGATACCTCTTCTGTTCGAATTATCATTGCTGTTTTTCCTTGGATCGTAAGTCCCCCGCCAAAATCAACGGAATCTCCTGTGATCAGATCAATCCCGCATCCTGCCTGAGCATCAAAATGTGCTGTAAATTCGCCATCACCACAGTTCATTGCAAAAATGATGCGGTCTTCATTCGTTCTTCTCTGGAATACAAGAACATCTGGTGCGATCGCTAATTGTAAGTAATCACCGTATTTTAAAGCTGGTGATCCAGCTCTTACTTTTGCCAATTGTGCGATATAGTTTGTTAATTCATTTTCTACTAAATCTTCTTTATGGATTCTTGGACGCAGGCTGTCATCACTTCCCTGTTCTTTCTTTCCTTCCATTCCCCATTCACTTCCATAGTAAACACCCGGAACTCCTGGCATCGCAAATTCCATTGCATAGATCAATGGTAAATGCTCTTTATCCTCTAACTGACTTGCGATTCTCTCCACATCATGGTTATCTACAAAATTATATAATGGAAGTCCTTTGTACAACGTCCATTCTTCTGGTCCAAACTGACGGTTTAGGGAATATCCGATCTCATGCATATTGTGTGTATTGAAACTTGAATACAAACCTTTATAACATTCATAATTTGTCACAGAATCCAACAGCTCTGGATTCACAAGCTGTGTGTAATCACCATGAAGCATTTCTCCGATCATCAAAAATTCTGGTTTCTTGCTGTGAACAAAGTCAACCAACACTTTCATGAAATTGCGGTTTAACATATAAGCAACATCCAGTCTTAATCCATCAATCCCTAATTTATCGATCCACATTCCGACAGATTCTAATAAATAATTTCTAACCTGTTCGTTGTCAAGATTTAATTTGACCAGTTCAAAATGTCCTTCCCATCCTTCGTACCAGAATCCATCATCATAGCAGCTATTCCCATCAAAATTAATATAGAACCAATCTTTATATGGAGAATCCCATTTCTTTTCTCTCACATCTTCAAATGCAAAGAACTCTCTTCCGACATGATTAAATACCCCGTCTAAGATCACCTGGATTCCTTCTTCATGCATGGCATCACACATCTTTTTAAAGTCTTCATTGGTTCCAAGTCTCTCATCGATCTTCTGATAATCTTTTGTATCATATCCATGATCACTGGATGAAAATACAGGTGAAAGATATACTGCATTCATTCCTAATTTTTTAATATGTGGAATCCAGTCTATCATCTCGAGCATTCCATGAGATGGCTGCCCATCTGTTAATGCTCTTAGTGGAAACACTTGATAAATCATTAATTCGTTCATTTTCATAGTCTCTTTTCCTTTCTGTCACTCTGTGCTTTTTAACGATTCAACCATATCGATCTTCTTCAATTGGAAATACACGAAGGCATTTACAAGAATCGAAAAAGCGATTGTTAGTAAAATACTGTAAATATAGCTTTGCACATAAATCTGCCTTCCAAACATGATCAAGTCAACTTCTGTTGTGAAGATTACGTATTTGTGTAAAATAATTCCTAAAATAATTCCTGCGATCGTTCCAAGGATCGTTAAAAGGATATTCTCTCGATACACATACGCTCCGACTTCACCGTCATAGAATCCAAGAACTTTGATCGTTGCAAGTTCCATTCTACGCTCGGAAATGTTAATGTTATTTAAGTTATATAATACCACAAATGCAAGAAGTCCTGCAGATACGATCAGAACAACCACCACAATATTTAAGTTATTGACCATATCTGACATTGTCTTCTCATCGTCGGCACAAAAATGCAGTGTTGAGGCTTCATCTCTTGCAAGAATCTGTTTTCCATTTTCCTGCATCTTTTTCTTAGATATATTCTTTTCAATACAATATATACCTGTCGTTTGTGCTTTTTTATGATACAGTTTCTCATAAAGTTTTGGTGTCATGTAGACTTTATGCTGCATGTAATTTTCTGTGATCTGACTTATTTTTGCTGTGATCTGTTTATCTCCAGACCGTTGGATCTTGATCGAATCTCCTTTTTTCACACCAAGCAGGGACGCTGCCTTTTCTGTTAAGATGATCCCATCATCATCTAACTGATACTTTGTTTTACTCTTTCGATCCTGAAGGCTGATATAGCCATTCAGATCTTTTTTGGACATTGGCTGGATCATCGTTGCATCCTGTTTTTTCCCATTAGCACGGATCGTCACTGCAGATTCGCTTACTTCTATCAAATCTGTCATATGTTCTTGTTTCTTTGCATACTGGATCAGATCTTCTTTCTTTGTCTCGCTGATCCCGTCTTTGTGTGTGATCGAGAAATCATAAGTAATGATCTCCCCATACTGCTTTTCTGAGATTGCTGAAATCGAATCTTTGATTCCAAATCCTAAGAGTAATAATGCCATACATCCGCCGATTCCAAAGATCGTCATAAAGAATCTCTTCTTGTAGCGGAAGAGGTTTCGCATCGTTGCTTTCCAGATAAAACTTAATCGTTTCCAGATAAATGGAATCCATTCTAACAAAATCCTTTTTCCTTCTTTTGGAGCAACTGGACGCATCAGCTGTGCAGGTTTTTCTCTTAATTCTTTATAACATGCAGATAATACTGCTAAAACAACAACTCCAACCGCCAGTCCACCTGCCATCACAGAATATTCGATCTCTAATGGCGTATAGACATCTCCCAGTCCTGTATACATCATTTTATAAGCGTTAATGATGATCCATGGAAGCAGTTTTTCACCGATCACTGCCCCTAGAATACTTCCACTAAGCGTTGCTGCGAGGGCATAGGTCACATATTTCGTTGCAATATGAACTCCACTGTATCCCAATGCTTTCATCATACCGATCTGTGTTCTCTGCTCTTCAACCATACGTGTCATCGCTGTTAAGCTTACCAGTGCTGCAACTAAGAAAAAGATGACCGGTACCACTCGTCCTAATGCTGCAATTCTGTCTGCTTCCTGTCCGTATTCCACATAAGACTGCATCTTCTCACGGTTTAAGACATACCATTTCCCTTTCTTGATATCCTTAACATCCTGTCTGGCATCTGCAATCTTCTGCTCGGCTTCCTTGAATTTCTTTTCTGCTTTCTTTCTTGATCTCTTTAATTTTTTCTCCCCGGATGAAAGTTTTGATTCTGCTTTTGCAATCTTTTTTTCTCCGGAGGTGATCTGTTTTCTTGCTGATACTAATTTTGCTTCATTTGTTTTGATCGTTTGCTTTGCTTTCTTTAGCTGGCTGCTTTTTTGATCCAAGGTTGTTTCAACCTTTGCAATCTTTGTCTTTGCCCTGCTGATCTGTTTTTTCCCTACATTGATCTTGTTTCTTGCTGTCTTGATCTGTTCTTTTCCTGCATTAATCTGTGCTAAGGAAGCTTTCGCTTCTTCCTGTGAGATCATTCCAGCCTGCATGGCACCCTGAATCTGCTGTTCTTTTGTCTGTAAGTTCTTCTCCTGTGTCTTTAGCTTTGCCTCCTGTGTTTTTAATTCTTTGCTTTTTGACCGAATTGTTTGTTTCTGTGTCTTTAACTGCTTTCTGGCATTCTGAATCTGTCTGATTCCTGACTGATACTGAGCTTTTGCATTCTTGATCTGCTGCTCTCCATCAGAAATCTCTTTCTTGCTTTTCGCTAATTTTGCTTTGGAATCTTTGATCTTTTGTCTGGACTTCTTTAGCTTTTTCTCGGCCTGATCTAGTTTCTTATATGCTTTTTTTCGTTCTTTTTTGAATTTCTTTTCTTTCTTGTCGATCTTCTCTTCGGCTTCTTTCTGAACAGATCTTAACCGTTTCTCATTTTCTATTTTGGAAATATCTTTGATCTCTTCTTCCAGCTGTTTTACTTTGTTTTTGTAAGCATCACTGTAGGCTCTCTCTTGCTTCGCTCCCTTCGCAGTCAGATAAACTTCTGTATAGATATCTGAGGAAAATTCTGATGGTTGCACCACAATAAAGCCTGACAACGTTCCCGTTCCAATGCCAGTGCTTCCTCTGGATCTTGAAAGATATTCTGATGAACTTCCGATTCCTGTGATCTTATAGGTTGTATCTTTCAGAGTATCCTTAAGATCATCTTCATTTCCAGAAGATAAATTTAAAACATCCCCTGTTTTCAGATCATTTTGCTGGGCATACCATTCATCTACCAGACATTCTCCCGATGCTTGTGGAAGTTTTCCATCTATGATCGTTATCTGGTTTAATTTATCAGTCTTCCCCATAACTTTGATCGCATGTTCTTCGTCACTTCCCTGCTTCCTTGCGATCACCTCTACAGAATGTCCTCCTTCGACCGACTGCACATTTTTTAACTTCCGAAGGGCTGTCAGATTCTCTTCTGAAATCCCAAGTGTTCCCATGACTTTGACATCCATCAGCCGACTTCCATCAAACTGGTGGTCTGCTGTGATATGCATATCTTTTTGTGTCACACGGATTCCTGAATAGAATGCAACGCCCAGTACAACGATAAAAAAGATTGATAAAAATCTCGGAAGGGTTCCTGTGATCGTTCTGTATATATCTTTATGTAATGCCGTTTTCTTCATACGCATTTCCTACCATTCAATCGTCTCCACCGGCTGAGGGTGTTCGTTTATCGTAATATTGCTGATCTTTCCGTTCTTCATCTCGATCACACGGTCTGCCATCGGTGCGATCGCAAGGTTATGTGTGATCACAACCACTGTTTTTCCTTTCTTGTGACAGGTATCCTGCAATAATTTTAAAATAGATTTTCCTGTCTGATAATCCAGGGCACCAGTTGGCTCATCACAGAACAAGATCTTTGGATTCTTTGCCAATGCACGTGCAATAGAAACTCTCTGCTGTTCCCCACCAGATAACTGCGCAGGGAAATTATTCAGACGGTGTCCAAGTCCCACATCTTTTAATACTTCTTCTGCTTTCAGAGGATTCTTACTGATCTGAAGTGCCAATTCTACATTCTCTGTTGCAGTAAGATTGGGCACCAGATTGTAAAACTGAAATACAAATCCTATGTCATCTCTTCGATATCCTGTCAGTTGTTTTTTATTCCATTTGGAGATATCTTCTCCATCAATATAAACAGCGCCACTGGTCGCAGTATCCATACCTCCTAAAATGTTCAAAACGGTAGTTTTTCCTGCACCACTGGCGCCAATGATCAAGGCGAACTCACCCTGATTCACCGTAAAATCGATCCCATCTACGGCTTTGGTGATCACCTCTCCTGTCTGATATATTTTCTTTACATTTTCTAACCGAATCAACTCCATAAATATGTTCTCCTTTACGTACAATTTTAACATATTTTCATTGATTCGACTAGTCTGCTACTTAAACTGATTTAATGATTCATCATATTCGTATCCGATCATGGAAAGCTTTTGTTTTACTTCATTTTGATCGAGATCGAGTGACTTACACAGGTCTTCGTATGAATCGTAAAAATCTCGTAATTGTGTATTGATGTAGCTTAATAACATCACTGGGTCTTTTGGTATCATGTCTGTCTCCTAATGTCTTTGTCTTTATAAAATGTTATTTAAAAAATTGGTTGTAGACCCGCCATTGTTGATCAGTGATGATAAAACAAACTCTTTCAAAACAAAATATGATATGAATGTTGCGACCAATATAGTGATCAACACAACATACGCGATCATATCTTTCTTCGTATTCGGATAGCTCATCATTGCAACGATCATATAGATCATCCCAAGGACTCCTCCAACTACAATGATCAGGATCGCGAACTGATACATTCCTAAAAACAATCCTAAAATTCCAAGGATCCATCCTAGACTTAATCCCAAAGATCTCATTCCTGCGATCTGACAGCTTTGAAACCAATTGATATCCGCTTCTGCCATCGCTTTCATTAATCCCATGACAAGTGCTGCGATCACAAGTGATACGATGATCGCGATAATTCATTTTTCTTCGTTCTCTTCTCCTCTTCTCTCGTAATACCGGTCAACACCATCTGCAATTCCTTCTGCAAGCATTGATTGATAATGATTGTCCGATAACTTCTGGTCTTCCTCTGGATTGGACATAAATCCCATTTCAACGATCGTCACTGGAATCTTACTCCAGTTGATCCCTGTCATCTCATCTGTCTGCGTTACACCGCGGTTCACTGCCCCGGTCCTTCTGCATAATGTACTTACCACACATTCTGAGAGTTCCTGACTATCTGCCGCGATTGATCTGCAATATGGATTCGATAATGTCGGACTCATTGTCAACGCCCCATTTGCAGACTGAGAATCTGCACTATTGCAATGAATCCTTAATAAAATATCTGAACCACTTTCATTTGCCATAAGAGCACGCTTTTTATTGCTGAGTGACACATCATTCGTCTCACGGATCATATATACGTCATATCCTCTCGCGATCAATGCACTTTTTAGCTTTAACGAAACTTCCAAATTCACCTGATATTCTGTTCGTTTTGTGACAACACCTTCGGTTCCTGAGGATACCATCGGTTTTGTCTTATCAGAACCAGGTCCGATCGCTTCTTTTTCACTCATCTGTTTCTTTTGGTGTCCTGCATCAATTGCGATTTTTATACGATCTTCCTGTTGTTTTGATTGTTCCTCATCAACCGTTACTTCATTCTTTTTTTGTGTTGTCTTTTGCTTGATGATCTCTGTTCTTTTTTCTGTCGTTGGTTTTGGATGATCTTCACTGATCATTTCATCATCATTGCTGCATCCAGCACAGAAAAAACAAAGGATCATACATAAGATCATGATCTTCCATATCTTTTTCATACCTTTTATCCCTCTCATTTATAATGCTGCAGTTGTTCTATGGCTCTACAACATGAAGCTCTCCTGTCACAGAATCCATCACATATCCAGATATCTTCACATCTTTTGGGATCAATGGATGTTTTCTCAACATTTCCACAGAATCTTTTACAGAACTTTCCACACAGTCAAATCCTTCCAGCCATGTATCAAAATCAATACCACAATGACGGATCAGCTCAATCTTCTCCTCATCGACTCCTCGATCCATCATATGTTTTATCATCATATCACTATTAATATGCTGTACTCCACAGTCAGTGTGTCCAATGACCATAACTTCTTCAATCCCAAGTTCAAAGATTCCGACTAAAACACTTCGTACCACACTTCCGAAGGCATGACTTACTACCCCACCAGCATTCTTGATGATCTTCACATCTCCATTCCTGATCCCAAGGGCTGCCGGCAAAAGTTCTGTCAGTCTTGTATCCATACAAGTGATGATTGCGATCTTCTTGTCTGGATATTTACTTGTCTTGTATTGTTCATACTTCTTTTCTTCTACAAATTCTTTGTTATATTTTAAGATTTCATCTATCATAACTTCTACTCCCTACCTCAATGTAATATCTGCCGTTTTTCCCTTGCAGGCTTTTAAATAATCTTCGGTCGTAAGTTCAATCTGGATTCCATTTTTACCGCCGCTTACAATGATCTTCTCCTGTGCATTGGCGCTTTCATCGAGCACTGTTGGATAGTCTTTCTTCATCCCGATCGCTGTGCATCCACCACGGATATATCCCGTGATCTTGTTGATATCCTTGACATGGATCATCTCCACAGACTTCTCACCTGCTGCCTTCGCTGCTTTCTTAAGATCTAATTCCTGATCGATCGGAATGACAAATACAAAATACCCTCCACCTTTTCCTTCAGTCACGAGGGTTTTAAATACTCTTTCATATGGTTCATTTAACATATCTGCGATGGTAATTCCATCAATAAATTCTTTACATTCATAACGATGTACTTCAAATGGGATCTTTGCTCTCTCAAGCATCCGCATTGCATTTGTTTTTGGTTCTTTCTTTGCCATCTTATAATGTCCTCCTTACTGATCGTTTTATCTGGCAAAATTTACTTTTGACATTCTCATCATATTTTACCTTGCAAATACTCCATAGATCAAAGAAACATAACATGCAAAATCTCCGATTCTTTTTCTTTGATATCCAAGTTCTTCTCTCCATTTTGCTTCTTTGCCATGCTCTTTTGTATATGCTGCCAATTCATCTAAAGAATGGATCACGCTATCGTGCATCACTGTCCTGTCATCATTGCTTCTGTCTGTCTTCGGTGTGATCTTCCAATGTGCGCGGAGGCTTCCATAATCGATCATACAATGAAGTGCATGATCCCATAACTTGTCATAGATCTCATCTTCTTCAAGATTCTCTTCTAACAGTTCTTCATAAACCTTCATCGCCTGCTCAAATTCAAGATCATCTGGCATTTTTAGATAATTCTCATATATAAAATCTTTCTGCATAGTGGCCTCCTTTATTTCTTTGGCATACATTTTTACACTACTTGTGCACATTATATCATATTTTCTCATATAGTGAGAGTAAAAGATCTTCCGAGGATATTTTTATGCCAGAAATACAAACTAACAATCTTGTCGATCGTGGACAGTTAAAAATACAGGTAACTTCAAGACAAAGAGCCGTCCCAATCCCTAACGCTACGATCGAGATTTCTTATACTGGTGATCCTGATTCTGTTCTTGAGACTGTATCTACTGATGAAAATGGGCAGACACCTGTCGTTGACCTCCCTGCTCCTCCCGTGGAATACAGCATGTCTCCGAGTGAAAATCAGCCTTATTCTGAATATAATCTAAAAATACATTCTGATGAATATAAACCTGTCACGATCTCAGGTGCACAGATTCTTTCCGGTGTGGAAGGCCTGCAGCCTGTTTCCATGATTCCTGAAGAAACCCACACTCCAACAGAAGAACACCCGATCGTGATCGGTCCGCATACCTTATGGGGTAATTATCCTCCCAAGATTGCGGAATCTGAGATCAAGCCAGTCAACGAAAGTGGTGAGATTGTTTTAAGCAGGGTTGTGATCCCTGAATATATTATTGTTCATGATGGTCCTGTCGGTGATAAAACTGCGCAAAATTATTATGTCCGCTACAAAGATTACATCAAAAATGTTGCTGCCTGTGAGATTTATTCCACTTGGCCAAGGGCAACGCTTGAAGCAAATATTCTTGCGATCATGTCATTTACTTTGAATCGTGTGTATACAGAATGGTATAGAAATAAAGGGCATGATTTTACGATCACATCTTCTACAGCTTATGATCATAAATTCATTCCTGGAAAGACAACTTATAATTCTATTAATACGATCGTTGATGAGATTTTTGCAGATTATCTGTCTCGTCCGAATGTGAGACAGCCGATCCTTACGCAGTATTGTGATGGGAAGAAGGTGTCTTGTCCGGAATGGATGACGCAGTGGGGTTCTAAATACTTAGGCGATCAGGGATATGCTCCGATTGAAATCCTGAGATATTATTATGGAGAGAGTATGTACATCAATACCGCAGAACAGATTTCAGGAATTCCTTCTTCCTGGCCGGGATATGATCTGACGATCGGCAGCAGAGGAGATAAGGTTCGACAAATACAACAACAATTGAATCGTATTGCTAAAGATTATCCTTCTCTGCCTACGATTGCTGTGGATGGTGTTTATGGAGAATCTACTGCGAATGCTGTTCGGAAATTCCAGAATATTTTTGGACTGCCACAGACTGGGATTGTTGATTACCCTACTTGGTATAAGATCAGTGAGATCTATGTTGGGGTTAGTCGGATTGCGGAGTTGAATTGATTTGATAATGTAAATTATTGGTAGAGTATTATAAAAAAGAATATGTATCTGAAACGCGCTCTCGCTCGACTCGCACGTAATGGATGCTAAATTCGACAGCGACGATAAATCGTCACTGCTCATTAAGCACCAACGAGCTCCTACGGTTTCAGATACATATTCTTTTTTATAATATTCAAATAATCCACATTATTCAGATCACTACTATTTTTGTACGTTATACAGTATTGATTTTCAGTTTAAAAAATAGCTACCTGAAATGAATATATTTTCTCTTAATCTATACTTTCCTAATTATTGTCTTTCTGATGAGCATTCTTTTTGCCACAATGTGGACAAAATGCTGCTTCAACATTTATCTTCTTTCCACATTCTGTACAAAATATTGTGTCACCATCCACATTTACATTCTCCTGTTGTCTATGATTGGAATAGTTGCTGTGTTTTGCTCTCACTTTCTGTTTTGCTTCATCAATTCGT
>ENA-OVGB01002743-OVGB01002743.1-human-gut-metagenome-genome-assembly--contig:-NODE-2743-length-11854-cov-3.396051_pt1 | contig 11854 bp, 14 predicted proteins | sample MGYA00237767_ERZ505413 | MGnify/ENA primary metagenome ERZ505413 (study PRJEB26158, sample SAMN06016410) | human gut metagenome | biome: human gut; feature: ankylosing spondylitis patient; material...
TGGGATGCGGGCACGAACGGCGGCACCATCGACGGCAAGACCAGCTTTTCCGAAACCGTGAAGCCGAACAGCAAGCCGACCGCGCCAGGCAGCGTTCCTGTCAAGACCGGCTACACTTTCAAGGGTTGGTTTACGGCCAAGACGGGCGGCAGCCTTTACAGTACGGTCACGATCACCAGCAGCACGACATTTTACGCGCAGTTCGCGGCCAACAAGTACACCGTAACATGGGATTTGGGCATCGGTCAGAGCGAAACGACCGAGCAGACTTACGGGGAAAAGCTGCTGCTGCCCAAGGACCCGGAACGCAAAAATGCAGAATTTTTAGGCTGGTTTACGGAGAAAGACGGCGGTACAGAGGTTGATTCCAACACCATCTATACGACGGACGGTGAAACAACTTATTACGCCCATTGGGAGATTACCGAGGTGTTTTCCGTGACCGTGCCGGTTACATTGCCGCTTATCGTTGACGAAAGCGGCGAGGTTCATGCCGGCACAGCAGAGATTATCAACGGCTCTACTGGCGAGGTCGTTGTATCCAGCGTTTCGATTTCCACCAAAAACGGTTGGCAGCTCGTTCCCTACACGACCGATATGGCACACGAAAAGGTTGATGCCCAGCTTCTCGGCTTTAAGATTAACGGCGCACAGACTACAAAAAACGGCAATGCGGAAACATTTGCACTGTCCGCTCCGTGGGAAATTGCGGAGAACAGCCGGATGACGCTCTCTTATGATGCTGTTGTCAGCGCCGTTTCCAAAGCAATCACCGAGCAGGAGGTCCTGTCCGTCGTATTCGTGCTGGAATGGCGCGGAGAATAACTGTATGGATGAAGAAAAAGTCACAGAGCAAATGACCGTGCTTGTCGTCGAGCCGGGCTATGCGCCATACGAAAAGACGATTCCGCATGAGCTTCATGCCATGCAGGAGATCGTCGGCGGCCTGATTACTGCTATTTATCCATACGAGGAACCGGTCGGCATTGTTGCAAACGATGAAGGACTTCTTTTGGGTATGGATTTCAACCGTAGCGTCGAGGGCGGCTATGGTGGTCTGGTGGGTCCTTTTTTCGTGTGCGGTTTGACGGAGGACAGCTTTTGTTCGCTCCCTCCCGACCAGATGGAACGCTTCAAGAAGAAATTCCATAAGGCTGAGATTCTGGTAGGCTTTTGCGGAAATGAACCAGTCACATTGAAGGTCGAGCCAAAGCAGAAAAACGCGACGCCCGAAAAGCAGCGCAAACCACCGTCGCAGGAGCGTTGAAATGGGGTTTGAACTGACCGGTGCAACACCGGACGAACGTCTCAAAGAACTGACCGAAAAACTGGAACAGGGTGTCAGCGAGATTTTTACCAGTGGGCGCTACGCGGAATATCTGTCTGCCATGTCAAAATTTCACACATACAGTTTCGGCAACGTTATGCTGATTCTCATGCAAAACCCGGCTGCATCTCATGTGGCCGGGTTTCACACATGGAAGAAAGAGTTTGGGCGCAATGTAAAGGCACATGAAAGCGGTCTGAAAATTCTCGCTCCGTGCCCGTATCGACGGTTCATTGAGCAGGATAAGTTGGACAAAGACGGCAAGCCTGTGCTTGATGCGGCGGGCAAACCGCTCCGGGAGCGGACGCTGGTGCAGCTTATGAGATTCCGTATTGTCACCGTCTTTGACATTTCACAGACCGAGGGCAAGGAACTTCCCAGCATCGGCGCATCCGAATTGCAAGGCAATATCGCACATTTTGAGGAACTGGCAAACGCGATCACAAGCGTCTCGCCGGTTCCCATTTTGTATGAAGCACCGCATGGAGCAGCAAAAGGCTGTTTCAACCACGTCACGGAAGAAATTTTGGTACGCCCCGGCATGAGCCAGAAGCAGACGCTCAAAACCATGCTGCATGAAATCAGTCACGCCACGCTCCACCGGCGCAAGAAAAACGAACCGCCGTCCAAAGACCAGCACACGCGCGAGGTCGAAGCCGAAAGCGTAGCCTATGTGGTCTGCCAGCATTTCGGTATCGACACGTCGGATTATTCGTTTGGCTACGTTGCCGGGTGGAGCAAAGGAAAAGAACTGGACGAACTGAAAGCATCCCTTGATACCATCCGCTCCTGCGCCGCCGGTTTGATTGACGCCATCGAAAAGCAATGTCCGTCGTTAGCAGTTTCCAGGCAGCGTACCGTGTCTGCCACGCTGGAGCGATAGCGGGAGGTGCATGACGTATGCCCGTTTACACCCGGCAGGATTTAAGCATCATGCAGGCGTGGCCGCTGGAACGCAAAATTCGTGTGACACAAGCTAAAATTCTGGAATGGTATCACCACTATGGCGGCAAGATTGCCGTTTCCTTTTCGGGCGGAAAGGATTCTACCGTGCTTCTGGATTTGGTGCGGCGGGCATTTCCGGACGTTCCGGCTGTGTTTGTAGACACCGGCTTAGAGTACCCAGAAATCCGTGAGTTTGTAAAGGCCGTTCCGAATGTGACGTGGCTGCGACCGGAAATGCCGTTTTCAAAGGTTTTGACGAAGTATGGCTATCCCATCATCTCTAAAGATGTTGCCAGACGCATCTATTACGCGCGGCAAGGCAGTCCGTGGGCGATCCGACACCTGAATGGCCTGAACGCAGACGGCACACCTTCAAAATACAACGAGCGATATGAAAAATGGCGTTTTCTTCTGGATGCGCCATTTCTCATATCAGACAGGTGTTGCGCTGTAATGAAAGAGCGCCCCTTACATAAGTACGCCAGAGAACATCATCTATATATGATCCTTGGCACGATGGCAAGTGAAAGCGTTCGCCGCCAGAGCAGCTATTTGAAAACCGGCTGCAATGCGTATCTCAAACGCGACCCAACTTCCCAGCCGATGTCATTCTGGACAGAGCAGGATGTTTTGGCCTACCTCAAAATGACGGGTATCTCGTATGCGTCTGTCTACGGTGAGATTTTCGAGGAAGCCGGAAAGCTGACAACGACCGGCGTAAAGCGCAGCGGTTGTATGTTTTGTATGTTTGGCGCACATCTCGAAAAAGAGCCGAACCGGTTTCAGCGCATGGAGGTCACGCATCCAAAGCAATACGATTTCTGCATCCACAAACTCGGCTGCGGCGACGTGCTGGATTATTTGCATATCCCATATACCACAAAGGAGAGAACGCTAAGCATGGAAAACGAAAAAGACTACCAACCGGACATCCTCAATTTTTTAGAAAAGATTGTCCAGCGGAACACCCTTGCCTACAAAGAAGATTTTGACGTTGACAAAGAAATTCTCTGGAACAGTGCGCAGGAATCCAGTTTGGAGCATCGTTCTTTTCTCTGGATGAGCCGTCCGTGTGGAACATGGTGTGTGCCGGAGCGCGAGACGTATTTGCAGGACAGCCGCGCTTACAAAACGTGGACGTTTTACGCAGACCAGCCGAACGGCATCAAAGCGTACCTCGTTGTGGTGGATGGCGTTCGAGACGGCAAGCTGGCGGGGAAGGTCATTCATCTGGACTATGCCAAACAGGTACAGCGTGTGGTCAAATCTGCGCTGCCCATTGCAAAGGTGCAATACCGCGATAAGGACGAGTATTTTTGCGAAAGCAGCCATGAAACATTCATTCACCGCGTATTGCGGCTGGAGGAAAACACACACGATATTCGATATGTGCCGGATAACGAAGCGGAGCTGCACAGTCTTTTGATGCTGGAGCATCAACTGGAACAGCAGAATAAACGCCCGAAACGGACAAAATCTGTTACCATGCAGCGGTAACGGAATCAGCACCGCTTGCGGTGCTGATTTAGCAAGTATGTCGTTTGTTAAACGACCCTTGTTAGGGGCTTGCGCCCCTAAAACCCTGCGTTTTGCGTTTCACCGTGAGATTCATTTCAGACAGTCGCGTTCAGCGATTATTTCCGGGAGCGCCGAATTTGCGTTTCACGGTGATACGCATTTACAGTCACGCAAGGCTTTAATCGCGTTTCACCGTGAGATTTATTAAGGAGGGATTTTTTGCGCAGTCGATCACATTTCACCGGCGTATGGCTGAACGACGCGGAATATCGGCAGCTCATGCAGCTTTGCCAGAGCAGCGGTCTGTCTGCCAGCGCCATGATCCGCAAATGTATTCTGGGTGAAACCGTCAAGCCGCGCCCACCGGACTGCTATGCGGAGCTTTTGCGTGTGCTGTCTGGCATCGGCACGAATATCAATCAGCTTGCACACTGGGCGAACGGCAAGGGCTATGTCACACAGGCACAAGTCCATGATGCCGCACGCTTTGCGCGAGAAGCGTGGGAACTGGTGCGGGAGTCGATATAATGGCATACGATAAGATTATCGTCATTCATTCCCGGCTGGATCGCTGCCTGGATTACGTTCAAAATGACGGCAAAACGGATTTGGGAAACGCCGTGGATTATATCTGTGATCCTGTCAAAGCGGGCTTCCAGACGGCAATCAACTGTACGCTGGATAAGTCTTTTTTGCAAATGCAGGAAACCAAACGGCGCTGGGATAAGCACGGCGGGATTCTCGGTTATCATATCATTCACTCCTACGCTCCCGGCGAGGTCACGCCAGAACAGGCACACGAAGCGGGCGTAGAGTTCGCACGGCGACTGTTAGGAGACAAATACGAAGCCGTTGTCTGTACGCACACCGACCGTGACCATCTGCATTGTCACATTGTTTTCAATTCCGTTTCGTTCATGGATGGCAAAAAGTATCGGAGCGATTTCAAAAGCTACTTTCACGATCTGCGCGACACGTCAAATGCCGTAAGTCGGGAGCACGGTTTTTCTGTCATTGATTCCAACGGACAGGGAAAGCATTATTCCGAGTGGAGCGCCGAACGGAACGGAAAAACGACTGTCCGTGATCTCATCCGGCATGACATAGATGCAGCGTTGGCCGAAAGCCTGACCTATGATACGTTTTTGGAAACGTTGCGGCGGCAGGGCTATTCTGTCAAGCGCAGCCCGAAGGTCAAGCACACGGCAATCCGTCCGCCCGGAGGACAGCGGTTCGTTCGTCTGGACAGTCTCGGAGAAGGATACACGGAGTTTGATCTAATGCAGCGATTGACTGAACAGCGGCATGAACCAGAACCAACGCCACCAGTATTCTCGGAACAAAAGCGTTATACCGTTCGCCGCCGCCCACGTCGCTATCCGCCCGTCAAGCGCGGCAGTTTTCGCGCATTATATCTCTACTATTTATATCTGCTATCCCCGCGCAAGCGGAAGCCGCAGAAAATCCCGTTTGAAACGCGGGCAGAAATACGCCGTGCAAAGCAATACCGGCACCAATTCTTCCTTTTGCAGAAGTATCACATAGATACAAAGCCAGAGTTAGAAATGCTGTCCGATGCGTTATCGAATGAGATGCAGATATTAGTAGACCAGCGCAAGGAGCTATACGCATTGCGCCGGGAGCAGCCGTCTGAGCGGCTTGATGCAGACATTGACAGTCTGACCGCACAGCTCTGGCCCCTGCGTCGGGAACTGCGGTTATGCGGCAAAATCGCGGAATATGCACCGAGGATGTTAAAGCAGGTGCAGGAGAGTAATTCACCATCAACGGAAAATCATGCGCCGGATAAGGCGCGGGAAAGGAGGTACCGTCTATGGAGGTAAGCGGCGAAGCTGCTGATCTCGTGATGAAAGAGGGCGTACAAATTTCAGAAGAAGCCATTAAATTACTGGCGCGGGGCGCAAAGAATCTCGCGGCGCTGTTATACGCGCTGGCAAAAGACCAGAAAAAGCTTTACGGCAAGGTGAATATGAACCGGCTGCTCAGTGAACAGCGCCCCATCGAAGTTTTGCCCTTGCGCACAGAGGATTTTGACGAGTTCAAGCGCAGAGCCAAGAAAGTCGGCTTGCTATTTTCAACCATTTTGGACAAGAAAGGCGACGAGCCATACCTTGAAATCCTGACCAACATTGACCATCTCTCACAGGCAAATTATATCCTAGAGCAGATGGGATACCAGCCCAGACAGTTGGAGGACGCGCAGCCAAAAAAAGAGCAGACCCCTGCCCGATCAGATCCATCCTTGCAAAAGCAAAGGAGTGGCTTGACGCAGGGGCCGATTTCGACCAATGAGGAAAAGCAGCCCGTTCGCGGACGGCTGGCGGCATTGCGCGCCGCCGCAGAGCGGACGCGGCCAGAACCCCAGCGCGAGCTGGAGCATATCAGGTAATAGGAGTGAGTATTATCTTAAATTTAGCAGATTTAGTAAATGAAAAGAATCAGAGCAGCGAACTCTGGCAGGCGCAGCGGCAGGCTGACCGCGAAAACACAAACGCCATGCAGGACGCAGGCGTGATGCAGATTACCAGTGACCCGGAAACGTATCTGCGGTATTTGAATTGTCAGGCCGACAATCCGAGTTATAGCGCTGGCAATGTTGCGCTCGTTATGGTGCAGGATCAGGATGCAACCATTTTCGGAACAAAAGACCGCTGGAAAAGTCTGATGCGCAGCGTATCTCCAACCGAGGAAAAGAATGGCGTGAAAATTTACACCCGTTCCTCTTTCGGCAAAGGGTATGTACTGACGGACGTTTACGACGTGCGGCAGACAAGCGGGCGCGACCTGAAGCACACCGCATTGCAGCCGGACAGCAAGGAAATGACGGAAGCCCTCAAAACGCTCCTGAATTATTGTGTTGTGCCGCTGGTGAGTGATGAGAGTATCCCCATGCCTGCGCTCTACGACCCAAACCAGATGAAAATGGCGGTCAATCCGAAATATAACGATGCAGAAGCGTTCGCAGGCATCGCAACAGAGATCGCCCACGTCCGTTTTCATGCCAAAGGCTATAATCAGAACTATTCGCGGGATGATTATGAGCTGGATGCGCAGAGCGTCGGCTATATGATCTGTCGTCGCTTTGGTGTTCCGTGTGAAGCGCCCGACGTATCAAATCTGGCGGCGTTCTATGACGGGTTTGACCCGCAGGATCGGCGTCAGGCGCTTGGACAGATTCAGGACATGGCGCAGAAGATTGGCGGCAGCATTGAACGTGCAATCACGCCGCAGGTTCGGTCCCGGAATATGAACCGCAGCGCACGTTAAAGAGGTTTGCTCCCCTCCGGGGGAATATCTTCCGCTGGCTGTCCGCAGTCAAGGCCGGTCGATGCTGACGCATCGGCCGCAGAGCCAGCCAGTGTGCGCACTGGCTGGGCCTTGACAGCGGCCACCCAGCGGAAGTGTGGCAGCCAAGGGGAGCAAACCAAGGCTGCCCGCTGGCGCGGGCAGCTCCTATGTTGGGGAGGGCTGCGCGCCCGACCGGAAATACGTCTCACCGTGAGACGCATTTATGATATTGGAAAAGAGGTATCTGAACATGATAAAAAAGCTGTTTTGTTTTGCTGCGCCGGTCCTGCTGCTGGCCGTGGCCGGTGTCCTGCTTCTGTGCAAGCGCCACGCCGAGCGGACCGGTCTTGCTTGTCTGGACAGTGACCTGTGACACACAAGAAAAAATCATTCCGAAGCGCCGCCCCGGTGTGGGCGGCGTTTGTCATACCGATCGTCTGGCTTGCCGTGCTTATGGCAGGCTGTTATGAGCCGGGGATGACGATTTTTACACTGATGGATGCTTTTTCAGCCGCGACGAAGAATCCGTTTTCTTTGCGCTGGACACCGTACACGATGAAGTTTATCGGCATCTTTTTACTGCTCTACGGCGGCGCGATTTTGTTCTACTACACTGGTCAGAAAAACACCCGCCCCGGCGAGGAACACGGCTCCGCGTCGTGGGGCAGCGTCAGGGAGCTGGACAAGAAGTACCGCGACAAGGATGCAGGCAAAAACGTCATACTAACCCAACACCTGCAAATGAGTATGAACGGCAAGCTGCATCGCAGAAACCTGTTGCAGATCATCGTCGGCGGTTCCGGTTCGGGCAAGACGCGATTCCTCGCAAAACCAAACCTCATGCTTGCCAATGCGAGTTTTATCGTCACTGACCCAAAGGGGGAAATGCTCCGTGCCGTCGGAAATCTGTTTCTGGAGGAAGGTTATGTTCTGCGCGTTTTTGACCTGATCGACCCATCTAAATCCGACTGCTACAACCCATTTTGCTACATACGCAAGGACGCAGACGTATTCAAGCTGATTGACAATTTCATCAAAAACACCACGCCGAAAGGTGCAAAAGCAAATGATCCATTTTGGGAGAAATCGGAAACAGCGCTTGACGCCGCGCTCATGCTTTACCTGCTCCACGAAGCACCGCCCGAAGATCAGAACATGGAAACCATTCTCTACATGATTGAAAACGGCGGTGCAAAGGAAGAAGATGACGATTATCAATCTCCGCTCGACCTGCTCTTTGAAGCCTTGGAGGAAGAACAGCCCGATCACATTGCCGTGCGGCAATACCATATTTTCAAGCAAGCCGCGGGCAAAACCGCAAAATCGATCTTGGTGAGCGCGGCTGTTCGCCTGGCATCATTTACGTTACCGGAAATCCAGCGCATCACCGCCAGCGACGATATGGAGCTTGGCAAGCTGGGCGAACGGAAACAGGCAATTTTCTGCATCATCCCTGACAGCAACGACGCATCGCTCAATTTCCTCGTCGGTATGCTCTATACGCAAGCGTTTCAAGAGCTTTACTATCAGGCAGACAAAATCCATCAAGGGGCGCTGCCTGTTCCCGTGCGGCTGATGTTCGATGAATTTGCGAACGTGGCCTTGCCCGACGGCTATGCCCGATTGCAGGCGACTATGCGCTCTCGAAACATTATGTCAACCATCATCCTGCAAAATATTTCGCAGCTCAAAGCACTTTTTAAGGACGATTGGGAGGGCATCATCGGCAACGCGGACAGCTTTGTGTACTTAGGCGGCAACGAACAATCGACGCACAAATATATTTCGGAGCTGCTTGGAAAAGAAACGATTGATACGCGCACGTCAAGCCAGAGCAAAGGCCGGAACGGTTCTTTCTCGCAGAATTTCCAACAGACCGGGCGCGAGCTTATGACACCGGACGAGGTGCGGCGCTTGGATAATAAAAACGCAATCGTTCTGATTCGAGGCGAGAAACCAGTCATTGACGAGAAGTATGACATCCTGAAGCACCCGAATATTCACCGCACGGAGGACGGCGGCGCGCCGCCGTATCTCCACACGCCGCTGCGCGCGTTCGCGGCAGACGATCTTTCGTTCCCCATTGAAAACATCGACGATATTGAATTTTTGGAGGATTAACATGAAACATGAATTAACCCCGCGGCGTAAGGAGCGCCGCATTATGGCCGTCTGGACAAGCCTTGTGCTGACAACGGCACTGTTTACGACCTCGGCGTTCGCTGCTGACAGCGATCCGCTGACCATCGTAAATAACCTGTCCGACTTCATTTTTTCCTGCATCAAGGCGATCGGCATTATCATCCTCGGCTGGGGCGTTGTGCAGCTCGGTATGTCTGTGCAATCCCACGACGCGACGCAGAGAACGCAGGGTGTTCTTTGCCTGTTCGGTGGCTTACTGATCGCCTTTGCAAAGGAAATTTTGACAGCCATCGGTGTGGTGTAAGCGATGAAGCAGGCGAAAAACGCAGTCGAGCGCCATGTGATTTGGAGCGACATTCATCTTGACTTGGACGATTGGCGCGACTTTCTTATGGAAAACTATCCGGAGCTGCCCGAAGATAAGCTCTATGAAAAGATGCACGAGCTGAACGCCGAATACCTCGACGACGAGCGCCGAAATCTGGACATTCAGTTTTCACAGCCGATCCTTGTTATTGGTGATCTTGGGTTCTGGAATGGTCGGGCGCAGGGATATAAGATGATTAAATCCGGGAACATCCGTGATTGCCTGTATTCGGACACAGATATGACGGAATGGTATGTGGATAAAAACGGCGACCTGCGGGCAGATGCCATTCACCACGACGGCACGAATCACTATCTGTACCGTGTGTTCAAGCGCGGAGTTACCGATGCGCAAATTGAGAATCTGCAAGACAAGATCTATTGCCGGAGAGCGACACGCACAGATATTACAAGGGTCACACAGCGGCTTGGCGACAGCATTGCAGCCGTCTATGGATTTCGGATTCCAAAGCAGCGAACCCGGCAGCGTGACGCGAGGTAAAACAGGACACGCAGAAATGCGTCTCACCGTGAGACGCATTTTGAAAACGAAAGGAATGAGATTCAGCTTGCAAACATATCATATTCCTGATATACTATGGATAGAAAATACAGGAGGTGGTTCCATGCAAATCAGAGCATCCACGGCATTGCGCAATGAATATCTGCAAATCTCGCAGCTTGCAAAGGTGTCCGGCGAACCGATCTATATTACGAACAAGGGCGAAGCCGATCTGGTCATTCAGAGTATTGAAGCCTATGAGCAGCGGGAAAAAATGTTGGCACACCGGGCAAGCGTTCTGGAAGCGGAACTGGATCGCCTGAGTGGTGCACCGACATATTCTCCGGAACAGGTGCGCGGCAGGATGAAGGAGATTTTTGATGCAGCAAGAGTATCAGATTAAATATCTGCGCGCTGCTATGCGTGATCTGGAGGGAATCGCACAGCTCTATCTCGGTCTGGCCGGTGCGGATTCGGCGGAGAAATTCATCGATGAAATTCTGCACACCGTAGACCTGCTGCGGACATTCCCGTATTCCGGTGCGCTGCATCCGGATATGGTGCTGGCAGAACGAGAGTTCCGTAAGGTCATTTGCCGTGACTATGTGTGCGTCTACAAGGTCATTGACAGCGAAAAGACGGTCTATATCTACCGCATCGTAAACGGCAAAACAGATTACCCGCAGCTTTTGTATTAACTGCATCACGCATAGAAACCAGTCTCTTTTCATAAGAGGCTGGTTTTTCTATGCAGAAATTCTGTTTATCGTTCTTTCCGGAAAAGGACATCCAGATAGTCTGTTTTCCCGTGGATCACAGCGCCGACAGACACGAACTCGCCCTCGATGCGATAGAAGATCATATATCCCTCGCAGACCAGATAGCGCACATCCGTGTCGATTTCAAAACGGGCGCTGAGCGCCGTGCCGGACTGAGGAAACTGCTTGAGATTCGCGCACTGGGCAAAAATACTGTCCGTGATGCGTTTGGCTGCTTTCGGGTTTCCGTATTCGTCCCGAATGAAGCGACGAATTGCCGTCAGGTCGTTCATGGCGCGCGGCGTAAATCTCAGCTTCATGCGTCCAACTCCAACCGGCGCATAGCTTCCTCCTCGCTGACCCATCTGCCCTGTTCCGCGCTTTTCCAGCCCGCGTCCAGCTCCGTCATCAGGCGCTTGAGCGCCTTGGTCTGCATATATTCCTCGTTTTCCGGCGAAAGCAGGAACGGCAGGCCCTCCACATTGAGTGACTGCTGGATGAAGATGTTGATAGCATCCGTCAGGTTCAGACCATAACTTGCGTAAAGCTGCTCGGCGCGCTGCTTGATTTCAGGATTCATGCGCATCTGAAACGTCGTTGTTTTCGGCGCGGATGAAACATTGTATGCCTGATTCATAATCATACCCCCTTTTCTTTTAGTATATCCTTTTGCGTGAAATTGTCAATACGCAGTCACTACATTTCGGAGGTGATGATATGTGAGTGATAACTGGGTCGTATCGACCCTTGAAAATGCGCTTTCCAACTGGAATGACCATTTGGCTGAAATCTGGTTGCTTGTTTCACAGACACCGGAAAGTTTTCGCGGTGGCGAAATCTGGACAGTTATTGTCAGCATTCACAATGCACTGGTAGGCTTCGGCTATGGTCTGCTGGTGTTATTTTTTGCAATGGGTGTGTTTCGCTCGGCAGCCAGCTTCCGCGAACTGCAAAGGCCGGAATTTGCTTTACGGCATTTTATCCGGT
>ENA-OVGB01002747-OVGB01002747.1-human-gut-metagenome-genome-assembly--contig:-NODE-2747-length-11843-cov-39.668731_pt1 | contig 11843 bp, 10 predicted proteins | sample MGYA00237767_ERZ505413 | MGnify/ENA primary metagenome ERZ505413 (study PRJEB26158, sample SAMN06016410) | human gut metagenome | biome: human gut; feature: ankylosing spondylitis patient; material...
TCTTAATTTCAAATATCTATATTCCCTATACAGATTTACGGAAAAAGTTTGGAGTTGAGGGAAATTTTCGTAACTTTGAATGCGAATAAACGGCGCCCCGCGCCACAAACCAACATTCTGCAACGATGAAAAAACTTGCAATAGGAATCGACATCGGCGGCATCAACACGGCCTTCGGGCTGGTGGACGAGAACGGCGACCTCTATGCCGATTCGGTCGTATCGACCAAGAAATTCCCGCTTTTCACCGACTATCCGGCCTATGTGGCCGAGCTGACCGAATCGCTGCATGCGCTGGCCGACAGCCTCTCGTTCGAATACGAGCTGGTGGGCATCGGCATCGGCGCGCCCAACGCCAATTACCACACGGGCGTGATCGAACACCCGGCCAACCTGTGGAAGTTCCCCGTCGGCGAAACCAATCCCGACGAGAGCCGCCGCATGTTCCCGCTGGTGGACGACATCAAGAAGGCGTTCCCGGGCGTCGAGTGCCGGATGACCAACGACGCCAACGCCGCCACGATCGGCGAGATGATCTACGGCAACGCCAAGGGGATGAAGGATTTCATCATGATCACGCTCGGGACGGGACTCGGTTCGGGATTCGTCGCCAATGGCGAGATGATCTACGGCCACGACGGCTTCGCCGGCGAATTCGGCCACGTGATCGCCGTGCGGGGCGGCCGCCAGTGCGGCTGCGGACGCCGCGGCTGTCTGGAAACCTACGTTTCGGCCACCGGCATCAAGCGCACCGTTTTCGAACTGATGGCCACCATGACCGAACCTTCGGAGCTGCGCGACATCCCCTTCGCCAATTTCGACGCGGCGATGGTCTCGACGGCCGCATCGCACGGAGACCCCATCGCGCTCGAAGCGTTCCGTATCACGGGCGAGTTGCTGGGATATGCGCTCGCCGACGCAGTGACGATCACCTCGCCGGAGGCGATCTTCCTCTTCGGCGGCCTGGCCAAGTCCGGAAAATACATCTTCGAGCCGACGCAATGGTACATGGAGGAGAACATGATGAGCGTCTTCAAGAACAAGGTAAAGCTCCTGCCCAGCGGCATCCAGAGCCAGAACGCCGCCATCCTCGGCGCTTCGGCGCTGATCTGGCAAGAGGTGAAACAGCTCGGAGCCTGATCCGTCCGCAACATCCGTACAGGAGCTATCCGCATGTCGGACGGCTCCTGTTTTTTATGCCGCGGTCACGCGCCGTGCCACCGGAAACAGCCGGTACACGGGACGACTTCCGGCAATATTTCCGCGAAACCATAGAACCGACCCAAAACTTTTCCTCATGAAACGAACCTTCACCCTGCTGGCAGCCGCCTTTGCGACGACGGCCGCAGCCCAGAAACCCTACCACCGCGACCTCGCCGTGCTGGAAGTCAACCGCGAAGCGCCCCGCACCGAATTCGTGGAGTTCGCCTCGCGCGACGAGGCGCTCACGCGCTCCTTCGAGCCGTTGAGCAGGTCAATCTGGTACAGTCCGGCACCCTCGCACAGCTCCATGACCTCGACACGCAAATGCCGCATGGTCTGGGCTGTGCTGGAGTGTTTCATGCCCTCTAGCCAGTCGCGGGGCTTCTGCATATAGGGCTTGCGCTCCACCTCTCGTGTTCGGACGCTGCCAATTACAATGTGGACGTGGATGTTTCCCGAACGGTTATGCCCATCCGGGTGAGTGCAGACGATGGCGGGATGACCGGGGAAGTTTTCTTCGCAGAATTTCAGGCCAAGTGCCTGTGCCGTTTCCATGGTCAAGCCGTTGTCGGCTGCATCTCGTGGGTCAAAGCTGATGATATACTGGTGACTTTTGATATCACCATGCTGGGTGTTCTTACCATACTTGCGGTTCGCCAGCAGGCAGGCCGTTGCAAACGAGAAAGCGCCGCACTCAAGGGTATCGAGCAGGTAGGATTCCCGCAGCTTCGGTCTGCTTTGTTCATCCAGAAGTTGCTTTCCAGTGAACGCATCGTGCTGGTAAACGAGGTACGCTTCGATGGCGGTGTAGTCCGAGTTTTTAGAGGCGATATGCTTGAGCGTTGCCATACAGTTCACCCAGAACTTTCTCGGCGTGCAGCCGAAATGCGGTCAGGTCTGCAAGTTCGTCAAGGATTTTCGCTCGGATCTGCTCGGTGTCCGCACCGCCGGAATTGAAGTGCCTTGCAAGCTGGTTGAGGTTGGTGCCCACCTTGCTGCACTGGGCAAGCAGGGTGGAAACAGCGGTCAGGGTTTCTTCTCCGCCACCGGCAACGATGACTGTTTTCTCGATTTTGACGTTGTGGATGGCGCGGCGGATGAAAGTGGAAAGGGAGAGATTCAGGAGTTTGCAAGTGAGTTCCAGTGACGCTTTTTCCTCCGCTGTCACACGGAACTTGATGACGTGCGTTTTGTTGTTCGGCGTGTCGTGGTGCTGGGAATTGCTAGGAATCGGTTGAACATTCGTTTTGGTCATTGTACCTCCTGTCTGTTCGATAACTCCTCGGTGAAGTTATGTAAAGCACGACACGCCGTTGCTGTTCGCACCGTCAGGTGCGAACCATGAGCAGGGTTTGGGGCAGGCACGCCCCAACAAGATCACTTCGGAAATGCAGACGCATTGCAGAAGTGAAGTCCCGGTGGAGCACAACATTTTCAAGAATTGAAAATTTGTGGCCACGGGACGGTTCTTGCCCTCTACCGCTGCGCTCAAAACGCATTTTCAACAAATGTTTCCGAATTGTTAAGACGCAAAAATAAGTAAAGGGAATCTGCTCATGTAAGGGGTCACCGTTTGCTCCGAACGCAGTTCCTGCCCCTGTTTGTGCAGCGGCGTTGACGAAAAGTCGGTATCACGTTCGGTCGGCTCATGAGATTTTCAAGGTGCGTTTCCCGTAAAAGAAAAATACCGCCCATGCAGCATAGCGATGGATTTTGTCGGGTGAAACAGCGGCAAAATGAATCGGGTGTGTTGCGGGGCGGTTAATCTTTCAGGGATGATCCACGGCGAGGCAGTGTTCAAAATGAACACGACCACATCTTGTGGATGGTTTCAAACCAATCCACAAAATCGGTGGGATTTGTGACAGAGAATATCATGGTTTGCAGGGTGCGTCAAGATGGTTTTGCAAATTTTATTGCAGTAAAGCGGTGATAGTAGGACTTATTATTTAACACACGGCAAGAAACAATTTCTGTTTCGCACATTGTAATGTTCGCAGAAAAAACTTATAATGCTTTTGAACCTGTAGGACACACAAAACGCAGAAAAGAGAGGGAATCATGAGAAAACTGTTCCTTTTGGAAGATGATCTGAGCCTGATCAGTGGACTGACCTTTGCATTCAAGAAACAGGGCTTTGCACTGGATACAGCCCGGACGCTGGCAGAAGCCGAGGTGCTGTGGTCAGACAGAAAATATGACCTGCTGGTGCTGGATGTTTCCCTGCCTGATGGCTCTGGCTTCGATTTCTGCCAGAAGGTGCGGCGCACATCCAATGTGCCGATTCTGTTCCTGACCGCTTCGGATGAGGAAATGAATATCATCATGGGGCTGGAACTGGGCGGGGATGATTACCTGACCAAGCCGTTCAAGCTGGGTGTCCTGTTGTCGCGGGTCAATGCACTGCTTCGCCGTGCAAATGCGTCCAGCGCAGGAGAACCCGTGCTGGAATCGGGCAGCATCACCGTCCGGCTGTTGCAGGGGCAGGCATACAAAAACGGAATCTTGCTGGAACTGACCGGCGCAGAGTATAAGATGCTCTGCTTCTTTATGCAGCATCCGAATGCCGTGCTATCCAAGGAACAAATTCTGGATGCACTGTGGGACTGCAATGGGGATTACATTAACAGCAGTGCCTTAACAGTGTACATCCGGCGGCTGCGGATGAAGATCGAGGACGATCCCGGCAAACCGCAGATGCTGCTGACCGTTCGCGGCATGGGCTATAAATGGAATGGGTAAAGGTGCCGTATGAAAGTATTCGCAAACCGGGAGATCCGAAATTTGTTCCAAGCCGTGCTGGCGGTCTGGGCGGTGGCATTGGCTCTCACGCAGGGCATCGCATGGCATACAACGCACGCATTCTCTTTCGGGTTACTGTTGGTTTTTCTGCTGCTGGGCGGCTGTCTCTGGGGCATTTTTTTCTGCTATTTTCAAAGGCAGAGCGCGCTTCTGGAACAGGCAGTTCAGCAAATCCAAAGGTGTCTGGATGGCAACCCGGATGCCCGGCTGGACTGCGACCGGGAGGGAGAACTTTACCGTCTGTTTCACTCCGTTAATGCATTGGCGGCAGTTCTGAGCGCACACGCGGACAATGAGCAGCGGGAAAAGCATTTTTTGAAAAATACCATTGCGGATATTTCGCACCAGCTCAAAACACCGCTGGCGGCGTTGAATATCTACAACGGTCTGCTTCAGGACGAAGCAGTTTCGCCGTCGGAGGTCAAAGAGTTTGCAGACCTGTCCGAACAGGAGTTGGACCGCATCGAAACGCTGGTGCAGAATCTGCTCAAAATCACCCGGCTGGATGCCGGTTCGGTCGTCTTGGAGAAGAAAAACGAAAATGTTGCTGAAATGGTGCAGGACATCGCGCGGCAGTATCACTATCGTGCCAAGCAGGAACAGAAAAAGCTTGTTCTGTCCGGCTCAGAGGCGGTTGCACTTTGGTGTGACCGTGACTGGATGCAGGAAGCTGTGGACAATCTTGTAAAGAATGCCCTTGACCATACAAAGAGCGGAGATACGATTCAGGTAGAGTGGAATGCACTGCCGTCCATGGTTCAGATCAAAGTGCGCGACAACGGCAGCGGCATCCACCCGGAAGATTTGTACCATATCTTCAAACGGTTTTATCGCAGCCGCTTTTCACAGGATACACAGGGCATCGGGCTGGGTCTGCCGCTGGCAAAAGCCGTTGTGGAAGCCCATCACGGCACCATTGAAGTAGACAGCGAGCTGGGAAAGGGCACGACCTTTACTCTGAATTTTCCGATTCCTACAAAATTGTAGGCTGGGTGTAGGCTTGCAGTAAGGTTGACGTGTTATCCTTTTCTGCACAGACAGAGATCATCCGTCTGAATCGAAGGAACCTGCAAAGTGAGGGATACACTATGGAACTATTAGAAGTCAACCATCTCTGCAAGACCTACGGCAGCGGAGAAACCGCTGTCCATGCGCTGAAAGATGTTAGCTTTTCAGTGCCGAAAGGCGAATATGTGGCGGTCGTTGGCGAATCCGGCTCCGGCAAAAGCACCCTGCTCAACCTGATTGGCGGACTGGATACGCCGACTTCCGGCAAGGTGCTGATTGATGGCAAGGATGTTTTTGCCATGAAAGACCGGGAGTTGACGATCTTCCGCCGCCGCAATATCGGTTTTATCTTTCAGGCATTCAACCTCATCCCGGAACTGACCGTAGAACAGAACATCCTGTTCCCGGTGTTGCTGGACTACCAAAAGCCGGACAGGGCATATCTGGAAGAACTGCTGACCGTGTTGAATCTGAAAGACCGTCGGAAGCATCTGCCAAGTCAGCTTTCCGGTGGGCAGCAGCAACGGGTAGCCATTGGCCGCGCCCTGATGACCCGCCCTTCCCTGATTTTGGCGGATGAGCCGACCGGCAATCTGGACACCCAGAACACCAGCGAGGTCATTGCCCTGCTGAAAGAAACATCCCGGAAATACGAGCAGACCATCCTGATGATCACCCACAACCGCAGCATTGCGCAGACGGCAGACCGGGTGCTGCAGGTATCGGACGGCTGCCTGACCGATTTTGGGAGGTGCCGGGAATGAGCAGCACAGAAATGAAAAGCTATCTGAGCCTGATCCCGATTTCTGCCAAGGTACGCAGACGGCAGAACCGCATGACGATTTTGTGCATCGTCCTTGCGGTGTTTCTGGTCACGGCGGTGTTCAGTATGGCAGATATGGCGATTCGGATGGAAACCTCAAACCAGCTGAACAAAAACGGAAACTGGCATATCATGGTAAAGGACATCTCCCCTGAAACAGCCGCAGAGCTTGCCGCACAGGAGGATGTTGCTGCATTTTCGGCGTATAGCGACATCAACGCTTCCCTTACGGAAAACTACTTTGCCGGAGATAAACGTGCCGCACTGGTAGGAGCAGATGATGCAATCCTTCAAATCTTTCCGGGAATGCAGTGCAACACTGCCCCGGCGGATGGCGAAGTGCTCGTGACAGCAAACATCCGGGATTGGCTGGATGTTACGGTCGGTACAGCGATTCCGCTGACGCTCCCGGATGGACAGACCATTTCGCTTACTGTCGCAGGTTTCAATGAGGATACCTCCGATGCGAACCAGTATGATGCTGTTGTGCTGGTGATGAACCGCAGTACATTTTCTCAGATTGCCGCACAGGTAGAAGAATCCTTTGAAACACAGTATTTCATCCAGTTCAAGCCACATACCAATTTGCGGCAGTCCATTGTGAACATCGAAAACAAGTACGGAATTTCAGAAGAAAAAATCTCCGAAAATACTTACCTGATGGCGTTGAACGCAAGCAGCAACAACGATTATATTGTAGGCTTATATGCGGTAGCGGCTGTGTTGGCTGGCATGGTCGTCCTTGCCGGAATTTTTATGATCACAGGCAGCATCAACAGCAATGTAGCTCAGCGTACCAGCTATTATGGAATGCTGCGTTGTCTTGGGGCAGGAAAAAATCAGGTTCGGATGCTTGTCCGGCTGGAAGCTCTTTTCTGGTGTAAAACTGCTGTTCCAGCAGGATGTGTGCTGGGAATCGTTTCCACATGGGGATTGTGTTCCTTTCTGCGTGGATTTATCGGCGATGAGTTCAGCTCTTTACCAGTGCTTGGCATCAGCCCGGTCGGTATTATCTGTGGTTCCGCGCTGGGACTTATCACGGTTTGGTTCGCGGCATCTTCTCCGGCACGGCGGGCGGCAAAAGCTTCTCCGATCACAGCAGCAACTGGGAATGCGGTGGAAAATGCAGCGGCTTCTCCGTGTCATGCTCGGTTGTTTGGAAGTCGTGCAGAGCTTTCTTTGGGCGTGAGCCATGCAATCTCGTCCAAAAAGAACTTGCTTCTGATGACAGGTTCCTTTGCGTTAAGCATTCTCCTGTTTTTGAGCTTTTCGGTTTTGCTTCGATGGGTTGGATTTGCGCTGAATCCGTTGCAATCCTACGCACCGGACTTATCGGTGGCTGAAACATCCGGGCAAAATGTCCTTGACCCGGTGCTGGTGGAGCAGCTGGAAGCTCTGCCGGAAGTCAAACACGCATTCGGGCGGATGTATTGCCCGCTCCCGGCGGAATATCAGGGAAAACAGGGGTCCATCGACCTGATTTCATACGATACGATACAGTTTGGCTGGGCGAAAAAAGACCTGATTGGCGGAACCCTTCCGCAGGAGCCGGAGGATGGCACATACCCTGTGCTGACGGTATTCGACAAAAGCAACTCCCTGACCGTGGGTGATACCATTCAGCTGGAGGATGCAAAGCTCACAGTCGTGGGTGTATTGAACGACAGCCCGTTCAGTAGTACCGATTCCCCGATTGTTATCTGCACCGAAGAAACCTTCCATCAGCTGACCGGGCAAAACCGCTATGCGGTGATCGATATTCAACTAAAAGATACCACAGCAGACGCAGCCATTGCACAAATACACACCCTGCTGAGCGACACGTTAAACAAGCAGGTTGTTTTTTCCAACCGAATCGAAGGAAATCGGATGATACAAAGCACCTACTGGGCGTTCCATCTGGTGGTCTATGCGTTTCTCATCGTGATTGCAGGAATCACCATTCTGAACATCGTCAACAGCATTTCCATGAGCGTGTCGGCACGAATGAAGCAGTATGGCATCCTGCGTGCCATCGGGATGGATGATGCACAGCTGAAACGCATGATCTCTGCCGAAGCTGGCACCTATGCGGTGTCCGGTCTTGTGGTGGGCATTGCGCTGGGTCTTGTGCTGAATCGGAAGCTGTATATCCTGCTCATCACCCATTATTTCGGTGCAGCGTGGCAGGTGCCGTGGGGCTGTCTTGCCGTGATTGTCGTAGTCGTGCTGGCGGCTGTGGTGCTGGCAGTATATAACCCGGTAAGGCAAATCCTCATGCAGCCCATTACTGCAACCATCAGTGAATTATAAGCCAGAATAACAGATGCCCACCAGCTTATGGCGAAAACCATAGGTCGGTGGGTATCATGTTCCTTATAAGGGCTTAATCTTCCAGCCTGCCATGGTCACAGCCGAGGGAAAGATAATGCTCAGTCTCTTCGCCCAGAACAAGCTGGGCGTATTCCAAGGGCTTGTTGTAGAGCAGCCAGTCCAGCTCCGCCCGCTGTGCCGGGGTGTTGCCGTGCTCATCCTCGACGGCGATGCAGTCAATGGCAAGGGTAGTGTATGACGTTCGCAAACGTAGCAATGGCCAACCCCCTTTAGCATATAATATGATTGAGTGCTTTTAAATTTAAGTGCTTGAACTTACGTCCTTTTGTGGTATAATAAAGCTAGAGGATAGCGGCATTGACTAGCTATCGGTGGCGATGAAGCAGTGGACTGGTTCGGTATCAGCCGATTGTGGAGCCAGACCGTGGGTTGAGCGATAACCACAAGCCGAATAGATTCGATGAATCGAAAGAAAACGCTTAATAGGAGCCTTGCCTTTCGGCAGGGCTTCTATTTTTTTGAGGGAAGGTGAAAACGTGCAGGACGAACAGCAAGATATTTTATATCGGGCAGCAGAAGTCTGGAAAAAACTGACTGAGTACCACTATGTTTTCACCTACGGCTATAAGGGTGAACTGCACGAGATCAAGCTGACATTTTCACCAGAGGACTTCCCTCACCTTGCTGGGTTCCACTACCTGAAAGATATTGCCCTTCCCCGGTATAGCCCGCGCAAAACAGTGGATATGATTCTATCCGGCAAGATCACCGACGACAAGGTAAAGAAGGGTACACTCTATCAGGAGTATGTGAAACCGCGTCTGCTGGCACTGGTGCGGTTGAAAGAAATACTGGAACAGGAGTTCGATTTGTTCTCCTATATGCCCCAATTTTATCCGTTCGTGACCAAAATCAAAGCGGATTATCTGATTTCCAGCCGAATCGAACCAACTGCCTTTGTGTTCATTATCCGGGAATCCCCCTCCGGCAATGCGGTGTGTGACTTTCTGTGCTGCTCTGCTTTTGAAGAAGGTGGCCGTGACTACCGTGCAAACCAACGTTCTCGAACGCTTCTGAAGAAAGAGCGTGTACATATTGAAACGCAGGATACGGTGATTCTATATGACCGCTTGCCGAAAAATCTCGATTAACAAAACGATGCCCACTCACTCATGGAAAAAACATGGGCGGGTGGGCATCACTTGTTACCCTTCTGTCGGAGCAGAAATGGTAGGTTGTCCATTTGGCATAAAATGATAGATGGGACAAGATTCAAAGAACTTCTGTGATTCTTCAGGTAGCTTATCAAAGTGAATTTTAGCCGCAACAGGATTATCTAATAGTAGATATGCACCAACGTAAATAGACTCATTGTCTTGGGCTGCTTCAATAAGAGAAAGAATTTCGGCTTGTTCAGTCGAAGTCAATGTGCGAGAGCGTTTGACGGACTGAAGATAGTTGAGAATAGCAATCGGATGCTCTGTATATGGATCAGAATCCTTAATCCAAAGCGCAAGGGTAGTCGCAGTGGATAGTAGCTCAATGCGACTATTTTTACTTTCATCGTATGCTTTAAGCATTTCAAGAAGAAGTGCATTAAGCGAATGAGAATAATCTTTGGAAAAAGGAACATGCTGAACGGCATCAAGTAACGCATTATAGTCGATATTGCAGTACTTCAACATTGCGTCCTTATTTAACATGACGAAGTGAGTGGATGGATACTCTTTATCATTTTTGTCAAACTCGCGATATATCAGTGGTACATAGTTAAAATCATAGATATTATAGTATTCACTGTTTTCTTCAGTAGGAACAACCCATAAAAGAAGTTCCAGATTAGCGATATGGCAGGTTCGAAGAAGCGATTGGCTTGAACACATCTTAATTGGTTCTTTGTCGATTAGTGCGGCTCTCAAGATACTGAGATTAGTATTGTCTGTGACAGAAAGGGAAGAACAGTCGAGGTCGGCTGTTACATGAACTGCATCTAGCGTCTTCTTTACATCCAGAAGAAAGGACAGCTTTTTTTGAAGCGTAGGGAGATTGGCACAATTTGCTTCACTAAAAGCTATTTTTCCACCATTGATTTCATAGTGATGGGCAGAAAGGGCAGCAATCATAAACTCTGCATCTTTGATACGCTCTGATAGTGTTCCGGATAAAGTAAAATTGAATTTTGTAGGTAGGGATTGCGTTGTACTGAAACTCATCTGTATTCCCTTACCAAAACGAATGACCGTAGATATTTTAGAACGTGTGACAGTATAACTCTTAAAATAGACTTTAGAATCAACGCTGATAGGAGCATCTCGTGTAAACGAAAATAACTCAATACGGTCAAGATGAGCGATGGGCAGTTCAACTTTTTGAGGGAAAACAGCATAAATGTAAGTTTCGTGGTCAAAAAAATAATCAAGGGGCAAATCATAATGTTTTGCTGCACTGGTAGAATATCCTAGAGAGATAGTGTTGGTTGGCAAGTCTGAATCGAAGGATAAAAGTGCGCTATTGATAGCGGCGCGTTGCCTATTCATGTGATGCGCAAAATTAAGAAAGATATCGTCGATATCTTCTTTTTTTGTCGGAAAAACTTTTAATTCAATGCTTTTGCATTTAGAGAGATCTCCTTTATGGTCCTTGAGCATTTTTTTGAGGTCGAATGGAAGAAGTCCAACGTAATATATAGTATGGTGCTCATCTTCCTCATCGAAATACACGACAAAAAAGATGGTTCCTCCAACATAAAGATAGTTTCTTAAATCAGAATATTGGATAGAATACTTTATACTTTTTTTCTTTAGATTTGGTTTAATATGACCTTTGACCTGAACAGGTACTTTTAAAATCAAGTCAGCTTTTGCATGAACGTGGCCGGACTTTTTATAAACTTCTACATCTCCATCCCATGAGGGCTCTTTATCATTGGAATTGATGTGAGAAACCAAATGGTCGGCTTTGCTTATGGCGAGTTCAACATGATTTGTGGCAATCTTTTCAGAATCCATATTAGACCTCCAGATAAGGTGATTGCAGAAATATGTATGAGAGTGCAGTTTCTTGTTTGTACTGATTATACACCCAAAATCGGAAAAATTAACAAAACATCTGAAAAAATCTTGAAATTGTGATAGTCTTGACAAAAACTGAATTTATGGAAGATAATGGAATAGGTCTGCTATCGGTAGCGAGTTGAGCAGAAATAAAATAAAAGGGGCATCTACAACACCGTGGTGCTGCCCGATGCCCCTTGTGACTGATTTTATCGTTGTCCGCCAACCTCAGGCTCCTATGTCCTGCATCGCTTTCGGGTTTTATCGCTGCCCGCCAGCCTCAAGCCCTTACGTCTTGCATCAGATCGAATTTTAGGTGTTAGCCACACCAGCGGAGTGACGTCCGCTCTCCTGTTTATAGTATATTCGATTGGTACTCAAATGGCAATGGCCTTTCGCAGTAATCAATCTTCCAGTCTGCCATGGTCGCAGCCAAGCGACAGATAACGCTCTATCTCTCCACCCAGCACAAGCTGAGCGTACTCTAAGGGCTTATTATACAGCAGCCAGTCCAGCTCTGCCCGCTGTGCCGGGGTGCTGCCGTACTCGTCCTCCACGGCGATGCAGCCGATGGCAAGAGTGGTGCCATCCTCGAACCGGGCTTCCACCCGGTTGGTGTCCATATTGAAGCGGCAGGAAAGC
>ENA-OVGB01002757-OVGB01002757.1-human-gut-metagenome-genome-assembly--contig:-NODE-2757-length-11803-cov-12.001873_pt1 | contig 11803 bp, 8 predicted proteins | sample MGYA00237767_ERZ505413 | MGnify/ENA primary metagenome ERZ505413 (study PRJEB26158, sample SAMN06016410) | human gut metagenome | biome: human gut; feature: ankylosing spondylitis patient; material...
ACGGACGTGGCCAGCCGGGGCATCGACGTGGACGATGTGGACGCGGTGTTCAACTTCGAGGTGCCCGAGGAGAATGAATATTACATCCACCGCATCGGCCGCACCGGCCGGGCCAAGAAGCACGGCGTGGCCTATACCCTGCTGTCGGACTTCCCCTCCCGCATGCGGCTGGACGACATCGCCCGCAACACCCGCAGCCAGATCATCCCCGCCACCCTGGAGGAGGACGGCCGGGTGACTCCTGCGGAGCCCAAATCAAAGTAAGGAGCGTGGCCCCTATGAAACGACGGATACGGTACATGGCCCTGTTGCTGGTGCTGTGCATGCTGGCTCTGACCGGCTGCGCCCAGCCGCGGGACACCATGACCCTGCGGGTGTGCCTGGACGCCGCCCCGGCCACCCTGGACCCCGCCATGGCCTCCTCCGATGCCGAGCGCACGGTGGTGGCCCACCTGTTTGAAAACCTCATGAAGCTCTCCCGGGGGGAGGACGGCGGCATCCAGCCGGTTTACGCCGCCGCCAAATCCTACACCGTGGAGGACAACCTGGACGGCACCGAGACCTATACCTTCACCCTGCGGCAGAACGTCCGCTGGTCCGACGGGCAGACCGTCACCGCCCACGACTTTGTCTATGCCTGGCAGCGGCTGGCGGACCCGGCCACCGGCTCCCCCCATGCGGCTCTGCTGAACATGGTGGCGGGCTTTGACCAGGTGCAGGCCGAGCAGGACGGAAGCCTTCTTCAGGTGTCCGCCCCGGACGACTTCACCTTCGTGGTGAAGCTCTCCTACAAGTGCGCCTATTTCCTGACGGATGTCTGCGCCGGGACGGCCACCATGCCGGTGCGCAGCGACGCGGCGGAGCGGGAGGACTGGTCCCTGCACTCCGAGACCCTGCTGACCGACGGCCCCTATCGGGCCACCGGCTGGGACGAGACGGGCCTCACCGCCCAGGCGGCCGACGGGTACTATGACGCCCGCCGCCTGGGGCCGGACGTGCTGGAGTTCCGGTTCGAGACGGACGGCCAGGCCCGGGCGGACCTGCTGTCCGGCGGCGACGTGGACTTTGCCATGAACCTGCCGGAGGGCGACACCTCCGATCCCTATCCCCAGACCACCCTGCTGCTGCTGAACCAGCGGACCGGCAGCCTGGAAAGCGAGTCCCTGCGCCGGGCCCTGGCCCTGGCCATCGACCGGAACGCGCTGACGGAGGGCCAGCCTCTGGACCCCGCCCAGGGCATTGTCCCTCCGGGGCTGCGCAACACCATGGGCGGCGATTTCCGACAGGGCAGCGGCAGCCTCATCGACAATGAGCCTGATAACTACGAGACCCTGTGCCAGCAGGCCAGGACCCTGCTGGAGGAGGCAGGCGGCGTGAAGGCCGCCGGGCAGATCACCCTGCTGTATGACAGCACCGACGAGACGGCGGCCCGGACCGCCGCCGCCGTCCAGGACGCCTGGAAGCAGAAGCTGGGGCTCATCGCCATCCTGCGGGGGGCCACGGCCCAGGAGCTGGCGGACGCCCTGAACCAGGGTGAGTTTATGGTGGCCCTGACCACCGTCACCGCCGACCGGGGCGATGCCTCGGGCCTGCTGTCCCTGTGGGAAAGCGGCAATGGGTACTTCTATTCCACCGCCTATGACATGCTGCTGCGGGCGGCGGACGCCTCCGGCCATGTGGAGGTCCGGGACGCCTATCTGGAGGACGCCGAGGCCATGCTGGTGGAGGACGGCTGGGTCATCCCCCTGTACTATGTCCACCGTCACAGCGGCCTGGCCCAGCAGCTGACGGCCCCGTTGTACGATGGCACCGGCGTGTACCGGTTCTCCGCCGTTGTGCGCCAGACGCCGCAGTAAACCACAGGATTCGGGAGGAAGCATCATGAAGGAAACCGTACTGCTTACCGGCGGAGCCGGGTTCATCGGGTCCCACATCGCGGTGGAGCTGCTGCAGCGGGACTATGACGTGGTCATCGCCGACGACCTGTCCAACAGCCGCCCGGACGTGCCGGAGCGCATCGAAAAAATCACCGGCCGGGCCCCGGTGTTCTATCGGATGGACGTGTCGGACCGGCAGGCCCTGGACCGGGTGTTCCGGGCCCATGACATCGCCGCGGCGGTGCACCTGGCCGGATACAAGGCCGTGGGCGAGTCCGTGCAGAAGCCCCTGGCCTATTACCGCAACAATCTGGACACCACCCTGGCCCTGCTGGAGGTGATGGCGGACCACGGGGTCCACCGGCTGATCTTCAGCTCCTCCGCCACGGTGTACGGCAATGCGGAGGCCCCCTGCCGGGAGGATATGTCCACCGGCGGCTGCACCAATCCCTATGCCTGGACCAAGCTGATGATCGAGCAGATCCTGCGGGACGCCGCCAAGGCGGACCCTTCTCTTGCGGCGGTGTGCCTGCGGTATTTTAACCCCGTGGGGGCCCACGAAAGCGGCCTCATCGGCGAGCTGCCCAACGGCATCCCCAACAACCTCATGCCCTATATCACCCAGACCGCCGCCGGTATCCGCCGGGAGCTGACGGTGTTCGGCAACGACTATCCCACCCCCGACGGCACCGGCGTCCGGGACTATATCCATGTGGTGGACCTGGCCCGGGGCCATGCGGCGGCTCTGGACTACTCCCGGAGCCATCCGGGCTGGGAGGCCATCAACCTGGGCACCGGACGGGGCAGCAGCGTGCTGGAGATCGTGGAGACCTTCCAGCGGGTCAACGGCGTGGCGGTGCCCCACCGCATCGGCCCCCGCCGCCCCGGGGACCTGCCCACCTGCTATGCCGCCACGGACAAGGCCGCCCGCCTGCTGCACTGGCACGCGGAAAAGGACCTGGCGGATATGTGCCGGGATTCCTGGCGCTGGCAGCAGAGCCAGCAGTGACCCCATCTGTTCCCGGGCCGGTATAGGCGCTGCCTGTACCGGCCCGCAGCGCTTTCAAAAAAGGAGAATTTTGCTATGCCCATTCGTTCCAGGGCCGCTGCTGCGGCCGTGCATATCCTGACCGCCCTGTGCGCCGCCGTGGGGGTGGTGCTGCAATGCGGCTTCTTCGGCGGAAGGCTGAACCTGGCCGCCCTGCAATACTTCACCCTGATGAGCAACATCCTGTGCGCCGTGTATTTTGCCGGAGCCGCCGTCCGCACCCTCCGCCGGGGGGACACCTGGCTGCCGGTGTGCAAGGGAGCCCTGGTGATGGCCATGGCCATCACGGGCATCACCTTCCACCTGTTCCTGGCCGCCGGGGACTTCAACATGGGCCACACCCAGCTGATTACCAACCACCTGCTCCACACCGCCGCCCCGCTGCTGACGGTGCTGGATTGGCTGCTGTTTGACGAAAAGGGGCATTATCGCCGGTTTGAGCCCTTCCTGTGGGGTATTTTCCCGGCGGCCTACTTCGTATACACCATGATCCGGGCCCGGGTCAGCAGCTTCCGGTTTTACAACGGCTCGCCGTACCCCTACCCCTTCATGGACGTGGACGCTCTGGGCTGGGACAAGGTGCTGCTGATCTTCCTGGCCATGGCCGCAGCCTTCCTGGCCCTGGGCTATGTGCTGGTGTGGATTGACCACCTCCTGGCCCGGCGGCAGAAGCGATGACCGGCCGCGGAGACCCGGCCCGGGATATGGAGGCCGCCCGGGCCATCGCCCGGGAGGCCGCCGCCCTGGGAGGCCGGGCCTACTATGTGGGGGGCTTCGTCCGGGACCGTCTGCTGGGCCGGGAGAACACCGACGTGGACATCGAGGTCCACGGCCTGACCCCCAGCCAACTGGAGGAGATCTTAGACGGCCTGGGAGGCCGCCTGGAGATGGGGGCCAGCTTCGGGATCTACGGCCTCAAGGGCTATGGCCTGGACATTGCCATGCCCCGGCGGGAGCGGGCCATCGGCCGGGGCCACCGGGATTTCGACGTGACCGTGGACCCCTTTCTGGGCACGGAGCAGGCCGCCCGGCGGCGGGACTTCACCATAAACGCCCTGATGGAGGACGTGCTGACCGGCCGGGTGCTGGACCATTTCCGCGGCCTCCGGGACCTGCGCCGGGGCGTGCTGCGGCATGTGGATGACCGGACCTTTCCGGAGGACCCTCTGCGGGTGCTGCGGGGGGCCCAGTTTGCCGCCCGGTTCGGGTTCGCCGCGGCCCCGGAGACCATCGCCCTGTGCCGAGGCATCGACCTGTCCGCCCTGCCGCCGGAGCGGGTGGAGGGGGAGCTGCGCAAAGCCCTGCTTCAGGCGGAGCGCCCCTCGCTGTTTTTCGAGACTCTGCGGGACATGGGGCAGCTGTCCCACTGGTTCCCGGAGGTGGAGGCCCTGATAGGCGTGCCCCAGGAGCCGCGCTTTCACCGGGAGGGGGACGTCTGGACCCACACCATGCTGGTGCTGGACCAGGCGGCGGCTCTGCGCAGCCGGGCCCGGCAGCCCTTTTCCTTCATGCTGGCGGCCCTGTGCCATGATCTGGGCAAACCGGCCGCCACCGAGTATGTCCGGGGCCGCATCCACGCCTATGACCACGAGTCGGCGGGGGTACCCCTGGCGGACGCCCTGGTGCGGCGGATCGTGGGGGAGAAGGCGGCAGCGGCCTATGTGCGGAACATGGTGCAGCTGCACATGAAGCCCAACGCCCTGGTGGGGGCCGACGCCTCCGTCAAGGCCAGCAACCGGATGTTTGACCAATCACTGGAGCCGGAGGACCTGATCCTTCTGGCCTCGGCAGACGGCCGGGGCACCCACAGCCTGTGGCCCTGGGAGGATACGGAGCCCTGGCTGCGGCAGCGGCTGGCCCTGTACCGGGAGCTGATGGCCCGGCCCCAGGTCACCGGGGCGGACCTTATCGCCGCCGGTCTCACGCCGGACAGCCGCTTCCGGGAGCTGCTGGCCTATGCCCACAAGCTCCACCTGGCGGCGGTGCCCCGCGACAGCGCCCTGAAGCAGACCCTGGCCTATGCCCGGAAGCTCCGCGTCACAGAAAATTAACTTGCAAAAGAACCCCTCCTGTGGCATGATAAACAAGATGTTATCATGCCGCAGGAGGGATTTTTATATGCGCATCACCGTCATCGGCTGCGGGCGCTGGGGCTCGCTGATCGCCTGGTATCTGGACCGCACCGGCCACGCCGTCACCTTGTATGGCCGCCCCGGCTCCCGGCATATGCAGCGCTTTCTTGCCGCCCGCCGCAACGACCTGCTGGAGCTGCCGGAAAGCATCCGGCTGTCCACGGACCTGTCCTGCGTCCGGCAGGCGGAGATCGTGGTGATCTCCATCGGCTCCCAGGGACTCCAGGGCCTGATGGACCAGCTGCGGCCCCTGACCCTGCGGGATAAGATCTTCGTTTTGTGCATGAAGGGCCTGGAGCAGGGAACGGGCCGCCGCCTGAGCCAGATCGCCCAGGAGAATCTGGACCCCTCCAACGCCGTGGCGGTGTGGCTGGGCCCGGGCCATGTGCAGGAGTTTTACCGGGGCATCCCCAACTGCATGGTCATCGACAGCAGCCGGGAGGACGTGAAGCGCCTGCTGGTGCAGTCCTTCTCCAGCGACCTGATCCGCTTTTACTACGGGGAGGACCTCATCGGCAACGAGGTGGGGGCCGCCGCCAAAAACGTGGTGGGCATCGCCGCCGGATTTTTAGACGGCAAGGGCCTGTCCAGCCTGAAGGGGGCCCTGATGAGCCGGGGCACCCGGGAGGTAGCCCGTCTCATCCAGGCCATGGGCGGCAGCCAGCTGTCGGCCTACGGCCTGTGCCACCTGGGTGACTATGAGGCCACGGTGTTCTCCAGGTACAGCCACAACCGCCAGTTCGGCGAGTCCTTCATCCGGGGAGAGACCTACACGGACCTGGCGGAGGGGTACTACACCGTGGAGGCCCTGGTGCTGCTGGGGGAGCGCTATGGCGTGGAGCTGCCCATCTGCCGGGCGGTGCACCGCATCCTCTACTGCGGCGCGGACCCCATGGCGGAGCTGCGCACCCTGCTGGACCGGGACCTGACCCGGGAATTCGGCGAATCCTGAACAGATGGCTTTTCCCAAAAACCTCGCAGAGTTTGCCGCCCGCAGGCTGCAAGCTGCCCGAACCCCCTGTATCCCATGGGATACAGGGGGTTCGGCTTTATGCTTCTTCCCCGCTGAGCTTTCCGTCCTGCATATGCAGCCGGATATCGGCGGCCTCGGCCACCTTGGGATCGTGGGTCACCACGATGACGCAGCGCTCCTCCTGGTGGGCCAGCCGCTGGAGAGTCTCCACGATCATCCGCCCGTTGTCGCTGTCCAGACTGCCGGTGGGCTCGTCGGCCAGGATCACCCGGCTGCCCGCCGCCAGCGCCCGGGCGATGGCCACCCGCTGCTGCTCGCCGCCGGACAGCTGATTGGGCAGCTTCCGGAAATACGACTCCCGGATGCCCATATCCGTCAGCCGCTGCCGGGCCAGCTCCAGAGCCTTTTCCTTGTCCATTTTCTGCAGCCGCAGGGGATAGCACACGTTTTCCTCCGCCGTCAGCAGCGGAAACAGGTTGAAATCCTGATAGATCACCGACACCGTGTCCCGCCGCAGGGCGCTGCGGTCCATGAGCCGGATGGGCTGCTCGTCCAGGGTGATCTCCCCCTCCGTGGGCAGCTTCAGCCCCGCTAAAAGGCTTAGCAGCGTGGATTTGCCGCTGCCGGAGGCCCCCATGATGGTGTACAGGGTCCCGTCGTGGAAGGTATAGCTGACGCCGTCCACGGCGGTGACCCGCTGGTACTTCCCGGCATAGGTATAGGTAACGTTTTGCAGCTGGATGTTCATATTTATTCCCTCCCCAGATTTGATTCCAGAAACTTTCGCCGCATGGTCAGAAGATACGCCAGGGCCGTGCCCGCCAGGTTCATCACCCAGAAGCCCGCCACCGGCCCCCAGGCCGGGGCCGTCCGGAAGGCCAGCCAGAAGCCCCCTGCGCCGATGATCACCCCCAGCAGACTGAGGATGCCGTGCTCCGTCAGGGCCCACACTAAGATGCTGCCCCGGCTCTGGCCCAGGATGAACTGCAGCTTCAGCTCCCGGCTGCGGTGGCGCAGCAGCAGGATGCTGAACACCGCCCCCACTCCGAAGGAGGCCAGCCCCAGCAGCCACGACACCAGCCCCAGCAGCCGCTGGTTCTGCTGCAGCTGTTCCACGGTTTTCACCAGCACGTCGTCATAAATGGCCAGGGCGAAGGGATAGGTGCGGTACAGCCGGGACCCCTCCCAGGGCACCGGGGTGCCGTCCTTGGTGGGGGCCACAAAATAGCGGCTGGCGTACCCGTCCCAGAACTCGCCGATCTTCCGGTTGTCCGCCATGGCGGCGGACAGACTGTCCAGCGTCAGACCGCCGTAGGTTTCTTCGCACAGCTGCCGCACCACCCACCAGGAGCAGTACAGCCGCCCGGACCCGCCGGTATAGGTCCCCGCCGCCAGGAAGCGGTGCTGGATATTGTCCCCCTCCACCCCGGTGAACTCCAGGGTCACATAGCCGTCCCCGTCCACCAGACGCGCCTGCTCCTCCGGCAGCAGCAGGGAGAAGCCCCGCCCCCGGAACATATCCTCGCCGAAGCCCTCCCGCCAGATGACGGTGCAGCCCGAGGAGGCCAGCAGGGAGCTGTCCGCCTTCAACCCGGTGACGCCGCTGAGGGTCAGCCGGTCCTGGTCGCCGGGGGTGGTGCAGTACACCGTGGACCGCACCTGCACATCCCGGACATAGGGGGCGAACAGGTCGTTGTCCTGGAATTTGCCGTAGGTTTTTTCCCCGTCGAACAGCCGCAGCACCCAATCCGGCAGGTTCAGCTGGTCCGACTGGGTCCCCGTGAGATTGGTGACGCTGCACCGGACCTCCAGATTGTCATAAACCTCCTCAATGCGTGCGGCCATCTGGTCCCGGGACCGCTGGAGCATACACAGGGCCAGGGAAAACGCCAGGGCCGTCAGCACCACCACCAGGCACAGGCTGGTGCGCTTGCGCATCTGCTTGAAAAAATAGGGCGTCATAGGCGGTCCTCCTTTCGCCTTTTGATTTGCTTATTCCGCCTTGCGGATACCCCGCTGTGCGGTGGATACGCTGACCAGGGCAATCACTGCCAGGGCAATGGCCAGGGCTGCGGCGCACAGGGCGACGGTCTGGCCGACGGACACCTTCAGCGTCAGATCAGAGCCGGTCAGGGCCTGGATTTTGTCCGTGGCCCAGGACATACCGGGGATGCTGACCGCCAACGCGATGATTGTCCCCGCCAGGGCCATCAATGCCGAGGGCGTCCAGATTTGTCCCGCAATATCCCGGCGTTTTGCACCTAGTGTCCACATACGCAGGGCGGTTTTCCCCTCCTGCATGGGAAGCAGTACGCAATACGCCGCCAGAACCACCGCCCACAGGGCCAGGCCCACCAGAAGCACCGTCCGGGACACCCGGGTATAGCCGTCCAGGCTCTCCACAATGTCGCTGTACCCCTGGTCGTAATACGTCACCGCGCCGCCCAGGTCGTTTTCCTCCAGCCGGGCCTCCATCTGGTCGATGGTGCCGTTTTGCAGAATCAGGCTGGACCACACGCCATAGTTGCCGTAAACCGTTTGACAGGTGACGCTTTTCTCCGGCACGAACACGCTGTTGGGGGTAAAGCTGGTGGGGGTGGTCACCCACTCGTTGCTCTGGCGGTACAGGCCGATGATGGTGTACTCCGTCTCCTGCCGGAAGCCCTGGTCCGGCAGATAGCAGGTGGGCCGGGGGTTATACTCACACACGAAGTTATACCACAGGTCCCTGTCGAACTCATACAGGGACAGGGGCAGAGGGTCCCCCACGTTCAGGCCGTTTTCCCGGGCCAGGGACTCGGAGACCAGGCACACCGCCGCCCCGGAGTCGTACTCCGCCTGGGAGATGCTGCGGCCCTGGGTGACCATGGTGGTCCCGGCGGCGAAATCCGCCAGAGCCTCTAAGTGATTCACCGCCAGCACCGGCACGCTGTGGCTGTTGACCCGGACGGACTCCATGGCCTTCTGCCAGGTGGGGGAGGAGGCGATCATCTCCTCCGCCGTGACGCCCTCCGGCAGAATGGTGAAGGAAGCCAGGTCATAATCCGTGTCATAGGCAATGACCCGCTGAACGGTCCACTCCCATTTCTGTTCCTCCACATTCCACTGCTCATCGTATAACGTCCAGGGCTGGGAGCAGTCATCGACATTGAAGGCAATGGTGTTCAGTCGCCGAAGGTCTATGGTGGACTCACTGCCGGTAACGGGGTCCTTATACAGGGGCGCATCGTCCGGCCAGGGATTTCCCTCGCCGTCCGTTATGGTGATGGCGGTGGTGCGGTCGGCATAACGGATCAGGTTGTTCTCAATATCCAGGCTCCGGGGGTCCACCTCATAGCCACTGAGTCTCAGGTCCTCCGCGATGAGGCAGCGCTGCTCGAAATCCAGGTCGCGGTAATTGTGGGTAAACACCAGGATCCGCTGTCCGGCCTGCAGCGCCTTGCCCGCCGCATCCGACTCGCCGGTGATCTGCAAATAAAAATTTGCGTTCCGGCCGGTGGGGTCGTTCCAATCGCCGCTCATGGCTTGCACTCCCAGCACCTTGCCGGAGACGACCCAGTTGAAAAAAGCGCCTGTATCATACTCTCTGGGATAATAGACCCTCTCCTCCCCCACCTCCGTGATCTCGATCTCCAGGATGGCGAAGTTATAGGGGACGTCCTCATCGTTATCAATGCGGGTGTCGGAGCTGTCAACGTCCATTTGATAAAAGGTGGTCAGCGGCGTGAGCTTCGGACTGTACCCCCCGGCAAGGCCCATGGTGGCCTGACCGCGGATGATGCTCCAGCCCTTCTGGGCTGTCTCCTTCAGAAACTCGTTGGCTTCGTATGTGGGGCCAATGTCCTCGTATACTATGTCGCCGCTGGACACCAGCTGCCGTTTCCCGCCGGTAACCACCGCCACGGTGGTGTAGGTTTCCTCCACCCCGGCCCGGGTCTGGACCGCCGCCCAGAACTGACCCCCGGACAGGGCCAGGATCACCCCCGCTAAGGCCAGAAGCAGTGCGCCGAAGGCCGCCTTCACCGGCCGCCGGGTCAGTTGGTGCATGGGATTCATAGAAACAGCTCCTTTCAGATTTCTTTTTATTCTATCCTTCGGATGCCCCGCTGTGCGGTGGATACGCTGACCAGGGCGATCACCGCCAGGGCGATGGCCAGGGCCCCGGCGCACAGGGCCACGGTCTGGCCGGTAGATACCTTCAGCGTTAAATCAGAGCCGGTCAGGGCCTGGATTTTGTCCGTGGCCCAGGACATGCCGGGGATGCTGACGGCCAGCGCGATAACGGTTCCGGCGGCGGCCATCAGGGCCGAGGGCGTCCAGATCTGCTTTGTGATGTCCTTCTGTTTCGCGCCCAGTGTCCACATACGCAGGGCGGTTTTCCTCTCCTGCATGGGAAGCAGTACGCAGTACGCCGCAAGCACCACCGCCCACAGGGCCAGGCCCACCAGAAGCACCGTCCGGGACACCCGGGTGTAACCGTCCAGGCTCTCCACGATGCCGCTGTATCCCTGGTCATAGTAGGTGACCCGGCCGCCCAGATTTTCCGCCTCCAGCCGGGCCTCCACCTGGTCGATGGCGCCGTTTTGCAGGATCAGGCTGGACCACACGCCCAGGTTTCCGTACACCGTGGGGCAGTTGACGCTTTTCTCCGGCACGAACACGCTGTTGGGGGTGAAACTGGTGGGGGTGGTGACCCACTCGTTGCTCTGGCGGTACAGGCCGATGATGGTGTACTCCGTCTCCTGCCGGAAGCCCTGGTCCGGCAGATAGCAGGTGGGCCGGGGGTTATACTCACACACGAAGTTATACCACAGGTCCCTGTCGAACTCATACAGGGACAGGGGCAGAGGGTCCCCCACGTTCAGGCCGTTTTCCCGGGCCAGGGACTCGGAGATCAGGCACACCGGCGCGCCGGAGCTGTACTCCTTCTGGGAAAAACTGCGCCCCTGGGTGACCATGGCGGTTCCGGCGGCGAAATCCGCCATAGCCTCTAAGTGATTCACCGCCAGCACCGGCACGCTGTGACTGCTGACCCGGATGGATTCCATGGCCTTCTGCCAGGTGGGGGAGGAAGCGATCATCTCCTCCGCCGTGACGCCCTCCGGCAGAACGGTGAAGGACGCCTGGTCATACTCGGCCCCATAATCAAAAAAGCCAGTGGTCTCATACCTGCCATCGCCCGTCTCCTCGTCTATCACGAATTCATGAAGGGCCCAGGGCTGGGACCGGTCCGTGACATTGAAGGAAATTTCGCCTAAACGTCCGCCGACGATCAAAATTTCTTTCCCGCTGTCGGGGTCCCTGTACATAGGTGCGTCATCCGGCCAGGGATTTCCCTCGCCGTCCGTTATGTTGCTGCCGTTGGTGCGGTCGGCATAGCGGATCAGGTTGTTCTCAATATCCAGGCTCCGGGGGTCGATCTCCCGCGGGGAGCCTGTTGCCCACTCCAGGTCCCAGGCGATGATGCGCCGCTGCTCGAAATCCATGTCACGGTAATTGTGGGCAAACACCAGGATCCGCTGTCCGGCCTGCAGCGCCTTGCCCTCCGCATCAGAGGATCCGTCGATCTGTAGATAAAAGTGTGTGTTTCTGCCGGTGGGGTCGTCCCAATCGCCGCTCATGGCCTGCACCCCCACCACCTTGCCGGTGATCTCCCAGCTGAAGAAGTAATTGTTCTTTTCGCTGTATACATCATCCAGGTTTTCTTGAGAATAGATACTCTCCTCCCCCACCTCCGTGATCTCGATCTCCAGGATGGCGAAGTTATAGGGGA
>ENA-OVGB01002759-OVGB01002759.1-human-gut-metagenome-genome-assembly--contig:-NODE-2759-length-11790-cov-2.891180_pt1 | contig 11790 bp, 9 predicted proteins | sample MGYA00237767_ERZ505413 | MGnify/ENA primary metagenome ERZ505413 (study PRJEB26158, sample SAMN06016410) | human gut metagenome | biome: human gut; feature: ankylosing spondylitis patient; material...
TAGAGTGCATGGACATGGTTCTTTACCGGGATACAAAGCATGATACTTACAAAGCAGTGACCATTAAGGCAGCTGGAACCATTATGTGCTGCGTGGTCAAAAAGTTTTGTGATTTTGCACAACTTTGATTGATAAGAAAATAACATTTCGGTATAATTGACGTAGTGTATCGCGGAAAAGTATAGGCAGCGGGAACAAGGAGGGGAACATTTTGGAGGCGAAAGAAATCTCAAAGGCAGTGGTTAAGAGACTGCCAAGGTATTATCGCTATCTGGGGGAACTGATGGAAGAGAAGGTAGAGCGTATATCTTCCAATGATCTGAGCAAGAAAATGCACGTAACTGCATCCCAGATCCGTCAGGATCTTAACAACTTCGGCGGTTTTGGACAGCAGGGATACGGATACAATGTAGAATATCTTTACACAGAGATCGGCAAGATCTTAGGGCTGGACACCATCCATCCCATGATCATTCTGGGTGCAGGTAATCTGGGACAGGCACTTGCCAATTATGGGGATTTTGAGAAAAGAGGATTCCGCCTTGTAGGAATCTTTGACGTGAATCCGGTTCTGGAAGGAATTTCCGTTCGCGGCATTGAGATCCAGATGATCAGCCGGCTTCCGGAATTTATGAAGGAGAATCAGGTGGAGATCGCCATTCTGACACTTCCCAAGAACAAGGCCAAGGAGATGGCGAAGATTCTCATTGAGAACGGAATCAAGGCAATCTGGAATTTTGCCCATACAGATTTGAATCTTCCGGATGAAGTCATTGTTGAAAATGTACATTTATCAGAAAGCCTGATGCGCCTTTCGTATACCATTGCAAATGAAGGACGGTAGAAAAAGATTTACAAAGGGGGAATAGCGGATGGCACAGCTTACATATAAGGCAATGAAGGATAATGCGGCTTTGAAAAATCTGCCGATTTTAACGCTTGACCAACGGTGGTACAGACTTGTGCCGGAATCTGTAAAAACGGATGAAATCCGTTACTGGGAAAAACGTGTCAATGAACTGCTCAAAAAACAGGGGCAGGTCAACGAAGACCTGATTCAGGTAAAAAAGATTAGAAAAGGATTGTTCCGGGGCATTGTTAATCATATGAACCAGAATGACGAAGATCCGAAAAAGCAGAAAATTATGGATGAAAGCCAGCGGCTGATTTATGAAGCAAGAGATAAAATCTCCCAGCTAGAAGATGAATCGGACGAAGTGCCTAAAAAACTTCGCATAGCAAACATGCATCTTTTTTTTGAAACAGTCAAAATGTGTTATGAAAAAATCAACCGCAACAATAAAGACCTGGAGCGGCTGGAAGCATGGATTGAAGACACGCGGATTAAACTTAAGAAAAATTTACTGGTCAAGCAGGACAAAGAGGATATGAACGAGCAGATGTATTCTTATATGCATGCTATCTTAGGTCCTGAAATCATGAGTGAATTAGACCGGTTAAATGAGAATGACGAATAGAAGAAAGCTGCTGTGCGGGAAGAAGTCCGTATGGCGGCTTTTTGTTTTACAGGGCAGGAGGGTGTTTATGAAGAAATTAATGAATGGTGCGCAGATGAAAAGGATTGATGTGTATTCGATTCAGGAGGTGGGGATTCCTTCACTGGTTTTGATGGAGCGGGCGGCACTTTGTGTGACGGAGGCGGTGCTTGAAAAGATTAAAAAGACGGATAAGGTGCTGTGCGTGTGCGGAAGCGGCAATAACGGTGCGGATGGCATGGCGGTAGCACGTCAGCTGACAGAACGTGGAATTTCGGCAGAGGTGTATACGACAGCAGAGGAAGGAAAAGGAACAGAAGAGTTAAATCGGCAGCGTGCGATTTTGCAGAAACTGGGAATTGTGTTTGTGAACGACATTCCTGCTGGTGAATATAATTGTATTATAGATGCTGTTTTTGGCATCGGTTTATTAAGAACAATTACAGGCAGATATGAACAGATTATTGCAAAAATCAATGCGGCAAAGGATACGGGAAGCCTGATTGTGGCAGTAGATACGCCATCGGGAATTAATGCCGGGGACGGACAGGTCATGGGCTGTGCCGTAAGGGCAGACATGACGGTGACCTTCGGCTTTGCAAAATGCGGGCTGTGCCTGTATCCGGGAAGAATATACGCAGGAGAACTGTGTGTTGCCAATGCCGGTTTTGCCGACGTCCGCACAATTCCAGAAATCTGGGAGCAGGCGGCATTTACAATGGAAGATACAGACATTGCGGCTTTTTTTGACCGTCCGGCGGATACGAATAAGGGCAGCTACGGAAAGCTGCTGATTGTGGCAGGCTCTGAAAATATGGCGGGAGCGGCAGCACTTTCTGCAAGGGCGGCATACCGTACCGGCTGCGGACTTGTGAAAGTTTTCACACACGAAAACAACCGTACCGTTGTATTAACGCATGTGCCGGAAGCGGTTATGGTAACATATAAAGATACCGCAGATATAAAAGAAAAGCTTGCAGGGGAGCTGGACTGGGCAGACTGCGTGGTGGCAGGACCGGGGCTTTCCAAATCAGATACGGCAAAAGAAATTGTAGCCGAGATGATAGCCTATCAGCCTAAAAGAGAAAAAAGGCTTCCGGTGCTTCTGGATGCAGACGCATTAAACATCATTGCTGAAAACAGAAAACTGTTAAGTGGGATTGCAGAGAATGAAGGCAGCTCCAAGCAGTACGTGTATACGCCGCATATGGGGGAAGCAGCGAGACTGTCCGGCAAAAGTATCGCTCAGTTAAAAGAAACGTCCTGTGAATCCGCAAAGGAGCTGGCACAAAAACTGTGCGGAATCTGTGTTTTAAAAGATGCGGCAACGGTCATATCGGACGGCAGACACATTTATATTAATACTTCCGGCAACTCCGGTATGTCAACGGCAGGCGCAGGCGATACGCTCACGGGGATTCTTGCAGGGAGCGTGCTTGCCGGGCGGACACAGAAGAACGGAAAAGAAAATGCTTCATACGAATTTTTTGAAAAAATCTGCATGGGGGTCTATCTGCATGGCAGGGCAGGCGATGCGGCAGCAGACAGATTTGGCAATGCAGGCATGAAAGCCATGGACATTGCAGATGCAGTGGCAAATGTGCTTAAAGAGAACTAGACATTTTTTGAAGTTGTTGTATAATACTAAGAAGCAAATACATAAGTCTGAGGAAAAGAAAAATGAAGAATAATAAGTATTATAGAGTATATGCAGAAATTAATTTAGATGCTATTGTGAAAAATGTTGATAATCTGATGGCACTGACAAAGGAAAATACGGGCGCACTTGCAGTTGTAAAGGCAGACGGCTACGGACACGGCGATGTCGCAGTGGCAAAAGCAGTTGCGCAAAAAGTAACGGGCTATGCCGTGGCAACACTTGATGAAGCAGTCAATCTGCGTGAAAACGGTGTGAAAAAGCCGATTCTGGTGCTGGGGTATGTAGATCCGTACGAGTTTGATATTCTGGTATCCCATGAAATTACGGCAACCGTATTTGATGTGGAAACGGCACAATTACTTGCAGATGCTGCAAGGGTGCAGAAAAAACAGGCACACTGCCATATCAAAGTTGATACCGGTATGCGGAGAATCGGACTGGAACCGGATGAGAATGGTATTGCCATTGTAAAGCAGATTACGGCATTAAAGGAATTGTCCGCAGACGGCATTTTTACACATTTTGCGGCATCGGATGAAACTGACAAGACATCGGCAGAACATCAGTTTAAATTATTTACGGATTTTACAGGACGTCTTGAAAAAGAAGGAATCCATTTTACATACAGACACTGTGCAAACAGTGCGGCAGTGATTGATATGCCGCAGGTGGACCTGGATATGGTAAGACTGGGAATTGCCATGTATGGCATGTATCCGTCAGATGAGGTCAAAAAAGAAAAGGTGGAATTATTCCCGGCACTGGATTTAAAAAGCCATATTACGATGGTAAAAGAAATTCCGGCAGGCGAAAAGGTCAGCTACGGCGGTACATTTACAACGACAAGAACCACAAAGCTTGCGACCGTTTCAGTCGGTTATGGTGACGGTTATCCAAGGGCTTTATCGTCTAAAGGATACGTTTTGGTCCGGGGTCAGAAAGCCCCGATTGTCGGCAGGGTCTGCATGGATCAGATGATGGTAGACGTAACGGATATTAAAAATGTCACAAGAGCGGATATGGTGATGCAGAGATTACAGTGGAAGAAATCGCAGCACTGGCAGGTACATTTAATTATGAATTTGTCTGCGATCTGGGCAAGCGGATTCCACGCAGCTATTATCTGAACGGAGAATATATCGGAACACATGACTGTTTCCGCGAAAACTGGAATTTGAAAAATTTATAAAAAATGAATACACGCCCGCAAGCTGGAAATACTAAGCATATAAACAAAAAGTGCTTTGGGGAGTGTGAATAATTTTGGTAATCAGACGAGGAGATATTTTTTATGCGGATTTAAGACCGGTTGTCGGTTCGGAACAGGGCGGTGTCAGACCGGTGCTTATCATACAGAACGATACAGGAAACAAACACAGCCCGACAGTTATCTGTGCTGCAATTACATCAAAAATGAACAAGGCAAAGCTGCCTACCCATGTAGAGATTGATTCCATGCGGTATGATATTGTCAAAGATTCAGTGATTCTTTTAGAACAGCTGCGGACAATTGATAAAAAAAGATTAAAGGATAAAGTGTGTCATTTAGACAATGAAATTATCAGTCAGGTGAATAAGGCACTTTATATTAGTCTTGAAATGGGGAACAGCCTGGCAGGACGTAAATAAATGAGCCTTATGGCGCGACTGGCAGGCTGTATTTATTGACTATATAAGGATGTATATGATATAATTGTTAACGAATTTATAATGATTCTGGTATAATGTCAGAAATTTTACAAAAAGAGATTTATAAAGGAAGGAAAATTTAAAATGAATGATGCGCACCCCGCGGATGGGAACGAAGGACTGCTTTCAGCTTTATTCCGTAAGCTTGGAACAAGAGGGAAAAGAGATGATGATGTAACCGGTGAAGAAATCAAAGACATGGTCAATGAAGGACATGAACATGGTGTACTGAATGAAAATGAAGCCGAGATGATTAACAATATTTTTGAATTCGGTGAAAAACAGGCACAGGATGTCATGACACACCGTAAAAGCATTGCAGCAATTGACAGTACGGCGACCGTACAGGAAGCTTTTGATTTCATTATGAATGAAAGTTATTCCCGTTATCCGGTGATAGATGGGGATATTGATAATATTATGGGAATTTTGCATATACGGGATTTATTAAAAGTATATGTAGACGAACAAAAACGCTGTAAACAGCTGTCAGAAATCAAAGACCAGGTGCTTTTTGATGCGTATTACATACCTGAAACAAGAAATATCAGTCTGTTGTTTAAAGAAATGCAATCTAAAAAGGTACATATAGCGGTTGTTGTTGATGAATACGGACAGACCGCAGGCATTGTAACGATGGAAGATATTCTTGAGGAAATTGTAGGAAATATTCAGGATGAATATGATGAGGAAGAAGAGCTGATCAGCCGTATGGATGACGGTTCGTATATGATTGACGGTCAGACAACTTTGGAAGAACTGGAAGAATTGTTTAATATTCATTTTGAATGTGAAGATATTGATACAATTAATGGCTATATGATATATAAGCTTGGAAAGATTCCGGAAGAACAGGAGCAGTTTCAAATGGAATGCGGCGGATATCTGTTTGATGTGGCAGAGGTCGCAGACAAGATGATTCGCAAAGTCAGAGTGACAAAAATACAGGAGAAGGAGCAGACAACAGAAAATGAGTAATTACAGAATTGAAACAAAGTGTATTCAGAGCGGATGGGAGCCAAAGAATGGAGAACCGAGAATTCTTCCGATTATCCAGAGTACAACGTTTAAGTATGAGTCCAGTGATGAGATGGGTGCATTGTTTGATCTGGAAAAGGAAGGATATTTTTATTCAAGATTACAGAATCCGACGAATGATTATGTTGCGAAAAAGATTTGTGATTTAGAGGGAGGTTATGCGGCGATGCTGACAGCTTCCGGTCAGGCTGCCAATTTCTACGCAGTGTTTAATATCTGTGAAGCGGGTGATCACTTTATCAGTACGTCAGCCATCTATGGCGGTACGTTTAACCTGTTTGGTGTAACGATGAAAAAACTGGGAATTGATGTAACATTTGTAGATCCTGAAGCAACAGAGGAAGAGATTCAGGCGGCGTTCCGTCCGAATACAAAGTGTATTTTTGGCGAAACGATTGCCAATCCGGCACTCGTTGTTCTTGATTTGGAAAAGTTTGCAAAGCTTGCTCATAAAAACGGTGTACCGTTTATTGTAGACAATACCTTTGCAACACCGGTTAACTGTCATGCGTTTGACTTTGGCGTGGATATTGTGACACATGCGACGACAAAGTATATGGATGGACATGCAGCAACAATCGGCGGCTGTATCGTAGACAGCGGTAATTTTGACTGGGAAAAATATGCAGATAAGTTTCCGGGACTGACAACACCGGATGAATCTTATCACGGCGTGATTTATACACAGCGTTTTGGCAAAGGGGCTTACATTACCAAGGCAACCAGCCAGCTGATGCGCGATCTGGGGTCTGTACAGTCACCGGAAAATGCGTTCTTAATTAATCTCGGGCTGGAAACACTGGCACTGCGTATGGAAAGACACTGCAGTAATGCGCTTGCGGTAGCAAAATTTTTAGAGAACAATGAGCATGTAGCATGGGTTAATTACGCAGATCTGGAAAGCAGTAAATATCACGCATTACAGCAGAAATATATGCCTAATGGTACATGTGGGGTTGTTTCCTTTGGTTTAAAGGGTGACAGGGCAACGGCAGTGAAATTCATGGATCATTTAAAAATGATTGCCATTGTAACCCACGTTGCGGATGCAAGGACATCTGTTCTTCATCCTGCAAGCCATACACACAGACAGTTAAGTGACGAACAGCTTGCAGAGGCAGGCGTTCAGCCGGATTTAATCCGTCTTTCAGTGGGTATTGAAAATGTGGCAGATATTATTGATGATATTCAGCAGGCATTAGAGGTGACATTTGCATCGTAAAGCTGTGGCTATAGGGAAAATGTAATCTTAAAGCTGTATGAGTGGCAAAGGGGGTATCAAAATGTCTGGGGAAATAGATGCACAAACAAAAAGTGGAACACCGGAGGCCAATTTTACATTAAGCAATAATTTTGCAGTTGTAATGGGCGATGAACGTTTTTACAGGCTGTTTGGGGAAAAAACACTTTATGCATTTAATATGCTTATACATCCAAAGGATCGTCAGGATTTTGAATCGTTTATGGAGTCGGAAGATGTTGCAGCTTATGCGGTTGTACGGTGTATGACCGCAAATGATTCATATCGCTGGTTTATGCTGGAAAAAAATAATGAACAGGCAAAATCGGAGCAGATGACCAATATTCACTTGCAGGATATTTGTCTGGTCAGTGCCAGGTTTGGCATGTATATGGATCGTATCAGGAAATATCGTGCAGTGATGAATATGATTCAGGATAAAATGTTTGAATATAATCATCACACCGGAATTTTTACAATATACTGTTATGTCAACAACCGTTCTGAGATTATTGAAAAAGACGATTTAAAGGCATGGGAAGAACGCATGATGCGTCTGGGTTTTATTGATGAAAAACAGCAGGCGGCATTCAGACGGCTCTGTGATAATATACAGGCAGGTTCTGAAAGCTTTGCAACGACCCTGCGTACAACGCTGATGTCTAAAGGGGAACGCATGGATGTTCTGCGTTTCAGGGGACAGACCATTTATAATGGAGAAGAACGTGTGCTTACCATAGGATTGATTACAGAGCAGGGAAACCGCATGACAGGTACGGACATTTTACTGGATTCGGCAGTCGTCAATCAGGATTCTGCAACTGGCGTCCTGAATAAAAAAACGGTGACAGATGAAGCGACGGCAGCGATTAATCTTGCCAATGTGGTGGGCTGCGACCACAGTATGTATCTGATGGTGTGGGATATTGATGACTTTAAACAGGTCAATGACACTTATGGACACTATTTCGGGGATGAGGTTATTAAGCATCTGGCAACAGAGCTGAACCGTGCAGTGGCGAACCGTGGATTGGTAGGCAGAATCGGCGGCGATGAATTTTTGGTACTGTTAAAGGAAGCAAGTGGAGAAGATACCTTAAGAAGTCTGTTAAAGGCGGTCCGCAAAAAGCTGAAAGTGGAGCTGACACAGGAAAAGCCGGATTATGAATTTTCAGCATCCATCGGTATTTCCCAGTACGGAAAAGATGGAACGGATTATGAAACACTGTTTAAAATCGCAGACGGTGCATTGTATATTGCCAAAGAAAAGGGAAAAGACCGGTTTATCGTATATGATAAGGAAAAACACGGACATCTGCTGACAGAAGACGGATACTGTCATAAAAAGACAGCGGGTGTTGATTTTATGCGTCCGATGGATAAGGTGGAGTTGTCAACGAATCTGATGCTGAAAGTTTTCAACGGCGGTATGGATGTGGCAGAGGAAGTGCTGATGGAGCTTATGGATAAGATGAATATTCATGGCATGACGATTTATAAGGCACCGTCCATGGAATGCTGGAAAACGCTGGGGCATTATGAAAAAGAGCCGGGAACACAGCTTTGTCTGTCGGAAGAGAAGTATCTTGCACGTTTTGATGAGCATCATATTCACGTGATTAATAATACCGCATCCATAGCAGTTGAGTATCCACAGGTTTACGAACATTTTAAGCAGAATAATATTGGTTCGGCGCTGCAGTTTTCATGCATGTTAAATGGACAGCTGTGGGCAGTTTTTGAATTTGATATATTCGGTGTAAACCGCAGAAAGTGGTGTCAGGATGATATTTCAGCGATTTACAGTGTAGTAAAGGCGATTGCAGATGTATATAAAAAATTCTATGAGCAGAAATAGAATGCTTTCTATTATAAAAAAAGCAGGAATTATTGGAATCTGGCTGGTAATCTGGCAGATTGCAAGCAGTGTAACAGGACTGGCGTTTCTTCTGCCGGGTCCTGTTACTGTTTTTTTAGCGCTTGGAAAAGCCCTTTGTACGCGTGCATTTTACCGGGTCGTTTTTCACAGCTTTATTAAAATCAGTGCCGGTTTTTTGGCTGCGCTGCTGGCGGGACTGGTACTGGGCAGTATTGCAGCGGTAAAAAAAGGTGTGCAGTCCTTTTTGGAACCGTTGGTGTTATTGATGAGGGCTCTGCCGGTGGCAGCATTTATTATTGTGATGCTGATCTGGTTCGGTTCGCAGAATGCGGCGGTTACGATTGGATTTATGGTTGTATTTCCAATGGTTTATCAGGCAGTGCTTGAAGGTGTTTGCGCAGCGGATACAAAACTGCTTGAAATGGCGGCGGTTTTTGAACTTTCACCGGTAAAAAAGGTGCGTTATATTTATGTGCCGCAGATTATGCCGTTCCTAAATGCGGCAGTCAAAACGGCAGCAGGCATGTGCTGGAAAGCGGGAGTGTCTGCGGAGGTAATCGGACTGGTGAAAAATTCCATCGGGGAAGAGCTGTATTATGCAAAACTGTATCTGATGATGCCGGAATTATTTGCGTGGAGTATTACGATTATGTGCATCAGTTTTCTGTTTGAGAAGCTGGCTGTTGCGCTGATCAGGCAGTGCGGCAGGGTAATATCAGGTGATATACATGGCAGCGGGAAGGAACAGGACAGATGCAGAAGCTGAGGATGGAACATATATATAAAAGTTATGGACAGGCAGTGGTTCTGCAGGATTTTTCGTATGCTTTTACACCGGGTGGCATAACCTGTATTATGGGAGAATCCGGAGTAGGGAAAACAACGCTTTTAAGACTGCTTATGGGGCTTGAAAAGGCAGATTCCGGTATTATTACCGGGTTTGATAAAGTATCGGCGGTTTTTCAGGAGAACCGTCTGATAGAACATTTAAATGCTGTTGAAAATACGGCGCTGGTGATAAAAGACAGGAATGCAGGAAAATGTGCATATGAACAGCTTTTGCAGCTTCTTCCCAAAGAAGCACTTTTAAAGCCTGTCAGAGAATACAGCGGCGGCATGAAACGGCGTGTGGCACTGGTGCGGGCGATGGCGGCAGACAGTGAGATTGTACTGTTAGATGAGCCGTTTACAGGGCTTGACAGCCAAAACAGCAAAAAAGCCGCAGAATATATCCTGTCGGAGCAGAGAGGCAGAACGGTTATTTCCGTTACACATGATATGGAAATGTGCAAAATGCTCGGGGCGGGCATTTGCTTATTGACAAGTGGCAAAGCAGTTGCTACAATATTGTGAGTGACAAAATTCCACAATATTTGGAAAATCAAACTGCCAGTAAAGTTCTGACAGGGTTCTGAAAATGGAGGGAAAAGATGAGACATGCAGTTTTTTCTATTCTTGTTGAAAATTCATCCGGCGTATTAAGCCGTGTGGCAGGGTTATTCAGCAGAAGAGGTTACAATATAGACAGCCTTACAGTAGGTGAAACACAGGATCCGAAGTATTCCCGCATGACGGTTACCGTTACCGGGGATGACGATGTTTTAGAGCAGATTCAGAAGCAGCTTACAAAGCTGGTGGATGTAAAAGAGATTATGGAACTTCCGCAGGATGCATCTGTGTGCAGGGAACTTGTTCTGGTTAAAGTAGAATGTGATGCAGCGCACCGTCAGGAGATTATTGCAATCAGTGATGTTTTCCGTGCGAAAATTGTAGATGTATCGCCGGAGTCAGTAATTATTGAACTGACTGGCGTACAGAATAAGCTGAATGCGTTTATTGAGTTACTTAATGGTTTTAAAATTACAGAACTCGCAAGAACAGGTATTACCGGACTTGCAAGAGGCGCTGCAAATTTAAAATAAATATTTTAGTTATCATACGGAGGTAATTGTAAAATGGCAGAAGCAAGAATTTTTTATCAGCAGGATTGTAATTTATCATTACTTGACGGTAAGACAATCGCTATTATCGGTTATGGCAGCCAGGGTCATGCACATGCTTTAAATTTAAAGGATTCAGGATGCAAGGTCATTATCGGTCTTTACGAAGGTTCTAAGTCGTGGAAGAGAGCTGAGGAGCAGGGGTTTGAAGTATTCACAGCAGCAGATGCAGCTAAGAGAGCCGATATTATTATGATTCTGATTAATGATGAAAAACAGGCTAAGTTATATAAGGAATCAATCGAACCAAATCTTGAACCGGGCAATATGTTAATGTTCGCTCATGGTTTCAACGTTCATTTTGGTCTGATTAAGGCTCCTAAGGGCGTAGATGTTACAATGATCGCACCAAAGGGACCGGGACATACAGTACGTTCTGAATATCAGGCAGGAAAGGGTGTTCCTTGTCTTGTAGCTGTAGAACAGGACGAAACAGGCAAGGCACTGGATATGGCACTTGCATATGCTTTAGGTATCGGTGGAGCAAGAGCCGGTGTTCTTGAAACAACATTCAGAACAGAAACAGAAACAGACCTTTTTGGTGAGCAGGCAGTTCTTTGCGGTGGTGTATGCGCATTAATGCAGGCTGGTTTTGAAACACTCTGCGAAGCTGGTTATGATCCAAGAAATGCATACTTTGAATGTATCCATGAAATGAAGTTAATCGTAGACTTAATCTATCAGTCAGGTTTTGCAGGAATGAGATATTCTATCTCTAACACAGCTGAATATGGTGATTACATTACAGGTCCTAAGATTATCACAGAGGATACAAAGAAGGCTATGAA
>ENA-OVGB01002762-OVGB01002762.1-human-gut-metagenome-genome-assembly--contig:-NODE-2762-length-11779-cov-3.792733_pt1 | contig 11779 bp, 14 predicted proteins | sample MGYA00237767_ERZ505413 | MGnify/ENA primary metagenome ERZ505413 (study PRJEB26158, sample SAMN06016410) | human gut metagenome | biome: human gut; feature: ankylosing spondylitis patient; material...
AAATCCAATATTGAAATAATACTATAATTATGGTACGGTAATTCAAACAAAAGCGTGAAGCTTGTTCGGAAAAATTATTGAGTGAATATCTGAAGTATTGTAAATATAATCCTGAGTTGTTTAAAGAAGGATACTATAAGAAAGAGTATAACGCTATGCGCATGATAACAGGACTTGAAGCAGTGACAGATTATAAAAATGTGGCATCTGGGGGTGAGGAAGAAAAGTGGATGTGGAGTATCAATGAGAAAGGAAGAAAATTGTTAAAATGGTTTAGGGAGTAACGAAATTCGTTACAATCTGTGATTATAAGAAAAGGGGAATTTTATGGAAAAAAAAGAAAAATATGATGCAGAATATATTAGTTATATTGAGTCGGGGGAGTCAGCGGCTGTATTTGTGGCAAGAGATATCGTTAGGTCAATTAATACGACTGGGAAGTGGATTGATATTGTAGATCTTAAGGACCGCAGAAAATATGAGGGAAGATGGGACTTTGATTATTTTATAATTGAGTTATTTCCAAGGAAAAGGTCTCCCAAATATCCAGCAGGGATGGATGATGAAGGTAAAAAATATATAACATGGCAAACTGCTCAAACTGACATATCAGAACAAAGAGCAGAAGGATACAAAGGTACAAGATTTAAGATATGCCCGAAACTTGTAAAGCGAAATAAAGGTAAGAATAAGAAACCAAAGTGGGACTATGATATTTTGTCAATCACACGCTTATGAGGGGATAATGTTTTTCTAAAAAATGTGTTAGTGAAGAGCCGAGTGATCGGCTCTTTTTTGCATTTCATCTAAAAAAGATAGAATTATGATACAATCCAATGTAAAATATAAAAATACATAAAATGCAGGAATATGTATGGATATGATGCGGGGTAAAAGGCAGATTTCCATGCAACCGATATCAGAGAAGCGAATGAAGAATTAGGGAGGGATTTACAGATGAAGAAGAAATTACTGACTGTAATGATGGCTGTGATGATGGCATTTTCGTTATCCGGCTGTGGCAATGACGTCATCGTGGATGTCGTGACGAACGATGTAGAAAGTGAAAGCAATCAGGCAGATACTTCTAACTTGGGAACGGCGCAGGGAGAGCAGACGGCGTCGGCAGAAGTGGCACAGACCAATCCGGCAGGACTTAAGACGATCCCGTTAGAGGATGTCAAGATCGGCGTGTTGTATATCGGCAGTGCATCAGACACATCGGGATATACGTATGCACACGAGCTTGGAATTCAGGGTATGGTTTCAAATCTCGGACTTAAGGAAGATCAGGTTGTACGCAAGGAATCGATAGACGATGGCGATGATGTGGCAATCAAAAAAGCATTGGATGAATGTATGGACGAAGGCTGCAACATTGTATTTACAACAAGCTGGGGATACATGGAAGAGACCGCGGCATATGCGGAGAAATATCCGGATGTTTATTTTGCACACGGGACCGGATATATGAGCAATGGAAGCAATTTTACGAATTATTTCGGAAGAATCTATCAGGCGAGATATCTGTCCGGTCTGGTAGCGGGCATGAAGACGAAAAGTAATTTGATCGGGTATGTATCTGCGATGGGGAGCGACAACAGTGAGTGTACCGGTGGTATTGATGCATTTGCAATGGGTGTCGAGGAAGTCAATCCGGATGCGAAGGTGCTGGTGGCAGTGACGAACTCCTGGTTTTCTCCGGATGACGAGCAGGCGGCTTCCGATGCATTGATTGGCAAGGGCTGCGATGTGCTGGCACAGCATGTAGATACGACAGCTCCCCAAACTGCATCCGAGGAAAACGGAACATGGGCGATCGGATATAATTCCGATATGAGTAAAGAGACGCCGGATGCAACGCTGACATCGGTTATCTGGAACTGGAGTGCGTATTACACCTCCTATGTAAATAGTATCGTCAATGCGACATATGATGGTTCGAATTATTATGGCGGTATGGACGAAAGTCTGGTCGGACTGACAGGATTATCTTCTCTGTGTGAGGATGGAACACAGGAGAAAGTAAATGAGATGCAGCAGAAGATTTTGTCCGGAGAATTCGGCGTGTTTGACGGAGAAATCCTTACCAACGATGGAACTGTGATCGGAGAAGAGGGAAAGACGCTGGATGATGCAACGATTACCGGTAAGATCAACTGGTATTATCACAATGTGGAAGTCGTAGATTGGAAATAGGGGGGATAGCCGTGAAAATATTTCGCAATTTGAAGCTGCAGTACAAGATGCTTATACTGGCTATCATTCCGGTACTCATCATGGGTATTGTAGCGATTCTCATTAGTAATACAGTCGTGAAAAATAAACTGCTGGACGATGCGAAGCAGAAACTGAAAGCGACATCGAATGCCGTGCTTGCGGCGTATGATCAGAATGCCGGAGATTATTTTGTAAATGCGACCGGGGATGTGTGGAAGGGTGCTTACAACGTATCGCTGTCTACGCCTTTTATCGATGATATTGCTGCAAAAACCGGGATTGAGGTTACATTCTTTTACAACGACACGCGACTTGTGACATCATTAAAGGATGCGGACGGGAAGCGGATCCTTGGTTCTAAGGCAGGCGATTTCCTTGTGGAAAATGTCCTGCAGGATGGTAATGAGGTGTTTACCAATCGTGTGCTGGTAGATGGTACTTTCTATTTTGGATATTATGTGCCGGTGCACCAGAATAACAGTGATGAGATCATCGGTATGGTTTTCGCCGGAATGCCGGTCAAGGAGATATATGCGAGCCTGAATCTGATTACTATGATTTTTACAGTAGCACTCCTTGTTATACTGGTAATCGCGGTCATCGGATGTCTGCTTGTTTCCAGAGGAATTGCAAAGAGTATCCGGAACAGTATGGATGTGGTAAAACAGATTTCGGAAGGCAATCTCAATGTTGAGATCGAGCAGAGTATGTTGGATAGAAAAGATGAGGCGGGAGCTTTGTCATGTAATACGCAGACACTTATCGACAACTTATCTGCGATGATTGGCAAGATCAGCAACAATACCATGACCCTGAATGCATCTTCCGAGGAGATGAATGCGGCTGCCGGACAGGCAGGCAATGCGGTTGGAAATATCAACGATGATCTGCACAATATGCTGACCGGAGCTGTCGAGCAGACCGGCAACGCGCAGAATATCAAGAACAGTATTCACAATATGAATATTCATCTGGAAAAGACGCTCGGGGAAGTGGATCACCTTTCCGATGAGACAAAAGCGATGCTTGACGCCAGAAATGACGTGGATAAATCGTTGAACCAGCTCGATGCTTCGAACCAGGATGTTATGACCGAGGTTGAGAACATCCAGAAGCAGACGCAGCAGAATAATGAATCGGTGGAAAAAATCATTGCTGCAGTTAGTTACATCTCCGATATTGCCGATCAGACAAACCTTTTATCTCTGAATGCATCGATTGAAGCAGCAAGAGCAGGTGAAACCGGTAAAGGCTTTGCTGTAGTCGCAGAAGAGATTGGCAAGCTTGCCAACCAGAGCAACGAAGCATCGACGGAAATATCCGAGCTGGTGAATCTGTTAAGCTATAATTCCAGCCAGACAATGGATATTATGGACAGCGTACAGGATGCTATGAATGATCAGACGAAGAAGCTGGTTGAAACTGCCAATATATTCAAGCAGTTACAGGAGCATGTATCCCATGTTGCAGATGGCGTGGATGTCATTCGTGATGCAACCGTACAGTTAGGCAAAGAAACTGATGAGATCGGAAAAGACATCAAAAACTTAAGTGATATCGCACAGAGAAACGAGGATACGGTTAAGGGAACGATTTCCTTTAGTGATGAGGTGCTTGGCACTGTAAACAGTGTGACTGAGATGTCAACGGAAGTCAGTTCATCTGCCAATGATATGGCAGGCGTGGTGTTACATTTCCGTATGTAAAAATAAGAATAAAAATAAAAAAAGAATGCAGAAGCGTTGGTTCATCATTATATGAACCAACGTTTTTTCGTAATAAGCCGTCATGCAGAAATTAGAGAAAGCAATATATTCAAAGTGAGGAAAAGAATATGCCATCTACATATGCACATTACCGGATGGGACAGGAAGTAATCAAACAGGTTTCTGCCCCTGTCCGCGACATCATTATGAAACATTACGTGGAACGGAAGCCGCGGGCGATTCGGAACAGCTTCAAGCGTCTGGGTGTCACCCTGAAAAATGTGAGAAACGAGAAGAAAATATTCCGGGTTCTGCTGGCATTTTTCTTCTACATCGATGGCGTCTACACGATCATTGATATGGCAACCGCCTATGGAACCGCGCTCGGATTTGACAGTACGAAATTGCTTCTGGCATTGCTTGTCACACAGATCGTAGCATTCCCGTTCGCAATCATATTCGGCAAGTTAGCCAATTGTTATAAAACAGAACGACTCATCACGATCTGCATTGGCGCATACCTTGGTATTGCCATATTCGCTATCTTCCTGAAGGAGCAGTGGCAGTTCTGGATTCTGGCGATTCTGGTTGGCATGTTCCAGGACGGAATTCAGGCGTTGTCCAGATCGTATTTCGCCAAGATCATCCCACCGGAAAAATCCAGCGAATATTTCGGCTTGATGGACATATGCGGAAAAGGCGCATCCTTCCTTGGCACAACCGTAATCAGCCTGATCTCGCAGGTGACCGGCAAGGTGAATATCGGTGTTGGTACGATATCCGTGTTTTTTGTCCTTGGAATGATCGTGTTCCGGATGGCAACCGTGGAGGAAAAGGGAGAAGGAAAGAAAGTGAGGATGAGATTTGGGGAAGATGGGGTGTCTTGAGGGGAGAGGAAGAGAATATTTCGTAGGGATGGTTACAGGGAGTCGAGAAAGCGGCTCTTTTTATAATTAGTAGGGAGGTATATGCATTTTAATGTATGTATATTAGATATAAAATGTATGAAATGTACGTTACAAGTACAAAAAGTTCGCGATTGTGTATCGAAAAAGTACAGGAAATAAAGTAAAATAAGATTATCAAAAGAACAGATAGGAGGTCACAATATGTTTTTAAGTAAAAATATTAGCATTTTGAGAAAGAAAGAGGGCTTATCTCAGGAGAAATTCGCTGAGAAAATTGGTGAAAGTAGTAGAGGAACTGTTGCAAAATGGGAAACGGGTGAGACAAAACCAAGTATTGAACAAATAGATAGTATGGCTCAATTTTTTGATGTATCATTGGATCAGCTTGTTCGGTATGATTTTTCCAAAAATGAAACTTATGATGCAATAGATAATAGTAAGGACATAGTCAAACTTATCAGTGGAATGTTACATGGAAATGAGGATATTTTGAAACTAGTAGATGTAAAGGTTCTTATTGGTGTGGTGATAGATCTTACATTGTCAAAAGCAGAGGCGGAAGAGGTGATAGATAAAAGAAGGGCTGTTGCTTTGTATATGGAAGCTGGGGCATTGGGAGAACAGAAGGCATATGAAAGGGCGTATCATTTGGTTGAGGAGTTATTAAATGGGATAGGAAAAATCAAATCGGAAGAGGAACTTGATAGGGCTATTGAACTGAAGGAATTGTCAGAGGATTTGTATGAGAAAATTTGGGGATTTCGAGAAGATTTATCGGATTTAATGCTTCTTTCATACCAAGCAAAGGAAAGAGCTTTGGATGAATTTTTTGTTCGGCGACAGTGGAAAGAGGAACAGAGAAAAGAGGTTATAGAAAGTGCCAGAATAGCTTATAATAACTTAAAGGCGGAATATAGCAGATTAATGTTGGAAGGGAAAAAAGAGGAGGCAGAAAAACTTGTTTTTACTATAAATAAATATGCACTAGCGGGATATAATGATGAAGAGGTGAAAAAATATCTGATTAATGTGGAAACAAAAAAATAAATTATATATAGTATTGTTATTGCAAGTCTTGTTTTATGCCCAGTAGATGCGCTTAAATAGTGATAGTGGAATGGCGAGTATATGAGGAATAAGGAGATGTAAAATAGATATGTGGTGAAAGTTGACTTAAGCTTGTAAGGGATGAAGTAAATAGTTAGGGAGCATCCCAAAGTTTGTGTAAACCTCCAAACTGATGTAAGATAAAATTACTCAGTTTGGAGGTTTTATTTATGGCAAGAAAAAATGACAGCCCACAAAAAGCAGCAATGAGAGAAATGATGCATGATTATCTGAAAAATAATGATATCAGTATCAAAGACGGCACCGATGTAAAAAGCATCATAGAGCGCATATGAAACAGGAAGAAATCAGAAAGTGTACAAAGGTTGTGGAACTGTTCCGCAGTATGATGGATGAATTGGGAGATATGTGTGTGGTATATGATGAAAGGTTCGGTTTTATTGTACTGGAGTATTACATGGATGGGTATTTTGAGAATAATTCCAACTACGACAATGCAGAGGACTTGTATCATCACCTGTTGGATAAATGGAAAGTCTGCTGGATTGTGGATAAGGCAAAGGTTAACGGGACAGAAGAATTTGAAGATTATGAACCGTCATTGACAAAGGAACAGCGGGCGGAAAGGGATAAGGCTTTAGCACATTTTGAAGAAGCATTCCGGCAGATACAGACGGAATAAGAAAGTGTCACAACATCTGAGGGGGCAATTGGTTTGAACACTGATTGCCTTTTCTGACAGGAAATGGACGATTTAAGGCGTTCCTGATGAAGTGACAGGGAAATATGCCTTGCATATCTTTTGACACGATTAAAGGGCATAAAAAACGGAAAAAGGCTACATAATTTGAACATTTTGAAGGAGGGTATCGCAGTGGCGAGGATGGGCAAAAAAGAAAAACGGTTGTGGGTGTTCTTTTTGAATGATAAGAACAGGATACAAAATAATGACCAGTGCAAGAAATGTGTGCATGACTGTAAGCAGAGCTTCCGGTGCAGGATTGTGTGGTGTGGGAAGTATTGCTCTAAGCGGAGGAAAAGGTAGAACCAGAGAAACCAAGAGTCAGGAAGCAAGTTTGTAAAGTTTTATGGAAAGAGCAGGTAGCAATCTATCTGCTTTTTCCTATTTCACAACAATAAAAGGTTGTTTCACAACATTGGAGTCAGATATAGATTGCTTTTTTCCGATATAATAAGTATATCTATGGGGAAGGAAGTGATACTATGCGAATTGCTATCTGTGATGATGAAAAATCCATGGGGCAGATATTAGAAGAAAAAGTAAAAAAGTTATTACCGGATGCGGTTGTAGAAAAATATTTATCAGGTGATGACTTGATTTCAAGTGGATTTAAACCAGATATTCTTTTCCTGGATATTGATATGCCCGAAACCAATGGAATTGATCTGGCCGTCTCCTTAAAAGCATACGAGATCAAGCCTTATCTTATTTTTGTTTCTACAGTAGAAAGCCTTGTATATCAGACCTTCAAGGTAAATCCTTTTTGGTTTATCCGCAAGCGTTTCTGTGAATCGGAATTACCGGAAGTTATCACTGCACTGCTGGCAGATATGCGCATCCATCTGCTGGAAACGATTACCCTGAATTGCGCACATTCCATTTACACGCTCCACCCGCTTAGCATTTGTTATGTGGAATGTCAGAACAAAATCCTGCACATTCATTATGCAAATCCAGTACAGAATATTTCCATTCCCTATACACTTTCTTCCCTGGAAAAAGAACTTTTACCCTATGGTTTTCTTAGGGTGCATAAAGGTTTTCTGGTAAATTACCGCTACATTTTTACCATCAACCGACAAGACATCCAGTTGGACAACGGGGACCACATTCCGGTGAGCAAGCACCGTGTGGATCCATACGAAGACCAGACGATGTTTTTCCCTTACAGGAAGGTACACCCAATATCCGCCCGTTAATGCTTCTTATTTTTGCAGTTTTTATGGGCTGTCTTCTGACAAAAGCAACCTTAAGCCATCTGGTAATTCTGACTCTTTTTTATATCCCGGTAAGCGGTCAGCTTCACCCGCTTTCTTATACCATCAGTTATCTGTGGCCAGCAGACTTGCTTCCTGACTGGAATATGATTTATGTGATTCGTGCCCTGTGTATTTTGGTTTTGTCCGTACTGCTGACCTGGATTCTTATCAAGCTTGAGCGATTACTTATAAAGATCACAGACCCCTTTTTTCTATGTCTGATTACGGTCTGCGCCATTGGATTAAACATTGCGGATATCTACCTTGGTGCTATTATGAATTCTATGTTTATCCTGAATATCACCTACACTTTGCTGGTAATTATCTCTCTTCTAATCTTCCTTCTCATCGGAGAATCTTCCCGGCATCAGGCAGAAAATCAGCGACTTTTATTTCAGCAGGAAATCGAAAACAGCTATCGCAATTATATTTTTGAACTTGAAGAAATGTCCCAGCAGATCCGTCTTTTCCGGCACGAATACCAGGGAAAACTGCTCCTTATGAAAACACTTCTGAAGAAGCAGGATTACCAGACACTGGACCAAGAATTGCAGGATATGCTTGAGGATATTCCCACAGCGGAACAGCTTGTAACTTCCGGCAATGTACTGGAAAATAATCCAGACCTGAAAACCACCAAAAGCAACCCCAGCTACCACGGCTACGGCATCCGACTCATCCGCCAAATTGCCGAAAAATACAACGGTGCAGCAGACTTTTCTGCCACAAAAGAATCCTTTATCTGCCGGGTAATGCTGGCACTGGATAGCCTGCAAAATGGGAAAAATACAGCTGTATAAGACAAAAAACGGCGGCAGCATATTGCTTTATGCTCCGCCAGTTTTTTGTTACTTGCCCGATTATAAAAAACTTATTCATTCCATTGGTATTTCTGTATATCGAATGCTATTTCGATATACAGAAACATTTTTCACTTTATTATGTGGTTTTTATGATTCGTTTTGTCGAATTATCTTTCGTTTTACAGAATGTTTTTCCTACATATTCTTCAGTAGAAAACTGGCCTGGAACCGGTTTCCGTCGGCCTCAAACTTACAGGTGCCGCCGTTTTTCCCGCACAGCTTTTTGATGGAAAGGATTCCGATTCCTTCCTCTCCTTTTTCCCGCTTTTTGGAATAAATCTTATCTTTCTCCTGGAGTAAAATTCCGTCAAAGGAATTGTCTACTGTAATCAGCAGCATGTCGTGCTTTTTTTCTGAAAAAACTTCGATATAGCGTTCCCCCTCATATGACCCGGCTGCGGTTACTGCGTTGTCCAGTGCATTTCCCAGAATGGTGCAAAAATCTGTGTCCGGGATTGAGAGGTCTTTCAGATGACAGCACACGGAAAAGTCAATGTTTTTCGCCTTGGCAAGACAGCCGTAATGGTAGAGGACACCGTCTGCCGCAGCATTTCCCGTGTATGGAATATCCACTTTTCCCATTTGTTCCAGTTCCAGATTGTCACAGTAATCCCGCAGGCCCTGAAGGTCGTCAGCGTCAAGAAGTCCCTTGATTGCCGCCACCTGGTGGCGGAAATTGTGGCGTGCTTCCCTTTCTGCAAGAACCTGCCCGGTAAGTGCCTGGTAGTAACCTTTCTGCTGGTCGATCTGTTGATTCATCTTTTCCTCATTGCGGAAGCGCTGGTGATCGCGGGCAATGGAGATGCAAAGCAGTATGGTCGCCGCACCAATCAGACACTTGCTCAGCATCTGTCCAAAGGTGCTGGTATAAACGTCTGCGCTATCCGAAAAAATGCTTGCGAAAAACAAGGCAATGGGAATAAACCAGATAGAATCCCAATAGTTCTTGCAGTCGATTTCCAGGAATGGGGTAACGGTATACCTCATCAAACGTCTAAGCAATGGATACAAAACGGCATAGATGATAATCGCAATCACACTGGTCTGGGCAATCCCTGCTGCATCTCCCTGCATTCCAAGATGGGAGCTGATATACGCTCCAACGGCCAGTGTAATCATAACAATATCCGCCACAATTCCAAAGACAAATAAATGCACTTTGGTGTATCCGCGGACGATCTGCACATTTACCACTGCCATAACAATGCAGAAGACAATCAGATTCACCTTATAAAAAGGCACATCAATTACCTGATTGATTCCCATCCACATGCAGATCCCGAAATCCACAGCCAGACCAGCCAGATAAATTGCAGTTAAACGGCACTTGTCTTTAGCCGAAATTTTTTCATGAAATGGAACTATTCGCAGGAGCAGACTGGGGACGTGGGCAAAGATGCAAAGCAAGCTTACGACACCAATCATGAGTGTATTTTCCATATCAATATTTCTCCCTTTTTCGATCCTGTGCTTGAAATCTTTCGCAGCTATTCAGCCGCACTATTGCGCAAATCATTTTTTTGTAAACATAGTTCACAGAACGCCCAAGATGTACAGCGCGGATTTTCAGGCAGACCTTAACTATTAATTTCTTGTCGGTTGGTTTTCCATCCGCTTCAGCTCTGGCAGAATCGTTGCCAGCATGGTAACAAAACACAGCCCTCCGCCAATCACATTTGACACTGGCTCTGCCAGAAATACTCCATGTGTTCCCATGTGAAACACATAGGGAAACAGATAAGTAAGCGGCACCACGATCACAACTTTCCTCAACAGGGAAAAGAAAATTGCCTGTTTTTTCTTATTCAGGGACTTGAAAACAGTCTGTCCAATGTACTGCAGATCCATGAAAATAAAAGCGGCAAAATAAGTTTTCAGCGCCGGAACCGCATCCTTCACAAGGAGCTTATCCGAACTGAATACTGCAATCAGATAACCCGGTGCAAAAATAATCACGCTCCACATTACAGCCGTGTAAACCAGAATCATCATAGCCATTGTCACCATAGCTTTGCGCACAAGTGCAGGACGATGAGCTCCATAATTATAGCTTAGAATCGGGGAAGTGCCCTCATTGATAGCATAAATAGGCGTCTCCACCATCTGCCGCACACTTGACACAATGGTCATAACCGATATGTACACATCCCCGCCAGTCACGCCAAGCACATTGTTGCAGCAGATCGTTACCAGACTATTAGTCAGCTGCATAATAAAGCCGGCCGTTCCAAGGCTTACAATATTTTTCGCATACTCCACACAGCTGCGCAGCTCATTTCGCTTTAAAAGCCGCACCTTCATCTCCGCCTTTCTTTCCAGGAAAAGAAGCACATACGCCGCAGAAAGAAACTGGGAAATCACAGTGGCAATTGCCGCTCCTTTAATCCCAAGTCCAAAGGCAAAAATAAACAGCGGATCCAGAATCAGATTGGCCACAGCTCCAATTGCCACGGACAGCATTCCTGTGGTAGCGTATCCCTGGGCATTAATGAAAGGATTCATTCCTGTGGCGATCATGGACGGCACCGTTCCAATCAGGTAGAGCATCATATATGGATATGCGTACCCAAGCGCGTCCTCAGAAGCCCCGAACACCACCAGCAGCGGCCTTGCAAACACAAGTCCAATCACCATCAGAATCACGCCGCTTGCGCATACCATGGTAAAGGAAGTATCCATGATCATCCGTGCTTTCTGGTTCTCTTTCATTCCCCTGTTAATAGAGAAAAGAGCGTAATAATCATAATCAGCGGAAAGCAAAGTCCCACCGCTCCCAGCGCCGTCGTTCCCACTTCCGGAATCCTCGCAATATAAATACGATCCACAATGTTATACAAAAGGCTCAAAATCTGTGCCACCAGCATAGGAATCGCCGCACTGAAAATATTTCTGGTCACAGTACCGTTTTCAAAATCAATACGTTTCATATTACATCACAGCTTTCTATTATTACTTTTTATATAAGATAATTTTGCACATTGCAGTTAGAATTGTCAAGTAAGGATGTTCACGT
>ENA-OVGB01002766-OVGB01002766.1-human-gut-metagenome-genome-assembly--contig:-NODE-2766-length-11763-cov-21.511445_pt1 | contig 11763 bp, 7 predicted proteins | sample MGYA00237767_ERZ505413 | MGnify/ENA primary metagenome ERZ505413 (study PRJEB26158, sample SAMN06016410) | human gut metagenome | biome: human gut; feature: ankylosing spondylitis patient; material...
CAAAGTTAGAATTACTATAGGCAGATTACAAGACGCTATCGCGGACGGTTATACGATTCTTTTGTCTGGAGCCTGCTTTAGTCTTTGAAAAATTGAATTATTTGTTTTTTGGGTAATGTTTATATATATTACAGTTTCATTGTAAGTAGTTAGGTTATAGTAAAACTTCTTTATTTGCATGCTTCTGCAATACGTTTTACGACAAAGGGTCCTTCGTAGATGAATGCTGAGTAAATCTGTACCAGATGCGCTCCGGCATTCAGCATGCTGGTTGCTTCTGCTGGAGTCATGACACCTCCTGCTCCGATAATGAGCATTTCTTTAGGAGCATGTGCAGAAAGATATCTGACAACCTCTATTGATTTATAAATAATCGGCAGTCCGCTGATTCCTCCGGCACCTACGTGAGTGACTTCTGCTTGAGAAGAATGAATAAGCAAGGAGCGATCTTGTGACGGACCGGTTGCGATAAATCCGTCGATATGATGCTGGCGGGCAAAGCTGATAATATCGTCCAGCTTTTCTATAGGTACATCAGCCGGAAGCTTCAGAAATATAGGTTTGCCAATCTGCTCCTTTTTGTCTGCTACTGCAATCAGTACGGAACTGAGGATTTCTGGAGCAATGCTTCCCCAGTTGATTGTATAATAATCGGCATATTCGCTGAAAGTGCTGTACAGATCTGTAATTTCTGTTCTAGCCAGCTCTTCGTCGGCAGGATAATTGGTATTGATATTGACTCCCAATATATATTTCCCGTTTTGTTTCTGCCTCAGATTCTGTAATACCATTTCTTTTCCGGGATTGTTGAATCCGGTACGTGAAATGAGAGCATGGTCTTTAGGTAACCGGAATATACGTGGAGAAGGATTTCCATCGACTTTGTGTGGAGTAACCGTTCCCACTTCTATAAATCCGAAGCCCAGGTCACTCAGTTCATCGAAACAGTTTGCTTCTTTATCGAATCCGGCTGATAACCCTACACGGTTGCTGAAGTTCAGATTTTGCCATTGGAAGGGAACAGCCTTGGGGTGAAACAGTGAGCGGGTCAGGCTTCTTATTGGCCCCAGATGGCGATATATATGAAGCAGGGTTATAATCTGATCATGGATTTTTTCGGCGTCGATACGGAACAGACAGGGACGAATAATTGATTTATACATAGTGGTAATGGTTTATTTGATTTTTTCCATTACAAAGGTACAATATATTCAAGAGAATCTACCATAAAAAAAAGTTATCCCTTATTACCAGACTGTTAGGTGACGGCTGTGGAATCAATGTATAGAGGATGCTCTGACTGTTATCGGAATATAGCCAGTGTGGAAGATGAGCATAAAAAAAGCCCTATCAAGACTCCTTTCCGGGGTAATGATAGGGCTTGGGGTTTCAGAATATGACTTTAATGATTCTGAGATTTCTTTTTACAGACTTATTTCTGACCGTTTCTCCATTTTGGAGCACCGATACCCAGCTGGTAAATCTTAGAATTCAATACCTTACTGTCTTGTCTGTAGTACAGGTTCACACCATGTTCACCACCTGTTCCGTCCAATGCATCTGCACGGTGCATGTAGCGGTCACTGTTAGTTGCAGCTTTGTGAGGTGGGTTAGGAGCAATCATCAGTTCCAGCGGTGAGATGTCGTCTACCAGAACTTCCAGAGAACCGTTCAGAGTTGCAGAACCGTCGTTGACCAGACTACCGAAGTTGTTCTTGGTTGCAGTCCATGGGTTGTTACTGAATATCTGTCCGTTGCTGAGGAAAGTATTTGTAGAATAGTTATTCTCAAAGTTCAGTGTGACATGTCCGGCAGATCCGTCTGGCAAAGTCATAGTCTTACGGATATCAGCTCCTGCCATAATCATGTTACGGGCATCGCCATCTTGCTTGGTCAGGATAATCAGGTTATTTCTTACGGTATAGGTACTTCCGTCAGGAATATTACGCATGTTGAAAATATTACCGGCAGCACGGGTATTCCAGTTGACCAGCGTATTGTTTTCGAATGTGATATTCCATGCTCCGCCCTTCCAGTTAGCCTGTTTGGTTTCATTGAAGAATGACGGGAACGGGCAATCGTAGAATGTATTTCCGCGAACAACAAAATCTTTGTAAAGGTTAGAGTTGGCATTGTTGCCCGAACCAGCAATCCAAGGATAACCTCCGGCTCCGTTGCTGTAGTATCCACAGTCGAAGAACTGGTTGTCTTCAATCAATACATGATCCCAGATTTTGTAGTTAGGTCCTTGTTCACGGATAAATCCACGGACAAGTCTCTTGAATGTACAGTTCTTGATAACAAAGTTTTCCAAGTGTACTGCCATACCGTTAGAGAACATATTGATGAAGTAGTTACCTGTAGTAGAACCAACTCCAGCTATATTATCACCATAGTTGAGGGCAAGCGGACAGTCGAAATCGATGTCATAGAACTCAAGCATCTTCATGTAGATTTCTCCACCTTCTCCGGCTTGTGGTTGACGACCAAACATCAGGTTCATTGAGTTGACATTTGTTCCTGTTGTATGCATACCTCCAAGCAATACTTTTGCACGTTTACCAGCAGCTACATCTTCCGGATTTGTACGGAGGATGAATCCTTTACAGGTTGTCAGGTTATCGAACATACAGTAAGTTTTTCCACCTTCCAGATAGTATGTTTGTCCTTCTGCCAGATTAACATCCGAGATAAAGTCGGTCAGCATGAAGTCGATACGCATTGCATCATATTTCAGTGCAACTTCGTGTTGTTCGAGAGCTGTCTGGTAAGCTTCTTCTGTATCGAAGTAGTCACGGCTTGGAGCTGTCAGTTCGTGAGTAACAAGGATAGGTTCTCCCGGTTCACCGTCGGAACGTGCAGAATAGGTATTGTAATATGCATCCCATTTTACCTTGACGTTTTCATTGCGTACGTTGATGACATATACTGAGTTTTTCTGAAGTCCGTCGATATCTACATAACCTCTTGCAAAGTCTTCTTCTGTGAGTTTATAGTTTTTCCATTTTTCGTTTACTGTAGATTCCGGATTGTTGGGTGAAGGTGCTACTTCCAGCCATTGGTAAACGAAGTTGTTGTTGGCATCCAGTTCGAATTTTTCACGATAGATGGCTTTGTCATCTTCGGATACACCTTCGGATACTACATCAAAATTACGGTTCAGCATGACACGCATGGTTGTTTCAGTTGTTTTTGAACCGTCGACATATACACAGAATGGAGTAGCATAACGGTCGGCTGTAGTAATACCGAGATATTCAGCCCATTGTCTTCCATCGCCGTGTCCGTACCATTTGGATGCATGTGAGAAGTCGGTTATATTGTCATCTTTCTTCGACAATACACGAATGGCAAAACGGAAATCGGTAGAGTACTGCTGGTCTTTGATAACCAGATCGAGTACGTCGGGACCCACAATTGTGTCGAGTAGCAGTAAGCCGTTTTCAGCAGATGTTCCCCATGCATCAGCTCCGTTTGCCACATTAGGCTGGAGTGCCTGGCGAATCTGGTATCCGGCACAGTCATTTACACCGTACCAGTACAGATGAATATCGTTTCCGTTAGGACCTTCTGCCTTACAGTTGTATGCGTAGTCATCTCCCTTGCCTCTGTTGTTGTCGCAGATGAACATTGTCATCCATTCCCGGTCTAGTGACGCTCCAAAACTTTCATCTTCGTCAGAGCATGAGCTGAACGAAAGCACAGATGATAGCATTAAGGAATATAGAAATAGTTTTTTCATGGTAATCTTTTTTGAGTGTTGTTATTAATATCCATAATAGTTCTTATAGGCTCCGGCAGAACGCTGGATAGCTGCATTTGGATAAGGCAGAATATAACGTACCGGAGGCAATGCGCTGACTGAAGGAACGCTGTTGCCTTCCAATGGAACTTCTGTTCCGTCTTTTACCAATACTATAGTACCTTGTTCTGTGTGGCGGATATATCCATAGAATGAATATTTACATTGGTTGGTTGGCTCAGAATCGCTACTCCACTGATAGAATTCGGCTGATTCCCATGTTTTTCCATCGATAGCGGTAAGAGCTGTTGCCGGCTGGCTTGCCGATTTGTAAGGATTGTAAATATAGAGGATATCCAGTGTGGTGTTCGGGTATGGATAACCATATACCTGACTGGGATCTACACGCCATTCTGCACTCTGAGGAAGTACATGGTAATACATATATTCTGGCAGTTCGTCCAGATAATTGCTTCCGTCGTGTTCGGCTATATCATCTTCAAATCCGGTATATGTACCGGCGTTTGACATGGCAACCGACAGGTAACGTAAGAAGCTGTATACTACTTCCTGACTGTACAGGTTGTTACGTACAAGGTCGCGCCAGCGGATGTTTTCACCTGCAAACTCCCATTTACGTTCGTCCAGTACGGCCTGGAGGAATTTCTCTTTCGAAGAAGCTGCATTGGTAACGTAAGTATTGACAGCACCCTGATCGTCGAAGGCACGGCTACGTACCTGACGGAGTGACTCTTGGGCTTCTTTAGTCGGACCTTCCAGTTCGTTGATAGCTTCGGCATTCATCAGCAAGACATCGGCATAGCGCATGTAAGGGAAGTTGATACCTGTACTTCCTGAACTTGTATTAAGGAATTGTCCGGCATTGGCCCATAGTTTAGACCATTTGTTGTTGTGTACGGTGTAGTCTGAACGGATCAGGCAGGAATCTTGACTGACATTGTTTGTACTGTTTCCGTAATACCAGAGTCCGTTGACGAAATCACGGCGTTTGTCTTTTTCATCGAATGAGTAGCGGTAGAATGCATTCAGTCTGCCGTTTCCGTCGGCTGCTCCCCATACGTTCTTACCAAGTGTCTGTCCTTCATTGGCTGTAGAGGTAGGACCCTGGATATTTCCAGTTTCGCCTGTTGATTCTTTAGCGAAAGGTATTTCGAAAATAGGATCTCCCTTGCTGATTAGTTCGAAATTACTTTCTTTCAGGAATACATCTTTATAAGAAGTTCCTATGGAGTGAGAACCTGACGAGATAACCAGATTGGTATATTCCTTGGCAATACGGTAGTAGTCCTGATAATTTTCCGGACGGCTCATGACACCGTAGCTTTTAGGATTGTTTTTATCCGGATGGAGTGAATATCCTCCTGCTGTAAGTGCAATACGTGCAATGAGGGCGTATGCAAATTCCTGTGAAGCACGTTCTACAGTGACAGAAGCGGATGAACTCATTTTAGGAGCGATAGCCTTCAGGTCATTTATCAGATTGTCTTGTATTTCTTTACGGTCCATGATAGGAATGACGTAATCACCTCCCAGTTGTGAAGCCGGACGGAAAGTGAAAGGAATATCTCCGAACATAACGACCATGTCATGGTAGACCATAGCACGGATACATTTGGCTTCTCCCATCATCTGCATGATTTCAGCGTCTTCTTCATTGTAAAGCGGGCTGTTTTCCAGATTGTATATAAAACGGTTGGCATCTTCGATGGCTTTGTATGCAGCTTGCCAGTACTTGTTGATTTCGCTACCCTGATCATCGCAGTCGAAGCGTGCATAACTGTTGTGGGTAGCTACGTTTGTACTGCTTATCATCATTTCTACATCGCTGTTGAGGATGAAGCTTCTCTGGAAAGCTTTTCCATACAAGTCGTTTACAAGGATAGATGCATATACTCCATTAAGTGCGCGGTTGATTTCTGTTTTCTGGCTGAAAACGAACTCTTCGCTGTAGCTTGACGGGGATTCGACATCCAAAAAATCATTGCATGATGCCAATGTCAGAGAAGTCAAGCCTATGACTAATATATTTTTGAGTTTCATGTACTTTCAAGTTTTAAAAGGTGATATTTGTTCCAAATACGAAGCTGCGGCTACGTGGGTAGCGGTTGTAGTCCATACCGCAAGTCAGACCTGTCTGAATATCTACTTCCGGGTCGTAACCAGAATATCCGGTAATGATAAACAGATTGGATGCTGAAACATAGAAACGAGCTTTTGAAATACCCATTTTTGATGTCAGCTTTTCTGGCAGTGTGTAACCGATAGTCAAGTCCTGGCAACGAACGAATGAACCATCTTCGATGAAGTAAGAATGAGTGATCTTCTGAGTTACATCGGTTGGGTTCCAAAGTGTTCTGCCTTCGTTCAGCTGACGGTACATGTCGATAGAACCATCGATGAAATAACATTTGTACATACATTCACCGTCGCCATCACGAGTATATCTCCATCCGTTGTCGGCAAATGTACCGAGTACATTATAGAACTTTTTATCGTTGCCTTCTGATGAAGAAAGCTGATAAGCTGTTGCATTGTTTACATCGAAGTCGAGCATAAAGTTGAAGTTCATGGCGAAGTCGAAGTTCTTCCATTGTCCGCTTACGCCAAATCCTCCCTGTACTTTCGGATTGGTGTTACCAATGACAGTACGGTCGTCTTCTGTAATTTTGCCGTCACCATTCAAATCTTTGAATTTGATTTTTCCAGGAAGAGTAGCAATACCTGAGTTAGAGTTTCCTGATACTTCGTTGATGACTGTCTTAGGATGTTCTACTCCATTTTCATCTACCAGCGGAGCGTCTTTAGATGTTCCGTTTTCGGCAGCTGTCGATCCCCAAGGCAGAGCCTGAAGGTTATTTGTCGGGTCGAAATAGAATTCATCCATCGAGTACAGTCCGTCGTAAACGAAACCGTAGATCAGACCTACCTGGTCGCCTACTTTCAGACAGTAGTCATTGTAGCTTGATTTCCAGCGGCTGTTCTGGTCCCAGATAACATTGTCGGTACCGTTCAGTTTGTCTACTTTCATTTTGTTCATACCAAGAGAAAGGTTGGCAGAAAGTACATAATCTCTACCTCTGAGGATATCGCCTGATATACTCAACTCGATACCTTTGTTTGTTACCTGACCGATGTTCTGCATCTGGCTGATATAACCTACAGAAGAAGGTATGTCTGATTTGTAAAGCAAATCTTTGGTAGTATTCCAGTAAACTTCAGGAGTTACAGTCAGACGGCCGCCAAACAAAGTGATATCGGCAGCAAGGTTTCGTGTCAATGTAGTTTCCCACTTGATATCCTTGTTGGCAAAAGTAGTACTTCCCTGGTTGCCGTACCACTGTTCACCAAACTGAGTAGATTCTCCGAAACCAGGACCGCCAGTAGAATTGACAGTATATAAGTAACGCCACATATCGTTGTCGATACGGTTATTACCTGCCAGACCGACAGCAGCACGAAGTTTCAGTTGATCGATCCATTCTACATCATTCAGGAAGTTTTCTTCAGAAAGCACCCACGCTCCGGAGATAGAAGGGAAGTAGCCCCACTGGTTTCCTGGTGCGAACTTGGTAGAACCATCGGCACGCATTGTCAATGAAAGCAAGTATTTGTGGTTGTAGTTATAACTTGCTTGTCCGAAGAATGAAGCTGTACGGTCAGGAGTAGAAAGCTGTGTATACGATTCCTGTGGAGTACCGAATCCCATGTTTGCCCAAGCCTGATCAGCTTCGAATGCACGTGGAAAATAGCGGTTCTTCTGTACGTTCTTGGTATTTTGGCTATGATAGATTTCCTGTCCTAACAGCAAGGAGATGTTATGAACATTTTTCAGTGTGAAGCCGTATGATGCAGTATTGGTCCAGATATACTTGAATGTATAGTCTTTCTGAATATTGGCAACAGGCTGTGAGTTGTTTTTCTGACCTTCGCTGGTTAGTGCACCATAGAAACGGTACTGGTCTTTCCAAGTCAATCCGATTGTTGCTTCAGAACGGAGTACCAGACCTTTGATCGGTTTCCATTCCAAAGAGAAAGCATTGGTATAGTTGTATGAATACTTTTTCTGCTGGTTAATGCTGATATCGCTCTTAGGATTGGTGTAAGTGAAAAGAGCTTCTTCATCCGGGTCTGCATAAGACGGGTCGATGTATCCGAATTCACGTAAACCATTAGTCGGACGATAGCGCAATACATCGATGATACCACCTGTACCGATATTGTCACCACCAGCTCCTTCATCGCGACGGAACGAGAACTTAGGATTGATTTGCAAAGTCAGGTTCTTGGTGATATCAATAGCTGTCTTGATGTTAAGGTTAGTACGGCGAACTCCAGAACCCATGATGATACCTTTATCTTCACTTTGGGTTAATGAAGCGTTGAAACGCATTTTTTCAGTACCTCCTCCGATGCTGACATTGGTAGAGTAGTTAATCGGATTTTCTCCCATAACTTCATCTTGCCAGTCGTGAGTAGGTAAGGTGTTGTACATGTCAAGGTCTTGCGGGTTACCGAAGTTTGCGCGGAAGAATTTGGCATTTGATGAACGGCTACCGTTACATGCAGACCATTCATACTGATAACGTGCAAATTCTGCTGCATTCATCAGATCCAGTTTCTTAGCAAGCTGGCTGGTAGAGAGATGAGCATTGAGGCTCACCTGGATCTTTCCGGCTTTTGCCGATTTTGTGGTAACTACAACTACACCGTTACCACCTTTGGCTCCATAGATAGCTGTAATAGACGCATCCTTTAATACATCGATAGATGCAATATCTGTAGGAGGAATATCGTTGATATTGTCTACCTGGAAACCATCGACGATATAAAGAGGTTCGTTACTTTGGGTTACAGATGTTCCTCCACGTACACGGATGTTGATATCTGCTCCCGGAGCACCATCGACTGTAGTAACCTGTACACCGGCGATTTTACCTTGCAATGCAACAGCTGCCGAGCTGACCGGAATGGCTGCGATTTTAACTCCTGAAACAGAACCTACAGAACCTGTAAGGTCTTTACGTGCTTTGCTGGTATAACCGATGACTACGACTTCGTCCATAGCCTGTGCATCTTCCTTCATTATAACTTTCAAGGCTTTGCCGGAAGTTACAGTCAGTTCCTGAGTCTGATAGCCGATGTAGGTAATAACGATTGTTTTTCCTTTGCCTGAGATCTTGAAACTGAAATTACCATCGAAGTCTGTGATGGTTCCGTTGGAAGTGTTCCCTTTTTCTACGATAGATGCTCCAATGATAGGTTCATTGTTTGAATCTAAGACTTGTCCTTTTATGGTTAAACCTTGTGCCATAATTTCAGGTGGAGCTAATACTAGTAAAAGGGTTAGCAGGCAGAATTTCCACCAAATTGATAATTTGTCTTTCATAGTAATTAATAGTTTGTTGTTACATAAAGTTTAGATCAATACATATGAATAATTTTATTGCCGTGTCTTAAATTGTGAAATAATCTTGTATTGAAGATTTTCGGATGTAATGTGACTGTCAATAGTAGATCAACTCTAGTAAAGAATGTGTGTTAACGCGCACGGATAAAGATCAAAAAAAAATGTGTTTTCATAAATCATGTTTTTTAGTGTCGTATTTTGTTTGGTTTGTATATATCTTCCACAAAGGAATCTTGTAATAGATCAGGTTTTCAAATATTAATTATATTAAATTTTGGTGCAAATATATAAACGTTTGTTTTATTTAGTTGAAAAAGCCTTATTTATTAATATATTTTAAACATTTCTTTTTTAAACCTTTTAGATCTCTGTTTTTTAGCATAAAAAAAAGAGGCTGCCCGATCGGACAACCTCTTTGTAATGTCGTTTTGAAGTAACGAATTATGCTTCAGCCGGAGCTTCTTCAGCAGCCGGTGCTTCTTCTGCGTTAGCAGCAGCTTCTGCTTCAGCTTTTGCAGCAGCTTCAGCAGCTTTCTTTTCAGCTACTTTCTTAGCGATTTCTTCGTTTATTTTCTTTTCTGCTTCCAGACGTGCTTTAGCTTCAGCTTTCTTAGCTTCGTCTTGTTTAGCTTTCAAAGCAGCCAGACCTGACTGTTTGTTGTTTTTCCAAGCTTCGAATTTAGCTTCTGCTTCTGCTTCTCCGAATGCGCCTTTTGCAACACCGCCAAGAAGATGTTTCTTCATGTAAACACCTTCACGAGAAAGGATATTACGTACAGTGTCACTTGGTTGTGCACCTTTCAGTACCCATGCCAATGCAGCGTCGAAATTCAAATCTACTGTAGCAGGATTGGTGTTAGGGTTGTAAGTACCAATCTTCTCAATAAATTTACCATCACGTGGTGCTCTGCTGTCTGCAATTACAATTGAATAGAACGCGTAACTTTTACGTCCGTGTCTCTGCAATCTGATTCTAGTTGCCATTTTTAATAATTGTTTTTAATTAATGATTTGAATTATGCTACTAACTCGTAATAGCGGGCGCAAAGATACAGCTTTTCTTTTGATTGACAAATATTTCCTTTCTTTTTCTTATGAATACCTCCTCGGATATCGGAACAGGATAGCGAGCAGGGCACAGACTCCCATCGTAAACGGATAATAGAGATTGCCGATAATACTGATAGGAGAGATGTTGGCCAATCCGGCAGCGATCAGCATTTGTGCCCCATAGGGTATGATGCCTTGTATCAGACAGGAGAATGTATCTAGGATACTGGCTGTTTTTCTCCGGTCGAGATGGAATCTCTTTGCGATATCCTTTGCAATCGGCCCTGTGGTGATGATGGCAATCGTATTGTTGGCAGTGCATAGGTTGGCGATACTTACCAGAGCGGCGATACTCAGTTCCGCACCACGCTTGCTGTTGACGTGACGGGTCAGTTTTTTGATGATGAAATCGATACCTCCGTTATAGCGGATTGTTTCGAGCATACCGCCTGCCAGTAATGTGATGATGATCAATTCACCCATGCCTGTGATACCCGTACCCATTGCCCCAAACCAATCGAATACGCCAAAACTCCCGGTAGCTATGCCGATGATACCGCTGGTCAGGATACCTATTATTAATACCAGCATCACGTTCATTCCGGCAATGGCTGTTCCCAGTACTATTATATAAGGTATGACTTTTATCCATTCGATAGTCTGTACTTGCGCGGGTGCAGTGATGGATAGTCCTTGAAAAATATAGATTCCCAGTACGATAATCGCTGCCGGAACTACAATCATGGAATTTACCCGAAACTTATCACGCATCACGCATTCCTGAGTTTTGGTTGAGGCAATGGTAGTATCGGATATAAACGACAGGTTATCTCCAAAGAAAGAACCTCCGACAACGACTGCTACCATAAACGGAAGGGCGATCTCTGTCTTTTCAGCCAGACCGACAGCAACCGGAGTAAGGGCTACAATCGTCCCTACACTGGTTCCGATGGATAATGAGATAAAACAGGCGGCAATGAATATCCCGGCCAATAGCAGATTATCAGGGAGGATATGCAGTGTCAGATTGACGGTTGCATCAATAGCTCCCATCTGCTTGGCGCTTTGTGCGAAAGCTCCGGCAAGGATGAATATCCATATCATCAGAAGAATATTCTTGTTGGCGGCTCCTACGGAGAACTGGTAGATTCGCTGGTCGAGCTTCAATCCCCGCGTAATGGCAATTGCGTAACAGGAAGACACGAGGAAAGCCACAGTGATAGGTACTTTATAAAAGTCATTAACAAGAATGGAAGTTACCAGATAAAGGCAGAGAAAGACGAGTAACGGACTCAGTGCCCACCAGCTGCCATGACGTTCTATATGTATTTTTTCTTCAGTCATAAATTGATATTGTGGTATATATTCGAACTGCAAAGATAGTAAGGAAACACATAAGTACGATAAAAGGCTCAAATTTTCATCTTTTCTTTTTCCGTTTTAGCTCTTTCTTTTTCCGCTTCGGAAATTAAATTCCGGTTCTTTTTTCTTCTTTCCGTTACTTTCGTGCCGTTGACAACGTAACTAATGTAGAATAGAATGA
>ENA-OVGB01002773-OVGB01002773.1-human-gut-metagenome-genome-assembly--contig:-NODE-2773-length-11739-cov-2.458490_pt1 | contig 11739 bp, 8 predicted proteins | sample MGYA00237767_ERZ505413 | MGnify/ENA primary metagenome ERZ505413 (study PRJEB26158, sample SAMN06016410) | human gut metagenome | biome: human gut; feature: ankylosing spondylitis patient; material...
CGACGCGCAGCCCTTGGCGACGGCGCCGAAGCTCAGCGACATGTCTGCCGGCATGGTCACGAGATAATTTGCACTGTCGTCTGTGGCGGCGAGCTGCACCTTGCTCATGTCCACGCATGGGAGCAGGCGCTCGATCTCCGCGTCCGACGGGACGCGGTAGTTCTGGTCGATGAAGCCCCAGAGCTTGCTCAGGGGGTAGGTCGTCAGGTCGAGCGCGTCGTCCGAGCGCTCGGACACGGTCTGCGCCGTGCGCAGCATTTTGGCAATCTGCTCGTTGACGACGACGGAGCTGCCCATGGCGTGGTTGATCTCGTAGGTCTTGCTGCGCTCATTTTCCGGGTCGAGCATTGTGTCCATGCTGTTGATGATGCTGATGGCGGCATTGATGCCGTCGTCCGCCTTCTTGCCGTAGGCGGTCAGGTCCATGACGGTGTCCATGGCGAAGATCTGCTGTGTGGTGCTTTTTGCCTCGCCGCAGGCGCTCAGCGGCAGCACGAGCGCGCAGCACAGCAGCAACGCGAGCAGACGGGTGTGCAGACGTTTATGATTCATAGAGGGTGTGTCCTTCCGATACAGGTTTCTTTTTGCCAGTATAGCATATCCGCCGCCAAATGGGAACAGAAAATCCTGCTTTACATTTTGCCCGGACTTTGCTATAATATTTCCTGCTGAATATGCGCCCGTAGCTCAGCTGGATAGAGTGACAGACTCCGACTCTGTAGGCCACTGGTTCGAATCCAGCCGGGGGTGCCAACCGCCGCAAAACCTTTTGGTTTTGCGGCGGTTTTTCCTTTAGATTCTTATGGGCGGAATACAGGCAGGATTGCAACGACGGAAATTTCGTGCTATGATAAATAAAATGGCTCAAAGGAGGAACAGAGCATGGATGCAAAGGAACGCTTTCTGCGGTATGTGACCTACTATACGACGTCGGACGATTCGACCGGCACGTCTCCCTCGACGGAGCGGCAGAAGGATCTTGGGCGGCTTTTGATGAAGGAGCTGGACGAGCTTGGCCTGACGGACATCCGCATGGATGCAGCCGGCAATGTGCTTGCGACGCTTCCGGCAAAGGACGCGGCAAACGCGCCGGTGCTGGCGCTGATCGCCCACATGGACACCGCGCCGGACGCCCCTGGTGAGCACGTAAAGCCGCGCATCGTCCGCTACGAGGGCGGCGAGCTGAAGCTGAACGACACCGTCTCTCTGACCGAGGCTCTCTGCCCCGGCATTTCGCAGTTCATCGGTAAGGAACTGATCGTCACCGACGGGACCACGCTGCTCGGCGCGGACGACAAGGCGGGCGTCGCCGAAATCATGGCAGCAGTCGAGCAGTTGATCAGCTCCGGCGCGGCGCACGGCGAGCTGCGGGTCATCTTCACGACGGATGAGGAGATCGGCAACGGCGTAGACGGGCTGGACGTGGAAAGCCTTGGCTGCGACCTCGGCTACACGGTTGACGGCGGGGCAATCGACGAATTTGAATATGAGAACTTCAATGCGGCGGACGCCGTGCTGACAGTACACGGTATCGGCGTCCATCCGGGCAGCGCGAAGGACGTGATGGTGAACGCGGCGGCGGTCGCGATGGAATTTGCCGCGATGCTGCCCACGGACGAAGTGCCGGAAAAGACGGAGGGCTATGAGGGCTTTTTCCATCTGCATGACATGTCCGGCAGCGTGACGGAGGCACGGCTGCGCTATATCATCCGTGACCACGACCGGGCAAAGTTTGAAGCCAGAAAGGCGCTGTTTGCAGAATGTGCCGCGAAGATCAACGAGACCTACGGACCCGGCACGGCGGAAGCCGTGATCCGCGACAGCTATTACAACATGAAGGAAAAGATCGACCCACATCCGGAGCTGATTGAGCATGCACGCGCCGTGTTCGCAAAGAACGGTGTGGAGATGCGCTGTGTCCCGATCCGCGGCGGCACGGACGGTGCGCGGCTGAGCTGGGACGGTCTCCCCTGTCCGAATCTGCCGACCGGCGGCTACAACTACCACGGCGTCCGCGAGTGGATTCCGGTGGAGAGCCTCGGGCTGATGACCGATGTGCTGGTCGATCTTGTGCACAGCTTCGCAGAGGCGCGCGTATGACGGACATTCGGATCGCATCGGCGCGGCTCTGAATGGCGCCGCGTGCTCGCGCAGACCGAGCCGAGCAACGCGATCTCGCAGCGCGTGCTGCAAAAGTGCGGCTTCGTTCCCTGTGGACAGGGCGACGAAGGACCGATGTTTGGAAGAATATAAGTGAAGTCCCGGATGCAAAGTGCGTCCGGGACTTTTACATACAAAAAACGGTGTCTCCTCCGGGAGACACCGTTTTGATTTGGGGATTAGCCGTTCTGCGCAGCGTAGTACTCGGCGGTGCGGCCGAACTGGCAGTCGTTGTTGCCGGAGTCGGTGATCCACATCTCGAGCATGTTGATGGGGTCGTTGAAGTCGGCGAGCCAGCCTTCACGGCAGAAGTCATAGTTGCCGTTCTTGCGCTCCTGCAGGAATACGTTCCAGTCCTGAGACTGAATGGTCACTTCGATACCGAGCGCGGCGAAGTCCTGCTGCATGGCCTCAGCAACAGCGACGTGGGTGGTGCCGTCGTTGGTCAGGTACTCGATGGAGATCGGGGTCTCGGAGGAGAGCATGCCGTTGTCGTCGAACTTGTAGCCGGCGGCCTTCAGCAGCGTGCGGGCCTCTTCCAGGGTGCCTTCGTAGTCGTTGTTGATGCCGTACGGATCAAAGTAGCCCTGCTCGGACACTTCGGTCTTGAAGACACCGCCGTTGCCGTCGGCCATGCCGTACGGGATGAAGGCGTTCGCAGCGATCTGGCCGGTCTGGCCGACGTTCTCGCAGATGTACTCGCGGTCGATCAGGATGTTCATGGCCTTGCGCATGCAGGCAGCCTGCTCCGGGGTCTTGCCCTCGAAGATGGCGCTGTTGGCGTTGAAGGCAGCGTAGTAGGTGCCGAGGTTGTCGACAATGTGGAACTCGGGGTTGCTCAGCAGGGACTGGATCTCGTCGTTCGGGACGGTGTCGATCATGTCGACGTCGCCGGAGTTATAAGCGGCGTAGATCGCGGTGTCGTCAGCGGAGAGCATGAACTCCATCTTCTCGAGTTCGACGTCGTCAGCGCCGTACCAGTACGGGTTCTTTTCGTAGGTCATGGAGGTGTCATGGTTCCATTCGGTGCAGACGAACGGGCCGTTGCTGACAAAGCCAGCATTCTGGCACCAAGCACCGGGCGAAGTCTCCCAGCCGTCAGCCGCTTCCACAGCGGACTGCTTCACCGGGTAGAAGGTCGGGAACGCCATGAGGTCTTCCATGTACGCGCAGGGCGCGGTCAGGGTGAACTCGAGGGTGGTGTCGTCGGTAGCGGTGACAGCCAGATCATTGGGATAGCCCTCGAAGCCGGCGAACATGTAGCCATAGTCGGCAGCGGTCGCTTCGGAGGCGGCGCGCTTCCAGGAGTACTCGAAGTCAGCGGCGGTCAGGTCGCTGCCGTCGGACCACTTCAGGCCCTCACGCAGAGTGACGACGAAGTGCAGGCCGTCTTCGCTGACGGTGTAGCCGGTGGCGCAGGCAGGCTCGGTGTGGCCTTCGGCGTTGTAGGTGTACAGGCCGGAGAAGGAAGCCGCCGCGAGGCAGGCGCCGTCAACGGAGCTGTTGAGCGCCGGGTCAAGGAAGTCAGGCTCGGAGGCGAGGTTCAGGCGGAGCGTCGTGGAACCGTTGGTCATGTGGACGTTCTGGAAGAACTTCGTGCCGAACAGGTTGGCGTACATACCTTCGACATAATCCTTGAGCATGTAGATGTCGTTGTAGTAGTAGAGCGGGATGATGCAGTAGTTGCTCATCAGGACGTCCTCGGCCTCGTGCATCAGCTCGGTGCGCTTGGCAAAGTCGGTCTCGGCCTTGATCTCATCGATCATGGTGTTGTACTGGTCCCAGTCGTTGATCGGGTCGATGAACGCGTCGCTGACGAGCGAAGCGGCATCGGGAACCTCTTCACTGCTGGTATCAGCGGTGTCGGTGCTCTCAGTCGTGCCATTGGTCTCAGTGGACGTGCTGGGAGTCGTGCTGTCGCTGTTGCTCTTACCGGCACAGGCAGCAAGGCTGAGCAGCATCACGAGCGCAAGGAGCAGAGCAACAAGCTTCTTCATGTTCATGCTATTTTTTCCTCCATAACAATTTTCACCCGATGTTCGGGTAATTTTTTGTTGTGTTTTCACAACTGCCTTCAGTATAACACGTGCGGGATTTTCAGGCAATCCCATTTGTTTCGAAAATATAAAAATTTTATAAACTAATCGTAAATTTGGCATAAAATCAAGGTTTTTGAGTGATATTTTTTGGCTATTTTTACAATTTTCCAACAACGTTTTTATGATTTTGATGATGAGTTTTGGTACTTTTACCACTTTGATCATTATTCGCAAAAAAAGAAAGGACTATATCTCTTAGTGCTTTTAATGCACTAAGGAATATAGTCCTTTTTCACTTTTAATTTCTTATTGCTCGATTAATTATGCTTCTTTTGTCTGAGCATATTCGTTTAATCTTCCAAGCAGTTCATCTAAGTCCATTCCATGAACATAAGCTGCCTGTTCAATGCTTTCTCCCTGAGATGATGGGCATCCCACACATCCCATTCCAGATGCCATAAGAATTGCTGCGTAGTTTGGATCTAATGCGATCAGATCTGCGATGATCATATCTTTTGAAATTGCCATTTCGTTTGTTCCTCCATAAAATTTAATAATATTTTCAGAAAATATGTTTTGCGATACATGTTTTCTAAAATAGTTCAAACTAACATTCATAGTATAATACATTCTGTTCAAAGTGTCAAAATAACTTTATAAATTTTCCACTTATTATTGTTAAAAATACAACAAAATCACTTGATATTCCTTCCTAAGTATATTAAAATAGAGATGGTCGAGCGGGGTTTACCCGCTACTAATGATTATACTATTTATATAAGGAGGATATAACTATGGCATATGTAATTTCAGACGCTTGTATTTCTTGTGGAGCTTGCGAAGGAACTTGCCCAGCAGGAGCTATCAGCGAAGGAGATGGACAGTACGTAATCGATGCAGATACATGCATGGAATGTGGAGCTTGCGCAGACGGATGTCCAGCAGGAGCTATCAGCCAGGAATAATTTCCAGGTACGTATATTGTTCAAGCAACAAAAAAGAGATGCATTTTTATGCATCTCTTTTTTGTTCCATATATTCTCTTACTTGTTTCGATGTTGGCAGAGATTCTATTGCCCCTTCTGTTGCAATAGATAAAGCTGCTGTATAATTCGCTATCGACAGCACTTTTCCAATAGAATCATCCGTACAGATTCTTGTACAGAATGCCCCGATAAATGCATCTCCTGCAGCTCTTGGATCGACCATTTCTACATCTTCGATCGCTTTCTTATAGTAAAAACGTTCTGGTGTGTTCATGATCACACCCTTTTCGGCTAGTGTGATCAGTACTGTTGGTACTCCTCGTCCACGAATCACCGCAGATACGACTCTTGCTTCATCGAGATTAAATCTTGTCCATTCCCTCTTCCAATCACTATGGATCTTAATACCTGTCATTGATTTTGCTGCCTGCTCATTGACGATCAGGTATGTAACGCACTCCATAAGTTCTTTTGAAAGCTTCTTTGCCGGAATAGGATTCAATACTACATCAACTTCATGTTTATATGCATAGCCCGCAATTGCTTCATTGACTTCCATCGGTATCGCATTCTGAAGCACAACGAGATCATATTTGTCCATCTCATCTTCCAGATATGCGATCTCATCAACCGTTAATTGTGTTGTTGCCCCTGGTATAACGATCGATCTTTTTTTTACTTTCTGTCCTGGAACAGTCTCTAATAATACAATCGAAGATCCTGTTGGGAGCACATCATCATAAATGATCTGTTCCGTGTTCACTCCTGCTTCCTTACATACTTTAACCAGTTCTTCTCCATCCCTGTCTCTTCCGATCTTACCGATCAGCGTAACATCTGCCCCAAGGCGAGCCATCTGTACTGCCTGATTAGCCCCCTTGCCTCCGGGTGATTTCTTAATATCTTCACCCATCACTGTCTGTCCTTCTTCTGGGATCACAGATGTTTCTATGCCTTGATTCATCATAAGACTTCCGACTACCAGGATCTTTGGTCGTTTCTTCATATTCGAATTCCTCACTCTATCTATTCACTCCTCATCTATTACAGATCAGAGCTGATAAATTTATTATAATATTGTCTGAATCCAAATACAATCTTTACTTATCTTTCTTTTCGTTTTCTTCTGAAAAATCTTCGTTTTTCTCTAGATGCTGCAATTTCTTCTCTTGCTTTTTGCTGATTTCTGATCATCTCATCCAGTTTCTGAAATCTTTTTTCTTCTTCAGCTTCTCTTAGCCGAAACTGATAATCCATTTCTTTTACTACTCTGTCTGAAACCTTAGAACTGATCTGATCTGCAATATGATCTTTCTGTTCCAGAATCGCCTGTCCCATGATCTTTACCAACACTTTTTGAAACTGCATCATTTTATCAGACGTATTCATCTGTTTTTCTTCCGGAAATGGAATGATATTTCCGGATAATTTCTGTTTGATCTCTTCGCTGTCTAATCCAGCATTTCTCATATCACGGATCTGTTCAAATGTATGTATTTCTTTGTCTCCATAACAACGATATCCTTTTTCATTTCGAGGGATCGTTAAGGAAAATTCTTCTTCCCACGTTCTTAAATGATATGTTTCAAGGCCTAACTGCCTGGCTGCTTCTGATATCATACGTCTTTTTTCTTTCATATGTCCCTTCCTTTCCTCCCCTTCATTATAAGGTTTGAAAAGGACTTCAAACAAGAAAAACCGTCCTCTAAAAGATGACGGTTTCTTTTTAGATTCCAAGATCATCCATCGGACCGCTTTCTTCGGATTCATTTGCGATCTGATTTAAGCGCAGTGCAAGGGTTGTATACCTCCGTTGCTCATTGACATTCTGGATCATGGAAAATAACATATTTCTGTCTCCTACGATCGTTAAACAGTTTTTTGCTCTTGTGACTCCTGTATACAGAAGGTTTCTGTGGAATAATACTCTTGGTCCGCTTAAGATCGGCATCACAACCGCTGGGTATTCGCTTCCCTGTGATTTGTGGATCGTGACTGCATATGCAAGTTCTAATTCATCAAGACTTGCATACGGATACTGGACTTCCCTCGTCTCATCAAATAAGACTGTGATCTTCTCTGTGTAATCATTGATTTCTGTGATGATTCCCATATCACCATTGAATACTCCAACTCCCTTATCTACGGTGAATCCTTTGCTATTTCGCATTTCCCATTCAATCTGATAATTGTTCTTGATCTGCATGACTTTGTCACCTTCCCGGAATAATCCAAAGGCGATCTCTTTTTCTTTCTTCTCATCAGATGGTGGATTCAAATATTGCTGCATGACCTGATTGAGCCTCTCAACACCAAGTTCACCTTTTCGCATTGGTGTTAAGATCTGGATGTCATATGGTTTCACATGGACATATCCTGGTAGTTTATCCCGTACTAAATATACTAAAACTCCTAGTACATCCTGAATATTATTTCTCTGTAAGAAGAAAAAATCTCGGCTCTTATTATCTAATTCAACTGGTCTTCCCTGATGGATCAGATGGGCATTTCTTACGATATGGCTGCCTTCTTCCTGACGGAAGATCTGGTTTAATTCCACGACTTTAAACTGTCCTGATGCGATCATATCTTTTAAGACATTTCCAGCACCGATCGATGGCAACTGATTGGCATCTCCTACAATGACCAATCTTGTTCCAGGCACCATAGCTTGCAGGAGTGCATTCATCAGATATAGGTCTACCATGGACATCTCGTCAATAATGATCACATCCGTTTCTAATGGATTACCCGCATTGCGTTCAAACATGGATGCATTTCCCTTTTTCATGTCACGTTCCCTGTCAGCTTCCCCATTGATCTCTAACATACGATGAATCGTCATTGCTTCATATCCCGTTGCCTCTGTCATACGCTTTGCTGCTCTTCCCGTTGGTGCTGCCAAACGGATATCCAATCCTTCATGTTCAAAATACTGGATCATTCCATTGATCGTTGTCGTCTTACCAGTTCCAGGACCTCCGGTTAAGACAACGATACTATCCTGTGCCACTGCATGGATCGCTTCTTTCTGTTTTTCAGCAAATGTAATCTGCTCTGTCTCTTCGATCATTGCGATCATTGTCTCCACCTCAGAAATGGAAACATCATAATGGATATTTAAATCCAGCAGCATTCTTGCCGTATTGACTTCCATATGATACTGTGGTGCTGCATAAACTCTTGTCTCTTCATCCTCTTCAATGACGATCTTGCGATCGATCATCATTTCTAATAAATGCTCTTCGATATCTTCTGGTGTTACCCCTAAGATATGAGCTGCATTTCTGCACAAAATACGTTTTGGCAAAAATACATGGCCTTCATTTAGTGCCCGCATTAAGGTGTAAAAAATTCCAGAAATGATACGGTAATCTGAGCTGCTTCCAATCCCGACTTTCTTTGCGATCTCATCTGCGATCTTAAATCCAACTCCTGCAATATCATCCGTCATCTTATATGGATTTTCCTGAATGATCGTATACAAATGATCCCCATATTCTTTATAAATCTTCACAGCGAGGTTATTATTGATCCCATATCCAGACAAAAACATCATCGCCTGACGCATTTCCTGCTTCTCACTGAATTCCACAGCGATCGCTCTGGCTTTCTTCTCGCTGATCCCTTTTACTTCTGCAAGACGTTCTGGCTCCTCTTCGATAACTCGGAAGGTATCCATCTTAAACTTCTTTGTAATACGTTTTGCAAGTGCAGGTCCGACTCCTTTGATCGCTCCGGAACCTAAATAGCGTTCCATGCTGTCAATATCATCTGGAGCCACAATCTCATAAGTTCTCATCTGAAATTGTGGTCCATGCACTGGGTGATCGACATAATCTCCTTCCAAAGATATGTATTCTCCATCATTTAAGAAAGGAAATGATCCAACGACAGTCTCTTCATCTCCATCAACATCAAGGCTTAATACAGTATATCCGTTATCTTCATTCCGAAAACGTATATGATCTACGTATCCTTTCAAATATGCCATTGTTTTCTCTCCTTTCTTCTGACCTAGAGTATAACGTGAACTAAGGCCAGGATGAATTGCCATCCTGGCCTCTTTGAATCTCTAATGATTATTTGTTCTTTGATTTTTTATCATCATCTGCTAAATATTCGATATATTTTCCTGTACCGATCGCTACAGCTGTTAAAGGATCTTCTGCTGTCATTGTGTTGATTCCAGTCTTCTCTTCGATCAGTTCTTCTAATCCCTGAATTAAAGATCCACCACCTGTTAAGACAATTCCACGATCAGAAATATCAGCTGCTAATTCTGGTGGAGTTCTCTCCAGTACATTGTGTACTGCGTCTACGATCTGGTATGCAGGTTCTCTTAAAGCTTCTTCTGTTTCTTCAGATGTCACAGTCACTGTCTTTGGAAGTCCTGTTACAAGGTTACGTCCGCGAACGTCCATTGTAAGATTTTCTGGGCGTTTGTATACTGTACCTACATTGATCTTGATCTCTTCTGCTGTACGTTCTCCAATTAATAAGTTATGTTTCTTACGCATGAAACGTACGATTGCTTCGTCAAAGTCATCTCCAGCTACTTTGATAGAGTTGCTTACTACGACTCCACCTAAAGAGATAACTGCGATATCAGCTGTACCACCACCGATATCAACGATCATATTTCCACATGGTTTTGCAATGTCGATTCCTGCACCGATCGCTGCTGCTACTGGCTCTTCGATGATGGAAACTTCTCTTGCTCCTGCCTGATATGTTGCATCTTCTACGGCTTTCTTCTCTACTTCAGTTGCACCACTTGGTACACAAACACTGATGCGAGGTTTTCTTCCAAATAAAGACTTACCAACTGTTCTGCTGATAAAATAACTTAACATCTTCTCTGTAACTGTATAATCAGAGATAACTCCCTGACGTAATGGACGAACTGCCACGATATTACCTGGTGTTCTTCCTAACATTAAACGTGCTTCTTCTCCGATCGCTTTGATCTTATTTGTATTTCTATCAAATGCCACTACAGATGGCTCTTTTAATACTACACCTTTTCCTTTGACGTAAACTAATACGCTGGCGGTTCCTAAATCAATTCCAATAATCACCGTGTTTCCTCCTGTAATCTTGTTAAAATCTGCGCTTTTCGATAAACAATCTCTGCCCATTCCTCTTCGTCCATCTCCGATTGTAAAGACCAGCCTTTCTTTTCTAATTTTTCAAGAATGGAAAGTGCCTTTTCTAAATCTTTTCGGCTCTTTGCTCTTATTGCAATATATCTTGCCCGAAGTAGTTCAAGTTCATCACTGTTTGCTCCATTTTCTTTTGCCAGTTGAAGGATATCTTTCACTCTGTCCTGTTCGCCAAATGACAGATACATACGAATCAACGTACAGTATGGTCTTGCATGGTATGGATACAGAGCTGTCGCTCTCTGATAATCATTGATTACTTCCTGGTACCTTCCAAGATACAGACAGGCTTCCTGACGAAGCAGATATGCAGGATAATACTGTGGGTCAAGCGCAATAATTTTATCGCAGATATCAAACATTTTTGCATATTCCTTTTTTCTGCGCCAGATATCCGCCGCTGTATGGTAATAACTTACTTTTTGTGAAAAATCCTGCTCCGCTTCCACCGCTTTTTCTATGTAATCCATTACTTCTAAAAGACTGCCTTCCTGTCCATCAAGAATCAAATCTGCCTTTGCAGAGGCAATCGTATAATATGCATAGCCAAGGCGTGCCATCTGTCTGGTCGTTTTCTTTGTTCCATCTGGACGAAGCTTTTGTATTGCGTGAAGCCACGGAACAAGATGTTCTAACGCTTCTGCATCCTTATTAACCGTTAAGAAAATTCTGCCCTTTAAGTTGTGGTAGTCAAGATAATGCTCCTCATCTGGAACAAAGCCATCCATCAGCGCAATGCCATCTTCAAATCTGGAATTCTGATAATAGCACCATGCAAGTTCCATAAGACCATCCTGATCTAAAAGACTATCTTTATATTTTGGCTCCAATTCCGCTATCACATACACATTTGCCTTGTTAAGATCTGCCACAAGCCGTTCATCTACCGGGCTTTCTTCTAACAAATCAAGAATAGACTCTCTTGCCTCTCGGTAGCGTCCCTCGTGAAGTATTGATTCCATCTTTCCGGTTCTTGCAAGAAATGATTCCGGATGTGCTTCTAATACCGCATCGTACAATGCAATCGTTCCATCCCATGTATCTTTTTCCTGACAATATCGTCCATAGCAGCATACAATCCGTTCTTCCTGTGGATACTTCTTTGCAAGAGAACGGAAAATCTCACCGCCCTCTTCCTGCTTTTCCCTCTCTTCATCACTGTAAAGAAGCCTTGCCTTTTCTAATAAAATATAAGGATGGCAAATATCATAATTTGCTTCTATAAAATGATATTCTTCCCACGCTTCTTTCCGCATACCAAGATCTGCATACTGGCGAAGCTTATGGTAATGTTCGATATAATCATCGACGTCCTCACTAACATCACCCTCAAATAATTCATAATTTAACGCACCATTATAGCGGACAACCTGCTGCAAAAAGTCAACG
>ENA-OVGB01002775-OVGB01002775.1-human-gut-metagenome-genome-assembly--contig:-NODE-2775-length-11730-cov-3.773533_pt1 | contig 11730 bp, 9 predicted proteins | sample MGYA00237767_ERZ505413 | MGnify/ENA primary metagenome ERZ505413 (study PRJEB26158, sample SAMN06016410) | human gut metagenome | biome: human gut; feature: ankylosing spondylitis patient; material...
AACAGGATGCCTTTTTCACAGATCATACAAAGACTTTACACATTTTTTTTAAAATATTTTTAAAACAGAGAGAACATACACAGCATATTTGGAGATTAAGGAAAATGAAACGACGACGTAAAAGACTTATGGTGATCATCCCGGTGGCGACTGTCTGTGTGGCAGGTGCGGGAACTGTGGGATATTTTAAAGTGGCGCATACGAAGCCGGCGCAGAAAACAGCAGCGAAAACGTAATCGGCGGAGGCGAAAAAAGGGAACCTTTCCAAGACGAGTGTGGGTACCGGTAATCTGGACCTGGCAGAAAATGCGTTTACAGAGCTCCTGATGGAACGCTTTGAGCAGGACGAAGACGCTTTTTCCATTGTGGATCAGTCAGAGATCATGGAAGCCATGTCCGGTGTCACCAACACCATGTCTCTGATGATCAGAACAAATCGCGTTTTTTTATCTGGAAATCCGCACATTGATAAGGTATAATCTATAACAGTTAGAGGAATATCTCTGCCGGGAGGACGGAACTGCCGGCAGGGAACTGCCGAGAAAGGGATGACAGTAAATTTGAACATCGTGGAGAAATGTGTTTCATGCCTGAATATAAAAGAATCTTATGATCTGGCCAGGCGCATGGAACAGGAAAAAACAAATCCGGTTCTGGGATACCGTACAGCAGGCTCCCTGGCAGAGCGAAAAACCGGAGATATGCTTTTGGAAGAAATGAAAAAAGCCGGTCTCACACAGGTAGAAAAAGATAAGATCCGTGTGGACGCATGGGAATTTAAAAAAGCGGTGATGATCTGCCATGACAGAGAGGGAACCTGCCGGGAGATCCAGCTTGGCGCATATCAGACAGATTTTAAGACCAATGGCTTTCAGAGGTTTGATCTTGTATATCTTGGAAAGGGTACAGCTGACGAATATAAGGATATCGATGTGAAAGGAAAGCTGGTTCTTATTGAGATCAATCAGAGAGAAGAATGGTGGATCAACTACCCGGTGTATCAGGCACACCTGAAGGGTGCAGCGGCTTTGATCGCCGTACAGAGCAGGGGATATGCACAGATCGATGATACGGCTCTGAATGCACAGGATATCGCAGGACCTTCCTGTGCGCCTGCATTTTCCATGTCACGGGCAGATTTTCTTATGATCCGCCGGTTAATGGAAGAGAAAAATGAGAATGGGAATCGTGTTCCGGAGCTTTCCGTGGAATTTGATGCGGACACAGAGGTGATCAAAGACCAGTATACCTACAATATCGTTGGCAAAATCCCGGGAACTGATTCGGATTCCATGATCCTGTTAAGCGCTCACTATGATTCCTATTTTGAAGGATTTCAGGACGATAATGCGGCAGTGGCCATGATCATTGGAATTGCCAGGGCGCTGATCCGTGGTGGCTACAAACCTCGCCATACTATTGTGGTATGTGCTCTTGCAGCAGAAGAATGGGGGATTTCCGACACAAAATATGACTGGTCCACAGGTGCTTACCGCCAGGTGTTTGAGGCAAGACCGGAGTGGCAGGGTCGCGTGATCGCAGATTTGAATTTTGAGCTTCCGGCTCATGCACACAGTACCAGAGATGCAGTACGGTGTACCTATGAGTATGCGGATTTTGTGCGCAGCTTCGTGGATACTGTGCAGATGCCGGAGGGGATTTATCCGGAGGGCATGACCACGTTGTATCCCATTGAAACCTGGTCTGATGATTTTACCATGGCTATTTCCGGGATCCCGTCCATGGTCAATGATTTCAGCGGTGGTCCCTTTATGGAAAATTATTATCATTCTCAGTACGATAACCAGGATGTTTATGAGGAAGAGGTATACAGATTCCATCATGAATTTTATCTGAAACTTCTTCTGGCTATTGACAGCCTTGCTCTGCCGCCAATGGATTTCGGGCGGGTACTGGACCAAAGTATTAAGACCCTGGATCCGGATCTGTGTATGCAGACCGGCGTCGACAGTACACTCCTTCTGAAAAAAACAGAAGAGGCAAAAAAAGCGGCTGCCATCCTTGCAGAGCAGGTACGGCGCTTCAACAGCCTTCCGGAAGAAAAACGTGACTGGAAAAAAGCCGATGCCATTACTGAAAAGCTTCTTGGTGTATTCCGGAAATCTCAGGATTATCTGGTACGTCTGGACTGGGATGATAATGTGATCTTTCCGCAGCAGGCAGTGCAGAACAATCTTTATGCACTGAAGAAAGCTATGGGATATCTGGAAAAGGGAGAGATTGCACCTGCGCTGGAGGCCTTTTACAGTATTGACAACAACTGTTATGCCTTTCAGTTTGAGCGGGAAGTCTTTTATCATTTTACAGAATATATCCTGAAGCAGTCCCCGGATCGCCTGATGTGGGGAAAGGGCAGGATCATCCACCATGAGAACCTTTATGATCTTGTGGAAAGGCTGAAGGAAAAGAAGCCGGGTGACAGCCTGGAGGCGGAAAAGCAGACCCTGAGGGAAGCCTGGGAAAGACAGAAGCATTATTATGCGGATGATATTGAATATCTGATCCGTGCGGTGGAAAAACTCAGGAATCTGATCTGTGAGGTCAGTGATATGTTTGAAAAAAGAACAGAATAAAACCATACCTGGAGGAAAGAATGGAAAGCCAGAATTTATACCGAGTGAAAGAAGAAGATCTGGACAAGCTGATCCGGATATTGACTGTATGTTTTTCGGAGGATCCTCTGTATCATGCGCTGATCCCGGACAGGGATACCAGAGAACGGCTGATGCCGGAGCTTTTTACCTGTGATCTTACGGAGTTTTTTGAGACCTGCGAGATCTATGCAGACAGCAGTGAGTTGAACAGTATCCTGGTAGTATCCGACGGAACGGAGCATGAAGCAGCCTTACATAATCTGATGGTGGATTTTTTTGCCCTTCTGAAAACAGATGGCTATCTGATCAAAGAGGATCCAAGTCTTGCGACCCTACGGAAATTCATCCAGGGAAAAGACTATCTGAATTCCAGCTGGACTTCCCAGCTTCATACAGCAGAAAGGCTTCATGTGATCTATCTGGCAGTGGCGCCGAAGATGCAGCATCACGGTCTTGCTGAAAAGCTGATGGATGAGGTGATCGATTATGCGGACAGGCATAAGCTGATGATCTCTCTGGAAACCCATAATCCGGCAAATGTTTCCATGTATGAGAAATTCGGATTTAAATTATACGGCATTGTACAGAAAAAAGGATTTGATCTGAAGCAGTACTGCATGATCAAACAGGCATAGGAGGAATTACGATGCAACGAAAATGGTGGCATGACAAGGTGGTATATCAGATATACCCCAAGAGCTTTTATGATTCCAACGGAGACGGGATCGGAGACATCCCGGGAATCATCAGCAAGCTTGATTATCTTAAGGAACTGGGAGCAGATATCCTCTGGCTTTCCCCAATCTATAAATCTCCCCTTGCAGACCAGGGATATGACATTGCAGATTATTATGCGATTGATCCGAGGTTTGGGACCATGGAGGATATGGATCGTCTGATCGCAGAAGCAAAAAAAAGAGAAATGTACATCCTTATGGATCTGGTGGTAAATCACTGCTCCGATGAGCATGAGTGGTTTCAGCAGGCTATTAAGGATCCGGACGGAAAGTATGGAAATTTCTTTTATATCCGGGACAAAAAGGATGGCAAAGCTCCCTGCAACTGGAGAAGCTATTTCGGTGGTCCGGCATGGGAAGAGCTTCCGGGACATCCGGATAAACAGTATCTCCATGTATTCCACAAGAAGCAGCCGGATCTCAACTGGGAGAATCCTGAAGTAAGAGAGGAAGTCTACAAAAACATCCGCTGGTGGATGGAAAAAGGGCTTGGCGGATTCCGTATTGATGCCATTATCAATATCAAGAAGAAGCTTCCGTTTTCCGATTATCCTGCCGATCGTGCAGATGGGCTCTGCAGCGTCGGGAGGATGCTGGAGGAGGCAGAAGGGATTGGAGAATTTCTGGGAGAGATGGCTGAGAAGTGCTTTCATCCCTATGATGCTTTTACTGTAGGAGAGGTCTTCAATGAAAAGGAAGATGAGATCAAAGATTTTATCGGAGAAAACGGATATTTTTCATCCATGTTTGACTTTGAAGAAACCTGTTACGGAAAGAGCGAGGATGGCTGGTATGCATCCAAACCGTACCTGACTCCGGAAGAGTACAAGAAGTGTATTTTCCATACGCAGAAAAAGATCGGGGATACCGGCATGATCTCCAACATTATTGAGAATCATGATGAGCCAAGAGGTGTCTGTCACTATATTTCTCCGGAAGACCGCTGCCCGGATTCAAGGAAGCTCCTGGCAGGTGTTTATTTCCTGCTGAAGGGAATTCCGTTTATTTATCAGGGGCAGGAGATCGGTATGGAAAATATGGAGTTTACTTCTATGGATCAGATCGATGACATCAGTACCATCGATGAATACCAGGTAGCGCTCCGTGCCGGATGTAGTGAAAAAGAAGCGCTTGATGCTGCCTCCGCATTTTCCAGAGACAATGCCAGAACTCCGGTACAGTGGAGCGCAGAGAAAAATGCGGGATTTTCAGAAGGAGAGCCGTGGCTTGGGGTTAATCCCAATTATAAGGAGATCAATGTAAAGTCTCAGTTAACGGACAGTGATTCTCTCCTTTCTTTCTACAAAAAGCTGACTGCACTGAGAAAAGCTCCGGAATATAAAGAAACGCTTGTATACGGAACATTCGCTCCATATCAGGAAGAACAGAAGAATCTGATCGCATATACAAGAAACGGTGAGAAAAATCTTCTGATCCTGGGAAATATGCAGGCACAGTCACAGAAGGTATCTTTGCCGGGAGAAGTAAAAGAGGTGCTTCTGAATAATCAGAAAGCTGTGGAGATCACAGAAAAAGAGATCATTTTGAAACCGTATCAGTTTATCGTTCTGGAGACCGCTGACGAATGCGGCGTCAGAACAGCAGAGAAAAAACAATAGCTATTTAGCTGACAGTCTGTTAAAATAAATGTTCGGCTGAAAAACAGCCATAAAGAAAGAGAATGAGAATTCAGAAGGGAATAAAGTATGCTGAAGATAAAGAATTACGTAAAGGCAGAAAGCCTTGAACAGGCATATGAACTGAACCAGAAAAGAACAGCCTGTGTGCTGGGCGGTATGGTCTGGCTGAAAATGGGAAACCGGAACATCATGACAGCCATTGATCTGTCAGGTCTTGGGCTGGATACTATTACAGAAACAGAAGAAGCATTTGTGATCGGCTGCATGACACCACTTCATGCGCTGGAAACCCACAAAGAGCTGAATGCCTATACAAACAGTGCTATCCGTGAAAGTGTACGGCACATTGTGGGTGTGCAGTTTCGAAACTGTGCCACAGTGGGCGGAAGTATTTTCGGAAGATTCGGATTTTCCGATGTACTGACCATGTTTCTGGCACTGGATACCTGGGTGGAGCTGTACAATGGCGGAACCATTCCGCTGGCACAGTTTGCATCCATGGAAAAGGATAACGATATCCTGGTAAATATCATTGTAAAAAAACAGCCGCTGAACAGTGTGTACTTAAGTCAGCGGAACAATTCCACAGATTTTCCTGTGCTCACCTGTGCGGCCGCTCTTATTGACGGAAAAGCAAGAACTGTCATTGGGGCCAGACCCGGAAAAGCAATGATCGTGGAAGATGAAGAGGAAATCTTAAAAGATTTTGTACAGATGAATGCACAGCAGAAAAAGGATGCAGCAGCATCTTTTGCCGCATATGCGGCGGAACATGTTTCTACAGACAAGAACATGCGTGCTTCACAAGAATACAGAAGTCTTCTTGTGAAAGTCCTTACAAGAAGAGCCTGGGAAGAGATCGGAGGGAGAGCAGAATGAATATCACTTTCTGGCTGAATGGTGTAAAACGGCAGGCAGAGGTACGTCCGGATGAACTGCTTCTGGATTTCCTGCGGAAAAACAGCTGTTACAGCGTAAAACGTGGCTGTGAGACTGCAAACTGTGGTCTCTGTACTGTGCTGATGGATGAACGTCCGGTACTGTCCTGCTCCATGCTGGCTGCCCGCGCAGACGGGAAACGGATCGTGACTCTGGAGGGAATGCAGGAGGAAGCAAAGGAATTCGGAGCTTTTATGGCAAATGAGGGAGCAGAGCAGTGCGGTTTCTGCAATCCGGGATTTATCATGAATGTATTTGCCATGTTAAAGGAACTGGAAGATCCTACGGAAGAGGATATCCTGGAGTATCTTTCCGGAAATCTGTGCCGTTGCTCGGGATTTGTGGGACAGACCAGAAGTATCCTGAAATTTCTTGACTATAAAAAAGGACAGGAGGAAGGAAAATGAAATACGTAAACAAGCCGGTGCCAAAAACAGATGCAATGTCGCTGGTAACTGGAAAACCGGTCTATACCGATGATCTTGCACCTTCTGACTGCCTGATCGTCAAGATCTTAAGAAGTCCTCATGCCAATGCCTGGGTGGAAGAGATCAAGACAGATGCGGCAAAGAAGATCGAGGGGATTGCCTGTGTTCTGACCTATGAGGATGTTTCTCACAAAAGATTTACTCTGGCCGGACAGACAGCGCCTGAGATCAGTCCATGGGATCGTTATATCATAGATAAGCATGTGCGTTTTGTAGGTGATCCGGTTGCCATCGTAGCTGGTGAGACAGAAGAGGCAGTAGATAAAGCCCTGAAACGCATTAAGGTAAAATATCGTGTGGAGGAAGCGGTTCTGGATATCCACACAGCCAAGGATAATCCCATTCTGGTGCACCCGGAGGATGATTGGTATATGCCGATCCCGGCCGGCGGAGATAATAAGCGTAATCTCTGTTCCTCCAATGTAGAAGAAGTGGGTGATGTGGATGCCATGCTGGAAAAATGTGCGTATACAGTAGACCAGGTTTACCACACAAAGGCAAATCAGCAGACCATGATGGAGACCTTCCGTACCTACTGTTATATGGACCATTTTCAGAGACTGACGGTGGTTTCTTCCACCCAGATCCCGTTTCATATCCGAAGGATCGTAGGAAACGCGCTGAACATTCCGTCTTCTAAAGTTCGTGTGATCAAGCCGCGTATCGGCGGGGGCTTTGGTGCAAAACAGTCTTCTGTCAGTGAGGTTTTCCCGGCATTGGTAACATGGGTTACCGGGCGTCCGTCCAAGATCGTTTTTTCCAGAAAGGAATCCATGATCGCGTCTTCTCCGCGTCATGAGATGGAAGTCCATATCCGTATGGGTGCAGACGAAAACGGTATTGTAAAGGCAATCGATCTTTATACTCTTTCCAACACCGGTGCCTATGGAGAGCATGGGCCTACAACCGTAGGACTTTCGGGCCATAAATCCATTGCGCTGTATCGTCATACGGAAGCCTACCGTTTTGCTTATGATGTTGTTTACACCAATATGCAGGCAGCTGGCGCTTATCGTGGCTATGGTGCCACACAGGGTATTTTTGCTGTGGAGTCTGCAGCAGATGAGCTGGCTCATAAGATGGGGATGGATCCGGTAAAATTCCGTGAGCTGAACATGCCTATGGAGGGAGAGGCACTTCCGGGATATCCGGATGTACCGATCAACGGCAGCTGTACCATGGATAAATGCCTCGCCCGTGCAAAGGAAATGATCGGATGGGATGAGAAATATCCGTTCCGTGATATGGGTAACGGCAAAGTACGGGGTGTCGGTATCGCTATGGCCATGCAGGGCTCATCTATTGCAGGGATCGATGTCGGCGGAGCAGACATTAAATTAAATGAGGATGGTTCCTATACCCTGGCACTTGGATGTTCTGATATGGGAACCGGCTGTGATACCATTCTTGCTCAGATGGCAGCAGACTGTCTGGATACAGATATGAAAAATATCGTGGTATTCAGTGTGGATACAGATATTTCTCCCTATGATTCCGGTTCTTATGCATCTTCCACAACCTATGCAACCGGAAATGCCGTGATCCAGGCCTGCGGAGAACTCAGAAAGAGAATCCACGCTTTTGGCGCACAGATGCTTGGAGTATCTGCAGAGGATTCTGATTTTGACGGAGAAAAAGTCCGCACAGAAGACGGAAAAGAGGTAACGCTGCAGCAGATCGCAGGAAAAGCGACCTGTGGAGTCTGCAGTGAGCTTCAGGTTGTAAAAGAATATTCTTCTCCGATCTCTCCGCCACCGTTTATGGTAGGTGCCGCTGAAGTGGAGGTCGATAAAGAGACCGGACAGATCGATGTCATTGATTATGTGGGCGTGATCGACTGTGGAACTCCGATCAATCCAAATCTTGCCAGAGTGCAGGCAGAAGGCGGTATCGGTCAGGGAATCGGAATGGTTCTGTATGAGGATGTGCAGTATACAGATAAGGGAAAGATCCGTAACAATTCTTTTATGCAGTATAAGATCCCCAACCGTATGGATATTCCGAAGGTACGGATCGAGTTTGAAAGCAGCTACGAGAAGACAGGTCCTTTCGGTGCAAAATCCATTGGTGAGCTTGTGATCGATACACCTTGTCCGGCCATTGCCAATGCGGTTTATAATGCAACAGGTGTACGTGTCAGAGAGCTCCCGATCACTCCGGAAAAAGTTGCGATGGGAATTCTTGAGCAGGAAGCCGGAGAGAAGAAATGAATATGGTGATCAAATGTCTGCTGGCAGCTTTGTGGCTGCTGGCAGTTCCGTGGGCAGCCGGAGGGACAGTCTTTTACAAAAGTAAAAAGAAATCCATGGGCATGTATCTTCTTGCCGGGTATCTTCTGATGTTTTCCGTTGCGGAACTGATGATACTTCCGATGATGTGGGCAAAACTTTCGCTGCATATTCTGGAATACAGTTTTGCGGGAGTTATGGCTGTGGCAGCTGTGGCAGGATTTATTTTTATGTGCAGAGAAAAACGTATGTCCGGAAACGGTGAAAAAAAACACATGGAAACATCGGTATATTTCTGGATTGCGGCAGTGCTGATCATTTTTCAGCTGGCGGTTGCATCATTTTATGTGGCAACTGCCACAACGTCTGTACATACAGATACGATTTTTTCCATAAATCCATATACCGGTTATGCATATGCACATCTGCCAAGCAGATACGTTCTGTCGCCGTTTCCGGTGTTTCTTGCAGTGGTGAGTTCTCTCTGCGGATTTCATCCGGCGATTGTGGCACATATGATATTTCCGGCAGTATTTATTTTTATGGCTTATGTGGTCTTATATCAGTATGCAAAAAAATGGTTCCCTGAACAAAAGAACGCCAGGGGAATTTTTATGATATTCTGTGCAGTATTGATCTGGTTTTCGGGATATTCCATTTATAATTCAGAAAACTTTCAGATGATTCGTATCTGGCAGGGAAAAGCCTGCCTGGCTTCTGTTTTTCTTCCATTGCTTCTGTATCTGGGTTGCTGCATTATTCTGGAGAAGCAAAGGGAATATACGTGGCTTTTGCTTCTGATGGCAGATATTTCCTGTTGTCTGCTTTCTTCCATGGGGATTATTCTGGCATGTATCATGCTGGTGGTTCTTATGGTGATGGGACTGGTGCGGTTTCGAAGCCTTGAAAAAGCTGCATGTACGGCACTGTGCTGTCTGCCATCCCTGATTCTGGGAGCAATATATATTGTGATCCGATAGGAGAAGAGAATGAAAGAAATCGTTACATGGGCTGTTACCATATGGGATATGTACTGGGGCAATGGATGGGTACAATATCTGCTGGCGCTTAGTGGAATTGGTATACTGATTCTGGGAAGAAAGAAAGGGATCGCACTCAGACTGTTTTTTTATACGGTTCTTCTGCTGGGGTTGTTTTTCTGTCCTGTATCCGGACGCGTGATTATGCGTTGTATAGGAGAGAGCGTATACTGGAGAGTTCTCTGGCTTTTGCCTACAGTACCTGTAATTGCAGGCGGTTTTACAGAAGTTGTGAGCAGGTCGAAAAATGGAATTTTGCAGGCAGTTCTGACGGCGGTTCTTGTGGGGGCAGTCGTTATTTCCGGAACAGGCATGATAAAAGCTGGGAATTTTGAAAGAGTTTATAACCATCGGCAGGTTCCGGATGAAATTGCAATGATTTGCAACAAAATCAATGCTGACAGAAACAAAAGGGAAGTAAGAATTGCAGCAGATGAATATGCGGCATCTTATATCCGGGTTTATGATCCGTCACTGAAAATGGTATATGGACGAAGAGGATATGGGGCTGCGGATAAAACTATAAAAAATCTGTATAAACAGATTACTTCCGAGATTCCGGATGGAAAAACAGTATCCGATCTGGCGAATACTGCAGAATGTACCTATGTAGTTATGGTACCTCCGAATGAAAAATTTCTTCAGGATATGGAGAATGGAGGGTACCGTATTCTGGATACGGTGGATCTGTATTATATTTTTGTATGTGAGCAGTACAGATAAAGGATTTCAGGCGTGGATATCATTGCAATCTGCGCCTGAAATAACACAAAATGTATAATGAATGTACACTGTTCAAAAAAATCTTTACAATTTCAGGCTTTTGTGCTAAAATCAAAGACAGTGTAAACCTACTTTGATAATTTCATACCTGATTTAGAAGTTATGTTTTTCATTATGCACCTGTAGCTCAGTGGATAGAGCAGTGGTTTCCGGTACCATGTGCGGGGGTTCGATTCCCTTCAGGTGTGTTACCCGGGACAGTGGGAATTGTTCCGGCGTGTTGTTATGATAAGGAGGACAAGAACTTGGATGATTTCAGAGAATGGTTATCAGATAACCTTCGCTATTTTATGCTAGGCGGAGCAATTCTGGTGATCGTGCTTGTTCTGATCTTTGGCGTCCGCGCCTGTGTTGGAGGTAAGAAGGGGAATTCCAATGAAGATCAGAAAACAGCCCAAAGTAACCAGGAAAATGATCCTTCTTCTCCGGCAAATGATGGGGAGACAGACGAGAAGAAAGACGCCAGTCCCGCGACAGATACGAATGCGGAGACAACCATGGAAAAAGCCAGCACGGAAGTAACCGAGCTGATTCAAAGCTATTATAAAGCTTTTGGGGAAAAAGACATTGCAACACTTAAGACGATTGAGGACGGATTTACACCGGCCGATGAGTCACAGATTAATTCAAGGGATTATATTGATGGGTATGAAGTACAGGATGTTTATGCGAAAAAAGGATTAACGGACGATTCGTATGTCGTTTATGTGGTCTTTAATTATATCTGTACAGGTATTGAGACTCCGGTTCCGGCGCTGAGTCAGTTTTATGTAGAAACGGACAGTGACGGCAGCCTGAAGATCAAAGGTGGTGCTGATGAAGATGCAGATATCAGTGCCTATGTAAAAAAACTGGAATCTGGAAAAGATGTGCAGGATCTCATCACAAAAGTAAAAGCGGATTATGAAGCAGCGCAGGCGAGTGATTCGGCCTTGGCAGAATTTCTTCAGGGACTTGGTGATGATGCAAGTGCTTCCGCAGATGTGGGAACAGTACTTACAGTTACAGAGGACTGTAATGTTCGTGCTTCAGCAGATTCAGAGGGTGAGGTTATCGGTGGACTTTCTGCAGGAACGGAAGTTGAGAAGAAGGGGCAGGAAGGCGACTGGATACAGGTTGATTATGATGGACAGACCGGATATATATACAGTGGTCTGTTAGAGTAGTAAGGGTAATAAAAATGCAGGTTCTTTCTGGAACCTGCATTTTTTGAGTTTGCGCGCCATGGGCGCGCTCTAACGGGTGTAAGTCCCGAACATG
>ENA-OVGB01002795-OVGB01002795.1-human-gut-metagenome-genome-assembly--contig:-NODE-2795-length-11679-cov-3.411304_pt1 | contig 11679 bp, 9 predicted proteins | sample MGYA00237767_ERZ505413 | MGnify/ENA primary metagenome ERZ505413 (study PRJEB26158, sample SAMN06016410) | human gut metagenome | biome: human gut; feature: ankylosing spondylitis patient; material...
CCTGCCACATGCCCGACGTTCTCGAAATGCCCTACCGCCCCAACGTCATCGGCGCGGGAGAACCGGGCGAAAAGAACTTCACCTGCCGCCTTGCGGGCAAATCCTGCCTCGCAGGCGACGTCATCGGAGAATATTCCTTCGACGAGCCTCTGAAGAGCGGCGACAAGCTGGTCTTTCTCGACATGGCCATCTACAGCATGGTGAAGACCACCACCTTCAACGGTCTGCGCCTTCCCTCCATCGCCATATGGGATTCGGAAACCGATCAGCGCCGCGTCACCCGCACCTTCGGCTATGAGGACTTCCGCAGCCGTCTGTAGCGGACGTCGAAACTTTTTAAACAGACAGGGCCCCTTCCGCGACCAGTAACGGAAGGGGCCCCTTTTTTCAGCGCTTGAACGTCAGTCCGTCAGCCTCGAAGGGAAGATACCTCGCATCCTTCCCCTCGGGACTGCCGTAATAGGCCATCCAGTATGGACGGAAAAACGTCTCAGCGCCCGCCTCGCCGAAGCGCGGCAGATTGCGGCACATGCGCATGACGATGCGCCGGGCAAAGTCCATGGCGGCTTTCTCAGCCTCGAGCCGATCCATTTCAAAGCAGCCGTTCTGAAAGTGTTCTCCCTGCACGGACTCAAGAACGAGCTCCGTGTCCTTCACGGCGCAGCGGCCGTACAGCGCGTTCACGGCCACGCTCATGACGCCGCCGGTCTCATGCCTGCGGAAGGGAAAGCGTCTCGCTTCCACGGCATAGGGCAGCGTGACCATGTAGAAGCGCACGTACTCCAGACGGATCTCGGTCAGCGGCTTCCGGACGAATATCCTGCCCAGAAGTCCGCCCTTGCCGCGGGCCTTTTTCAGCGCCTCTTCCCTGGAAACGGTGACGGGTGTAGCCATCATGTCCATAGAAAACTCCCAAACGGTGCTCCGCCCCCTGACGGGAGCGTCAGAAGACCTCAGCCGTGCTGGCGAAAAAAGTCACGAATGGCAAGCACGGTGATGGCCAGACAGACCACGGCCACCAGCCCCGGCAGAATATAGCCGAGCAGACTCACGCCGTTCACGAGTCCCCACACGAGGACCACGGCTTCCACGATGATGGCCACGACGAACTTGAGGTCGGCAGCAACGCTCTGTTCCATGATACTCTCCTTTTTCAGCATTCATTGACGGGTTCGGCATTGCGGTCGATGGGCTTGCCGATCATGTTTCCGATGAGGAAAAGCAGGAAGGACACGGGCAGAGCCACAAGAACGGGCTTGAGTCCGAAAGGATTGCCCATGGACTGCCAGACAAGGGTGGTCCCCATGCCTCCGAGCATGCTGAGGAAGCCCCCCGTCACGGTGAAGCGCCATTTCCAGAACAGGCCGCCCAGCACAGGCACGAAGGCGGACGACAGATAGAGACCGCCGAGGAAGATAACGGCGTCGAGCACGGCGGAGAACTGGAAGGCCAGAAGACAGCCGCTCAGGCCTATGCAGACCATGAAGATACGCGTGAGACGTATCTGTTCCTTGTCCGTCATGCAGGGGCGGAACATGGGCTTGATGAGGTCGCAGGTGAGCGTGGTGGCGCCCACGAGGAAGAAGGAGCTCATGGTGGACATGATGACCGCGAGAATGGAGCATATCCAGAGGCCCGTCAGGAACGGCGGCATGGCGTTGATGGCCATGGTGAGGAAGGCCTTGCTGCCCTGAAGATCGGGATACATGGCCCGAGCGCCGAGGCCGAGCATGGTCATGACGGTATCAAAGGCCATCCAGATGAGCAGGCAGGTCAGATAAGCGCGCTTGGCGGTCTTCGCGCTGTTGGAGGCGCCGAAGCGCTGATAGGCGGCAGGGTCGGCATAGACCTGGAAGCCCAGAAGGAAGAAGACGATGATCTGACTGACGGGCAGGCCGCCCGTGGGAGAAAAGTGGCCCGCAGGAAGCGCGGCACGAAGCCCCTCGAAGCCGCCGACGCTGCTCCACACGCCGGGCAGCAGAAGGAGGGTGAGGCTGGTCATGAGGAAGAACTGAAGCACGTCCGTCATGACCACGGACCACAGTCCGCCGAACATGGAATAGCATATGACGACGCCCACGATGACCGCGCCTATGATCCAGTTGGGCAGGCCCGTGACGGTATTGCCCATGATGCCCACGGAAACGATATCCATGAGACGGCTGGAGTAGCAGACGATGAGAATGGCGCCGAGAACGGCCACGGGTCTTGCGTAGAGTCTGCCGAGCAGCGAGGGAATGGTGTTTTCCTTCACGCCGCGCACGCGGGGAGCCACCCACAGGGCCAGAGGAATACGACCGAGATGCGCGGGCACGCACCAGACCACGAAGGCGGCTATGCCGGCGTTGAAGGCGAGTTCGGCGGTGCCGAACACGGCGCCCGAGCCGTACCATGTGGCGGCGACCGTGGCCACGACCATGGGATAGGACAGGGCTCTTCCCGCCATGAGATAGTCTTCGGAGTTCTTCACCTTCCGGGAAACGTACCAGCCCACCAGAATCATGATGCCGAGATACATGAATATGGCCAGCCAGTCGAGACCGGTCCAGTTAACAACTACATCCTGCATAAGGCTCTCTCCTGTGTTGAAATTGACGTTCTCAGACGACAGGGGCGTGAGCGCGGGCAATGTCCGCGAAGCGTCCCGAAGCCATCAGGTCATAACCGGTTCTGATGTCCGCGCTGATGACGCGGTCCTGATCGAGGAAGGGAATGACGGAACGTACGGCTTCATAGGCCTTGGCCGTGGCCGTACCGAGGGGAGCAGAGCGGCGCAGATCCACGGCCTGCGCCGCGTGATAGGCCTCCATGCCCAGCATGTAACGAAGGTTGTCGATGATTTTCGCCGTCTTGCGAACGACCAGCGGCGCGTTGGAAGCATGGTCCTCGACCTCGCCTGAAAGAGCCATGTAGTCGGCGCTGACGGGATTGGACAGATGCCTGATCTCCGCTTCCAGCGAGGAGAAGGTCTTCTGATTGGTGGTGTAGGCCATGACGCTCGTGCCGTCGGGGCTCAGGAAACGGGGCAGACGGCTGAAGGCCGGGGAATCCAGCTTTATGACCTGATAGCAGATGTTCCGGGCCAGATGACTCAGGGCCAGGCCCAGCATTTCAAAGCCCAGCACCCAGGAAGTGACCTCAAAATTGGAATTGTGCGCAAAGCGCCGCTCGTCGGCGATCACGCAGGGATTGTCGTCCGTGGAGTTGACGTGCAGAAGAAGCTGAGGCCGAAGATAGGCAAGAGCGTCCCGCACGGCGCCGTGCACATGGCAGGCGGAACGGAAGCAGAGCGGGTCCTGCATGGTGGCGGCCACGCCTCCCTTCCAGAGGAAGCTCCCCTCAAGATAGCGGCGCACGCGGGCGGCCGTCGTTGCGGGACCGGGCACCGGACGACGGCTGAAGCAGGCCGGATCCAGGGGAGACACGTTGCCGCCGTAGCCTTCCAGGGCCAGCGCGTACAGAAGATCCGCCGCATCCATGAGGCTTTCACACTCGTCGAGAACGAGCGCCGCCATCCCTGCGGACATGGCGTTGCTGCTCACGACGGCCAGACCTTCCTTGCATCCGAGCGCAAGCGGTTCAAGACCGGTTTCGGACAGGGCACGGCGCGCCTCCATGCGCTCGCCGTTCAGCGTCACGTCGCCCTCGCCCATGACGGCAAGTCCCACATGCGCCAGGGAAACCAGATCCGCCTCCCCTATGGAGCCGCGTCCGGGAATGACGGGATGAAGACGCAGATTGAGAAAATCGCGGTACCGCTCCACAAGTTCCCAGGAAACGCCCGTGCCGTCGGCAAGAAGACAGTTGAGGCGCACAAGCAGCGTCGCCCTTACTTCCGCCTCGTCGAGTTCCGGTCCTGCGGCGGCGCTGTGGGAACGGATGAGCATGGCATTGAAGGCGGCAAGACCTTCGCTGCTGATATCCCAGTCCTTGTTCATGCCCACGCCGGTGTTGAAGCCGTAGATGCGCGGCATGGTTCTGTCCTCCGCCATGGCGAGCACCATGGCCCGGGTGCGGCGGATGCGCTCCTGCGCTTCAGGGGCGATATCCACGGATGCGCCCCCGCGCGCCACACGGACGATTTCTTCGATGGTCAGGGAAGATCCGTTCAGAAGTATGACTGACTTCATGTTCGCTCCGGGGCCTCAGGCCCGGCTGCGCCCGCGCAGCATGAGCGCCGCGGCAAGGCTGATGAAGGAAAAGACAAGATAAATAAGGAAGGCCCGGGAATAGGCGGCCTCGATGCCGAGCGGCTGAAGACGCTCCAGCACCGTGCCCACGGCGGCCTGAAGACAGGCCGTGCAGGCAAAGATGGAAAAACTGAGCATGGATGTGGACAGACCGAGCACCGATCCCGGCAGCGCTTCCCTCACGGCGGTGAAGAGCACCGAAGCCGTGGCGTTCCCGGCAAGGCATATGCCGCCGAACTGCATCCACAGCGCCCAGACGGGCAGCGGAGCCGTGCAGAAGCACAGACTCAGGGAACTTGCCAGTGCGGCAAGGGAGCCCGCCACAAGCACGATCTTCCGGGAGTGAAGTTTTTCGGAAATCCACGCTCCCGCCGGAGTCCCGACCACAAGGCTGAGAGCGCCGAGAGAAAGAAGCGCTCCCGCGGACTCGGAAGAGAGATGGTGCACTCTGCGGTAATAGTCTCCGGCCCACAGTCCGGCAAAGGAAAAGAACAGAGAGGCTCCGGTCAGGTACCACAGCACGATGAGCCGGTACTGCCTCGAGGAAAACAGGATGCGGAAGGACTCCATTGCGCGCAGCTTCTTCCGAGGCGCGGCCTCTTCCCCCCTGCTCAGAGCAGGGTCCGGCATGCCGAGCTCACGTCTCTGACTCTCGGAAGGCGCATCCTTGACCAGGAAAAAGAGCACGGCGGCCCAGAGCAGGGAAAACACGGCAATGGCCCAGAACACCGGCCGCCATCCGAAGGAGGCGCTGAGAGAGGCCAGAGGAGCGGCGGCAAAGAACGTGCCGAGACCTCCCACGGCCATGAAGATGGACACGAGTCTCGCATACACGCCTTCGGGGAACCAGCGGCTCATGATCTTGAAGGAAGCCGTGGTCACCACGGCCATGCCCATGCCGACGAGAGCGCGGCCCGCCACGGCCTGTCCGAGCCCGGAAGCCGAGGCGAAAAGGATGCCGCCTGCGCCGCCGAGGCCGAAAAGAATCAGCATGGCCCTTCTGGGTCCCCAGCTGTCCACCATGAGCCCCGCGGGAATCTGCGTGGCCGCGTAGGCATACAGAAAGGCCGAACCGAGCCAGCCCGTCATGGCAGGCGCAAGATCAAGATCCTGGGAAAGCTCGGGCATGATGACCCCGAGACTGAGCCGCTGGAAGAACACGAGAAAGTACGCGCCGCACAGCGCGGCGAAAAGCAGGCAGGCATAAGAGAAGGAACGGGAGCGCATGAAGATACCGCCGTAAATTATGATGAATCACTCCGGGCACGGAAGGCGGATGCCTCCCGTGCCCACGCCGTCAGCGGTAACGCAGTCTCTGGCCTATGCCGAGCCTTCCGGCCTTCTCCAGCATGGCGCAGCCGAGGGCGATATCGTTGGTGCTCAGGCCTCTGTGCCAGAAAAGAATGGTCTCCTCGTCGCTTTCACGGCCGGGACGAAGTCCCGCCACGATCTGTCCGAGCTCGGCGTGCAGATTCTCTTCGGTGAGCTTGTCGGCTTCCACGTGAGGACGCAGCGCGCCGTAGGGAAGTCCCTTGCGGCACTGTCCCCAGTCGTCCACCACGACCTTGTCCATGATGTCGGTGAGCGAAAGCTCCACCGCGCTCATGGTGCCGTAGGGAACCACGAAGGCGCCCTTCTTGATCCATTCGGTCTTCAGCATGGGACAGGGGGCGGGCAGTCTCGTCGCCTCCACCACGATGTCCGCATCCTCCACGCAGGACTGCCAGTCCTCCACCACGCGCACGGTCTTGCCGAGATCTTCGGAAAGTCTTCTGGCAAAGGCCTCGCGGCTTTCCGGACGGCGGGAATGGACGCGTATTTCCTCAAAGTCGAAAAGCGAATCGAGAAGACGCACGTTCCAGTAGGACGTGCCCCGGGCCCCTATGTGGCCGAGCACACGGGAATTCTTTCTGGCCATGTATTTCGCGCCGAGGGCGGTCACGGCGCCGGTGCGCATGTCCGTGATGGACGTGGCGTCAAGCACGGCCCTGACCATGCCCGTCTCGGGATCGAACAGATTCATGATCGCCATTTCCGACGGAAGATGCTGCTTGTAGTTGTCCACATAATCGCCCACGATCTTCACGCCCGCCACGTGCAGAGGCTGAATGTAGCCGCGCAGAACGTTGAAGTGACCCTTGGCGGAATCCTCGGGCACAAGATGCACCCGAGGCTCGATGCGCGTCTGCCCGAGGCCCTGAGCGCGGAGACTTTCCTCCACGGCCGCAAGGATTTCGGCATCGGTCATGTTCAGAGCGTCGACATCGGGCCCGTTGAGATAGGTAAGATAGCTTTCCTGCATGGTGGGACTCCAGAAGTTTCAGGTGAAATCAGGCAGGGCAGGGATAGCCGAGACGCAGGGCCCAGGCCTCCTGCTCCGCAAGAACCGCATAGTCGGAAGGGGAAGGCAGGACAAAGCCCTTCATGCCGAGTTCCCGGCGGAGTTCCAGGCCTAAGGAGGTACGGCTCCACTCCGCAAGGGCGCCCCGAAGCGCAGAGACGGCGCTCTCCTCCGCCTCGGGGGACGCTGCGAGAAAAGGCATGGCCGTCAGGGGAGAACGGCCGATGATGGTGAGCTTTGCCTGCCATTCCCGTTGGGTGGAAACAAGCAGACTGTAAAAATAGCTGTCTATGGGAACAACGTCCGCGCGCTCTTCGAGCAGCGCTCTCAGACAGTCGGCCGGGGTCTCGAGCTCCACGACATCGGCGTAGAGCTTCCGGCCCGCGGCATAAGGCGCAAGCAGGTAGCGCAGGGCGTTGTATCCCGACTGGGAATGTGCGGGCATGCGGCCGAGCCTGCCGCCGAAGCTCTCCTCGACGCGCGTCCAGCCGCTTGAGGCGCGCGCCAGAAGCAGCGTCCGGTACACGGCCTTTTCTCCGGCCTCGGGGCCGAGCGGCGCGCCCACGATGCGGTGACGGGCCCCGGCCTGCACATACGGCCGCCCGCAGAGAAACACCAGTCCCATGTCCGGTCTTTTCCAGAGCTCGCCGAGAGAGGCGGGAGGAGCCCAGTCAAGGACCTCCAGTCGTATGCCCGCAAGACGGCCGACTTCCTCGAAAAGCATGCGCCAGGCCTCCGCATGGCGGGCCGTGGCGTTGTACAGTCTGGAACTTGCGATGAGCGTGGTCATGGGGGAGCCTCATAGTTAAAGGTTCTGCCGTGAGACGCCGAAAGGAAGGTCCGGCCGCCTTTTCAGGGACAGTCGAGCCTCTTCTATCATTCTAAAATTTTTTTTGTCAAAACAATTATTGATAAAATTTACTGATTGCTATATAGACAATTTCAATACCATGCCAACACGTTGAAATGCTCTCTTTTTAACGATCCGTCGGCGTGAAGCTCCGTCCGGAGAACGCATGATAGAACCTTTCAGCGGAAATTTTCTGCAGTGGCTCCGCGGCTTCTATGCCGTGGCGGAATACGGCAACATGTCGCAGGCGGCGGAAAGTCTCGGTCTCAGGCAGCCTGCCGTCAGCTATCTCGTGCAGTGTCTGGAAACGGAACTCGGCGTGCAGCTCTTCCACAGGCGGAACAAAAGCCTGGAACTCACGGCGGAAGGCCGTCTTCTGAAGGAGAAGGCCATCACCATGTTCGACCTCGTCAAGGAAATCCGCGGCGAGGTGGGCAGCGGCGGCAGGGAGGAGTTCAAGGGCGAGATCTCCCTTTCCACGACGCACAGCGTCGCGGCGAACATCATAGCCGCCCCGCTTGCGCGCTTCCATCAGAAGCATCCGCTCACAAGCTTCATCCTTCAGTCCGGCGGCGAATCGAGCTTCACGCTGGATCTCGTCAACAGCTCCGCCATAGACTTCGGCATCCTGGCCGGAAAGGAATTCCCCTCGACCATAGAAGCCCGGCCGCTCTTTCTCTCGAGACTGGTGCTCGTCAGCCGCCGCGACACGACATTCTCCCGGGACGAACAGGGCTTTCTCAAGGATTCCAGCGAACTTGACGGCGTGCCCTTCGTCTCCTTCTCCTCGGCCAGCACGTTGAGCCGCGTGGTCACGGACGAGCTTCTCGAATGCGGAGCCTCACCTGCCGTGGCCGCCACGGCCAACAACTCGGCGGTCATTCTTTCCTACGTGCGGGCGGGCATGGGCGTGACCATTCTCGAAGACTTCACCGTGCGGCAATACCGCAACGAGCTCGACATCTATCCTCTGTCCGGGGAAAAAGTGCTGCGTCAGTATTCGCTCATCACAAGGCGCCGTAAACATCTGCCGCCTCAGAGCGCGGCATGCATAGACATGCTCTTCAGGGAGCTCGCGGACAGCGTCAGGCCCATGTAGCGCCCCCTTCTTTTGAAAACGGCCCCGCGGCTTCTTCCCCCCCCGTCGCCGTGCGATCTTTCCGCATGGCCTGCCTCCTCTGCCCGGCTCCTCCTTTTTCCCGACCTTCGCTGCGGAAAGGGCGCTTGCCCTCCGACACGCAGAGACGTTCCTTTCAAAGCCGGGCCAGGCATCCGGCCACGACGCGTCTTCATAAGCGCCTTACCGGCGTCAGCATCGACGCAACATATGATATAATTCCATCATAATCAGTATACTTATTATAATACATCTATAACATTATTCTAACATATCTTATTCATCAGCGTACAATAACGTGTAAAAAACTGAACTTTCTAATCAATCTCATATTGTTTTTGTCATAAAAAAGAAACTATACCTTTTCCATGCCTTTCATAAAGGCCATAACCCTGCATTCTTTCTTTTGTATGATGCATGGAATGTCCTCCATGCCGAAGGAATCAGGCAAAACTGTGGGAAGGTATGACATGAAAAAAATTCTCACCCTCATGCTGGCGGCAGGCATGACGCTGGCTGCGACAAGCGGCGCATCCGCCGTCGATGTCAAGATCAGCGGCACCTACGACTTCTCGTTCAGCGGCTCCAGCAATCTCAACGGCGACAACTCCTTCATGGATTCTTCGGACTATCGCCACAACACCGGCCGCGACCTGAACCAGCACCATTTCGACGTGTATCAGCGTATGCGTCTCGGCATGGACTTCGTCATGAGCGAGCAGCTCTCCGCGTTCTATCAGGCGCAGATAGGCATCTTCAACTGGGGCGGCCCCTACAAGGGCGCGGGCAAGATGGAGAACGACGGCGGCGCGCTGGGCACCCGTTCCACCAACATCACCACCCGTCAGGCCTACCTCGACTGGATGATCCCGCAGACCCGCGTGCATGTGCGCATGGGCCAGCAGGAAGTGCTCCTGCCCAACTACGTGGCCGGCAGCCCCGTGCTCGATGATCCCGCCACCGGCGTGTTCCTCTCCGCTCCCGTGACCGACACCTTCAGCGCCAACGCCTTCTGGATGCGCGCCGTGTCCGATCCTCTGAAGAACGCCTACGGGGAATACGACTACAACGACGCCGACGTGGATCTGTTCGGCCTCATCGGCGACTTCAAGTACGACTACTTCCGCTTCACGCCCTGGGCCATGGTCGGCCACGGCGGCGAGGACTTCGACCGCGTATCCAACGCCGGCCCCACCGCTTCCGGACTGCTGCCCTTCAACGGTCTGAACCGCCTGTCCTGGAACAACGGCACGCTTGTGGCCACTCCCGACGGCACCGGCTCCACCGTATGGTTCGCGGGCTTCGGCGGCGACTTCACGCTCTTTGATCCGCTGCGCCTCGCCATGGACTTCTATTACAGCGGCACGCACAACGGCAACGCCTCCACGCAGCGCGAAGGCTGGTATCTGGCCGCCCTCGCCGAATACCGTCTGCCCTGGTTCGTGCCCACCCTGAAGGCCTGGTACGCTTCCGGCGACGACAGCAAGGTGACCAACGGTTCCGAGCAGCCTCTGTACCTCTCCGGCGGCTTCAAGCCCGGCGCGAGTTCCTACTTCAAGGGCCGCTTCAACATCGCCAACACCATAGACAACGGCAGCGCCGGCGGCACCTGGGGCATAAGCGCCCAGCTCAATCAGATGAGCTTCATCGACGATCTGTCGCATGATCTGCGTGTGAGCTACTTCCGCGGCACCAACAGCAGCAACATGCCGAACATCATCAACAACATCTACGGCGGTTCCGTGTCTCCGGCCAACTATCTCACCACCAAGGATCATGTGGTGGAAGTGGACTTCGACACCTCCTATCAGATCTACAAGAACTTCGTCACCGTTCTGGAACTGAGCTATGCCTTCCAGGACTTCAACGGCGGAGTATGGAAGAACGCCGCGGGTGAAAACGGCGACTTCTCCAACGCCTGGCGCGCCGCGCTGAACTTCCGCTACAAGTTCTAGGCATCTTTTCATCCTGTCGCCCCGCCCTTCTCTTCTGTCATTCCGGGAGAAGGCCGGATCCCTCAGGCGGGAGGATATGACAAGGCCGGCTCCTTCATGGAGCCGGCCTTTTTTCGTCATGCCGGGAAAAAACGCGGTCTCAGGCCTTCCTGTCCCGAACCACGCCGGAGCCGAAAAACATGACGGCGCACAGAAAGACCACCACGCCCATGGCCGCCTGAAGTCCGACCAGAGAGCCGAGCATGCCGATAAGCGGAGGAATGAAGAGCTGACCGCTTGCCGCAAGCATGGAAAGAAAGGCCGTCACGGTACCGGCGGGCATGTCGTGCCTGCGACCTGCCGCGCTGAAGATGATGGGCACGCTGACGGAGAGCCCCAGTCCCATGAGGGCGTATCCCAGAAGACAGACGAAGGGCCACGGAGAAAGGAGCGCCACCAGTATGCCGCAGAGCGCGCAGCCGCAGCAGGCGCGCAGAAGGCGGGCGTCGCCGAAGTGTTCGCGCAGCCTGTCGCCGAAAAAGCGCATGACCACCATGGACACGGAAAACGAGGCATAGGCCAGAGCGGCGGTGTGCTCGGAAGCGCCCTTCACCTCATGCAGAAGCAGCACGCCCCACTCGCCCACGGAACCTTCCGAGGAGTAGGAACAGAGCATGAGAATGCCGAAGGCCAGCACCCAGAGAGGCGGCAGAGCGAACTTTCCCTTTTTCTCTCTCGGACGCGGCACGTCATGGAGAAGATTCCGGGCAAAGAAGGGAAGGAGGACGAGCAGAATGAAGGCCGCTCCGGCAAAATGACCCAGCGGAGGCACCTCAAGGGCCGCCATGAGCGAACCTGCCAGCGCGCCCAGAAGACCTCCCGTGCTGTAGAGCGCATGCATGGAGGAAATGACGGGGCGATGCATGGACGATTCCACCAGAATGGAACCGGCATTGATGCCCACGTCATTCATGCCTATGGCAAAGCCCAGAAGGGCGAAGAGAAGGCATGCGGAAAAAAAGCCCGACGCCAGTCCCATGCAGGGAAAAAGCAGAATAAGAGCACAGCTTGCCAGAGAAAGCACGGTACGGCAGCTTGTGCGGGAAATGGCCCAGCCCGCAAGAGGAAAGGAAAAAAGACCGCCCACGCCCATGCACAGCAGCATCACGCCCACGTCGGCGTCGGTCAGAAGCGCCTGCGCCTTGATGGCAGGCATGCGGGACATCACGCTGCCGTAGGCAATGCCC
>ENA-OVGB01002798-OVGB01002798.1-human-gut-metagenome-genome-assembly--contig:-NODE-2798-length-11654-cov-2.856281_pt1 | contig 11654 bp, 10 predicted proteins | sample MGYA00237767_ERZ505413 | MGnify/ENA primary metagenome ERZ505413 (study PRJEB26158, sample SAMN06016410) | human gut metagenome | biome: human gut; feature: ankylosing spondylitis patient; material...
GCGCGCTCTCAAGGGGCGTTTTTCGGCCGTCCCTGCTTTTCGGGCCCGCTTCGCCGGGGCCCCTGAGAAGACGGCCCTCCGGCAGGGACGCAGGAGCGGCATCGCCCGCCCGTGGGATCTTCGTATCCTCCTCTTGAAAAAATCCGCTGTTGGGGCAGAATGTGCCTCGCGTCCGGGACGGGAAAACGCCGTCCCTCTCCTTTTTTTCCGAGAGTGAGTCACGGCCATGTCCGAACAGCTTTTTCAGCTTCATTCTTCCTTCGTGCCCACCGGGGATCAGCCCGCCGCCATTGATGAACTGGTATCCAATCTGAACGCCGGCATACGCGATCAGGTGCTGCTCGGCGTCACGGGTTCGGGCAAGACCTTCACCATGGCCAACGTCATCGCCCGCACCGGCCGTCCGGCGCTCATCCTGGCCCACAACAAGACCCTGGCCGCGCAGCTCTACGGCGAGTTCCGCGCGCTCTTTCCGAAGAACGCGGTGGAGTACTTCGTCTCCTATTACGACTACTATCAGCCCGAAGCCTACGTTCCTTCCTCCGACACCTACATCGAGAAGGACTCGGCCATCAACGACAACATAGACAAGCTGCGTCATGCGGCCACGCACGCGCTGCTCACAAGGCGCGACGTGATCATCGTGGCGTCGGTGTCGTGCATTTACGGCCTCGGTTCCCCGGAGTACTACGCGCGCCTCATCATTCCCGTGGAGGAGGGGCAAAGCGTGTCCATGGAGAGCATCATAAGCCGTCTCGTGGACATCCAGTACACGCGCAACGACTACGACTTTCACCGCGGGACCTTCCGCGTGCGCGGCGACGTGCTCGAGATCATCCCGGCCTATGAGGATGAGAAGGCCCTGCACATCGAATTCTTCGGCGACGAGATAGACGGCATCCGCGAGATAGATCCGCTCACCGGCGAGGTGCTCGGACGCATTTCCAAGACCGTCATCTATCCGGCCAGCCACTACGTTTCCGACCGAGACAACCTCGTGCGCGCCATGGGCGACATACGGGAGGAACTTCGGGAGCGGCTCGTGCAGTTCCAGGAGGGCGGAAAGCTCCTCGAGGCCCAGAGGCTCGAGCAGCGCACGCAGCTCGATCTGGAAATGATGGAGGAACTCGGCTACTGCAACGGCATCGAGAACTATTCCCGGCATCTCGACGGCCGCGCTCCGGGCGAGCCGCCGTCCACGCTGCTCGACTATTTCCCGAAGGACTTTCTGCTCTTCGTGGACGAGTCGCACATGAGCATCCCGCAGGTGGGAGCCATGTTCAAGGGCGACCGGTCCCGCAAGAACACCCTCGTGGACTACGGCTTCCGTCTGCCTTCGGCGCTCGACAACCGTCCGCTTCAGTTCGCCGAGTTCGAACAGCGCATAGGACAGAGCATCTTCGTTTCGGCCACGCCCGGCAGATGGGAACTCGACAGGAGCGCGGGACTCGTGGTCGAGCAGGTCATCCGTCCCACGGGACTTCTGGATCCGCCCGTGGAGATACGTCCGGTGAAGGGGCAGATGGACGACCTTCTCGGCGAGTGCAAGGCGCGCGCCGCAAAGGGCGAGCGCGTGCTCGTGACCACGCTCACCAAGCGCATGGCCGAGGATCTCACCGAATATTTCAACAGCATGGGCGTGTCCTCGCGCTACCTTCATTCGGACATCGACACCCTTGAGCGCATCGCCATCATCCGGGCGCTGCGCGCCGGGGAGTTCGACGTGCTTGTGGGCATCAATCTGCTGCGCGAGGGCCTCGACATTCCCGAAGTGTCCCTTGTGGCCATACTCGACGCGGACAAGGAAGGCTTTCTCCGTTCCACGGGCGCGCTCATCCAGACCTTCGGCCGCGCCGCGAGAAACGCGGAAGGCCGGGTCATCCTGTACGCCGACAGGGTGACTCCCTCCATGCAGGCCGCCATGGACGAGACCGCACGCCGCAGAGACAAGCAGATCGCCTACAACGAGGAGCACGGCATCGTGCCGCGCACCGTGAAGAAGGCGCTGGAAAATCCGCTGGACAATCTGTACGGCAAGGACGAGGATGGCGCGACGAAAAAGGGCCGGGGCAAGGCTTCGGGCAAGGCCGGAAAGAAGGGACGCGCGGCGCAGAAGGCCGAGACGGAAACGCCGCAGACGCCCGCCGACATCGCAAAGCTCATCGAGGAGCTGGAAAAGGCCATGCGCGCGGCGGCCAGGGAACTTGAGTTCGAGAAGGCGGCCGAGCTGCGCGACAGGGTGCGCGCGCTCAGGGAACGCCTTTACGTCAGCGGCGAGGACGAGGAGCGCCCGTAGCGCATGAGAGAGGTGCGCCGTGCCTTGAGGGCGCGCGGGGCTTCGGAAAACAAACAACGAGACAGGCCCGGAGGGGGGCCGGAAAAGCCCGGCGTCGGGCAGGGGGGCGTGCGCCCTTCGCGCTGCGCCGCCGATGTGCCGGGCTTCGGGGAATATCATTCCATGGCAGAACACAGAAAGAACTTCCTGAGCGGAATGCACGACGGCATTCCCATCGCGCTGGGATACTTTGCCGTATCCTTCACGCTGGGCATAGCCTGCCGCAACATCGGGCTTTCCGCCTTCGACTCCACGCTCATGAGCTTCACCAACCTGACCTCGGCCGGAGAGTTCGCGGCTCTCGGCATCATGGCGGCGGGCTCGTCCTGGTGGGAAATGGCGCTTTCACAGCTCGTCATCAACCTGCGCTACATGCTCATGTCCTGTTCGCTCTCGCAGAAGATGGCTCCGGAAACGCCCATGTATCACCGGCTGCTCGTGGGCTACGGCGTGACGGATGAGATCTTCGGCATTTCCGTGAACGTGCCCGGAAGGCTCGATCCCTTCTATGTGTACGGGGCCGTGAGCATAGCTTCTCCGGCGTGGGCTCTCGGCACGCTTCTCGGCGTGGTGCTCGGCAACGTTCTGCCCGCGCGCATCGTGACGGCGCTCAGCGTGGCCCTCTACGGCATGTTCATCGCCATCATCGTTCCTCCGGCCCGCAGGGACAGGCTGCTCGGCATGCTCATTCTCGTCTCCATGGCCCTGAGCTGGATCTTTGCCAGAGTGCCGCTCTTCGACGGCATTTCCGGCGGCATGAAGATCATCATTCTTACCGTGCTCATCTCGGGCGCGGCCGCGCTGCTTTTCCCCGTGGACCGGGGACTTGCCGGAGAGGCCCGTTCCGGGGAGGCCGACGAGGGAGGGGAGAACCGTGCGTGACACGCTCGTCTACATTGCCGTGATGGCCGTGGTGACCTATCTCATCCGCGTGCTTCCGCTCACGCTCATACGGCGCGAGGTGCACAACGTCACCATCCGATCCTTCCTCTATTATATTCCCTACGTGACCTTGTCGGTCATGACGTTTCCGGCCATACTGGATTCCACGGGCAGTCAGCTTTCCGGTCTTGCCGGACTCGCGGCGGCCGTGGTCCTCGCATGGCTCGGCGCGAGCCTGTTCAGCGTGGCCGTGGCGGCCTGCGTGCTGGTCTTCGTGATGGAGCTTTTCATCGCCTGAGTCTGACGGGCCCCGGGCTTCCGGGGCTTTCGGAGCGCCTGCCCTAAGAGGGGCGCGCATCTGGCGCGACCCGAAGGAGCCCGGCGCATGCCGGATGCGGAGGAATCATGAAGAAGGCCGCCTTTCATGTCATCGATCGCGAAACGTGGGCAAGAAGCGCGTATTTCGACTATTATTTCAACACCATAAAGTGCCGCTACAACATAGGGGCCGATCTTGACGTAACGGCTCTTCAGCGTCTTCGCCGGGAGAAGGGGCTGAAGTTCTTTCCCGTCATGCTCTACGTCGTCATGCGCGTCGTGAACGCGCACGAGGAATTCCGCATGGCCTTCAACGAGCGTCATGAGCTCGGCGTCTGGGAAGAACTTCTGCCGTGCTACACGCTGTTCCATCCGGAGAACGAGACCTTCACCGACATCTGGAGCGAATACTTCGAGGACTTTCCCCGCTTCTATGCCGCGGTGACGGAGGACATGGCGCGCTACCGCCATGTGACGGGCAAGATCAAGGCGCGCGACGGACAGCCGCCCAACATCTGTCCGGTGTCCAACGTGCCGTGGCTTGCCTTCACGCACTTTGCCCAGGATTCCTACGCCGAGAGCGAGTTCTTTGCTCCGCTCATCAAGTTCGGGAAATACGAGCTGCGGGGAGAGAAGCTGGTCATACCGGTGTCGGTGTCCGTAAGTCACGCCGTGGCCGACGGCTATCATACCTGCCGCCTCATCAACGAGATGCAGGATATGGCCGCGCATCCGGAGACGTTTCTCGGCTGAGTCGGCAAGCCGGTCACAACAGAATCTTTCCTGCGTTCAGGGCGCGTTTTCATCTTCCTTCGGGGATGGGAACGCGCTTTTTTCGTCCGTCGGGATGCCTGCGCGCGGGGGACGGATGAGACGGCCTTTGTCGTCGGCAAGGCCCTTCAGAAGAATGCGGTTCTTCCCGTCGAAGAGGAGCGCGGCAAAGGCGGCGTCCTCGTAGTATATGCCGAGGCAGTCCTGAAAGTACCAGCGGCGCGGCAGGCGAAGACGCATGCGTCCGAAGGCCGTTTGTTCCACGGTGAGGGCGGGGCCGGAGACCTCGGCGCAGTCCGCGCCCTTCAGAAAGCCTTCCGGCGCAGGCTCGGCCGTGCCGTTTTCATCGACCCTGAGCGGCAGACAGCCGGGGCCGTCGATGACGGGGAAAAGCTCCCGGTCGGCTTCATAAAGGAGCGTCATGGAGTCGCCGAGCATGAAGACCTCGCGTTCCTGCGGACGAAGGCGCAGCAGCACGGTTCTTCCTTCGCGGAGCATGGTCAGTCTGTCCGCTGCGGGGAGCGCGAACATCAGGGCCAGCACGAGAGCGCACAGCGCAAAGGGCGCGGCCTGACGGATCGGAGGCGCTGTCGGCACGGCGGAGCGGCGGAAGAAGGCGCAGCTTCTGCGCTCCGTCCAGAGCCCGGAGATGAGCAGGCACAGACCGGGGATCCCCAGGCAGATCATCTTCAGGGAAAACGGAAACACGGGCAGAAAACAGAAGATCAGGCTGCTGACGACGAGCACGAGCGCACCGGAAAGAAGCAGGGCGACGTCGGGCGGCGCGGCGTTCTGCGCGGCCTCTCGTCCGGCGGGGACGGCGGCGAGGAGCATGGAGAAGGCCACGAGGTTTTCCAGCGGGCTCAGATACCACAGCGCGGTCAGAATGAGGACGGCGGCCGCGTATTCCGTCGGACGGAGGCGGCGGGGCGGACGATGCCGCCACACGAGCACGGCCAGATTGAGCGCAGCCGCGGTGATGGCGATTTTTTCGCTGACGGAGAAGAAGGGGAGGCGCAGGGGCAGCATCGGCGGGAACGAGGGCGAGATGAGCAGCAGCGCGAGCAGGGAGGCCAGCGCGGCGGGGCTCAGAAGGCCGCGGGGAAAACGGCCCGCCGAGGCCGCGAAGAGCGGAAGCAGGCAGAGGAAAAAGGCGGGCAGGGCGAGATCCGCGTCGAAGAGCTGAGGCAGAAAGAAAACGCTGGAGACGAGCGCCCAGAGCGCGGTGAAGAAGCGCATGGGCGCGTAGTCGATGAGAACGTAGAGCAGAACGGCCGCCGACCATACGGATGCGAGGAGGACGGCGGGGGAGAAGTCCAGAAGGCCGATGTGAAAGCAGAAGGAGCCGCCGGACACGAGCACGGAGCCGAGCACGGAGAGAAACGTGCTTTTTCCGCGTCTGCGCCAGATCAGGACGCCGCAGGGCATGTAGACAAGTCCGGCGATGAGGAGCGCCGCGTCGGAGCCCTTTTCTGTGAAGAGCAGCGCCGTCATGACCGCAAGGGAGAGGGCGCAGAGCAGTCCGCCGAACAGGGCGGGGATACGGGCAAGCGTCCGGTGCAGACGCGGATGATGCTTCTGCACGAAAAGCCTCGGCAGGACGGAGGCCGCAAGAACGGCACATGCGCCGTCGGCAAGGGTGAACAGGACGGCAGTTTCCGCGGGGGAGAGACCATCGGACAGACGGAGGAGCGCGGCGTTCAGCAGCACCACGCCGGACAGGGAGAGCAGGCAGAGCGTGAGCGCGTGCCTGACCGCAAGAGCCGCCGCGAGGGCCGCGGTCAGGACCAGCGGTCCGGCGACAAGCTCCGGCAGGGAGGGCTGATGCCGGGGGGACAGGGCGAGGATGCAGCATGCGCACAGGAGCGTGGCTTCCGCAAGAAGCAGCGTGAGCGGCAGAGCAAGGTATGCGGCACGGACGCCGGGGCGGCGCAGATGCGGGAGGGGCAGCAGCGCGGCGACGCAGCATGCGGCCGCGACGAGAAGCGGCGCGAGAAGACATGCGCCGTACCCGTCCTGCAGCATGTCCGGCAGAGCCTGCGGACCGACGGCGACGGAGAGCAGAACGACAAGCAGGTTCCAGAGGGATGCGGTGCGGCGCAGCAGGAAAAGCGGCATCGTGCCTGCGGCCCAGGCGAGGCACAGTTCCCGGAACGCGGCTCCGCTCTGGAACGTATGTTCGAACACGACCCAGAACAGTCCTGTGAACAGGGCGGAGGATACGAGCGCGAGGGAGGCGGGAGCGCGGAGGCCTTTTCGCTCAAGGACCGGGGCAAGCGTGAGCATGAGCGCCGTGCCGCCTCCGGCCAGGGCGAACTTCGCCGCAGCGGGCAGGGCATGCCAGTTTCCGGCAAAGAAGCAGACGAGGGCCGAGAACGTGAGAAAGGCTCCGGCGAAAAGCAGCATCAGGGAGGGGCGGAAGGCGAAAGACCGGGCGCGGGAGGGAAAGGTCATGGGAGCTCTCCTGAAAAATGGAGGATTCAGGCAGCAGAGGCGTTAAAGTGAACCATGGTTTCCCGTGCCGTTTCAAGTAAAAAGTTAGCCGGAAGAGGAACGCGGATTTCGGCGCGGGAGCACGCCGGAGGAAGACCGTTATTTTTCCCCTGCCCGGCCGCACTATCATGGAAGAGGCGTCTTTTTCCCGTTACTCTGCGGGAAAAAAGGAGATTTTCATGCAGGCACGGGAAATTGTGCAGAGACTTGCGGAAAAGGCGGACATCCGTATCAACGGCAACAGGCCGTGGGACATTCAGGTGCACAACGACGAGTTGTACGCGCGGGTGCTCAGGCAGGGCACGCTGGGCCTCGGCGAGGCCTACATGGACGGCTGGTGGGACTGCGAGGCCATGGACGCCATGTTCTGCCGGGCGCTTCGGGCGCGCATCGAGCAGGCGTTCACCCGCAACATGCCCTTCAGGCTGACGGAGGCGGCGCAGGCCGTGTTCAATCTTCAGAGCCGCGCCCGGGCGTTCATGGTGGCGCGGGCCCATTACGACACCGATCCCGCGCTTTTCCGCACCATGCTCGGCCCGACCATGCAGTACAGCTGCGCGCGCTGGGAAGGCGTGGACGCCGTGGGCGGAGCGGGCCTCGACGCGGCGCAGGAGCAGAAGATGGAAATGATATGCCGCAAGCTGGCGCTGGAGCCGGGCATGACGGTGCTCGACATAGGCTGCGGCTGGGGGACGCTCGCGCTGCACATGGCCGAGGAGCACGGCGTGCAGGTGACGGGCATCACGGTCTCGCGCGAGCAGCTTGCCTTCGCGCAGGACAAGGCCGCCTCGTCGGGCGCGGACGTGGAGTACCGGCTCATGGATTACCGCAGCCTGCGCGGCGAGTGGGACAGGGTGGTCTCGGTGGGCATGTTCGAGCATGTGGGCAGGCGCAACTATCGTGAATTCATGGATATCGCCAGAAACTGCCTGAAGAGCGGAGGGCTTTTTCTTCTGCACAGCATAGGCAGCAACGGGGCCTACGGCGTGGGCGCGGGGGCGGATCCGTGGCTCACGCACTACATTTTCCCCAACGGCGTTCTGCCTTCGCCCGCCACGCTCGTGGACGCGCTGGAGCGGGACTTCATTCTGGAGGACTGGCAGAACTTCGGCGTGGACTACGACAAGACGCTCATGGCCTGGTATGAGAACTTCGAACAGGGGCTTCGCGACGGGGCCTTTTCCTGCACGGAGCGGCAGCACCGGATGTATCAGTACTATCTTCTCTCCTGTGCGGGGGCGTTCAGGGCGCGGAGCATACAGCTCTGGCAGCTCGTGCTGAGTCCCGAGGGCATGCCGGGAGGCTACTGCCGCAGCACGCAGGGCTAGCGTCGAGGCCCGTCCCGCCGGAACGGAGGCGGAAGGGCGAAGGCGCAAAAAACGTCTCCTGCGGGCGACGAAAAAAGGCGCGGATGGCATCCTCAGCCGGGATCCGCGCCTTTTTCAAAAGCGTTCCGCCGTTTCGGAAAGGCGTTTTTTCAAAGGATGAGTCTTCGGGGAAGAGACGGAAGAGGGGACAGGCCGGACGCGTCTTTTTCCGCGCCTATGCGGAGAGCCACTTGAGCCAGAGTTCGCGGCGGCGGGGGCCGTCGCCCTCGAAGAGCCACACGGCCTGCCAGGTGCCGAGCTGAAGGCGGCCGTCTTCCACGATGATGCTCACGGAAGAGCCGAAGAGCGAGGCCTTGATGTGGGCGTCGGCATTGCCTTCGGCGTGCCGGAATCCGGCGTTCTGCGGGATGCGGTCATGAAAGAAGCCCGTCATGTCGAGAGCGACGTCCGGATCGAAGCCTTCGTTGACGGTGAGTCCGCAGGTGGTGTGCGGACAGTACACCACAAGAACGCCGTCCTGCCAGCCGTGTTCCTCCACGGCCAGGCGCAGAGCGTCCGTGACGTTCTTCATTTCTTCCCGGCGGCGGGTGGACAGGGTGAGCTTCTCCATGGTCAGACCTTCTTCCGGCAGTCGGCGCACACGCCGTAGAGCACCATATGATGCGAGGTGGGAACAAAGTCGTTTGCACGGCAGACCTTGTTCTGGAGTTCTTCTATGGCGTCGTTGACGAACTCTATCTTCTTGCCGCACTTTTCGCAGACGAGGTGATCGTGATGATGCATGCCCACAGGTTCGTAGCGCACCATGCCTTCCTCGAAGTTCACGGCCGAGGCGAGGCCGGCCTCGCAGAGCAGCTTGAGGGTGCGGTACACCGTGACCTGGCCGATGCTGTTGTCCCGGCTGCGCACCTGAAGAAAGAGCTCCTCCATGGAGACGTGATCGTTGGCGTGCAGAAAGGCTTCCAGTATCTTCAGCCGCTGCGGCGTGACGCGCAGTCCCTTGTGCTTGAGATAGTCGGAGAACTTGTTTTGCATTTCTGCCAGATGTTTTTCCATATCAGATCCTTTGCGGGAGTGGAGTTTCCATAGATACGCGCTTCCGCCGCTCCGGTCAACGGAAGAGGCCGGAAGGAAGATGGCGGCGGATTCGGCGCGTATCTAGCGAAGACCCTTTCCCGTCCTGTCGTCCAGAACGCGCAGCCAGACGGCCTCGGGCGCGAACATGACCGCGCCGTGCGCATCCGTGAGCCACAGCGCGCCCCATTCTCCGCCGGGAGCGAAGTTCAGCGTGCAGCCGTTGGCAAAGCGCAGACAGAGCTGTTCGCGCGTCTGTCCTTCGCTCTGGAGGCGCGCCGAGGACACGTCCGCGAGTCTCTGGCCGATGACGGAGGAAAACACGGCGCTCAGATCCCGCGGATACACGGCGTCCGCCTCGAGCACGCTGTCGGGCAGTCTTCCGTCCATCATGCGCAGGCTCCCGCCGCCGTGAAAGCCGAGTTCCACCCGTATGATGCCGAAGTCGAGGGCAAAGGGCTCGTCGCCGGACACGTATACTTCTCTCCAGCCCTTCACCTGCGGGTTGGGTTCGCCTATGGAATAGAGCCTGTTCAGCGAGCGCACGCGCCGAAGCGGCGCGCCGATGAGCCCGGCGTTGATGAAGGCCTGACGAAGCTCTCCGCCCTCCTCGTGCGAAGCGTCCTCTTCTGCCGCGGCGGAAGGCGCGGTGAAGGGTCGGGCGCTTTTCTCGTCGTCATCGGCCGCACCGTCGTCTTCCTCGTCGGACAGAAGGCGCGCGTCTTCGCTTCGCTCCTCTTCCGGACGGAAAGAGGCGGGCGCGGCCTTTTCGGCGTCTTTTTCTTCGGCCCTCTCCATGGGGGAGGCTTCGGGCGCGGAGGCGCAGGGAACGTCCTCTTCCTGACGGGAAGAGGCGGGAGCGGCGTCGCGGGGCGCGGCGGAAGGAGGCGTGAGCCTCGGCGTGAAGGGAAGACCGTGTTCCCTCAGGGACTGAAGCAGAAAAAGCTGCACGGCCGTGGACAGGTCGAGGCCCAGTTCACGGAAGAGGGCGTCGGCCCTTGAGGCCAGTTCGGCGTCGATGGACAGAAGTTCAGGCATGGAAAATCTCGTGGTTCGGGTTGACTTCCCGCAGGGGAAGCATGGCCATTATTGCCTTGCCGGGCGCTGAAATCAAGCGCTTGCCGCATGAGAGGGCATTTCCTATGCTGTCTTTTGCCGGAGTTTTTCCGGCATGCGTTCCTTCTGGAAAAAACTCGCGGGGTGAGCATGAAGCTGGCGGTTGTGGGTTCCCGGGATTTCAATGATTATGCATGGCTTGAGCAGTGTCTTTCGTCCGTGGTGCGCGATGAGAACATAGAGGCCGTCGTTTCCGGCGGAGCCCGCGGCGCGGACGCGCTGGCGGAACGCTTCGCCGAAGCTCACGGCATTCCTCTCATCGTGGTCCCGGCCGACTGGAAGAAGTTCGGCAGAAGCGCCGGGCCCAGACGCAATACGGAAATAGTGCGTCTGGCCGACGTCGTGGTCGCGTTCTGGGACGGCTCTTCCCGCGGCACGCGGGACACGCTCACGCAGGCCCGTCAGTTCGGCAGGCGCGTGATGATCTTTCCCTGCCGTTCCGCGCAGGCGACGGGCGTCTCTCCGGCCTGCGGCCACTCCCGCACGGGCAGCTCCTCCGAGAGCACGTCGAAGAAGGGATGACGGCTCCAGTCGCGCATGCTGCCTATGACGTAGATGAGGGCGCGGGCGCGGGTGAGCGCCACGTTCAGGATGTTCGGCGTGCGCGAGGCCCACTGACGGCTGCCCCATCCCGCCTGACCGGGCGCGGAGCCGAGCACGAGAAACACGATGTCCGCTTCCCGGCCCTGAAAGGTGTGTATGGTGCCCGAGCGCACGCGCTCTTCGGGAATGTGCATCTCGTGCAGCAGGACGCGGCAGTGCCGGGCCACCTTGCGGAAGGGCGAGATGACGAACACCGCGGCTTCCCGGCTTCCGCTGCTTTCTTCCACTTCGGGCCGATCTTCGAGCATGCGCAGAAGACATGAGCGCAGACAGGCCAGTTCGTCCGGCACGAGCTGCGCGTCCGCCATCCTGCCGTTCACGGAAAACCAGCAGCTTGCCCCGAGAGGCGAGCGCACGACCGGAAATACGGTCCTGGCCTGCACCATCTGATGGTCGTAGGCGATGCGGTTGGCTATGCCGAACATGGGTTCGGCGCAGCGGTAGTGCGCGCGCAGAGGATAGCCCGTCCATATCCGCCGTCCCGAGCTTTCCATCCATGTGCCGAGACGGGAGCTTCTGTCGGCCAGCGTCTGGGCCGACTGCGCGGACAAGGACCAGTCCTCAAGATCGAGCCTGCCGTCCTCTATCCTTGCGCGCAGCGTATCGAGAAGCGGACGGGGCTGAGGCACCACGGGCTCGATCTGCTGCGGGTCGCCGATGACGGCCGCCCGCGCCGCGCGCCACAGCGCCCCGGCCGCGCCCTGCGGCGCGGCCTGTCCGGCCTCGTCCAGAAA
>ENA-OVGB01002799-OVGB01002799.1-human-gut-metagenome-genome-assembly--contig:-NODE-2799-length-11646-cov-3.511949_pt1 | contig 11646 bp, 10 predicted proteins | sample MGYA00237767_ERZ505413 | MGnify/ENA primary metagenome ERZ505413 (study PRJEB26158, sample SAMN06016410) | human gut metagenome | biome: human gut; feature: ankylosing spondylitis patient; material...
CCTTGGCCGACGGCTCGGCAGCTGCGCTCAGAGCGGGAACGCCTGCCGTGCGTATGGCGGGCAGCACGCGCTTTTCCTGAGGAGAAGATTCCTGCACCTTCTCGTCATTCTGGCGCTTGTCTCCGGTGCCTTCTTTGCGTTCTCCGGCCTCTTCCTTTGACGTTTCCGGGGTCTCGTTCTTTTCGCGGCGGCGCTCGCCGCGTCCGCGGCGCCGGCCTTCCTGGCGTTCAGGCTTTTCCTGCTGAAGCGGGTTGTGCATGAAGTCGGGAAGCTTGGCCAGACGGGCGCGGATCTTCGCCTTTCTGGCGCCTACGATGCCGAAGATCCCGGTTTTTGCGTCTTCGATGATGTCTATTTCCAGCTTTTCTCTGGGCACATCGTAGTAGGCGCAGGCCTCCGCGATGGCCGCATCCAGTGTTTTTCCTAGAAACTCTTTGGATTCACTCATGTCTTTCCCCTGCTACTTGGTTCTGTGCAGGGTCCAGGACTGCTGGATGATGGACAGAATGTTGTTGCACAGCCAGTACAGCACGAGACCGGCGGGGAAGTTGATGAACATGACCGTGAACACGACAGGCATGATCATCATGATCTTGCGCTGCTGGGGGTCGCCCATGGCGGGGCTCAGCCACTGCTGCAGGAACATGGTGGCGCCCATGATGAGCGGCGTGATGTAGAAGGGGTCCTTCACGGAAAGGTCGGCCAGCCAGAGCAGATCGGTGCCGGGCAGGTAGGTGATGAAGGAGGCGTGACGCAGCTCGATGCAGTTGAGAAGCGCCTGATACAGCGCGACGAACACGGGCAGCTGAATGAGGATGGGCAGGCAGCCGCCCATGGGGTTGACGCCGTAGGTCTTGTAGAGCTGCATCATTTCACGGCTGAGGGCTTCCTTGTCGTTCTTGTACTTCTCCTGCAGCTGCTTCATCATGGGCTGGAGTCTCTTCATCTGCTCCATGGACTTGAAGCTCTTGCGGGAGAGCGGCCAGAACACGATCTTGATGAGGATGGTCAGCAGGATGATGGCAAGACCCCAGTTGCCGAGGAAGCCTTCAAAGAAGGTGAGAAGCTTGAGCAGCGGCACCGCAAGGAAGGTGAAGATGCCCATGTCGATGGAGGACTTGAGGGAGTTCGGCGCGGCGTCGAGCAGATCGCGGCTCTTGGGGCCTATCCACCAGGAGGTCTTGAGCTCGGCGGGCTGACCGGCGGTCAGGTTGATGTCCTGCAGCTCCACGGCGGCGCGCCATACGCCGCTCTCGGTGATGCGGCCCTTGAACACGGAGTTCTGTCCCATTTCGGGCAGCACGGCGGAGAGGAAGTAGTTGGTCATGAGACCGGCCCAGTAGATTTCGCCGGAGCTCATCACGCCTTCCTTGGTGAGGTCTTCCACATCGTGGTCGCGCTTGAGAGATCCCTTGAGATCCCAGGCCATGCTCATGGAGTCGTAGTTGCTCTTGCCGCTCATGTCCGTGGCGCCGAGGCTGTAGGAGACGCGGGCGGCGGGATTGCCGGCGGCGGAGGTGAGCGTCACCTTTTCGTCCATGAGATAGGTGTCGGCATGGAAGGTGATGACGCGGCTGATGCGGATGCCGTTCAGTTCGCCCGTGAAGGTGAGGGTGGCGTCGCCGCTTTCAAGATTGATGTCGGAGCCGTCGAAGCTCCACTGGCCCATGTTCCACGAAGGCTGACCGTTGATGAGCAGGCCCATGGGAGCCACCGTGGCGGCAGCGGGGGAAATCATGTTGAGCAGCGGAGAATTGGGCGTGATGGAGGCGTTGTAGTTCTTCAGCTTGAACGACTGGAGCACGCCGCCGCCGGAATGGAACACGGCTTCGTAGAGAGGCGTGTTCACATGAACTTCGCGGCCTTCGGAAGGCTCGAACTTGGCCACGGGAACCACGGGAGCGGCGGGAGCGGGAGCCGGAGCTTCGGGCGCGGCCTGTTCTTCGGTGACCGCGGGCTGAGGCTGTTCGGGCATCCAGCCCATGTATTCGGAAAAGGTCTGCCAGCCGATGAGAAGGGCGATGCAGAGGACGACGGCAATAATAAGGCGACGGTTATCCATGACGTTCCTGAGAGTCTGCGTCGTGCGCAGAGGGATGATCGTTTGAGAGGGGGGGCACAGGATCGAAGCCACCCGGATTGCCGGGATGGCAGCGCAGGATGCGCCTGACGGCCAGCCACAGCCCCTTGACGGGACCGTGGATTTCTATGGCCTGGATGGCGTAGGTGGAACAGGAGGGATAGAAGCGGCAGCAGGGAGGATAAAGCGGCGAGATGCAACGCTTGTAGAACCGGATGGGCAGAATGAGAAGCCGCTGGGCGAGGGTCATGCCGCATCTCCCGAGGGCGCGGAAGCTTCCGGTGCCGTACCTGTGTCTGAGGAGAGCTCGGCAAGCAGGGGCAGAAGTTCGGCTTCCGCAAGGCAGAGACTGAACTTGTCGGCACGCAGATGCTTCTTGGGCGTGACGACGATGTCCATGGCGGGCATTTCATCCTGATGCAGGCGGAAGAAGGAGCGAAGAACCCGCTTGATGCGGTTTCTGGCAACGGCATTGCCGCATTTTTTTGTGACAGCAAGCCCGAGACGCCCGGTCCCGGCACTGCCGGAACTACGGGCGAACACAACAAAGTATTTGGTGAACAGACGCCTGCCGCCATTGTAGCAGGCGGTGTACTCCGCCCGGCGGGTGATGCGTCGTTCTCTGGGCCAGGTCAGTGACATGGAAAGGCAATCCATGCTGCGCTTTGACAGATTTTAAACGCAAAATGTGGGCGTGGCGAAACGCCGCGCCCGAAACATTTGCATGGTCTGCCCGGAGATTCCACGAGGGAAGCGACCGGGAAGCGCACCGCTTGCTTAGGCGGACAGGGTCTTGCGGCCCTTGGCACGACGGCGGCTGATGACGGCACGACCGTTGGGAGTGCTCATGCGGGCGCGGAAGCCGTGAGTACGCTTTCTGCTGATCTTGCTGGGCTGATACGTTCTTTTCATGACGCGCGGTCTCCTTACTGAGATTGGAACATTCGGGTATAGCGCGCCTTGACGCTCCCGTCAAGTCGGAGGCGCCGGGGCGCAAAGGAAGCCTCCCCCCGGAAGGGGCGCGGCAAGGTCTATGTGTATGCCGACTCATGCTTCCGGGCAAGCATTAAAAAGAGGTTTTTCCCGGAAAAATGTGCCTTTCGGGACTTTTGAGCTTTTTCGGGGGCTTGCGGGCCCCCTGCGGATGACAAATCAGGCATTTGCGCTTAGACTCCGCCGAGAAGTTCAGCCGCCTTTGCGGCGAAGGAGCAGACATGCAGGGCGTCCCCGTTCTCCGCGTTGCGGCCATACACGATCTTTCCGGCTTCGGTCGGGCATCTCTCACCGTGGCCATTCCCATTCTGGCCACCATGGGCATACAGGTCTGTCCGCTGCCCACGGCCGTGCTTTCCTCGCAGACCTCGGGCGTGGACGACTTCACCTTTCTCGATCTTACCGACCAGATGGGGCCCATGATGGATCATTGGGCGCGCCTGGGACTGAAATTCGACGCCGTGTATTCCGGATTTCTCGGCAGTCCCGACCAGTCGGCTCTGGCCGGACGCTGCATACGGGAGTTCCGCGCTCCGGGAGGCATAGCCGTGGTCGATCCCGTGCTCGGCGACAACGGCACGCTTGATCCCACGCAGACGCCGGAAATGGTGGAGGCCATGCGCAGGCTCGTGCGCGAGGCCGACATCATCACGCCCAATCTCACGGAGGCGGCCTTTCTGCTGGGAGAGCCGTACCGGGCCGACATAAGCCGCGGTGCGCTGCGCGACGAGCTGCGCGCGCTTGCATCCATGGGACCTTCCGCCGTGGTCATCACCAGCGCGCCGGCGTCCTCCCCGGATGCCACGGCGACCGTGGCCTTCGACGGGCGGCGGTTCTGGCAGGTGGAGGTCCCGCACCTGAACGCCTTTTATCCCGGCACGGGCGATGCCTTCGCGAGCGTGCTCACGGGCAGTCTTCTTCTCGGCGATTCTCTTCCCGTGGCCGTGGATCGGGCCGTGCACTTCGTCTATCTCGGCATCCAGGCCACCTACGGATATGATACGCCGCACCGGGACGGCGTGCTGCTCGAGCGCACGCTTCCCTCGCTCAGGATGCCCTTTACCGGGGGCAGCTACACGGAATTCTAGCGCGTGTTTCGAAAGCGCAAAAAAGGCCTCCGCAGACGCGGAGGCCTTTTTCATGACGATGTGCCTCTCCTGCCGTCAGGCAGGAAAAGGATCAGTAGCGGTACATGTCGTTCTTGAAGGGACCGTCCACGGGAACGCCTATGTAGTCGGCCTGCTTCTGGGTGAGCGTGGAGAGCTTGGCGCCGAGGCGGGCGAGATGGAGACGTGCCACTTCCTCATCGAGCTTCTTGGGCAGGGTGTAGACGCGCGCCTCGTGCTTGTTGGCGGCAAGATCCATCTGGGCAAGCACCTGGTTGGTGAAGGAATTGGACATGACGAAGCTTGCGTGACCCGTGGCGCAGCCGAGGTTCACGAGACGGCCTTCGGCAAGAACGATGATGGAACGGCCGGAAGGCAGGAACCACTTGTCCACCTGCGGCTTGATCTGCATCTTGCGGCATTCGGGATTGGATTCGAGCCAGGACATCTGGATCTCGCTGTCGAAGTGGCCGATGTTGCACACGATGGCTTCATCCTTCATGCCCATCATGTGCTCGCCGGTGATCACGTCGCAGTTGCCGGTGCAGGTGACGTAGATGTCGCCGTAGGGCAGGGCGTCTTCCATGGTGACCACCTGATAGCCTTCCATGGCGGCCTGAAGCGCGCAGATGGGATCGATTTCCGTGACGAGCACGCGGGCGCCGAAGCCGCGCATGGAGGCGGCGCAGCCCTTGCCCACGTCGCCGAAGCCGCAGATGACCACGACCTTGCCGGCCACCATGATGTCCGTGGCGCGCTTGATGCCGTCGGCCAGGGATTCGCGGCAGCCGTAGAGATTGTCGAACTTGGACTTGGTGACGGAGTCGTTCACGTTGATGGCCGGGAAGAGCAGCTTGCCTTCCTTTTCCATCTGATAGAGGCGATGCACGCCGGTGGTGGTTTCTTCGGACACGCCGCGGACGGCGGCGGCCACGCGGTGCCAGCGGTAGGGATCGTAGGTGAGGGAGAGGGCGATGCGCTCCATGATGATGCCTTCTTCCTTGCAGGAAGGCTCACGGTTCAGCACGGAAGGATCGTTTTCCGCTTCCACGCCCTTGTGGATGAGCAGCGTGGCGTCGCCGCCGTCGTCCACGATGAGGTCGGGGCCGGAGCCGTCGGGCCAGGTGAGAGCCATTTCCGTGCACCACCAGTAATCTTCCAGCGATTCGCCCTTCCAGGCGAACACCTTGGCCATGCCCTGTTCGGCGATGGCCGCGGCGGCATGATCCTGCGTGGAGAAGATGTTGCAGGAAGCCCAGCGGATGTCCGCGCCGAGCTCATAGAGCGTGCGGATGAGCATGGCCGTCTGAATGGTCATGTGCAGAGAGCCGCTGATCTTCAGGCCCTTCAGAGGCTTCTTGTCGCCGTAGCGGCGGATGAGCTCCATGAGACCGGGCATTTCGCGTTCGGAAAGCTGGATTTCCTTCTTGCCGAAGTCGGCAAGACTGATGTCGGCGACTTTGTAGTCCAGGGACAGGTCGAGATTCTTGGCGGACATGATTTCTCCATGAAAGGGTTGAAAAGGGATCAGAGCCCGGCAGAGGCCGTGTTCGTGCTCTTGCGGGCCAGAATGAGATGCAGAGCCAGGTCCTTCTTCACCGGTTGACGACGGTAGTCCACGATGGTGAGTCCGGTTTTCGTCAGCGCGGAAGAAAGTTCGTCGAGCGAGAAGCCGAGCCAGCGGTCGCCGTACATGGTGCGCATGGATTCCTGACTGTGCTGGTCGAAATCCGTGACCAGAACGAGACCGCCGGGATGCAGGACCCGGGCGATTTCTCCCAGTGAGGTGGAAGGACGGGAAAGATGGTGCAGCACGAGGTTGATGCAGATGAAATCCGCCTCGCCGTCGCGCAGGGGAAGGTAGTCGAGCTCGCCTATGCGCAGGGAAATGCCGTTCATGTTGTCGCCGAAGCGGCGGCGGGCCAGCTCCAGCATGCGCGGAGAATCGTCCACGCCTATGAGCTTGCGGCAGGAACCGCGCAGATGCTCCAGCACCTCGCCCGTTCCGCAGCCCCAGCAGGCCGGTGCCGCAGCCCAGATCCACGGCGATGCCGCAGCCGTCGGGCACGGCCTCGCGCACGGCCTCGGGCAGGCGGAAATCGCCCAGAACCTCGCGGTTGAGTTCGTCCCAGTCTTCGGCGATGCTGTTAAAAAACTGCCGCGTCTTGAGCGCCCTCTCCTCGATGATGCGGGAGGCCATGTCGAGATCGGCCCGGCAGGCTTCATCGTCCTGCGCAAACGTGACGACGCTGCTCAGAAAATCGTGCCCCGGACCTTCCGTCTCGGCGGAGTAGAAGACCCACAGGCCGTCCCGCCGCGAATGAAGCAGGCCCGCTTCCGTGAGTATCTTGAGGTGTCGCGATATGCGCGACTGCCCCATGTTGAGAAGCGAAACCAGCTCGTTGACGGACAGCTCATAGTGAAAAAGCACCAGCGCAAGACGCAGGCGCGTTTCGTCGGAAAGGGCTTTGAGATACCGGAGAGCTTTCATAACAATGTGAAATGTAACAAATATCAAGTTTTGTCGATGTAATATATCCGTTTATCCGCATATAGTCAAGAAGCGTTGCCGGACAAGGCTTCGGCACACTGAGGACGACTTTTCCGGGACGGACGGCATCAGCGGGGATCCGGGGCCTTTGCGGAAGATGCCGGAAAAACGCCGTCGGGGCGCAGGGCCGGACGGCACGGGGAGGGGCTGCCGCGGCGGAACGTGCGGCGCGTTTCGTGAGGCATGCCGGCGCCGGACCGGTTCCGGCAGCCGCTGTCTGCCGGATGGTCAGGAGCCTCCGGCTGCCGTCGGGAGGGACGTTTCCGAACGAGGGATGAGAGCGGAGAAAAGCCGGGGCGGCTTTTCAGTCGGCCGGGCTGTTCCGTTTTTTCTGCCGGACGGCACTTACGCGCCGAGGAACCAGTCGCCCCAGAGGGCCTGCCCCAGGGAGATGCCGCCGTCGCCGGAGGGTATGCGGGAGGGCAGAAGAGGATTGAGACCGAGCCTGCGGAGCTCTCCGGGCAGTTCGGCAAGAAGGGTACGGTTGTTGAACACGCCGCCGCAAAGGACCACGTCGGCGACGCCGGTCTCGTCCGCCGCCATGCGCGCCCAGCGCGCAAGCCCTTCGGCAAGGCCGCGATGAAAACGACGGGCGAGGCGGGAAGGCTCTGCCCTGTCCCGTGCGGCCTCGGCAAAAAGTTCCGTCACGTCGGCTTCCAGCAGCCCGTCCTTTTCCCGGACGGGCAGGGTGTAGGCCCCGGATTCGTTTCTGTCCTGCGCCTCTTCCAGACGTATGGCGGCCTGTCCTTCATAGGTGATGTCGAAGCACAGACCGGCCAGAGCGGAAACGGCGTCGAAGAGGCGGCCGCAGCTGGAGGTCTTCACGCAGCGTATGTCGCGGGCGAGCATTTCGTTTACCATGGGAGCAAGTTTTGTCCGTTCCGGCGAACCGGCAAGCCACGGAGGCGTGCCGGGAAGGCCGGTCCCGCGCCACAGGGCATGCGCCGTGCGCCACGGCGAGCGTATGGCGGCCTCTCCGCCGGGCAGGGAAAAGGGGGAAAAACGGCCCGTTCTCTGCCAGCCTCCTGGCTGCACGAGCAGAAGTTCTCCGCCCCATACGGTGCCGTCGTCGCCGAGGCCCGAGCCGTCCAGGGCAAGGCCGAGCACGGGAGAGACGACGCGCTTCTCCGCCATGACGGCGCACACGTGCGCGACGTGGTGCTGGAGCGTGATTTCCTGAATATGGCGCTTTCCGGCGAACTCGTCGGCAAGGCGGCTCGAAAGATAGTCGGGGTGCAGGTCTCGTACCACGAGAGAGGGTTCCACCTCCAGAAGCCCGAGCAGGTGATGCAGCGTTTCCTCAAAGAAGGCGAGATTCTCCGGTCGGCTCACGTCGCCCTCATGCTGGCTCAGGAAGGCTTCGGCTCCGCGGGTGAGGCAGAAGGTGTGCTTGAGCTCCGCTCCGGCGGCGAATACCGAGTCTTCCGGAGAAAGAAAGGGACGCTTCGGCAGAAGCACGGGCTCGGGGACGAAGCCGCGCGCCCGGCGAACCATGAGCTCCGGAGCGGCCGGGGCGGGAGAGGCTTCGTCCTCTGCGGGAAAGAGCACGGAGTCATCCACACGCACAAGGATGTCCCTGTCATGAAGAAGAAAGAGGTCGGCCATGCCGTCAAGGCGCTCCAGCGCTTCGCGGTTGCCGAGACACAGCGGCGCGCCGTGAGGATTCCCCGAGGTCATGACCAGCGCGGACAGGGCGTCTTCCCTTCGTCCGCCCGCCCACTCCGGATGGAAGAGCAGGTGATGGAGCGGCGTCGACGGCAGCATGAGGCCTATGCTTGCGCTGTCCGGGGCGAGAATTGCGGGAAGAGGCGTGTCGAGGCCTGCGCGTTCCGTTCTCCGAGGACAGATGACGATGGGACGCCGCGGGGAGAGAAGCTTTTCTTCCGCGTCCTTCCCGATGAAGGCCAGGCGCCGGGCTTCGTCCATTCCCGCCACCATGACGGCGAGGGCCTTGTGCGGGCGCGCCTTGCGCCTGCGAAGTTCCGCCACGGCGTCTTCATTGTGCGCGTCGCATACGAGATGAAATCCGCCGAGGCCGCGCACGGCGGCGATGAAGCCTCGGCGAAGAGCGGCAAGAAGCACGGGAACGGCGGCATTGCCCATGACGGCGTCGGCCGGGAGACCGTAGCGTTTTCTTCTTTCTTCGTGCAGGAGGCTACGTCTGTTTGGGGAGGACAGAAGGGCGCGAAGGTGCGGAGCCTCCTCCAGCACTTTTTCGAGAACGGCGCTTCGGCCTTCCAGCCAGAGCAGCGGGCCGCAGTCGGGGCAGGCGTTGGGCTGGGCGTGGAAGCGTCTGTCGGCCGGGTCGTGATATTCCCTGTCGCAGGGAGGGCACATGGGAAAGCAGGCCATACTGGTCACGGGCCGGTCGTAGGGGATGGAGCGCGTGATGGTGTAGCGCGGCCCGCAGTTCGTACAGTTCGTGAACGCATAGCCGAAGCGCCGGTCGGCAGGATCGGCCATGTCGGCAAGGCAGTCGTTGCAGGGCGCCACGTCCGGGCTCACGAGCACGCTGTGCCCGTGATGCGCTCCGGCATGACTGGCATGGATGACGAAGGCGTTCTCATCGTCGACGGGGGCGGCTTCGTGCCTTTCCAGAGAGACTATGCGTGCCAGGGGCGGCACGCGTCCGGGAAAGCCGGCAAAAAGCTCGAGCGCCGTCTCTTCTCCCTGCACCTCGATGCGGACGCCCTCGGGAGTGTTGCCCACAAAGCCCGTGAGCCCCAGTTCTGCGGCCTCTCTGTAGATAAAGGGTCTGAAGCCCACGCCCTGCACCTGTCCGGTCACGATGTAGATATGCCTTGCCGTCATTCTTGCCTCCGCGTGAGACTATAGCCGTCAAGTTCTCTGAAGGAAAGCGCCGCCTGTTCCGACGGGGGCAGGAGTGCATTTCTCCTTGAGAAAGCCCGCATGATGCCATAAGATAACCGCCTCGGATGCTGCCGAGAGAGGTTTTTCCGCCCCATTTTTCTGTGGAGAGGCGGAAACGGCAGTTCCCGCCGGGGAACCTCCCTGTCGAGGTCTGCTCCCATTGCGGCCCTTCCGGCTTTCGGCCGATGGCCCCGGCTTTTCCGCGCACTGATGTAAAGGAACGGAATATGTCAGAATTCAGATTGCAGGAACGTACCCTCGGCCAGATGCTGGACGAAACCGTCGGACGTTTTCCTGATCGTGAGGCCCTTGTTTACGTGGGTCACGATTACCGGCAGACCTGGAGCGAGTTTGCCGACACTGTGGACAGGCTGGGACGGGGCCTGATGGCGCTGGGCGTGCAGCCCGGAGAAAAAATTGCCCTGTGGGCCACCAACGTGCCCAACTGGGTGACGCTCATGTTCGCCGCCGCCCGCATAGGAGCCACGCTCCTTGCGGTGAACACCAACTACCGCGACAGCGAGCTTGAATATCTCATCCGTCAGTCGGAGTGCGAAAACTTTTTCTGCATCGACGGCTTTCTCGACTACGACTATGTTTCGGCGCTCTACCGCGTCATTCCCAATCTGAAGGATCAGCACGAGGGCGAGCTGCACTGCGAGAAGTTCCCGCATCTTCGCCGCGTCATGAGTCTGAAGGATATCCCCCATCCCGGGGTGCTGCCCATCTCCGCCATTCTGGAGAAGGCCGGGGACGTGTCCGAGGCGGAATACGAGGCGCGCAAGGCCATGGTGGGCCCCTATGACGTGGTCAACATGCAGTACACCTCGGGGACCACGGGTTTCCCCAAGGGCGTCATGCTCACCCATGTGGGCATAGGCAACAACGGCTTCAGCGTGGGTGAGCGCGAGCGTCTTACGGAAGAGGACCGCGTCATCATCCCGCTGCCGCTCTTCCACTGCCTCGGCTGCGTGGTGGGCGTTCTGGCCTGCGTGAGTCACGGTGCGACCATGGTCATCACGGAAACCTTCTCGCCGGAGCGCGTCATGGCCGCCATACAGGATGAAAAATGCACCGGCGTGTACGGCGTGCCTTCCACGTACATCTCCATGCTGGGGCATCGCCGTTTCAGCCAGTACGATTTTTCCAGTCTGCGCTTCGGCCTCATGTCCGGTTCCGTGTGTCCTGAACCGCTTATCCGTCAGGTCATGGAGGCCATGGGGCTTGAGGCCATCGTGATCCCCTACGGGCTGACCGAATGTTCTCCGGTCATCACCATGACCGGCATAGAGGAGAGCGACGAGCACCGCTGCCGTTCCGTGGGCAGCGTGCTGGAAGGCGTGGAGGTGAAGCTTCGCGATCCGGTGACCCATGAAACGGTCGCCTGCGGCGTGCAGGGGGAAATCTGCTGCCGCGGATACAACGTGATGAAGGGCTATTTCAACATGCCCGAAGCCACGGCGGAGACCATAGACTCGGAAGGCTGGCTGCATACCGGTGATCTCGGAGTCATGGACGAGGAAGGCTATCTGCGCATCACGGGGCGCATCAAGGACATGATAGTGCGCGGCGGCGAAAACATTTATCCCCGGGAAATAGAGGAGTTTCTTCTGGAAATGGATTCCGTGCGCGACGTGCAGGTGCTCGGTATTCCTTCCCGGCGCTACGGCGAGGACGTGGCGGCCTTCCTCATTCCCCGCGAGGGCAGGACGGTGAAGCCGGAAGACGTGCGCGATTTCTGCCGCGGCCGCGTGGCCTGGCACAAGATTCCGCGTTACGTCGCCGTGGTGGATGATTTCCCCAAGACGGCCAACGGCAAGGTGCAGAAATTCAAGCTGCGCGAAATGGCGGCGGAGCTGTTCCCCAATGTCAAGTAAGCCTCTCATCGTCTATCTTGCGGCGCGCGGCTTTGAATCGGACCTCGTGGACGAGCTTCGGCTTCACGGCGTGCGCGTTCTCGAGGTGAAGGAGCGGCTCGTTCTGGCCGAGGGGCTGTTTTACTCCGCGTGGGCACAGAATATCTGGCTCGAGCCTTTTTTCCAGCC
>ENA-OVGB01002811-OVGB01002811.1-human-gut-metagenome-genome-assembly--contig:-NODE-2811-length-11594-cov-5.293873_pt1 | contig 11594 bp, 6 predicted proteins | sample MGYA00237767_ERZ505413 | MGnify/ENA primary metagenome ERZ505413 (study PRJEB26158, sample SAMN06016410) | human gut metagenome | biome: human gut; feature: ankylosing spondylitis patient; material...
TCCGGTCCGCCCTGCACAAACTTACCGCTGGGGTTCAGGATGATTTCCGCGTCGTCGGCGGGCATACCGTCAAAGGCCAGCGGGAACACATATTCGTCCAGCAGATCCGCCAGCTTATTGATGTCGGTGTCCTCCTTGTGCTGGACAGAAACGAGCACTGTGGTGATGCGCACAGGCGTGTCGCCGTTGTATTCCATCGTGACCTGCACCTTGCCGTCCGGGCCGATGTCGGGGATAACGCCGGTCATGCGGGAGATTTCCAGCAGCGTTACAAGGCGCTGGGCGGCAACCACAGGCATCGGCAGGTATTCGGGCGTTTCGTTGCAGGCGTAGCCGACCATAACGCCCTGATCGCCCGCGCCGAGGGTGTCCTCGTCCTCTCCCTCAGCCAATTCCGGCTCGACAGCGCCCGCAATGTCGGGACTCTGGTCGTGGATGTAGCAGTCGATTTGGTACGCCTTCGGGTCATAGCCGACATCCCGCAGGGTGTCGCGGACGATGTTGAACACGTCGGGCTTGGCGCTGGTCGTGATTTCGCCCGCCACAATGATGTGACCGTGGGTTGCCATTACCTCACAGGCCACGCGGCTGGCGGGATCATGCTGCAGACAGGCGTCCAGCACGCTGTCGGCAATAAGGTCGCACAGCTTGTCGGGATGCCCGCGCATAACGGATTCTGCGGTGTAAAAACGGGGATGCTCGTTTTCCTGCATGGTTTCGGTGTTTGCAAAAATGTCGTTCATAAGTTCTTCTCCTTGCTTGTTGGATGATTTCGGACAAAGGAAAAAGCCCGCAGGCGGGCTGCGGGCTAGGATAGTAGTATTCATATCAGCGCTCCGGGGATTCTTTTGTTTTGGGCGGCGGAGCCATAACGCGGGTATATTCTTCCGGGGTGGTGTGTTCCACACACAGGGTCTTGCCCAGCAGGAAAAACAGCTGCGGATCGTGGTACAGTTCCTCGTAGCGCTTCATCTGCTGCGGGGTAAGGTCAGTAAAATCGTTGCTGGTCAGCCCGCAGACGAAAAACGTGCCATGGATGATGTCATAGTCGCCCAGCATACGGTTCAGCGGCAGGTTTTCTGCAATGCCGTTGTCATTACAGACGATACAGGCGCTATCCCGCCAAGGGTACACGGCCTCGATGGTGCCGCCGACAACTGCCTGCTCGGCTTCAAGGGTGTGTTCAATGTCGGCTTCGCGGGGGTATTTTCCGGGTTCAACGATCAGCACTTTCATCGGCATCCTCCTCATCAGAAGTTTCTTTCAGCGCATTTTTCTGCTTAACGGTCAGCAGCACGATACCTGTCGCAGACGCAAGGGAAACGACCACAATAGCCAGCAGCGGGAAACCATCTCCTGTCTGCGGGAGGGTCTGCACCTTGCGCGGCGTAATAACCGGCGTGGGAACAGGAGTGGGCGCCGGGGTTGCAGCGGGCGTCGGCTGCGGTGTGGGCGCCGGAGTCGGTGTGGGCGTGTCCTCGCGGGGCGTGGCTTCGTCTATCATCTGAATCAGGCGTTTGTCGGCGCGCACCCATTCGGCATCGGCGTTTTTGCGGACGAACAGGCAAACAGTTTTGTCTGCCTCCTGTACCTTGAACTGCACTGATTCGGCAATTTCAAAGCCGGCCGGGGCGGCATCTTCGGTTAGGATGTAGATGTACTCCTTAGTTTCGCCTGACAGTTCGATAAATTCATCCGAGATGGGAACACGATGCGTTTTGTAGTCGGTTGTCCAAGTGTCGACGACCTCATCATTCGCATCACGGATCGTCAGCGTAGCACCCGGCAGCAGATTACCCGCAATGTCCGTTTTGTCTATGTCAAGTACAGGTGCGTCCTGCATAATGACGGTGGCATCGTCGAGTTTTACCCAAGCATCGTCGGATTTCTCATAAACCTCATTGACCTGCTCTGTACCGTTCTGCACCAGCTTGAACACGATGCTTTCGGCTTCGGTGTAGCCGTCCGGGGCGTGCTTCTCCGTCAGGGTGTATTCCTTTTCCAGTTCCAACCCACGCACGGTGTGCGGCACTTTGCCGGAGGTCCAGCCCTCGACCAGACTGCCGTCTGCATCGCGGATTTCCAACTTTGCGCCGGGTAGTTCCTTGCCGTTGGTGATGTCCTGCTTGGAAATGTCCACACTGGTGCGCAGGTTGGTGTTTGTACCATCTACGATTTGCCATGCAATCTGCTGACCTTCATAGGTGAACTCTACATCCACAGGGGTGCTGTCCAGCAGGTAACCCGCAGGGGAGGTGATTTCCACAATGCGGTATCTGCCGCTGTTCTCGCGGCTGGTGCTTCGCGGACCTGCAGGGTCAATGTAATATTCGCCGCGAATCGGCACGTCCACATCAAACCAAGTAAAGCCGCTGGCGTTGGTTGTGCTACTGGTGGCCAGCTTTGTACCGGCGTCCAGCAGCTTCATACCGTCTGCGGAGAAAATGTCATCCACGGTGTAGAGTTCATACACCGCACCGGGCAGATAGGTCAGCGCCTCTCGGTCCTGCTTGTAAATGCCTACACCGATTTTGCTGACCTTATCGCCGGGCTTTTCGGGAACAGGCAGCACACGGGCATTTTCAAACACAAGTGTCTGCCCATTCTTGTGGGCATCCGAGGCGTCCTTGACATTCACAATGCTGTACGAACATTCCTTGTCGCCGTCCTGCTCGTGGCTGACAATAGTTTTTGCCAGCACAATGTCATTTTTCTGGTTGTCCCAGCCGAATTCCACAGTGTAGCTCTGCTGGGTCAGCACAAAACCATACGGCGCTTGAACCTCGGTAATGGTGTACTTACCCAACGGCAGGGTCACGGTAACTTCGCCTTTGGTGCCATCATGGGTAATTTTCAAGAAATCATAGGTTGCCTGCGTGCGGGTGGGGCTAAATTTTACTTCGTCCACCTGACCCTCTACGCCAGTAGTAACGGTGGCAACGAGGTCACCGTCTTTGTACCAGTAGGTGCCTTGGCGGTCTGGTGTGGCAATGTCGGCTGCAGCGTGAATTTCGTACACCGCGCCTGCAAGGTTGTCCTGCGTGTAGATGAACTGTCCATCTTGGTAGTCGGTCAGCACATTGCCCAGCTTACGAATGGTAAGCTGACCGAGTGTTTCGTGATTGCAGTATTTCTCCGTGATGATGTACTCATCCATGTCGTTGGTGGCATTGCCCACAACCTGCCAGACGCGGTCGGACTTGATTTCAAACTCCACCGAGTAGGCAGGATCGTTATAGTATCCTTCCGGACCTTGCAGTTCCTCAATCAGGTATCTGCCCAGCGGCAGTTTTTCGGGTGTTTTCATAAGACCGTCTGCATCGGTGTAGAACACATCCGTTTTCTTGGTGGCGCTGCCGCTGGCGGGGTCGATCATGGAAATGCGGGTCTTATTACCCTTGTCATCTAATTTGTACAAGGCAAAAGAGGTGTTTGCGATTTTGACCGCCCTACCGGTTTCGGTGTCGGTCTTGATGAGCTGCAAATAGCCCTCCAATTCCTCATCCAGCACGTTGTAGGTCATATAGTTATTGGTGGCTGTAGTGACACAGCCCGCCGGAACCGTGAATCGACTCTGCGGGCTGTTGGCGTCCACTGTCACGATGAACGGATCACACTGGAACACATCCCTGGGAATGGTGGTTTCCACAACAAGGTATTGCCCATAGGGCAGCCCCTCAACGCGGAAAACGCCCTCATCGTTCGTGAACATTTCTGCCAGCCTATACTCGGCGGGCTGATCCGTGGGCATCCAGCCGTTGCCCCTGCCGTTGGCGTAGTCGCCGTCTGCGGTCAAGGTCGCGTTATAGGCGTTGACCGTATCGGTGCTGCTCTCGAACATATTGGCGATGGCCTGACCTTCGGCGGTGAAATCGTACTTGAGCGTCAAATTATCGTAGTTGTCCTTGCGGTAGGCGTCCAAAATGCTTTGTGCATCGTAGCTTCCATCCGGGTTCTGCTTGAACTGCGCGGCCTTGCTCAGTTTGGAAATGCGGTAAACAGTGAAGCCCGCACCCTCTAATTTCAGTGCAGGGCTTGGCTGTCCAGTGGTGGAAACGAGTTTCTGCAAACTAAAGCCGGATTTCAGCACTTCGTCTTGGCTTTCCTGCTCGGCGTGGATGTGGTAGGTCGATTCATCCGCATAGGACAGGGTTTTGTAGTGGTTGACCTCATCGCAGAGATACCCTTTGGCGTAGGACAAGTAATACCCATCCCATGCCTTGCTGCCGTCCAGCTTGCGGCTCTCGGCCACAGCAGAATACTGGTTTTTGTAGATGTAGTCGGTGTATTCGCCGCCCTTGGTGGCAAGGCTGCTGTACTTGCCGGTGCGTTCCAGCTTCTTGTTTAGCTGTGGATACTTCCCGGTAACATACAGCTTGCCGTTTCCGTCGATGGGCAGCACCAGCCCGGTGGCACGCTCGACCAGATAGTAGCGGCCCATGTACAGGTTGGCAAAAGCCAGCTTTCCGTCTGTAATCTTGGCGGAGGCTACCAGCCGGTCTTTCTGCAAAATGGGCAGGTAATCGGTATCCCAGCCGCCGTTGGTGAGGACAGTGGTGTGCCAGATAGGTTGTCCGTTGGCATCGGTGATTTTCGAATAATCTACGACACCCGAAACGCCGTCCGGGTGTTCAATGGTGTCAGCGGCGTACAGATCGTACACAGCACCCTCCAGCGTAGTATCTCCGTTGCTGCCCGCAGCCAGATACCGCGCGGCGTCCAAGTCCACTTTTGTCAGCAGAATATTGCCGAGGACACGGTCGTTCTGCATCTTGCCGGCATTGGTGTACATAGTGTAGGAATCTTCGTTGTTGGCAATGCCGGTGGGGTCTGTGGCGTAGGTCTTATCTGCATTGCGGCTGCCAAAGGTGATGGTGACCACACCCTCACCGGTGTCGATAAGGATGCCGCCGCTGTTGGTCGTGCTGATGTCAGCGTTATAATCGGCGTTGCCCAGCCAAATCGTCTGGCCGTCTAATGCTTTCGTGATTTCAAAGGCATACGCCCGCTTACCCAGCACAGAGCCTGCCGTGCCGGGTTTGGTTACATCCGTCCAATCGCCGTAGTACCCGCTGGGTGCGCGGCTCTCCACGATGACGAACTTGCCCTCGTTGCGCTGGGTGTAGAACAAATCATCCGAACCGCCCGCATAGTCACTGTGGTTGATGACTTTGTAAGTTCCATCTGCTTGGCGCTCAACCTTGTACTGGTTGTACCCACCATTGGGGATGTAGCACTGCCGGACGGTATCCCACTCGAAAATCTTAAACTCGGCATCGCCCTTGATGCGCTGCTTGGTTTCGCTGTCGATTTTGTCAATACTGACTTTGACCGACCACTCATCGTTTTTCATCTGGTAATAGTTCGAGCTGTTGGCAGGAACAGTAATCGTCTGGTGGCTGCTCAGAGCACCAGACGTGGTATCGAAGCCGTGCGGAATGGTGATTTCATCGTAGCTAAACGTAATATTTGCAAGCTGTGCCCGCGCCGAGGCGATGGCAGCATCTACCATACCTTGTGCTTCGTTTTTCAGTTGGTTGATGGCTGCATTTTTGGCAGCCTCGGCAGCGGCATCCGCTTCAGCCTGGCTGGTGAACGGTCCTTCCTGCCCGCTGAGTGTGCTTGTGCTGGTCTTGGACACCTCATAATGTACTGTCCATGTGGCAGAACCATCGCCGCCATTCAAATGGTAGTTGTCGTCCTGCGTGTGACCGCTGGTGGTAATGGTCTGCGCTCCGGCAGGAGTCATCTTCCAACTACCGCCGTCCACACTGCCGCTGGTCTGGCTTGGAGTGACGGTAATGACTGCACCATCCACTTTCTCCAGCGTATTCAGCTGATACTTATCGGTGTTGACGGTGAACGTCAGATCAAAGCTGCCTCTGGCGCTCTGTGCAGGAGCGGTCCATGAAGCAGAATAATACTGCGGCTCAGGAGCACTCGGCACGTCCGGAATTTCGGTGCCGCCAGCAATTTCCTCACCAACCAGCGCCACAATCTGCCATGCGTAGCCTGCGGGCGGATTATAAATGTAAGTGTAATAACCGTTCTCACCAGACTGCACCGCCGTGCCGTCTGCCAATTCTTCGGCGGCGGCAACATAGGCCTGCGCAGCATAACTATCAGGATAGTTGGTAATGATCCACTGCTGGGTTTCATCGTAGATCTCACTGATGAGGTCGGGCTGCTCTGTATCCGCGCTCATAACAACGGGCTTGCTGTCCAGCATATCGAGACTCAACTGACCGAGGCCGCCCCAAATGTTGATTTGGTTCGCGTAATGGTTGCCGGGGGTGTACTGGCCGGGCTCAAGGCGAGACACATGGTCAAAAGTGTAGGTCGGGCAGCCATTGGGCTGACCGTTCAGACCATGACTGCAACAGTAGGCTTCTTGTCCGTTGAACCAAATAAGCCAAGTACCGCCCTCTTTGGCGATGCTGGTAATCTTGCCGGTGGCATACGGCGGGGTCGGCCCTGCCGCAAGAGTTGCAATGCCGTTGTCTGCGTAAAGCTGCGTCGGGGCAGAATCTTCCGACAACTGCACATGGATGGATTTCTGCAACTGTTCGCCATCTGGGGCTGTGTAGACAAACTGCGCGGTGAAATCGGCAGAGGCTTTCACATAGAATCCTGTGGCTGCTGCAGACTGCTCTGCGTAGGTCTGGTGCAGGATTTGAGCCAGCTCGGCCTTGTTGGCGGAGATGAGGTCATAGTCGGTGGACGCATAGCTGAGAAGTTCTACGCCATCCGGCAGGATGATTTCGGATGCCGCACCGTCTGCGGGATATTCCGTCTGCACCAGCAGAGGAACGACTGCATAGTTGGCATCGGGCGTTTTGCCGACAGTGATGTTGCTTTCGTCTGCGTTCAGCGCATCTGCATCCATGTGGGCATCCTCACCGTCGTACAAGTCGGACCCCCACGAGGAAATGCTGATTTTTGTCTCGCCGGTTGCCACAGGCAGACCCATGCTGCCGAGGTAGCTGCCGGTAGGTGCATCCGGCAAATCGTTGTACAGATTTTCGGTAATCTGAGAAAGGTCTGGGGTTACGCTGTCCGTAATTTCGGGAACAAATGTATCTGCTATCTCTGGCGTGGAAATCTCCTCGGCCGAGGCAGCAGGAATCATCGTACAGCACATGGCACCCGCCATGAGCGCCGCAGATAAGCGGTGTTTGAGTTTATATTGCATTGCATATCTCCTTGTGTGGTTTTATACGTCAAAAGAGTGCGTGCGATTTAGGATTTTACATCTGCACCACCTCCATCAATCAGCTTGGCAACGACCAACAGGCGGCTGTTAGGGTCTGCCGTGCAGGTGGAAAGCGTCAGAATATGGTCATCAGTCGTCACGTCCACACCGTAGTCGAACGCACAGCCGGCAACAGCCTTACCCAGAATCTGCTGGAAGGCCGCATCGTCCGGGTCAGCCTGAATACAATCGGTATCATCGTTTGCATCGCAGACCCACACACTGAAAATCTGGTACGCCAACTTTTCATCTGCCAGCGAAACATAAATGTACGGGTTTTCCTGCCCAAACTCGAACACGCGGTATTTGTGCAGATCCTCAAACCCGCCGGTATAATCTTCGTCGGTAAACGTATGCCCGTAAAAAATCAGATTGCGAGAAACTTTTACGCTGCTGTCCATGCGGCAGGCATAGTCGGCGTAGATGCAGCCGTGGTAATCCTCGGACCCATTCTCGTCACGGCGCAGATAATAGTCATTGTCGCCGTACTGCTGCACAGGCGCGTCAATGTTTGTGCCGGGAATCGTGATCCACGCCACGGTGTCCGGGTTTTCTTTCTGCGCGGCGGCAAGTCGTTCATCGGGTGGCTCAACATGTTCGGCCTGTTCCCACGCGGGCATCACTGAATTTTCATTACCGGAACGCCCGAAAAGCAAGAACCCAGCCAACAGCAGCCCGACCAAAACAAAAATAATGACGAGTCGCAGCAAATCGGGATTGGCGGTATCGCAGAAGCGTTTGAATTTTTCTCTCACTGCGGCACCTCCGCAACATCATCTTCCTGCCACGGCAGGCGGGGCAGGGGCGCGTAGTGGCGGCCGTTCGGCTCGACCCAACTGCCCTGGCCGCCGGCAAAAATGTGGATGTTGAACGAGTTCAGCACGGTCAAAAAACTCTCCATGTCGGCGGCATCACAGCAGAGTGAATCCCGGTTGCCGATCAGCAGCACATCGAAGCGATGCTGCTCGGCATCCTGCAAAATCTCCTTGACGGCGGGGCGCATGAGCAGCGGCACGGGCTCGTTTGTCTCGGAAATGCGTTCTTTCTGTACGCCCCACTGCAATTTGCGGGCGGCGCGCTGGCAGGCAAGGCGCTGTCTGCCCATGCTGGCAAGATTCTTCGGGTCGGACTGGTAAAGGCATTGTGCAATCATGGTGTTTTCCTCCTTAGTATTTCGGCTTGTGATAGACTTCTTTGTGCAGCGCCACCGCATGGCGGCGTTCATGCCATAGGAACAGGTAGTGCAGGACCATCCCGCTGCCGACCAGCGGCAGCAGAACTTTTGCCCAATCAGAGATTCTCTTCATCGTCATCCTCATTTCTGCCGCCGAGGACAATATCCCCGGATGGCACATAGACTTTCGGCGCAGGTGCGGGCTTTGCAGGCTCAGCCGTATGGGTAGGTTCTTTGCGCAGCAGGTGGGTAATAATCAGCAGCACCGCGATAAAGAGCAGCGCGCAGGCGATACCCGTAATCAGCAGGGCAGGGGAAATGCCGCTTTCCGCCGCAGCAACCACCACAGGTGCAGAAATCGGCGCGTACAGCAGCGTGTAATGCACCGTTCCGGCCTCGGTGCGGGTGACCGTTCCAGCGTAATGCGCTGTTGCCATATAGGTACTGTCGGCCTGCAAAGTTTCGCCAATCGTAATGTCCTGCAAGGTCAGCGTGCCGGAAAAACCGTACTCGTCATCGTAGGCAACAGACTCTTTCACATCATTGCGGGCGGTTTCGGCATCGGCGCTGCGCACAGACAATTCAAAATCCTGCGTGACCTCTTTCTCCTCGGTCACACCGCCCTCCACAGACTGCGTAACGCCCCATAAGGTGTAATCGACGCCGTTCCACTGCATAGTGCTTTCGGTCAGGTCGGCAACGGTTGTGCCATACGGTACGCTGTACTGCTTGACGACAAGCAGCTGCCCGCCGTTTTCCTGCCACGAGATGCTGTCCGGGTAGAACAGCGACGCCGTATCTTCCGGCGGCAATCCCACCAACTCCGGGGCAGGGGTGGGTGTGGGTTCCTCGGCAAAGGCTGCGGTGGCGGTGCCCAGTGACAGCAGGCAGCACAGGGCAGTGATAACAGGTTTCTTCATTAGGATTCCTCCGTTTCGGGTTGATTTTGCATTTTGCGTTCTACAATACGGCGCAGCTCGTCCCGGTCTGTGGTGATCAGGTCTTTTTCCTCCTCGCTGCACCGCATATCAACGGTGACATTGTTGGAGTTTGTGACGATCAGCGCGCTGCCGCGCTCGAAGCGGGTGATGTTGTCGATTTCGGCATCTGTCAGCTTCAAAACACTTTGCACGCGCTGGGCTTCCTCTTCCTCCAAATTCAGAATGATTTTGATTTTGCAGTTGTTCAGGATGCCGCGACCGTATTTTCCATCTTCCAAGGAAAAGAAGTCGTTCAAATCCTGCGTGGCAACCAGAACCCCGCCGCCGTAGCCGCGAATGGTTTTGACAGCCTCGAATACATAGTTGGCCGCCAAAGCGTTGGACGATGCGCCGATGATTTGCCATACCTCATCTATGAAAATCTGCTTGCGGCGGGTCAAATCCTCTTTCGCCTTATCCCACATATAATCCAGCCCGATGTACATACCCACGGTTAGCAGGTCGCCGGACAGCTCGCTGATGTCGATGACGACATAGCTGTTGTCGAGGTTCACGTTTGTCTGGCGGTTGAAGCTGGATGCCGAACCGTGTACAAGGCGGTTCAGAATATTGGCGATACGCCGCGTTTCCGGGGCAGCGGACAAAACAGTGTGCAGGTCGCCCAATATCGGCATTTCACGGTACTGACCGGGATGTGCCGGGTCGTCCAGACTGGCATTATCATAAGTGATGCCCTTATTGCGGTAGGTTGTGACGATGGCTTCATCCAATAGCTGGCGTTCCTCGTTGCTCAAATCGGGAATCAGCAGCGAGAAGAAAATGTGCAGCTTCTGGATTTTGGCAGCCAGTTCCGACTGCTCCGGCATAGGACCGTCCAGCAGTTCGCTGCTGGTGTGGTCGATTTTGCGAATCTCCATGACGTTGATGCAATCCGGACTGCCCGGCACGATGCGGATGATGGTGCCGCTCAGCGCCTTGGCCTGCCGGTAAAACTCGTGACCCTTCAACGGAGCGATGATGTAAACCGGTGTTCCCGCCAGCCGCATACGCCGGGCGATCAGCTGCATAGTGAACGTCTTGCCCGCGCCGGAGGTGCCGAGAATCGCCATATTTGCGTTTTTGTAGATATGGGTGTTGAAGTTGTCGAGGCTGACGAGGGAGTTATTGTACTTATTCACGCCCAGCAGTACACCGTTGGTGTCGCACAGTTCAAAGCTGACGAACGGATAAAAGCTGGCCGCGGTTGAGGTAAGGATATTGCGGCGGTATTTTTTGAACAGCGCCGCATCCGGGGCGCACAGCGGCAGGGAAGAGAGAAAAGCTGCTTCCTGCCGGAAACTGCACAGCTGCAAATTCATATCCTGCGAGACCATGAGCTTGCGTATCTCCCCGATGCGCCACTCCAAATCCTTGACGCTGGCGGCTGTGACCGTTACGAGGATGGCGGCGTAGTAGAAATCCTCGTTGTTGGCAAGACCGTCTTTCAGGTAGTAGCCGGAACGAATGGCGTTGGAGAGGTCATCGAAATCCGAGTTTGTGTCGCTGGTGTCCTTGATTTTGCTGCGGTTGATGCGGATCTGCTGCCCGATTTTCTGCATCATGCGTTCTTTGGGCTGTCGTTCCAGAAACAGATCCACATCAATGCCTTCGCCGGCATTCACCAGCAATGCCATCCACCCGGCCGTGACCTGTGCGCGGTAGCCGTCTGCGGGAATCATCAGGTAGGCATGGTAGGTGCCGTCCATGTAGAGATAACGTCCATGCTTCAAATCCAGCGAGGGCGGGATCATAAAGGCGGCGGGAGGTATCTTATCCAGCGCTGTGGTATCGTTCTGGGCCAAATAGCTGGCAAGCACATCTTGGATTCGCTCCTGCAACGGCACCTGTACCGCTGTTCGCCTATTTAATAAGGTATAGAAAACGTCCGTGAGAAACTCGTCCTCGTTCTCGTGTTCCACGATGGCGTTGCCGCACTGCGCTAGATAGGTGCGGAAGTTGCGGGCGGTGGTTTCGAGCGTGGAGACGATTTCGGCATAGGAGATATTCCGCTCGTTCGTGGGGGCTTCGTACTGGAAAATCACGAAGAAGCGACGGCTAACAGCATCGCGGGAACCGAGCCGCTTGACAAAGCGGATATAGCTCATGTGGCGCTTACGCACCGCTGCGTCCGGTTCGTTGGCGGCATCCCGCCGCAGCTTGTCCAGATAGGCATTGACATCGGCCTTGC
>ENA-OVGB01002815-OVGB01002815.1-human-gut-metagenome-genome-assembly--contig:-NODE-2815-length-11588-cov-65.793722_pt1 | contig 11588 bp, 10 predicted proteins | sample MGYA00237767_ERZ505413 | MGnify/ENA primary metagenome ERZ505413 (study PRJEB26158, sample SAMN06016410) | human gut metagenome | biome: human gut; feature: ankylosing spondylitis patient; material...
TCATGGCAACACCGGCCAGCGGCACCGGGAAGTACATCCAGAAGCGGCTCAGCCAAGGCATGGAAACATAGAAGCCACGGCCGCCCAGCGTGGTGGCGTAGTTCCAGCCGACCGCCATCATCACCACACCAAGGATCATCACGGCCACGTCAGACAGGATGTCCAGCGCCTTGACCACTTTCTTGGGCAGGTACATATCAAAGGCAGTCATGCGGATGTGTGCGCCGCGGCGGATGGCCAGCGCAGCGCTCAGCACAGCCATGTAGCTCATGCAGGTCAAAACGACCTCCTCAGACCAGGAGGGGTCCGGAATAAAGGGGACGTAACGGCCAATGACCGACATCGTGGTAATGAGGATATCTGCGATCAGCAGGATCTTGCAGATGAACAGAACCACCTTGTAGGTAAAGTCGTACGCCGGTCTGATCTTATCCAGAGTGGTAAAGATTTTCGGCATAGAAATTCCTCCATATAAAAGCCCGGCGAAGCCTGCGGGCGTATTCCCGTGGGCCCCCGCCGGGCAATGTACTACTTAGATTGGATGGAAAGCCAGCTTATGCCTTCATGTCCAGCAGCTTCTGGTACAGCTCAGCCTGATCAGAGGTGTTGTCCTTGATGACCTTAGCGCAAGCTTCCTGCCAGGGAGTCTTGTCGTCCACATCCACAACGTTGCAGCCGGAGGAACGCAGCTCTTCCAGAACCTTGTTCTCAGCGGTCTCAGACAGATCAGCGTTGAACTTCTGGGTGTCGGCAGCAGCAGCCATAACAGCAGCCTGCTGGTTAGCGGTCAGCTTGCCCCATGCGTTGTCGGTGATAACAGCCTGCACAGCGCCCAGAGTGTGGCCGTCCAGGATCAGGTTGTTAGCAACCTCGGGGAAGGCATTGGACTTGTAGTTTGCGATGGGCTGCTCAGCGCCATCCACAACGCCGGTCTGCAGTGCGCTGTACAGCTCACCGAAGGAAACGACGGTGGGGTTTGCGCCCAGGCCCTCGACCATGCCGTTCATGACGGGGTCGTTGGACACGCGCAGCTTCAGGCCCTTGAAGTCCGCAATGCCGGAAACGGGGTTGACGGTGAAGAAGTGACGGAAGCCCTCCTCGCCGTAGAACATGCCGCGGACGGGCAGGCCCAGCTCCTGGGGCTCGTTCAGGAACTCAGGTGCCAGATCGCTGTTGGCAAAGTTCCAGAAGTGTGCGCGGTTCTCAAAGGTGAAGGGGATGCTCAGCAGCTTGGACTTGTTGCAGCCGTAGCTGGTCAGTGCGAAAGCAGAGATACGGCTGATGTCGATGGAAGTGGAGCCGCCCAGGATGGCGTCCAGAACGTCGTTCTCAGAACCCAGAACGCCGGAAGCCTGCACGTCGATGACGACGGAACCACCGGTCAGCTCCTCGACCTTCTCCTTGAAGTGAGAAGCGGTCTGGCCAACGATGGTATCCAGCGGGTTGACCTCGGCGTAGACCAGGGTCACTTCGGGATCGTTTGCAGCAGCGGCGGCATCACCTGCGGGAGCAGCGGAAGCTGCGGTAGAGGTGGAAGCAGCGGTGCTGTTGGAAGAACCGCCACATGCGGTCAGGGCCAGAGCAGCGGCGGAAACACCGGCGGCTGCCAGGAAGCTGCGACGAGAGATCATTTTCATAAGTTTATCCTCCTAAAAATTTTCCTCGGGACGCTGCATGTTGCACAGGTCTGCAGCGCCTTCATCAACTGTTCACACTTTAGCAAAATTTTTTTACTTTCACAAGGGGTTTCAAAAAATGTCCTGTTTTTCGAAAGAATGTGAAGATAATCCCTGTGGAAAATAAACAAACAAAAATCCAAGTCTTTAGCAAATTCAACCAAAGACTTGGATTCAAGAATGGATATTTCATGCCTGCTGGATGCGCCGGATCATCTCGGCCTGTTCGCTGAACTGGTCGTACAGCGGCTGGACGGCGTCCCGGAACTTCTGTTTCTCGGCGTCGGAGAGCAGGGCCACTTCCACGCCCCAGGCCCGCAGGTCGGCTTCGGCCTGGGCTTCCCGCTGGGCCCAGAGGCGGCGCTCCAGCTGGGCGCTTTCCCGCGCGCATTCCTGCACGATGGCCGGGAAGGAGGCATCCAGCGCGGCCAGTTTTTCCTGCGCGGCCCGGCTGGAGATCTGGATCTCCGGCACGCGGGTGTGCTCGTCCTGCAGAAAATAGGGTGCCACCTCATAGTGGCTCATGGCTTCGTAGCTGGGCCAGTTGTTCTCGGCCCCGTCGATCTTCCGGTTGTGCAGGGCGGCATACACATCGCTGTACACCACCTGCACCGACACCGCGCCCATGGCTTCCACCATGTCGCTCATCATGTCCGACTCCTGCACCCGCAGGGTCAGCCCCTGCAGATCGGCAAGGCGGGTGACCTTTTCCCGGGTGTAAAAGCTGCGCACACCGGCGTCGAACCAGGAGAGCCCCACCAGATCGACTGCATCCAGCATGGCGAGGAATTCGTCGCCGATGGTGCCGATCAGCACCCGCCACATCTGGGCGGCATCCTCGTAGAGGTAGGGCAGCTGCAGCACGCTCAGCGCCGGGACATACTCGGCCAGCTGGCTCAGGGAGATGCGGGCAAAATCAATGCCGCCGAACTGCATCTGCTGGATGACGCTCTGCTCGGCCCCCAGTTCACCGCCGCTGTAAACGGCTACCTTCACCCGGCCGCCGGTCCGCTCGTTCACAAGGTCCGCAAAGGCAAGGGCCGCCTGGGTGGTAGGGTAGTCCTCGGGCTGGTTCTCGGCATAGCGCAGGATGAGCTCCGGGCCGGAGGCAGCTTCTTCCTGCCGGGCGGCGGCGCAGCCGCACAGGCCCAGCGCGGCCCCGGCGGCGGCCAGCAGCACCTGCCGCCGGGAGATGCACCCGCTCACAGAACGCCCTCCGGGTGGTGCTCGCCGATCTTTTTGCTGACCCGGCGGCGGTACTGGGTGGGCGTTTCGCCGGTGCGCTTTTTGAAGGCGCGGGCAAAGTAGCTGGCGTCCTCGTAGCCCACCATGGAAGCCACCTCGGCCGAGGAACGGAACGGGTCGGTGAGCAGTTCTTTGGCCGCATTGATGCGCAGCTCGGTCAGACAGTCCAGAAAGTTCATCTTCTGGTACTTTTTGAACTGTGCCGACAGGTATGCCGGGCTGATGTGCAAAATCTCGCCCACGCTGTCCAGCGAGATGTCGAACATGTAGTTGTCTTCCAGATACCGCCGCACATGGTCCATGACCAGGGCATTCTGGCTGCTTTCCGGGGTGTCTGCCTCCGACTGGCCTTCTGCAGCTGCGGCGGGTTCCGGCTCGGGCTGCACCGGGGCCAGCGTTTCCAGCTTGCGTTCGGTCTCGATCTGGCGGATAGCCCGGCGGATGGAAGCTTCCAGTTCGTCCGGGTCTACCGGCTTGAGCAGGTAATCGCAGGCACCCAGGTGCACTGCCTCGTGGGCGTACTGGAACAGGCTGTAGGCGGTGACGAAGATCACCCGGCAGCCCGGCCGCTGGGCCAGCACGGCCCGGGCCGCATCCAGGCCGCTCATGCCCGGCATCTCGATGTCCATCAGGATCAGGTCCGCGCCCCACAGAATGGCGGTGTCGGCAGCCTTGCGGCCGTTTTCCGCTGTTTCCAGCACCACCTGATGTTCATCAAAGCGGCGGGCCACCATCTCGGTCAGGGCGTCCCGCTCCAGTTTTTCATCATCTGCGATCAGCAGGCGTATCATCCTCAAATTCCTCCTCTACGATCTCCACAAGGGGCAGATAGATGCTCACGGCTGTGCCGAACCCGGGCCGCGAGCGGATCACGAAGCGGCAGCGCTTGTCCAGCAGCTGCAGCCGCGCCGCAACATTGTACACACCAATATGCTCCCACCGGTCCCGGGGGCTGGCAAGGCCCTCCTGCAGCTGGGCCAGCTTTTCTGGCTCGATGCCAAGCCCATTGTCACACACGCTGATGCGCAGCAGGCCTTTTTCCCGCAGCGGTGCGATGCGGATGCGCACCGTGCCGCCCTCCTCTTTGGGGGCGATGCCGTGCTTGAACGAGTTCTCCACAAGGGGCTGCAGGATGAAGGAGGGCACCATGGTCTCGGTCAGGTCCAGCGAATCCGAGATGCACCAGCGCATCCGCACCCGGTCGCCGAAGCGGACGTGGTAAATGGAGTAGTATTCGTCGACGATGCGCACCTCCCGCGCCAGCGGTACCTGCTCGTCGTTGCTCATCAGGCTGTAGCGCAGCAGGTGGGAAAGCGCCATGATCAGCGCCTGGGTGCGGTAGCCCTTCTCCGTGCTTGCAGTCTGCTGGATCACGTTCAGAGTGTTGAACAGAAAATGCGGGTCGATCTGGCTGCGCAGCTGCTGCATCCGGCTGCGCTCCATGCGGTTCTGCAGCTCCAGCGCTTCGGTCTTCTGGCGGTGCAGCTCCCGCTCCATCTCGTTGCGCTCCTGCAGGGTGTTCATCTGCTGGGCCATGGAGTGCTTCATTTTGTTGAAGGCGTCGGTCAGCTGGACGATCTCGCGGCCGCCGCCGGGGATCGGCACGTCCGGTGCGTCGTATTTGCCCGCCACGATGTCGCGGGACGCACCGATCATCTGCTGCACCGGGTCCAGCAGCCGGATCACCGACCAGGCCATGAAGCAGCCCAGCACCAGGCAGACGGTGGCCACCACGGTCTGGGCCCACTTCACCCGGCCGCTGAGGGCGGACACCTCAGTGTAGGTGCCCTGGGCGTCCGAGATGGCGGTGTTCAGCAGCTGCTGGGTGTACTGGCGCAGGTAGCTGCCGCAGGGCAGGACCTGGTCGTAGTAGAGACGGGCGGCTCCGGCGTCATCGCCGGTGCGGACGGCAGCTTCCAGCTGTTCCACAAGGGCGGTGTAGCTTTTATAGGTGGTGCACACGGCGCTGTAGAGCAGATATTCTTCCTCGCTCACGGTCTGCAGGCTGCCGTCGATGCGCCACAGCCAGGCGTCGGTGGTGGAAAACGCGCTGTCCAGCCCGCTGAGCAGGGCGTCGGCGTCGCCGTACTCCCAGCGGTAATCGCCAAGGACGGTCAGCCCGCGCTCCACGCCGCCTTGGAACCGGCTGATGGCGTTGAACTGGCCCATCTGGTCGTCCAGCCGCTGCATCACGGTGCCGGACTGATAAAAGCTGAGAAAGATCTGGACGGCCAGTGCCAGTAGAAAGGCAGCCAGCCCCAGCGTGATGCGCTGCTTCAGCGTCATGGAACGATGCACCGTTTTCCCTCCCCGGCAAAAAATTTTAGCAGGTAACACCTTATTCTAACACGCAGGGTGCGCGGTTGGCAAGGCTTACCCGCGCCGCAGAGTAGGGAAAACTGCGGCCGGGGCAAAGGCCGCCGCTTTTCTGCCGGGACATTTTGGTGTATAATGGAGCCAACATCCCCGCCCTGCGGGAAAAGGAGGACGTTTTCATGATCCAATTCGGCCTGCGTCTGCACGACGCCGAAAAGCTGCCGCTGGAACAGGTGCTGCCGCTGGTGCGCCAGAAGGGCTTCACCTGCGCCCACGTGGCCCTGAGCAAGTCCCTGAAAGAGGTGCCCAACACGCCCGGTGCCCTGACACCCGGCTATGCGCTGTATCTGCGGCACCAGTTCGAGAAGAATGGCATTGACATTGCGGTGCTGGGCAACTACCTGAATCTGGCCCACCCGGACGAGGATGCACTGCGCGCCATTCAGGAAAAATACTACGCCCACATCCGCTTTGCCAGCCTGCTGGGCTGCGGCATGGTGGGCACCGAGACCGGTGCCCCCAACGCGGACTACAAATTCTGTCCGGAGTGCCGCAGCGAGGAAGCACTGGAGACCTTTATCCGCAACTTCAAGCCGGTGGTGCGCTGCGCCGAGCAGTACGGCGTGACCATTGCCATCGAGCCGGTGGTCAAGCACATCGTGTATGACGCCAAGCGCGCCCGCACCGTGCTGGACGAGATCGGCAGCCCGAACCTGCAAATTTTGTTCGACCCGGTCAACCTGCTGAACATGGAGAATGTGGATCGCCGCGAGGAAGTGTTTGCCGAGGCCATCGAACTGCTGGGCAAGGATATTGCGATGATCCACTTCAAGGATTTCCTGCGCAAGGATGCCGGCGGCCAGCTGGCGGCCACCGGTGCCGGGCAGGGCGGCATGGGCGATTACCGCACCATCCTGCGCTTTGCAAAGCAGGAAAAGCCCTATATCTTCGCCACGCTGGAAAACACCACGCCGGAAAATGCCGTGCAGTGCCTACACTACCTGCAGAAGCAGTACGACGAATGCTGACAGCTTTATAAAAACGCAGGAAGCCCCTCACCATTTGGCGAGGGGCTTCCTTTGTGGAAAGATTACTCCAGATCGAGTTTGTTTTTCATCAGCCAGCTGGTGGCGGTAAAGTAGACCGCGCACAGCACGAGGTCGGCAGCCAGTGCGGCCAGCACAGCCCAGAGGTAGGTCTTGTTGCCGGTGACCGTGTACACGATGCTGCCGTCCCCGGCGGATGTGCTGAACACCAGGTCCAGGCCGGTGTTGGTGGTGTTATAGGGCAGCAGGTTCAGCAGCTGGTTCTGCAGCACGTTCAGCACCACAAAGGCTGCAATGCTCACCGCTACGAAATATTTTTTGCACCAGTGGCCGATCATGCAGGCCGTGTAGATGCACAGAATGGAGCAGGTGAGGGAAGCCAGCCATTCCAGCACCATGAGCACCAGCGTAACGCCGTAACCCTTGATGACAGAGCTCAGCAGCTTGCCGATCTCGCTGCCGTAGCGGGAGAATGCGTGGAAAAATTCGGACACGGCAGCGGAATTGAGGGTCCCGAACAGACTGAACAGAACAAAGGACAGCAGCACGACAACAATGCTGCACAGCACCCAGACGATGCTGGGAATGAGCTTGGCGAGAATGAGCTGCGCATTGCTCACAGGCAGGGTGTGCATCAGGTAGCCTTCGCGGCCCAGCAGATTGCGGGTGAAGCGCTGGATGATGCTGAGAACGGTCATGACGGCGATGGCTACGCCCAGACCCATATACACGAGCATCAGCACGGCAATGGGCGCGGTGTGCACCAAAAGGGCGGGAATCTGGAAGGAAACGCCCATGAGGACCGCCACGGCCAGAATGGCCAGATACAGCCCGCCGTACACGCGGCCGGTGGCCTTGAACTCGTATTTTAACAGTTTCTTCAGCATTTGAATACCTCCCGGAAATATGCATCCACACTCTTGCCCTCGGTCTCGCGCAGTTCCTCGGCGTTGCGGTGGGCGAACACTCTGCCGTCCTTCAGGAAGATGGCCTCGTCCAGAATGGGCTCGATGTCGCCGATGAGGTGAGTGGACAGGATGACCGTTGCGTCCTTTTGGTAGTTGTTCAGGATGGTGGAAAGGATGTAGTCCCGGGCGGCCGGGTCCACGCCGCCGATGGGCTCATCCAGCAGATAGAGCCGGGCGTTGCGGCTCATGGCCAGGATGAGCTGCACCTTCTCCTTGTTGCCCTTGGAGAGGGTCTTGAGCTTTGCCTTGGGGGAGAGGTTCAGCTTTGCCAGCATCTCGCTGGCCTTGGCGGGGTCAAAATCGGCGTAGAAATCGCCGAACATCTCCACCAGCTGCTCCACACGCATCCAGTCCGGCAGCCAGTCGGCGTCCGGCAGGTAGGAGACAAGGGCCTTGGTGTCCGGGCCGGGGGCCATGCCGGCAATTTTGATGCTGCCGCCGGTGGGCTGCAGCAGGCCGTTGGCCAGCTTGATGAGGGTGGTCTTGCCGCTGCCGTTGGGCCCCAGCAGACCCACGATGCGGCCGAAGCTCACATGCAGGTCCACACCGTCCAGTGCGGTCTTGTCTTTTTCATAGCGCTTGGTCAGCGCTTCACAGGTCAGAATTTCACTCATCGCGGTTCTCCTTCCTTTGCGTCCCAGTGTTCCAGCAGCGCGGCGGCCTGAGCGGGACTGTAGCCAATGCCGCGCATCTTTTCGAGAAAATCGGCCGCCAGCGTCTGGGCTGTGTCGGCGCGGAGCTGTTCGATCAATGCGGTATCCTCCGTGACAAAGCGGCCTGCCGTGCGCTCGGTGCGCACCAGGCCTTCGGTTTCCAGCTGGGCCAGGGCCCGCTGCATCGTGTTGGGGTTTACCCCGGCGGCGGCGGCCAGGTCGCGTACGGAATCCAGATGACCGCCGGGCGGGTAGATGCCCGCCTGAATTTTGGCTTTGAGCCGTTCCACCAGCTGTGCGTAGATCGGGCGGCTGGCATCGAACTGTTCAGCCATGGTATCATCTCCTTGTATTGCTGTATTAAGCACTCGATACAATAATACACGATTTGCCCCGCTTGTCAAGGGGGTTAGGCAATTTCTTGTGAAAAAAGAGGGTTCCAAAAGCCCGCAGGCCTTTGGAACCCTCAATATAAAATAATATTTCCACTGAAAATGCCCAGAGCAAACGCGGCGGGCATTTAAAATCGTTTCACTTATTCGATCACCAGCAGCAGGCTCATCTTGAACTTGCCCTGCGGGGTAACGCTGTGCAGGCCGTTCTTATCAAAGCGGAAGCTCTCGCCTGCGTTCAGCTCATAGTCCTTGCCCTCATAGCCGATGATGGCCTTGCCCTCCAGGGCGGTGAGGATGGCGTTGCCGGGTGCGCGGTGCGGGGTCAGGCCGGTGCCCTCGTCAAATGCCATCAGCACGAACTTCATGTTGTCGGCGTGGACGAGGTCGAGGTTCGCAATGCTGCCTTCCTCATAGGAAATGAGGTCCTTCAGCGCAGTGGGCTGGCCTGCTTTGAGGATGCTGTTCATGGTAAAAGTCTCCTTTTTCAAAATGATTTCAGTGTAGATCATGCCGGTGTCGGTGCGGATGCCGCACAGCGTTTTGGGCGGGACGGCCAGCAGCTGGCCGGGGCAGACGGCGACGGTGCGGCCGTCATTGCCCAGAACAAATGTGCCGCTGCCCTCGCCGCCGAGGTACAGGGTGGTGCAGTCGTAGGATTCCGGGGTGATGGAAGTGCCTGCGCCCAGTGAGAACCAGGTGACGGGCACTTCCTGCCCGAGGTGTGCCGGGCGGGAGACGGTCATGGCCTCTCGGATGGGCCGCACCTGTGAAAGGGTAAATGGTTGGTTGGACATAAAATACCTCTATTAAGCCTTCCCCCTTGGGGGAAGCCTATATAATATAGTTTAGTATACCCTCATTTCCCGGCAAAAGCGGTGGTTATGGAAACGAAACCCAATTATTCTTCCTCGTCCCACGCAAGGCTGCGCTGCACGGCGCGGTGCCACTGGTGCAGCAGCTTTTCCCGCCGGGCGGCGTCCATGGCCGGAGTGTACTCCATTTCGCAGTTCCACAGCTGGCGCAGTTCGTCTTTGTCTTTCCACACGCCCACCGCAAGGCCCGCGAGGTAGGCTGCACCCAGGGCGGTCGTCTCGCGGATGACCGGGCGGCGCACGGTACGGCCGATGATGTCAGACTGGAACTGCATCAGGAAGCGGTCCCGGCTGGCCCCGCCGTCGGCCTTGAGGGAAGAAAGTTCCAGCCCGGTGTCGGCTTCCATGGCACGGACGAGGTCGGCTACCTGATAGGCAATGGACTCCTGTGCGGCACGGATGATGTGCTCCCGCCGGGTGCCGCGGGTGATGCCTACGATGCAGCCCCGGGCATGCATGTCCCAGTTGGGCGCGCCAAGGCCGGTGAAGGCGGGCACCAGGTAGACACCGCCGTTGTCCGGCACCTTCTGGGCGTAGTATTCGGCGTCACGGCTCTCGCTGAACAGCCGCAGCTCGTCCCGCAGCCACTGAATGACTGCGCCGCCCACGAACACCGAGCCTTCCAGCGCATACTGCACCTTGCCGCCCAGCCCCACCGCAATGGTGGTGACAAGGCCGTTGCGGCTCTCGCAAGGGGTATCGCCGGTGTTCATCAGCAGAAAGCAGCCGGTGCCGTAGGTGTTTTTGGCTTCGCCTGCGTCAAAGCAGGTCTGGCCGAACAGCGCTGCCTGCTGGTCGCCTGCCATGCCGGCGATGGGCACCTTCACGCCCTGGATCTCGGTATAGCCGTAGACCTCACTGGACGAGCGCACTTCCGGCAGCATGGCGCGGGGGATGTTCAGGGCCTTTAATAAGGTGTCGTCCCAGTCGAGCTTGTGGATGTCGAACAGCATGGTGCGGGAAGCGTTGGTCACGTCGGTGGCGTGTACGGCCCCGCCGGTGAGCTTCCACAGCAGCCAGCTGTCCACCGTGCCGAACAGAATTTCGCCCTTCTCGGCCCGGGCCTGTGCGCCCTCCACATGGTCGAGGACCCAGCGGATCTTGGTGGCGGAAAAATAGGCGTCCGGCAACAGACCGGTGGCCGCTTTGATGTGGTCGGTCAGGCCCTGCTTCACCAGCTCGTCCACGATGGGCGCGGTGCGGCGGCACTGCCAGACGATGGCGTTGTAGATGGGCATCCCGGTGGCCTTGTCCCACAGGATGGTGGTCTCGCGCTGGTTCGTGATGCCGATGGCGGCAAGGTCGGCTGCGCGGATGTTGCTCTGGGCGATGACCTCCATCATCACGGCGTACTGGCTGGACCAGATCTCCATGGGGTTGTGCTCCACCCAGCCCTCTTTCGGGTAGAACTGGGTGAACTCCTTCTGGCTGACGGCGGCGATGTTCTGCTTTTCGTCAAACAGGATAGCGCGGGAGCTGGTGGTGCCCTGGTCGAGGGCGAGGATGTATCGGGACATGGGAAACAAACCTCCTGCATGTGTGTTTTTCTGGCTCTCAGTATAGCAGGATTCACCCGGAATAAAAAGAGAACGCCGCAATAAAATTGCAGAAATTTGGTGAAAACATCTATAAATCACTGCACAACTATAAAAATTTACAAGAAATTCAAAGAATTTCATATTGTAAAATCTTTAACGATGTGCTATGCTGAGGGGCAGAGAGTTCCGCCCGGAAAAGGGCGGAAAAGAGAATTTGGAGGAAAAAGATTATGGCTGATCGTATCGTTCTGAATACCATTTCCTACCATGGCCACGGTGCCATTGAGAACATCGTTCCTGAACTGACCGCCCGCGGCTACAAGAAGGCTTTCGTCTGCTCGGACCCTGACCTGATCAAGTTCGGCGTCACCAAGAAGGTCACCGACCTGCTGGATGCTGCCGGTTTCGATTACAGCGTGTACAGCGAGATCAAGCCCAACCCCACCATCGCCAACGTGCAGGACGGCGTGACTGCGTTCAAGGCCGCAGAAGCTGATTGCATCGTGACCATCGGCGGCGGCTCCTCCATGGACACTGCAAAGGCCATCGGCATCATCATCAACAACCCCGAGTTTGCCGATGTGCGCTCGCTGGAGGGCGTTGCCCCCACCAAGAAGCACGCCGTGTTCACCATCGCTGTGCCCACCACTGCCGGCACGGCTGCCGAGGTCACCATCAACTACGTCATCACCGATGTGGAGAAGAAGCGCAAGTTCGTCTGCGTGGACACCAACGACATCCCCGAGATCGCTGTGGTCGATCCCGATATGATGGCTTCCATGCCCAAGGGCCTGACCGCCGCTACCGGTATGGACGCTCTGACCCACGCCATCGAGGGCTACATCACCAAGGGCCACTGCACCATCTCCGATATGTTCC
>ENA-OVGB01002819-OVGB01002819.1-human-gut-metagenome-genome-assembly--contig:-NODE-2819-length-11568-cov-2.699557_pt1 | contig 11568 bp, 10 predicted proteins | sample MGYA00237767_ERZ505413 | MGnify/ENA primary metagenome ERZ505413 (study PRJEB26158, sample SAMN06016410) | human gut metagenome | biome: human gut; feature: ankylosing spondylitis patient; material...
AATTTAATAAATATCTTTTTCTGTAAAAATGTCCTTCCACGTTATCAATGCTGTTGATATATTCAATGCCTGTTTCTGAAAGCACATTTTTATCTACGCTTAATTCATGAAACTCTTCACTTACGATTGTCATATCTTCACTGTTCATGGAACAGATACGATCTACGATCGTATTCGGAATTCTAATCTTCTGAATATTTTCTTTTTGTTTCTCACTGCATTGCTCCATTAGCAGATTTTTAAAATAAATCCCTACATTTTCTACATTTTCACAGCAAATGATTGCTTTCCCTGTACAAGGATCATCTCCCCATGCTTTTAAGATCACTGGTACCAGATATTTCAGGTTTTCACGCTTTACAGAGGTTGTGATCGTGTCTGCATTCTTTAAAGTTTCAATGACTTCTTCCTGCTGTGTAATAGAAGATAACGCTTTCCAGACTTCCACATGTTCTCTTGGATCTTCTCTGTCTGAAATCTGCAGATCGTATCCACCATCTTTGTGAATCTGATCCAGAATCTTCTCATTCGTGTCAATCGCTGCTAATGTTTTCTGACTCTGATACAACAGCGGCATAACCAATCCTCTTCCCAGTGCCCCACATCCAAAATGTACGATTGGCTTTTCAGTTTTCATATTTTCTCACTCTCCTTTTTTCAGTTTCTGATATAATTTTTCCTCATATTCCCGATTCCACCCATTTATCTGTGCCCTTTCAAATGCTTTGTCATAATCTCCGATCTGATGGATATCCAACAATGGAAGGTCGTCCAATTGTGGGTATATGATAACTTTTCCAGGGTATTTTCCCTGGCTCACGGCTTCAACTGCCTGTTTCAATGCTTTAAATCCTGCAATCGCCATGACATTCTGATCCGGATGATACTGCCCTGCCTCGATCTTTCGTAAAACTTTCTTCTCATCTTCTACCGTAGATCCGCTGCTCGCATTAATCCTTGCTCCGTAACTTGCCACATATCCGACTGGAAGTTTTGCATAGCTTCCATATTTGGTTCCTGAAAACAGAATCAACATTCCATCTTTCTTAAGAAACGGAACTGCATTCTCTACAGGCTCGGTGCCTGGTGCGCTTACAACAATATCATCGAATCCTTCTTCTTTACAGTAACTTCTCAACTCCTTTCTCCAATCAGGATCTTCCATTGCTACAATATTTAATTTCACCTGATGTTTCTTCGCAACCTCTCCAAAATCATCGAGTAATGCTTCTAATCTTTTTCTTCTTCTTGCTGTTACAACAATCTTGCTTGGCGGGTTTTCTTTCATAATTGCCCGTAATGTGTGAATCCGTCCCATCGCTCCAGCACCGCCCATCACAAGTAAAGTACCTCTATCTTTTAATTCGTATCTTTGTTTTTCTTCAAGGAAAGCATCTGACAGACATTTACTGGTTGTTCCGATCCAGTTATTCTTGCCATAATGTATTTTGGCAATGTCTGCTTTAATCATCTGATCTGTTTCTTGTTCTGCTAGCCAGCAGATCAAGGCTGTGTCTGACATATGCTCTAAAATGTCTTCAAATTCTTCATTTTCAATATTTCCTACTATTAAAATGTCTTCAAATCCATTTTCTGCTTCTTTCCATGCATCATTTAAAGATGTAATGTCAACTGCATTTTCTGGATATTTCTTTGTTTTGTTTCCTTTGGAAAATATGACAACTTTTTTATGCTCTAATTCTTTATCCAGCATGTATTCCTGATCTCCTTCTGGTCCAATATAAATAAGAATAGAGCCCTCTTTATCAAACTCATTTCTTCCCCATGCCCGATAAGAAGCTTCCGCACAGGCATTTGGTTCTAACTGGGCTACCGATGCATAGCTTAGATTCTTGTCTACCTCAAAAATCGTTTCTCCCTGATCAGAATAAAAAACAGGTTTTGGCAGTAAGATGTAATGCTGCATTCCGCCATCTACATTTACTCCCATGCAATAACGAACAGAGCTCATGTAAACGTCCGGCTGAACCCCGACTCTCATTCCCTTTTTCCAACGATCTTTCAGGTTCTCTCCTACTTCTTCAATTGTCAAAGATAATTCATGTCCTAAAATTGCAGGATCTTTATGAAAATCTCTGTTTTTAAATAATGGGTAATCATTTCCCATTCGGATCATTTTGATATCTGATGCGCACAACGCAACTGCATCAACTCTCGCTAATATCTCATCTTTTCCTGGCAGTTTCATTTCATATTTGGATGGTTTCCCATTAATTCCGAACGTTTCAATGCCATTTCCAAGATAATACCACGCATAATTCTCTTTTGGCATAACATCCTCCTTATCAAGGTTCGTAATTCTTCCAGATCTCATCTGCAACTGCTGGATTCGTTACGAATGTAAACATTTCTTTATTTTCCTCATATTGTGTATAAATCGGAACACCTGCTTTTAATCCAAATTCTTCATATGTTCTTGCTTCTTTTACGACCAACTGTGTTTCTTTATAATTTTTATTTTTCTCAAATATGATCTCATCATTTCTGACTTTTGGAAAATATGCAACACCTTTATGTCCTCTTACATCTTCATAATCAAATCCGTAATCTCTGACACACCATGCGCCAAATAACATTGGTACTTTCGGATCTGCGTTGATCGTGCAATGAGCCCATCCCGGCGGAACGATCACAACATCTCCTTCTTTTGCATGAACTGCGTAACATCTTCCCGGATCATCCTTTGCTGTTTCTTGCATATAGATGTAAGCTTCTCCTAACCATATTTCATATACTTCACAGGTTGATGCATTGCAGGATGGAGAGATTACATGAATATGTCCCTGGCTTCTTACTGGTTCTTCACCGACAATTCCATCCCCGAAGATCATAGCTCCATATAACAGATTTCTTTTAATCAGATCTTCTTTGTCTTTTTCTTTCCCAACATCCATTGCAACTGCATATACATATTCTGGACCGTCTACATTTGGATCACTTAGACTCTGTCTGATATCATCGAGTTTTCTCTTCTCTGTTATTGGTCCAAATACATCTTTTCCATATATGAATTCCATATTATCTGTATCTGCTTTAATATCAAATCCTGTATTCATATCTTTCTCCTTTATACCTGAACCGTTGCTTTGATCACTGCAATCTGTTTGTTTTCTGATCTTCCACATGGTGTGATTTCATATTCTCCTACACATTCTGGAACGATAAAAGTCTCTGCATAATGCACAACATATGGTTCAAAACTTCCATCGACTGAAGTAATCACGGCCTCTTCTCCTTCAATCAGATTTAACATATTGACGGATTCTTCTGTATTAAATGTTGTTTTCTTATCAAACCAGTAACGCTTTGTTTCTATGAATTCTAATTCATGTAATCCTGTTTTCTCCACTTTCAGATCTTTTGTATCTTCTAACACTTTGATGACGCTGATCAAATTATCCTTTACCCATTTTGTTGTTCTGTCATACTGAATAGAGTGGGAACCTCGTTCAATATTGACCGGTCTTGGTTTGCCATCCAGTCCAACTCTTCCCCAGTCCCATAATTTCATTGTGAAAATATATGGTGTTGCACTGATCTCAAGCACCATCGCGTCACTTCCTGAACAATGGATCGTTCCCGCAGGGATCAATACATGATCATGTTTTTTAATCGGAATCTTATTGATATATTTCTCAGCATCAAAAAGTTCATCTCCTTCTTGTGCTTTCTCCAATGCTGGAATCAACTGATCTGCTGTAACGCCATCTTTCACTCCAAGATATACACAAGCTCCTTCGTCTGCATCCAAGATGTAATAACTTTCATCCTGTGTATAATGCATTCCAAAATTCTGCTGAATGTATTCCGTCAATGGATGTACCTGCAAGGATAAATTCCCGCCGCCCATTGTATCCAGAAAATCAAAACGGATCGGAAACTCTGCTCCGAATCTTGAAAATACCTTTCGTCCTAACAATTCTTTTGGTTTTCGTTTTACCAGATTCATCGCTGGCATTTCGATAATGATATCTCCGATCTTTGCATGAATGGAATTCTCTTCTGGCACTCCGTCAAAACACCATGCAAAATTATTTTCTTTTCGTTCCAGTTGGCATACTTCTTCCATCCATCGTCCACCCCAGATTCCTTCGTCAAAATATGGTACAAGACGAAATGGCTGTTTGGAGAACTGCTCCATGATCTGATCAAATGTTACTTTATTGATCATCTTCGGATCAGCTTTTACATTTGTATCCAAAAGAAAATCTATCTGGTCAAAGATCTGCACCTTATGCCGGTCTAACATTCTCCATTCTACGAAATATCCTCTTTTATATTTTCTAAGAATGTCCTCATCATAATTTCCAACACCCCAGTTATCTAATTCTCCGCTTCGGTAACGAAGCTGAATCTCCCAACGGCTTAAATCTCCGTACACAAGAAGATCTGGTTTTGCAAATAAGGAAGCTCCTACACCGTATACAATCAGAACTCCTTTCTGAAACTGTTCGATCTCTTTTTGTAATTCTTCCTGTCGCTTCTTATCATAAAATTCAGACATCGTATGCATTCCAAGAATTCCAAAGACTCTGTCATCGGTAATATGATGGTGTAATAATTGTCCAAGGATCTCTTCTTCTATCTTGGCAGTCTCACAGAATATTGATTGATCTGGTGCAATCAGATCAATCAGTTTCTCGATTTCTTTTTGTCTGACACCATGATAATAATCAATAACAACTATGACTCTCTCTTTCTGTAATTGTTCTATCTTCATCTTCAGACAATCCGCAATCTCCTCGAATCCCCAAAATGCATGTGCATCTTTTTGTGTTATCTCTAAATAAGGTTCTTTCTCATAATTGGCTGTTCTTCCGTCAAAATACATTTTACTCTCCTTTCATCATTATGTTATAACCTTTGATTTGCTTTTATTATAATGTTATAACATTAGATTGTCAAGCATTTATTTCTTATAAATCTTGTTGTATTTTCTTTGCAGGACTCTCTGCCACAGCGCAATCCCTTCGGATGGTTTTTACGGAAAAATTTAAAAAGCCGTAAACAATTGCTTTGATGTTGCAACTGTCTACGGCTGTCTGGCATTTATGATATTTATTTTGTTAATACGAGTGAATATTTGTACTTTCCAGCTTTATAATATGTTAATGTGTATTCTACATGATTTTCATACTGGTCAAACGATCTTCTGGTACGGAATAAGACTGCATCTCCTAATTTGATCTGCAATTCCTTGCTGACCTGTTGATCGGCAAATCCTACTTCAATATCTTCAAATGATTTGCTGACAATGATCTTCTTCTCTTTTTCAAGATATTCATATAAAGAACCTTTATAAACCTCTTCATCTACCGTCAAATCCAAAGCCGCCGGCATATACGTAAAAATACTGCAAAATGGCTCATCTTCAATATAATATACACGATGAAGTTCATAAACATTCTTTCCCTTTTCAATCTCTAATGCATCTGCAATTTCTTTATCTGCTTTGACAACAGACATGTTAACTGAATGCAGAACATATGGGATATTCTTTTTCTTCATTTCATTTGTAAAATTACATAATGAATTCAAATTCTCTGCTATTTTCTTCTTAACGATTCTAGTCCCTTTCGCTCTTTCTCTTACAAGATACCCATCACTTACCAATTCATCAATCGCCTGACGAACTGTAATTCTACTTACCTGAAATAACTCCTGTAACTGTTTCTCTGTCGGAATCTTATCTTTATAAATGCCTTCTTCAATATTAGAAAGCAAAATGTCTTTGATCTGAGCGTATAAGGGGCTCGCTCCTTTTCCGCTCTCTAATTTGTATCTTTTCATGTATGAATTCCTTTCGTATTGTCTTTGGTTATTTCATTATAACATAACGTTCAAAAAAACGGAAGGCTGATAATTGTTCAATACCTGATTCTCTATTTTCTATTCTCTTCCTCAAGAGATGGTATCCTTAATTGTTTTTTTGTATATGATTCAATATTGTTTCCTGTCTTGATATGATATTTGCTTCGAATCTTTTGATATGTTAATTTCTTTTGATATACATTTTTTCCAGATAATCCACACATACGATTTAATGTTTGATCATGCATGATCACAAATCTACGTTTCCCCTTTTTATCCTTAGCAGTTTCATGAATGTCACACTCAACTGCTTGAAAACCTTCTTTTCCTGCGGCTTCGAATGCAGGAATTGAATTCTCTGGTGCATATTTCGTATATCCTCTGTGAGCAACATAACATATATTATTTTCATTTGCTGAGACATTCGTATTTAGTTGCACGATTATGCATATCATCATACAAAATGCTGTGATGTACTTTATTTTTTTCATATAATTGTCCTCCCCGTTAAATATCCACAACCAACTTCATAAAAATCCCTGTGGACCTTAAGAAAAACAGACCCAACATAAATACCCCGAATACCTCCGGCATATGATCTGTTGAATCTGTTTCTTCTTTGTCTACATACATAAAAGACTAGATACATCTTTCAAATTATTCAATAGAAAGAATCTCCATATTCGCCTGTCCTTCCACAGCTCCATATGTAAATGTGATCTTAGTTCCTTCGTCCATATCATTTAATTTATTCACAAGGTCTTCATCATTCACCATAAATGTCTGGTAACTTCCATCAGACATCTCAATCTCTACAGAACTTGTGTCTGCAAATCCATTATAAGTACCTGTTGCACTCTTTGGTTTTGCCTGTTCATCTTTCTTTGTTGCTGTTGTTGTCTTTGTCTGTTCTTTTGTGCTTTCTTCTGATGTTGCTGTTGGAACTGGTTTTTCTTCTTCTGTCGTGTCTTTTTCTGTGTTTTCTTCTGTTGTAGGTTCTGCTGTTGTCGTCTCGCTGTTTGTTGATTCAGGGCTGCTTGGGCTCTTCTTTCCGCAAGCTGCAAATGTAAATGCGCTTAGCACGATGATTGTTGAAATTAATAAAAATCTTTTTCTCATAGTTCATGTACTCCTTTCTGAGATAAGTTCAGTATATCCTATTTATACTTTCATGGCAAGTTTCTATCATATTCCTAGCCTTATTTTCATATCATTAGAGGTAGAACATAAAGGAGGATCTATGTTGAACGAAAAATATCAGGCACTGCTGGATCAATATGATATTTCTGTCTCTCATACCCGACGGGGCCGAGGCTGTGTTTTGTGTTTTGGGGAAAATGATGTCTATGCTTTATCCCAGACTTCTCTATCAGAAGAACGTCTTTGTGCTGTTTCTGAATGGACTTTGGCAATGCATGACCATCATTTTTATAAAACCGACCAGTACATTTTAAACAAAGACGGATATTTTCTTACTTTTGACCGGTATTACGAAACATTTGCGCTTAGAAAAACTTATTTGGGTACGGAATGCGATATTCATGCTTTAAAAGATATCAGATCTTCTGCGGAAAATCTCGCAAGCTTTCATAATCATTGTCTTGCTATTTCTTTTTCATCTGAAAATCTCAGAAAATATACATCCATTTCCACATATTATGAGCAAAAATATTTGGAATTAAAAAGTATTGCACGTTACATACGTAAACGCAAAAAGAAAGGTGTTTTTGAATATTTATTTTTGGAACAGACGAAAGCCTTCTGGGAACAGATGGAGCGTTCCATCCAAATCTTAAATAAAACCACACCTTCTCGCCGTGGATGGTGTCATGGGGCTTATAACCACCATAATATCATCATGACATCCTCTGCCCCTGCTACGATCCATTTTGAGCATTTTTATCATGGCTATCCGATTCTGGATGTTTATTATTTCCTAAAGAAGGCACTTGAGAAAAATAATTATAATTTTGCCTTTTGTGAAACCTTTTTATCTAACTATGACCGCTTTATGCCTTTGTCAAAAGATGATCTTTTATGCCTGTATGGATTGTTTTTATTTCCAGAAAAATTCTGGAAGATCTCGAATCAGTATATGGCACACAAAAAACATTGGATTTCTCCACGATATATCGAGAAATTAGAGGAGTTTATCCACAATAAAGAGGCTCGCTCGATTTTTCTCGAAAAATATGTACAAATTTATAATGTTTTTTCATGAGTTTTAAGGTATAATTAAACAAAAGGTATTTTTATAACTTAAAGGAGGAGTAATTTATGAACTACAAAGAAACTTATCAGGAAGATACAAAAAAAGAATTAACAGCTATCGAAAACGACGAAAATGAAATCAAAGAACGTTTTTACGCAGATCTTGCATTTGGTACTGCTGGACTTCGTGGAATCATCGGTGCTGGCATCAACCGTATGAATATTTATGTTGTAAGAAAGGCTACTCAGGGATTAGCTGATTATATCTTAGAACAGGGAACAGATAAGAAACGTGTTGCTATCGCATTTGATTCAAGACATATGTCTCCTGAATTCGCTGACGAAGCAGCCCGCACTCTTGCTGCTAACGGAATCAAAGCATTTATCTTTGAATCCTTACGTCCAACACCAGAATTATCATTTGCCGTAAGACATTTAGACTGTATCGCTGGTATCAACGTGACAGCCAGCCATAACCCACCGCAGTACAATGGATATAAAGTATACTGGGAAGATGGTGCGCAGTTTACAGATCCTCATGCTTCAGGTGTTACAGCGAAAGTTAATGCGATCACTGACATTTCAACTTGCAAGACAATGTCTAAAGAAGATGCCGTAACTGCAGGTTTATATGAGGTGATCGGTAAAGAAGTTGATGACGCTTATATCGCAGAAGTTGAAAAACAGGTGATCAACCAGGCTTCCATCGATGAGATGGCTTCCAAATTAAAGATTGTTTATACTCCTCTCCATGGAACAGGTAATCTTCCAGTACGTCGCGTACTTGACGATCTTGGATTTAAGAATGTATATGTTGTTCCAGAACAGGAACTTCCAGATGGTGACTTCCCAACAGTCAGCTATCCAAACCCAGAAGCAAAAGAAGCATTTGCATTAGGTCTTGCTCTTGCCAAAGAAAAAGATGCCGATCTTGTTCTTGCTACTGACCCTGATGCTGACCGTTTAGGTGTATATGTAAAAGATGCTAAGAGCGGAGAATATATTCCTTTAACAGGTAATATGTCTGGTTCTTTATTATGTGAATATGTATTAAGCCAGAAGAAAGAAAAAGCTGGATCTCTTCCAGCAGATGGTGCTGTTGTTAAATCTATCGTTACAACAAACCTTGTCGATGAGATCGCGAAGGCTTACAATGTGAAGCTGATCGAAGTATTAACTGGATTCAAATGGATCGGTAAAGAAATCCTTGGATTTGAGCAGTCTGGAAAAGGTACATATCTGTTCGGATTAGAAGAAAGCTACGGATGCCTGATCGGTACATATGCAAGAGATAAAGATGCTGTTTCTGCTACGGTTGCTCTTTGTGAAGCTGCTGCTTACTATGCAACAAAAGGTAAGACATTATGGGATGTTATGATCGACATGTATGAGAAATACGGATACTGCGTAGACAGCATCACAGCAATGGACTTCCCAGGATTAGAAGGTATGGATAAGATGAAAGCTATGCTTGCTAATTTACGTGAGAACCCATTAAAAGATATCGCTGGTTATAAAGTTCTTAAGATCCGTGATTACAGCAAAGATACTGTTCTTGATGTAGAAAGCGGCAACGTAGAACCTACAGGACTTCCTGCTTCTGACGTTCTTTACTATGAACTTGAAGGTGGAGCTTGGGTTTGCGTTCGTCCTTCTGGTACAGAACCTAAGATTAAATTCTACTACGGTGTGAAAGCTTCTAGTATGGATGAAGCTCAGGTTGAAAGTGCTAAATTTGCTGAGTGGGCTAAGGCTCAGGCATAATTTTTGAGTATGTAGTTGGCCAGCTGTAGGCTTTGAGTATATGATAAAAAATAAATAAACGACAGGAAACGTGGCAAAATTCCAATGCTGCTTTTCCTGTCGTTTATTTATTTTTTATCATATACCAGAAGTCTATAGTGTGAACAATTATAACAATTGAAAAATCTAAGTAGTTGTATCTATGACAGCCTACCTACAATTTCTCTGTAATATCTTTCAATGATTCCAAAATAATATCTGGTTTTACATCACTTGCTTCCACATCTTCCAGAGTACTTTCCCCACTTAATACCAGAATTGATGTAACATCACTTCCATCTGCGACTGCTATGTCTGTATAGAGTCTATCTCCAACGATCGCTATCTCTTCTGGTTTATAACCGGTTTCTTTGATGATGTAGTCTAGTGTGTGTTTAGATGGTTTTCCAAAGAATTCCGGGAATCTTCCTGTAGAAGCTTCTACTAATTTGGCCATGGAACCGCAGTCTGGAATAAATGTACCACCTTCCATTGGACAATTCCAATCTGGGTTGATTCCGTAGTATGTACAGCCATTTCTTATATAGTGGCATGCTTTGGATATTTTTTCGTAAGTTAGTGTTGTGTCAAATCCTAAGATCACAATATCTGGATTTTCATCTACCAACGGCATATTAAATGTCTTAAATTCATTGATCAGCGATGGTGTTCCTACAACATAAATAGTTTCCCCTGGATGTTTTTCTTTCAGATACTTGATCATAACATGACTTGAGATCATCATCTGTTTTGGCTCAATGTGAATGCCCATGTTACCAAGTTTATCAATATATGCCTGCTGACTCTTTGATGAGTTATTTGTAAAGAAATAATATTCTCTTCCTGTTTCTTCTACTTTATTTAAGAAATCTTTTGTAAAATCGAATAATTGATTTCCCAAATAAATTGTTCCGTCCATATCTAAAATAAAACATTTAATTTCCTTTATTTTATCAACCGTCATTCTTTATCTCCTTATATTTTCAGGTATAGAAAAAGGCTTTTGCTGTAGTGAACAAAAACCTTTTTTCTAAAGCATTATTACATTTATAGTAAAGTAGAATAATTCTACTTATACCCCTTGCCCATAATATGCATTTTCTCCATGTTTTCTGAAAAAGTGCTTGTCCTGCAGATATTGTGGTGCTTGTGAAACCTCTGGTTTCAGATGTTCTGTACGATATGCCATTTTGGCTACTTCTTCAAGAACTACCGCGTTATGTACAGCTTCTGCTGCATCTTTTCCCCATGTAAATGGTCCATGATTCGTGCATAAAACTCCTGGTACATAGATTGGATTTTTCTCTTTAAAGGTTTCAATGATCACCAATCCTGTATTCTTTTCATAATCACCTTCAACTTCTTCGGCTGTCAGTGATCTTGCACATGGAATCTCTCCATAGAAATAATCAGCATGTGTTGTACCAAAGGCAGGAATATCCTTGCACGCCTGTGCCCATGCTACAGCATAAGTGCTATGGGTGTGGACAATGCCGCCCAATGCAGGAAATGCATTGTACAATTCCAGATGAGTTTTTGTATCACTGCTAGGTTTCAAGCTGCCTTCTACCACATTGCCATCCATATCTACTATTACAAGATTGTCAGGAGCCAATTCGTTATAATCCACACCAGATGGCTTAATAACGATTAGACCTTTTTCATGGTCGATGGCGGAAACATTTCCCCAAGTATAGGTTACAAGACCGTGGCGAGGCAATTCCCTGTTTGCCTCGTAGACCT
>ENA-OVGB01002820-OVGB01002820.1-human-gut-metagenome-genome-assembly--contig:-NODE-2820-length-11544-cov-5.851249_pt1 | contig 11544 bp, 9 predicted proteins | sample MGYA00237767_ERZ505413 | MGnify/ENA primary metagenome ERZ505413 (study PRJEB26158, sample SAMN06016410) | human gut metagenome | biome: human gut; feature: ankylosing spondylitis patient; material...
AGTCACCTCTGCATTAGTCCTGATAAACATCCATTGAAGATAGTAAAATTAAGAAATGGATAACTATTTGTCCATATTATAACACAAACATGGCAGCTTTGTTGCCGCACAAAGAACTGACAGTAGAGGTTCGGAACGATATTTTGACGGTTTTGGCAGATGGACAGTCTACGGCAAGTACTTATAGGGATAAGGTTCTGAAAACAGAAGACTCGGCAAGCGTGGTTTTAAAGTATAATGACATCATTGCTATGAAACGAGCGGAAAGAAGTGCTTTGGTAAAAGGTATGGATGTGGTCTATATTTACCACGATACCATAGATGAAGCCAGCCACACTTCGGATACTGCTGTTTTTGCTGCGTGTGACAAGGCGATTTCAGAATTAAAGAACCTTGTGCGTATCATTGTAAATGAATTTGGCGGAACGAATATTTTAATTACGGCAGACCATGGATTTCTTTATACATACAGTCCTTTGAAGGAAGAGGACAAAGTAGATAAAAGAGGCTTTTTTGATGTGGATGTAACAAACTCTGACATTACAAAGAAAGAAAGTATCAAGCGATGTGTGGAGTATGGCAGAAGATATGCAATTATGCAGAAGGGTGTGCAACCAGATTACTTGATGCCTGTAAAATTCTTGGGCGGAAATACGGAATTCGATGGATTTGCACCGAGAGAAAGTATTCGTATCAAAATGAATGGCGGCGGTATGAATTTTGTGCATGGTGGTATCAGTTTGCAGGAAATGGTTGTTCCGGTGATTGAGTATCATTATCTCCGTAATGATTCTATGGAATACAAGCGTAATAAACAGAAATATGATACCAAACCGGTAACGGTTAATTTACTGTCCGCAAACCGTAAAATCAGTAATATGATTTTTTCGTTGAACTTCTATCAAAAAGATGCGGTCAGTACAAATCGTGAAGCAGCAACTTATCAAGTTTATTTTACAGATGAGGACGGCAAACAGATTAGTGATATTCAGAAGATTATTGCAGATAAGACCAGCGATAACGGTGCAGAAAGAACTTTCCGTTGTCAGTTTAATCTAAAATCTCTAAAATACAGCAATACAGCTACTTATTATCTGGTAATTGCAGATGAACAGGGATTACAGCTGCCACAGCGAGAGCCATTCCAGATTGACATCGCCTTTGCGGTGGACGAGTTTGATTTTTTTAGTTAATGCCATAGGAGGAGAGAAAGATGGAGCAAGGGTTACGGGTTACAGATTTTGCACATAAGAGGGTCACAAATTCGGTTGAATGAAAAAGTAACTTCCACCATGTGCCAATACTGATAAGTAAAGGGATTTTTGCAGAGTTAACTTCTACTAGATATAGATATTTACACAAAACAAAACTATAATATAAAGAGAAAACACCGTGTTTTTACGGGATTGGAACATCACCAAAGGACCGCTGGCTGTTTTTTTGCAAGGGTAACTTCCACCGGTCTGGAGAATACGATGCCGGAAATGAATGTGATATTTAGTGCTTTAACAGAGTGGGTTTTAATATCACCTGATCCGTAGGTACATCTTCAAGACTGCAAAGTTCCAATAGTTTTCTGTCTATCAGTAACTGAGCCAGTTTAAATGGGGTACAGCCGTTTAAACTGGCTCTTGCTACGCTATTGATATGGTTGGCTATCTGCGTTACCTTGTTCTGGTTCAGCCGTGCGAAACTTACGCCTTTGGGAAGGATATAACGGATAAATTCGTGGTTCTTTTCCAGCTTGCCTTTCTGCCAGGAAGACATAGGATCACAGTAGAAAACCCGGGATAAACGAGCTGTATTTCCAGGACGTTCAAATATTTCAGGGTCTTTAAAAGAGGAGCCATTGTCTGTGAGGATAACAGGGAATAACTTGTGGTATAGATCAGCTCCAAGCTGTTCATACAGCCAAAGGAAAACTTCCCTGATATTTTTACGGTTATCGGCTTCAAGTAAAAAAATGAGCATAAGGTTACAGTTACGAAATAACATAGTCAGGAGGACATTCTCAGATTTTCCACCAGCTCCTTCCACAACATTTAACTCTACAACATTTGTGTCTGGATATTCTTCAAGATATTTTTCAAAATGATGGTATGTCCTGTTTTCACGGTAGCCGGTGTTTTCAGGAGCTTTTCTGATCTTGTGACGCTTTTTATAGCGTACTTTGCGGGGGAGGTCCAAATTGATAGCAGTAAAATATCCGTGATCAATGTAGTTATACAGTGTACGGATGGAACAATCGATAAGATGTTGATTGGAAGCGTAAATATGAGATAATGGCTGCCCTTTAAGGAGAAAAGGCGAAACAGGAATGAAAGAACCGGCATTCTGAGCGTTTCTTCTGCAGGTCATCCTGATAATGAGGAACATGTATGAGATGCCGCCGTATCTCCTTTGAGATGGTAGAGGAATCTTTGTTTAACCTCTGAGCGATCTGTGTAAAGTTTTCGCCAATCTGTATTCCATGTTCGATAGCAGCACGGTCAGCGAGAGTAAGGTGTTTGTGGTTTCCAATATTATTAGTAGCCATAGATAAATCCTCCTTTGTAATAAAAATGGATCATTTCCGGCGATCGGAGGATATGGGCCAGTGTACCCTGGTATTTGTTATAGGATACCTTATTGCAGGACTAAGTTCCACCCCTAATTTCAATATAAGAACGTAAAGGACTAATGGTGGAAATTACTATTTCATTTAAGGTGACCCTACTTAATGAAAAAAAATTAGCACTCACCTCTTGATAATGGAAGTTGATTTTTGTCCTGCCTTGTGTATCCCGGAAGTGCCTGTTTTACAAGCTTTCCGGGACATTAGTCATTTTATCTGGTATTGTAAAGCAGTGTCAGATTTGTCGTAAATGTCGTAAATTTGTGGTCAAAAAATGATGAGAAATGGAGAGTGCTAATAAAATGAACGCAGGCAGCAAGGCAACTGCGTTCATGAGCAAGTAGCGAAAGCGGATTGCGAATGCCCTATTTATATAACGTACACGAATGTAAATGGATACTTGATTCCGAATCTTACGTATAAATCCGGTGAGCAGATGGAGCAACTTGGCAAGTATGGATTCTTACGTAGAGATTATCTGAAGAACCATAAAATTCTTTGTATCAGGTCATGCTTCTGCAGGACACTATTGGAGAGCATCTTCTGGAAGTGGACAAGGCAGCCAGAGAACGGGAAGAAGTGATTCTGAAACAGTTGACATGCATTTTCATATGTGCTATGCTTATGAAGATTTTGAAAGACAAAGAAAGAGTCTTTTCAAAGCAATTATTTTGGATCACTCCATTTGGGGTTAAGGCCATACGGACAGCCGGGTCCACTGCCGCTGATGGTAACTTTGGTTGCCTTATTGATTGAGTTAGAAGCTCAAATTTTATAAGTTGGTTCCTCTGATAACCACTATGCGCCTGATGTGCAGACTTGTGAAACGGTCAATAAGAGTAGTAAAAGTATGATTGCTATATAGACTCTGACATATATCATCTGGATTTCTATTTTATGTAAATACGAGGATTCCTGTATTTATTATAAGTCAATGGAGATAGAATCGGGAAGAATGATCCAAGCAGGTTTGCAGTTTTGAGGCAGCCTGCTTTTTTGTGTAATAGAAAATTCCGTTGGAATTTCCTGTTATATAAAAAGCTCTGCCGGGTAGGATACCACTGCAATGGAAGAGCAGATGGCGCTGGAGACGCCCCTTTACAGGCGGAGAATCCTGCAAACAGGATTCTTTATACAGACAAAGGAACTGGAAATGGAGACGCAATGAACAGAACTCGTTTTAAACTGAACCAGAATCGTGCACCAATTCACGAGGTTCTGGAAAATTTCCGGCGCATGAGGGTGGTACCCTTCGATGTGCCAGGACATAAAAGAGGAAGAGGAAATCCGGAGCTTACTGAGTTTCTGGGGCAGAAATGTGTAGGTGTGGATGTAAACAGCATGAAGCCTCTTGATAATCTCTGTCATCCTGTATCCGTGATCCGGGAGGCAGAAGAACTGGCAGCAGATGCCTTTGGAGCAGCTCACGCCTTTCTCATGGTTGGCGGAACTACAAGCTCCGTACAGACCATGGTGTTAACTGCCTGTAAGAGGGGAGACGAGATCATTCTTCCCCGCAATGTTCACAGAAGCGTGCTGAATGCGCTGGTTCTGTGCGGAGCAATTCCGGTTTATGTGAATCCGGAAGTAGATCAGAGACTTGGAATTTCTCTTGGAATGCGCCGTGAACAGGTGGCAAAGGCAATTAAGGAGCATCCCAATGCGGTGGCTGTGCTGGTAAACAATCCCACCTATTATGGAATTTGTAGTGACCTTCGTGCAATTGTGCGGATGGCTCATGAAGCAGGAATGCTGTGTCTGGCAGATGAAGCCCATGGGACTCATTTTTATTTTGGAGGAGGCCTGCCGGTTTCGGCAATGGAAGCTGGTGCAGATATGGCATCTGTATCCATGCATAAAAGCGGCGGAAGCCTGACCCAGTCCAGTCTTCTTCTGACTGGACCTGGCGTCCATGCAGGTTATGTCCGTCAGATCATCAACCTGACCCAGACTACCTCCGGAAGCTATCTTCTGATGTCAAGTCTTGACATTTCCCGTAGGAATCTTGCACAGCGAGGACGTCAGATTTTCCATCAGGTAGCAGATATGGCAGAATACGCAAGGGAAGAGATTAACGCCATTGGCGGCTATTACGCATTTGGAAAAGAACTGATGAATGGAGATTCGGTTTTTGATTTTGACATTACGAAATTAAGTGTGCATACTCTGGATATCGGACTTGCAGGAATTGAGGTTTACGACATTCTGAGAGATGAATATGATATTCAGATCGAATTTGGTGATATTGGAAATATTCTGGCTTATCTGTCAATTGGAGACCGTGCCCAGGAAATAGAGCGGCTGGTAAGTGCCCTTGCGGAAATCCGCAGGCGTTTCCAGAAGGATAAATCAGGGTTGCTGGATCAGGAATATATTGATCCCCAGGTAGTAACAAGCCCTCAGGAAGCGTTTTATGCAGAAAAATGCAGCCTTCCTCTCAGGGAAACGGAAGGAAAGGTATGCAGTGAATTTGTAATGTGTTATCCTCCGGGAATCCCAATTCTGGCTCCAGGGGAGCGAATTACCCCGGAAATTCTGGATTACATTGAATATGCCAAGGCAAAAGGATGCAACATGACAGGTCCGGAAGATCCGGATATATTACGATTAAATGTGCTGGAGCGTGTTTGAAAAAGGCTGTCTGCAAATTGTGACACACATCTTGCGGGAATGATTTTAAAACATACTCTGGCAGGGAGGTAAAGAAAATGGAAATGTGGTTTTCGGAATTTCATACACCGGATGTGAAGCATAGTATCCGGGTAAACCGTCAGCTCTACTCAAAGCAGAGCGACTATCAGCGAATTGATATTTTTGAGACACCTGAATTTGGCAGGGTTCTTACACTGGACGGAAATGTAATGCTCACGGAACGTGACGAATTTATTTATGACGAAATGATTACCCATGTACCTATGGCTGTTCACAAAGAAGCCAGGGATATTCTTGTGATCGGAGCAGGAGACGGAGGAGTTGTACGTGAACTGACCAGATATGACCGTGTCCGCCATATTGATCTGGTAGAGATGGATCCCATGGTAGTGGAAGCCTGCCGTGCCTATCTTCCGGGAAATGCCTGCAGGCTTGATGACAGGAGAGTGCACCTTCATTATGAAAATGCATTGAAATTTATCCGACGTTGTGAAAATAAATATGACCTTATTATTGTGGATTCTTCCGATCCTTTTGGTCCTTCGGAAGGCTTGTTTACCCGAGAATTTTATGGAAATTGTTATAATGCGCTGAAAGAGGATGGAATCATGGTCAATCAGCAGGGAAGTCCTTTTTATTCTGAGGACGCCCATGCCATGCAGCGCAGTCACAAAAGAATTGCCAGTACGTTCCAGATCAGTCGTGTTTATCAGGCGCATATTCCTACCTTTGCTGCCGGCTATTGGCTGTTTGGTTTTGCAAGTAAAAAGTACCATCCGGTGGATGATCTGGATTCGGAGGCATGGAGCGCCCTGAATTTTCGCACCCGTTACTATACCACAAGGCTTCACAAAGGCGCATTTTATCTTCCGGCTTTTCTGGAGGAAATGCTTCAGGAGGTGGAGGACTGATTTATGATTTTACCAAATATTGAGAATTTTATCGGCTGTGACAGCAGCTTTGAGGAAGCAGGGATTGTTCTTTATGGAGCGCCCTTTGATTCTACCACAAGCTTTCGTCCTGGAGCCAGGTTCGGCCCCTCTGCCATTCGTCATGAAAGCTTTGGACTGGAAACCTACAGCCCTTATCAGAACCGCGACCTTACAGATATTCAGGTATTTGACAGTGGAGATCTGGAGCTTTGCTTCGGTAGCAGTGAAATGGCGCTTGCTGATATACAGAATCGTGCCTGGGAAATTCTGGAAGCAGGAAAGATACCCTTGCTTTTAGGCGGCGAGCATCTGGTGACGCTAGCGGCTGTAAGAGCCGTAGCCAGAAAATATCCAGGGCTTCATATTATTCATTTTGATGCCCACGCAGATTTGAGGGATGATTATCTTGGTGCCCGTTTAAGCCATGCGTGTGTCATCCGCAGATGCCATGATATTCTGGGAGATGGACGGATCCATCAGTTTTGCATCCGAAGTGGGGAAAGAGAAGAATTCTGGTTTGCAAAGGAGCATACAGATTTTCATCCTTTTACCTTTGAAGGCTTGGAAGAGACCATACAGGAATTGGACAGGGAGCAGGTTCCGGTATATTTTACCATTGATTTGGATTGCCTGGATCCATCCGTATTTTCGGGAACCGGTACACCGGAAGCGGGAGGTGTAAGCTTCCTTGAACTTCTTGCGGCTATCCGGAAGGTATCAGAATTAAATATTGTGGGAGCAGATGTCAATGAGCTGGCACCTATGCTGGATCCAAGCGGTGTTTCCACAGCCACAGCATGCAAGGTGGTCAGGGAACTGCTGCTGGCAGTGGCGAAATAAAAACAGCTGCGATAGTGAAATATAAAAAAAGGAGATAAAAAACATGAGCAGAGTACTTGTAATCGGCTGCGGCGGAGTAGCCAGTGTAGCAATCCAGAAATGTTGTCAGGCAGATGAGGTATTTACAGAACTGTGTATTGCAAGCAGGACAAAAGAAAAATGTGATGCGCTTGCCCGGAAACTGGAGGGAAAAACAAAAACAGTTGTTACCACGGCAAAGGTAGATGCAGATGATGTAAACCAGCTGATCCAGCTGATCAACAGTTACAAACCGGATCTGGTAATGAACATTGCACTTCCATACCAGGATCTGACAATTATGGATGCCTGTCTGGCATGTGGCGTAAACTATATGGATACGGCAAATTATGAGCCCGAAGACACCGATGATCCGGAATGGCGGGCTATTTACGAAAAACGCTGTAAGGAAGCTGGATTTTCCGCATATTTTGATTATTCCTGGCAGTGGGCATACCGGCAGAAATTTGAAGAGGCAGGACTTACTGCACTTCTTGGCTGCGGCTTTGACCCGGGCGTTACACAGGCATACTGTGCATATGCATTAAAGCATGAGTTTGACCAGATTGATACTATTGATATTCTGGACTGCAACGGAGGAGACCACGGATATGCGTTTGCAACCAACTTTAACCCGGAGATCAACCTTCGTGAGGTAAGCGCTCCTGGAAGCTACTGGGAGAATGGACATTGGGTGGAAATTCCTCCGATGGCCATCAAGCGGGAATATGATTTTGACCAGGTTGGCGATAAGGATATGTATCTTCTTCATCACGAGGAAATCGAGTCCCTTGCCCAGACAATTCCGGGAGTAAAGAGAATTCGTTTCTTTATGACCTTTGGACAGAGCTACCTGGATCACATGCGCTGTCTGGAGGATGTGGGAATGCTTTCCACTACCCCGATCAACTATAACGGACAGGAAATTGTTCCCATCCAGTTTTTGAAGGCGCTTCTTCCGGATCCGGCAAGCCTTGGCCCCCGTACCAAAGGTAAAACCAATATTGGCTGTATTTTCACCGGAGTAAAGGATGGACAGGAGAAAACCTACTATATTTATAATATTTGTGACCATCAGGAATGCTATAAGGAGGTTGGAAGCCAGGCAATCAGCTACACGACAGGCGTTCCGGCCATGTGTGGGGCATTAATGATGCTTACCGGAAAATGGATTCGTCCAGGAGTGTATACAGTAGAAGAATTTGACCCGGATCCGTTCCTGGAGGCACTTGACAAATACGGACTTCCACGCAGTGAAAATCATAATCCGGAGCTGGTTGATTAATGGAAAAAACAGATATAAGACCACCCTTCGAAGCATCCGCCGGAATTATTCCACCGGAATTTCGGAAAATCAAGACGCCTTGTTATGTTCTTGACGAAACAGCGCTTATAAAAAATGCAGAATTAATGGGAAAGATTGCCGAAAAAACAGGATGTAAAATGCTCTTGGCGCAGAAGGCTTTCAGCAATTATGACTGCTATCACCTTCTGGAGCCTTATCTGGCTGGAACAGAAGCAAGTGGACTGTACGAAGCAAGGCTTGGCGCCCAGGAGATGCCAGGAAAAGAGGTACATGTATTTTGTGCTGGATACCGTGAGGATGAATTTGAAGAGCTGCTTTGCTTTGCAGATCATATAGTGTTTAACTCACCCTCCCAGCTTCTCCGTTTTGGAAAAAGAGCGAAGCAGGTCGGGAAAAGTGTAGGGCTCAGGATCAATCCGGAATGTTCTACCCAGGAAGGACATGAAATTTATGATCCTTGTGCCCCGGGCAGTCGTATGGGTACCACGAGAGCACAGTGGGAGGCTGCTGTGAAAATGCATCCGGATCTGACCGGATTATTGGATGGTATTCACTTTCACACCCTTTGCGAGCAGGATTCCTCTGATTTGGAAACTACTCTTGCAGCGGTAAAGGTGAAATTCGGAGATCTGATTTCTCAGGTAAAATGGCTGAACCTGGGAGGAGGACATCATATTACAAGACCAGGTTATGATATTGCACGGCTTGAAAAGTGCATTGAGGCGGCAAAGGAAGAATGGAAGGTGGATATTTACCTAGAACCTGGAGAGGCATGGGCTTTAAATGCAGGATTCTTTCTGACAACTGTGCTGGATGTACTGCAAAATGGTGATACACGGCTTGCAATTTTGGACGGAAGTGCTGCATGTCATATGCCAGACGTTCTGGAAATGCCTTACCGTCCGCCCCTTCTTGGAGCAGGGGAGCCAGGAGAGAATGCCGTTACAGTCCGTCTTGGAGGACCAACCTGTCTGTCCGGGGATGTTATAGGAGATTACAGCTTCCAAAAGCCTTTGGCATACGGAGATCTTCTCATGTTTGGTGATATGGCCATATATACAACCTGCAAAAACAATACCTTTAACGGAATGCCCCTGCCTGATATCTGGCTGCGGCATGGGGATGAAACCATGGAACGTCTGACGGATTTCGGTTACGAGGATTTTAAAGGCAGACTTGGACATCGCAGGAAATCAGAGTAGGTCTCCTGTAAAATTTGTAAAAAGACGTAAGTCATAGAAATGTGGCTTGCGTTTTTTGGTTAGGGCAGTGGATATGGAACTGGCATCAGCCGGATCCGAAAATATATAAGCTGCCATTTGAAAGGTAGAAACAGGGTTCAGTTCATTGCGGAAGTGGAACATATTATCAAGTACCACATCATAAGTTGCAATGGGGCGAGTTGTCTTAATATAACAATTTCTTTTGGAAATATGACGGATAATGGGAGTATAAAGGGCTACTGTCTGATTCGATTTCAGGTGCATGATCTTATCATGAAGAATCTTCTGGCTTTTCTGGAGTTCTGTGATCCGGTGTTCCATTCTTTCTTCAGCGGAGTTGAAAAATCAGTTGAAAAATTCTTATAAAATTAGCACTCACCTCTTGACAGTGCTAACAAATAGTGTTATATTTCTCCTAGAACAAGAAAAAACCACAGCATTTCCGATATGAGAGTATTGGAAGTGCTTTTCATAGAATAGGAGGAAAGCCTATGAATATCAGTAAATTTACACAGAAATCCATGCAGGCTGTCCAGGATCTTGAGAAGGTTGCTTATGAATATGGCAATCAGGAGATCGAGGAGGAACACCTTCTGTATGCTTTGCTGACACAGGAGGACAGCCTGATTCTCAAACTGATCGAGAAGATGGAGATCCAGAAGGAATATTTTATTGACACAGTGAAGAAAGCATTGGATGCTAAGGTTAAAGTTTCCGGTGGACAGCTTCACTTTGGTCAGTATCTGAACAAAGCGCTGGTCAGTGCTGAGGATGAAGCGAAGGCTATGGGAGATGAGTATGTCTCTGTTGAGCATCTGTTTCTTTCCATGCTGAGTAATCCAAGCCCGAGCATGAAGAAGATATTCAATGAGTTTGGAATCACCAGAGAGCGTTTTCTCCAGGCATTGTCTACAGTCAGAGGAAACCAGAGAGTTGTCAGTGACAACCCGGAGGCAACTTATGATACGCTGAATAAATACGGCGAGGATCTTGTGGAGAAAGCTAAGAATCAGAAGCTGGACCCGGTGATCGGCCGTGATGCGGAGATCCGGAATATTATCCGTATCCTTTCCCGTAAGACCAAGAACAATCCGGTTCTCATCGGTGAGCCTGGTGTTGGTAAGACGGCAGCCATTGAGGGACTGGCACAGCGTATTGTAGCCGGAGATGTACCGGAAGGCCTGAAGAACAAGAAGATTTTTGCTCTGGATATGGGCGCACTGGTTGCAGGTGCCAAGTACCGTGGTGAGTTTGAGGAACGTCTGAAAGCAGTTCTTGAGGAAGTGAAGAAGAGTGAGGGTGAGATCATCCTGTTTATCGATGAACTTCATCTGATCGTCGGTGCCGGTAAGACAGACGGTGCCATGGATGCTGGAAACATGCTGAAACCTATGCTTGCCAGAGGTGAGCTTCATTGTATCGGTGCTACAACTCTGGATGAGTACCGTCAGTATATTGAAAAAGATGCGGCACTTGCCCGTCGTTTCCAGCCGGTTATGGTAGATGAGCCGACCGTAGAAGATACCATTTCTATCCTTCGTGGATTGAAAGAGAGATATGAAGTATTCCACGGCGTTAAAATCACAGACAGCGCCCTGGTTGCAGCTGCCACACTTTCACACAGATACATTACAGACCGTTTTCTTCCGGATAAAGCCATCGACCTTGTTGATGAGGCATGTGCGCTGATCAAGACAGAACTGGATTCCATGCCGACAGAGCTGGATGAGCAGAGACGTAAGATCATGCAGCTGGAGATCGAGGAATCTGCCCTGAAAAAAGAGACAGATAACTTAAGCAAAGAGCGTCTGGCAGAACTGCAGAAGGAACTGGCAGAAATGAGAGATGCTTTTAATACCCAGAAAGCACAGTGGGACAATGAAAAACATTCCGTAGAGAAGCTTCAGAAATTACGTGAGCAGATCGAGGATATCAATAAACAGATCCAGAAGGCGAAAC
>ENA-OVGB01002821-OVGB01002821.1-human-gut-metagenome-genome-assembly--contig:-NODE-2821-length-11543-cov-4.093663_pt1 | contig 11543 bp, 6 predicted proteins | sample MGYA00237767_ERZ505413 | MGnify/ENA primary metagenome ERZ505413 (study PRJEB26158, sample SAMN06016410) | human gut metagenome | biome: human gut; feature: ankylosing spondylitis patient; material...
GCAAGCTCAAAAGCAGACGGGCGGACAAAAGCAAGCCCATGCCTGCATGGCAGCGCGTTGACTGCAATGCCTCTTACGTTGCACAGTGGAAGCTGGAACTGATGGCAAAAGAGATATTTCAGCAGGTTTGGAAAGATCACAAGCAGGAGATTCTAGACTATTATCGTGAGGAAAACGAGAAAAATGCAATCAGCCCGGACCATTCGGAAGAAATTGAGAAAAAGAAGCAGCTGATTGAGAAAACGCAAAATGACAGGCAGGAAGTGGACAGCATGTACAGGCAAAACCTGATCCCGCTGTCGACCTATCAAAATATCTGCGACAGGTATGACGCCTGTATTCGGCACGCGCAGGAGGATATGGCGGCGCTGGAAAGCAAACCGCGGTTCTACGATTTAAAGAAAATCGAGGAATCCCTGAACTGGGAAGAGCTGTTTCCGGATGGATATGTCAGCCGCGAATTTCTGGATCGCTTTGTGTCGCGAATCTTTGCGGTCAATGCGCAACGGTTTGTCTGGGAGCTGAAGCTGTCGGAAAAAAACTATTCGATGGAATGCGGCGTAATAGGCACCTTTCGGTTCCCTTACGTTACGACACAGGAATTGGAGGAAAAACCGGCAGCCGATAAAAAACGACGGGGGAAAAGAAAGGGGATGATGAGAGGAAAAAACACCAAAATCAAAGGACCGTATCCTCTGACGGACTCTATCTAAAAATGATTCGTGGGGACATTCCTACGCACATTTGGGCACAAGCAGACCCCTGCATGATTGTGTGCAGGCAGCCATCAAGTCGCCTCGCGGCTGATTTGCCAGCGAGTATAACCATTAAGTTGAATTACGAACAGGCTCGCGCCTATCGAAATTCGCGTGGTTACGTACTTTGACTGGGAAATTGGAAAGACCTTACAGTTAAGGTTCTTCTATAAATCCTATCAAGTCCCGAATTGCTTGTATCTGCAATTCGGGACTTTTTGTTTTATTTTGCCCCATTTTGTACATTTTCCTGAAAATGTACACGGTTTGATGGGTCAGACAAAAAAAGCGCACACCCCTCGGTGTGCGCTCGGATTTCACGTCTGCGTCGATTCCCGCAGGCTTACCTGGTAACCCAACTCCATGCGGGTTTCAACAGGCTGCCCCTGCAAGGCGCACAGCAGCTGCTGCGTTGCTTTTAAGCCAAGGATATCCGCATTAAACTGCACGGCGGAGATGGGCGGCACGGTATTGACCAGATTCTCATTATCATACAGCGACGCCAGCCGGATATCCTGCGGCACGCGCAGGTTCAGCTGCTTGAGCATATTCAGCGTCAGCTGTGCCAGCCGTTCGTCCATGCACAGGATGCAATCCGCCCCGCGCTCTACAGCCTGCTGCACAGCCTCCATGCGCAAATCGTCGCTTTCCAGCTCTAAAAACAGCAGGTTTTCGTCAATTTTTTGCCCCATCTTGACATAAGCCTGCCGGAAACCCTCCAATCGGGATTGGTTGACGGTGTACAGCATACTGCCGCCCAGCAGCGCGATATGCTTCATGCCCTTCATCAGCAGCAGACTGGTCATCTCACGGCAGCCGCCCACCTGGTCATGGTCAACGGAAAGTACCTGATCGTCCTCCGGCTGACCGATGGCGACAAACGGCACCTTGCGCGCCTTCAGCAGCGGGATCAAGGGGTCACGCTCCAGTGTGCGGGTCAAGATCAGACCATCGATTTTGCGGTTATCCAGCAGTCGCTCCACAGGACGGGTTTCGTTTTCGTCCACCAGCGTCAGCAGGACATCGTAGTCGGAATCCCCGGCAACCTGATAGACAGAGCGCATCACCTTGCGCAAAAAGGGCAGCTCAAAGTCGGAAAATTGCGTGGAAATCACCAGCGAAATATTGTAGGAGCAGCGCTTCACCAGCCCGCGCGCCATCATACTGGGGGTATAGTTATGCGCTTTTACATAGTCCAGCACGCGCTGGCGGGTTGCTGCGCTGATGCGCCCGTTGCCGGATATGGCACGGGACACGGTTGTCTTGGATATGCCAAGCGCCTGCGCGATTTGCGTGATATCGATCAACTTGTCGTTCTTCGGCAAAGGTGGCATGGTTTCTCATCTCCGATATGTATTTACTTTTATCATAATCGTTTTTTGCCGAATCGTCAATTATTTCTTGCGTAAAGCTTCCCCTTGCACAGCCCTCACACCGTTCGTCTGCACAGTTTTTTGCGTAATTTACGGCACAGGGTCTGTATCTCCTGCGCGGTTTCGGCGGTGCATGGATCGGGCGCAAACTGTGCCGCCTGTACGGCATCCAGCAGGTGCTGCACGGTTTCGCGGTCCGTCTGCGGGCAATGCGTTTGCAGAAATTCCGCAAATGCCGCTTCGTCAGAGGACACCTCCGCCGCCAGCCCGCAGCGCCGCATCTTGCGATGGAGCGCACAAAATTCTGCCTGTACGGTCTGCAAAGGTGTGCGCCTTGCACGGCGCAGAAGTGCCAAGGCCAAGACGAGCAGCAGCAAAACCGTAGGCAGCACCCACAAAAGCGGGACGCTTTGCGGCGTTTCAGCAGGGGAGTCGGCCTCCTGCCGCGCGAGCAGGGGTGTATCACTGTCTGCGGCATTTTGCCCTGCCTGTGCGGCATCGGCGGCAAGCTCGCCCTCGGTCAGTTCGGCTGTCATACCGGGGGTGACCTCCAGCGGCGTCCAGCCCTGCCCGGAAAGGTAAATCTCTGCCCAGGCGTGGGCGTTATCGTCCTGCAAAACGGCACGGCAGCTGCCGTCGCCCGCAGCGGTAAACAGACTTTGCGGTGCGGCGTAGCCTACCACATATCGGGCGGGCAGCCCCACCATGCGGCACAGCAGCACCGCTGCCGAGGCAAACTGTGTGCTGCTGCCCGCGTGGCTCTCGCTCAGGAAATACAGCAGCGGGTCGGTGTCGTCGGGTGTCTCGGCGTCCGCGCTGTAACGGCAGTGCTCGTTCAGCCAGCTGCGCACCAGTGCGCGTCGGCCATCGATGTCATCATCCCTGAGTTTGCGCTCCTTCACCAGCGCAGCCAGTTCCTTGTCTATGGCATCGTACCCGGCACCGTCGGGCACATCCAGGCAGCGCGCACGAACATACGCGGCGTAGGCGCTTTCCAGACGGTCCAGCACCCCCGCGTCATCATCGCCACGGGCCGCCAGCAGCTCCTCTGCCTGTTTGCGCGGAAAATAGTAGAACATATCGTCCTGCACGGTCTGCCCCGCTATGGCTCCGTCGCCGTCCGGCGTGTAGTAGTCGTTAAAATATGCGTTGTACGGCGCAAACGTGTAGGCATCGTTTGCATGCAGACGCTGTACGGTCATTTGCTGCGGCTGTGCGCCGCTGTATGCCGCGCGCAAAAACGGCAGGTTCGCAATGGCAAGCCGCCCATCGCCGTCGGTTTTCCAGTTTGCTGCGGCACTGTCGAAGGCAGCGGCATTCCCTGCCTGCCAGCTTGTGCCGTCATAGTCCACGCCGATAAACCCGCGCAGGTAGACGGTCTCCTCCGGCTTGGCGTCGGTCGTGACCATTATATCCTCCAGCCCCGTCAGCGCCAGGCCGTCGCCCCGTGTCAGGCTGCCGTCCTCCACGCCGCCCGCAGCAGCGCTGACATGGAAATTCAGTGCCCCGCCGCTGATTTTCGGCAGCCACTCGATCGCCGCGCTCAGCCCGGCCGCGCAGACTTTGTCGGTCACAGGCTGCAGCGCGTTCAAGGGCAGCATCAGCACGGGGCGCAGTGCCAGGGCAGGCAAAAACAGCACCGCGCAAATGGCAGCCATGCCGACACCGGCCAGCCTTTGGTTTGTGCGGTGGGTCTGCAGGTTGGCGGCATAGACAGCGGAATCCTTGCCGCGCCACAGCCGTTTGCGCACCAGCGACCGCGCCGCCGCACAGCTTCCCAACCAGCCCGGCAAAAGCAGCAGCCAGCCCAAAACGGCACGGCCCGTCCCCGCTAACAGCGTGAACACCACGATCGGCAGAAGCACCGCCCCCAGCAACAGCGCGTCGGTGTGGCGGGCTGTCAGCGTGGTCAAAAACATTGTAAACGGCACTGCCGTCAGCAGCGCAAACAGGCCCATCTGCGCCGAAACCGGCGAGGCGGACACCACAAAATTTGCGTTGAAGCGTGTATTCAAGCACAGCCTGACGGCATCCGCGCACTGTGCCGCACCGGCCAAAAACGGCTGCTGCACGGCAAACAGCAGCACCAGATACCCCACGGCCAGCGCCAGCGCCGCGCCGTAACGGCCCGCCTTGGAAAGCGGGACGCGGTGCAGTGCCGGCCACGCCGCACACAGTGCCGCCACGCCAAGCCACACCCAAATCGGCAATGCCAGTGCAAACGCACCGTTCAGTGCCGTCAGTAAGCCCAAGGCCAGCAGTTCCGAAATCAGCAGATCCGCCGCCGTTTCCGCCATGGGGTGGGCAGCGGCCTTGGTGCGGGGCAGCAGCACACGGTCCACAAATACCAGCCCCGTAGCGGGGTCGGTGTCCTTGCGGCGGGTCAATCTGCACAGCCGCTTTACGGCGGCCTGCCCAAAGTGCAGCAACTGCTGCGGCGCGTCGGCCCCCTCTGCCAAAACGCTGCCCGCAGGGTCAGCGCGGTAGGCTGCGCCCAACGGCTCGCGAACGGTCAACTCGCCCACGCGGGCGGTCAGTTTCCAGTGGATCAGCTTCGGTGAATCGCCTGCACGGTAGGGGCGCAGATCATAAACGCCGTCGGTCAAATCGCAGCCCGCCGCAGTCACTTTTTCGGCGCAGTTCTGCGGTTTTGTGCCTGCGCCGTCGTCCTCGCCCTCGGCGGGGGGCAGCACACACAGTTCTCTGCTTTGGGGCGGCACGGCGCAGTGCGCAGCAAACAGCCCCAACAGGTCGCGCACGGTGGCTTCCCGCACACGGAACCGCCACAGACCGCTTTTTGCTGCGCGCAGGGTCACGCGCAAATCGGCACACTGATGCGGGGCCAGCATCGCGCCGCAGGGCAGTTCAATGGCCGTTCCGCTTTCGGCGTCCACAGCCTGCAAAACGACACGCAGCTCCGGCATGGGCCGCCGCCCGTTGTTGTGCAGTTTCACCAGTACGGCAAAATCCTCGTCGGGGTGCACGGGGCGGGCAGGCAGCTGCAGCGTTACCGTCACATCCCTGCGCAGTGTGCGGACATACCACGCCAAAAAGCCGACCAGCAGCACCGCCAGTGCCGCCAAAAAGACCGCAAACGACGTGCGGCTGACCGCTGCCGCGGCAAACAGCACGGCCAGCAGCAGCGCGCAGCCCACCTTACCTGCCATGGAACGGTTTCTCCGGGCGGGGGCGCGGCACGGTGTGCAGAACATCGTCAAGGATATTCTGCACTGTATCGCCGCCGGTGCGGGCCTGCTCGGTCAGGCACAGACGGTGGCGGGCCGCATCGGCAAAAATCGCGGTAATATCCTGCGGGGCCACATAATTGCGCCCGCCCAGAAAAGCCGCCGCGCGCGCCATACCGGCCACTGCCAGCGACGCACGGGGCGAAAGCCCCAGCGTCAGGCGGCTGTCCTGCCGCGTCGCGCGGGAGAGCTCCACGATATACCGTCTGATTTCATCGCTCATATATACTTCGTCTACCTGCTGCTGCATAGCCAGCAGGTCGTTTTTGTCCATCACCGGCTGCACACGGTCCAGCAGGGCACGGCGCGGCTGGCGGGACAAAATCTCCATTTCCGCCTCCGCATCGGGGTAGCCCATGACCACGCAGACCATAAAGCGGTCCAGCTGGGATTCCGGCAGCATCTGCGTACCCACCGAGCCGACGGGGTTTTCCGTTGCAAAAACGGTAAACGGCTGCGGCAGAACGCGCGTCACGCCGTCCACCGTGACGGCGCTTTCCTCCATGACTTCCAGCAAGGCGGACTGGGTGCGGGCGCTGGTACGGTTGATTTCATCGGCCAAAAACAGGTTGCACATCACCGCGCCGGGGTGGTACACAAATTTGCCGGTTTCCTTTTGGTACAGCGAGAACCCCACAATGTCGGACGGCAAAACGTCCGGCGTGAACTGCACGCGGTTTTGGGTCAGGTCCATAGCGCGGGCAAACGCCTGTGCCAGCGTAGTTTTGCCCACGCCGGGGATATCCTCAATCAGCACATGGCCGCGGGCCAGTATCGCCATCATGATTTTCAGCACGACTTCCGGCTTGCCCAGCACCGCCTTGCTTACCTCGGCTGTAACGGCCAGCGCCTTTTCGTTGATATTCTGCATGGGTCAATCCTTTCTATGCCTGCGCCAAATCAGCATACAGCCGATCACGGCGGCAATCAGCAGGCATCCCGCCCACAGGGCGTTGTTTTCCAGCCAAATCATCCAGTTGGAGTACGCGCCGCCCGCGTTTTCGCCGCCGCCCTCGTGGGGCAGGGGAGTGATACTTTCGGGGGTGACTTCCTCCAGCGCGGAGGTACCGTCGGCCTCCACCGTCACTTGGCGCGGTGCGGCGTCCCAGGTTTCGTCACACTCGGCCAGGTCTGCCGCATGGGTGGCGGCCTCTGCGTCGGGGTCGCGCTCGGCTATCACCAGGTAGCGCTGGGTGTTTTGGGTGTAGGGGTGGCAGGTCGTCAGGGTAAGCAGGTCGCGGCCGGGCTGTATCAGCACGGCGTTTATGTCGTCCGGCTGTATAATTTTCAGCTCGCACACACGGTAAACCAGCGTGTCCCACGGCGTTGTCAGGGTAATTTTGTCGCCGATTTGTATCTGCTGCACGTTGCGTAGCATTTCCGCGCCGTAATAGCCGCGGTGGGCGGCAATGACGGTGTTGGTGTTTTCGCCGCCCAGCGGCATGGAGGTCTGCCCCAGCAGTGCGCCGCCGCGGGCCATGTTGGCCGCGTTGGCCCCCAGATAAACAGGCAGTTCCAAGTCCAGACGCGGTATCCACAGCGCGGCGATAACGTCGTCGGGCAAGCCGTAGCCCGTCAGGTCAAAGGCGGGGGTCTCGTAGGCAAAGGGGTCTTTCAGGCCGCTTTGGCCTTGGGCAAAAAGCTGTTGGTTGTAGGCCAGAAACGCGTCGTACAGTTCGGGGTAGGCGCGCGCGGGTTCGGCGGCGGAGGTTTCGGGCGCGGCGGGGGCGGCAGCTTCGGCGGCCTGCACAAATTTTTGCACGGTTTTTGTGCTTTTCTGCTCCGTCAGATATCGGCTGACCGTGGGCTGCAGCATCAGCCCAACGCCCAGCAAAATTGCCAGCCATGCAAAAATTTGCAGAAACAGGCGTTTCATCAGTCTTCCTCCTCGCGCTTTTTGCAGCGGTGCAACAGCAGCAGCAACAGCAGCGCCTCGCCGCCGATAACCACACTGCCCGTCACGCTGATCCACGGCCAGGCGTCCACAATGCGCTTTACCACGTTGCCGGTATTCAGCTGTTGGTACTGCACGGTCTGCGGCGTGTCGGGCTGCTCATCCTCTCCGGTATACGGCACACGGGCGCCGCGCACAAGCATACGGTGGGTGTTGATGGCATAGGGTGTGCAGGTGACCAGCGTGCAGTAGTCCCCGCCGGGGATAATTTCCAAATCCTCGGTGTTTTCCGGCTCCACGACCTTGACCTGATCCACCTGATACGCCAGCACCTCGTCCATGATGTGGAGGTAAAAACGGTCGCCCTCGCCCAGCTTGTCCAGGTCGGTAAACAGTACCGCCTCGGCCAGACCGCGATGCCCCGTCAGCACACTGTGGGTGCCCGCACCGCCCAGCGGATAACTGGAGCCTTCCAGATGTCCGACGCCCTTTACCAGCACATCGTCGCTTGTGCCCTCATAAATGGGCAGGTTTACGTCAATTTTGGGTATGGTAATGTAGCCAAGGCTCTCGCCCACATCCAGCATGTCCACATAGCTTGTGCCGATGTCGTCCGCTTCGCCCGCCGCGTCGCGGTCGATGGCATTGTTCAGCTGTTGGTTGTAGCGGCGCGCAGCCTCCTTGGCGGCGTCGATTTTCTCGGCGTCCATCGACTGCACGGTGTCGTTGTAGCTTTCAATGACCGAGCTTGCGTGGCGCTGTGCCACCGCGTTGCTGACAACGGGGTACATGCCCACGCCGATGCCGGAGACGATCATCAGCGCAGCAAAGCCAAGTTTTAATTTGACGGTGGTTTCCATTGCAAAGAGCCTTTCTGTAAAGGGTTGACGCACTGCCACAACCGCCCATAGGGGAAGAACCGTTTCCGGCCCTTCCCCTATGGATTACCCGTTTATTTTGCTGTGGGTGTTTGGATGGTGTGCATTACGCACGGTTGGATTTCTTTTTCAGGCTGAACAGAACGCTGACGCCCGCCAGAACCAGCAGCACACCGATACCGCTGAACAGCAGCGTACCGAAACCGCCGGTGACAGGCAGCGTAAAGCCCGCACGGTTGACGATTTCAACCGTTTCTTTGCTGGGGTCGGCCACAGGAGCGCTATCTCTCGTGTAGGTCGGCGTAGTTATTGTAGACTTGGTCTGGTTGCCATTTGCATCATACGTTGTCGTGGTTGTCCATGCAGCAGTATAGGTAAGGTTCAGTTTTGCATCCACAGGCTTAGACAGCAGGTTGTAGCCGTTCACGGTCTTGGTCTCGACCAGTTTGTAGGTGCCGGAGGGCAGACCCGCTGCGGAGACGTAGCCGTTTTCGCCCGTTGTAAGGGTCTTGACCTTGATCCAATTTTCAGCAGAGTTAGTGGTCAAGCCCAGTTTTACGGCATCGTCACCACTGATAGCGGCGTATTCTTGGCCGCAGAAGGGATACTTACTATTTCCATTCAGTGTTTCCGTATCCACCTTCTTGTACAGGTCAAAGGTAACGTCCTTAAGACCCGCTCCGTCCTTGGTGCCGCCCTTGGCAGTCTTGTGGATGTTCAGACCAAAGGTGTAAACAACGCCCTTGTCCGTGATTTCGTAGGGCTGGTTGCTGTCAGGTCCTTCTTCGATATCGGTGCCGGTTTTGCGGGAATAGACGATCTTGGCAGTGTTCACGTTGCCATCACCGGCAACAATTGCACCACTCTGAACGGTAGCGGTATAGGTAATAATGATTTTACCACCTGCAACAGACTGGAACTTATCGCTCTTCTTCGCACCAAAGTCAACCGTCATGGTTCCGTTGGTATCAATATTCAGCGTATAATCCGTGTTTTCCTCAAACTTAACCTCGGTTTTGCCCGCGTCAGCCTTAATGCCCTTGACGGTAACGGGATTTGCATTATGTTTCAACTGTTTTACATCCGTGGTATCGGTAACCTTGAAGGTTTTCAGGCTGGCGACGTTTTCAGGGACTTTGATAGTCAGGGTAAACGGCACGGCATCGCCAATACCGTAATCCGCTTCATGTTCAGTTGTGGTGCCGTCGCGCTTGGTGACGGTCTTTTCAATGTCGGGCTTGTAGTTCGTGACGGTCAAAGTAGTGCCGGTAGTGTCAATGGTAAAGCTTGCGTCACTCACTTTATTCGTATCGGTAATGGCAGGGTCAGTTGCCGCCACAGCCTTGCCATTTTTGTCAATGTCAAAGTAGAATTTGCCTGTGGTGTTCAGGATATAGCCCTTGTCATTATTTGCGGTATAACCTGTTTCTTGCAGGTAGTAGCGGCCTTTGGCAAGGTTATCTAAAGTGATTTTGCCATTCGTATCCGTGGCAACGTCAGTTTTTACCGCAGTATAGTCATCATCTGTGTCATTCTTCTTGTTCAGGGTAAATTTGACGCCTGCCAGCGGTGTTGTTGTACTTCCCTGTTTGCCTTGCTTGACAAGGTTTACCGTGCCTTTGGCAATGCTGTTTTTGGGGTAGACAGTCACATCATACAGCCATTGCTTTTGGTTTTGACTGGCCTCACCCTCTGCCGTGTCGCCAATGCGGGTCATAGGAATCGAAACCAGGAACGGCTCCGCGGGTACGGTAACAGCCTGCGGGGCTTGGGTTTCAATCACAAGGTACATACCGACATCGAGTCCGGTGAATTGGGCCACGCCTTGCGCATTTGTAAGCACTTGTTCCCTATAAGCAGTAATCCCTTTTATCAGCCCTGCTTCCGTCTTATTTTCATTATAGTTAGTAAAGTAGTCCTCAACTTCTACCTGCTTGCCAGTTGGGTTATCATTATAGTAGGCAAGCAATGCGTCTGTATCCATGACCTGATAGAGGGTAAAGCCTGTATCCTTCAATGCTGCCCCCTGCGGACTCACCATTGTTTCGCCATCACCATGGTCACCTTCTTTTTCGCCACTATCCATTGCGCGCTTATAGATGGTGATAGAGCCTTCTTTTTGGGTATCAATCGTGCTGGTGCTCGTCGTGAGCGTCGGCGTCGTGTCGTCTGCCGCCATGGCGGGCATGGCGCAGAGGCTCAGGGCCAGGGCGGCGCTGAGGACTGCGGTAAATAAACGTTTCAGTTTCATCTTGTTGCATACCTCTTTCTTTCTATGTTGTTTTGTGTAGAGGGCTTTTTTAGGGGGTTCAGGAATGTTTGCCCCCTTTCTTATTGTATCGGAACACCAGCACCAGCAGCACAGCCACCAGTGCGGGCAAACCTATCAGCAGCCACAGGCTGGGTGCGTCCGCGCCCGTGTGCGGCAAGGTAAAGCCCTTGCGGTTGTAAATGGTCAGGGCAATGTTGCACACGCCGTCGGCATCTGTGGTTTTCGCGCCAAACGCCGCGCCATCGCGTAGGCATTGCCCGTCCGCTTTCAGCGTAAATTCGATGGGCTCGGCCAGCAGGGTGTAGCCCGCGGCGGTTTTGGTTTCGGTCAGGCGGTACTCGCCGGGGGATAGGTCTGCAAAGGTAAGTTGACCTGTTCCCGCGCTTGCGCTGCCCGTCACGCCTGTGCCGATTGTCACAAACGTGGTGTTGTCATCGTTCAGTTTTTCCGGCTTGAACTCCACACCGCCCAGCAGGGGAGTGGTTGTACCGTCTATGCCCATTTTGGTAAGGTTCAGGGCAAATTTCGGGTCGGTGCGCTTGTTGATCAGGGTGATTTTGCCATCGGCAAGGGGGTTCTGCGATGCGGTGTAGGTATATGTGCCAATCGTAACCGTACCTTTTGCCGTAAACGTGCCGTTTTGGGTTGCGCACTCCGCCACGCGGTACACATATTCGGGGTTGCCGGTGACGTTGACATCCGTCTTGTCCAGACGTTTAAACGTGTGCGTCCACGTTTTGGACATATAGTCGTATTTTAGCTCGACAGCGTCCATAGACGGCACGTCTTGCCACGCGCCGGTTGTGTCATTCACATGGCGGCGCTCCAGCTTGACCCAAATCGCATCCGGCAGTTTATCGGTCAGCGGTTTGCCCTTTGCATCCTGCCACTGCTTTTCTACCTCAATATCCATCAATTGGTGTGCCGTGTTAGTAAAGGTGGCGGTGACTTGTGCTTCGCCGGTAACCGTGCCGCGCACACCGTTGTCCACGTCGTACTTTGCGTCAGTGGCATTGCAGGTTACGCTTTTCAGGCTGCCATCGGTGGGCGGTGTTTCAACTACCCGGAAGCGTGTGCCAACGGGGATGCCGGTAATTTCCCAGCTTCCGCCAACTGGTATGGTATT
>ENA-OVGB01002826-OVGB01002826.1-human-gut-metagenome-genome-assembly--contig:-NODE-2826-length-11537-cov-3.222435_pt1 | contig 11537 bp, 10 predicted proteins | sample MGYA00237767_ERZ505413 | MGnify/ENA primary metagenome ERZ505413 (study PRJEB26158, sample SAMN06016410) | human gut metagenome | biome: human gut; feature: ankylosing spondylitis patient; material...
GAATGCCCGTGGACCACGCCCGCCGTCGTCGGCCGCATGATCCTTGAGGTGTTCGCCTTCCGGTCGCTGTTCCGCAACACCCGTGCGGAACGCACCACCATCGACGGAACGCCGCGCATCACCTATTTTTCCAACAAGTGGCTGTGGGTGTTCGCCCTGCTGTTCCATTACAGCATGCTCGTGATCATCATCCGCCACGCGCGCTTCTTCCTTGACCCGGTGCCCGTGTGCATTGCCGTCATCGAATTCGTGGACGGCGTGTTCCAGGTGGGCGCTCCCCGCTTCTACCTGACCGACGCCTTCATTCTCGCGGCTCTCGCCTTCCTGCTGCTGCGCCGCGTGTGCACGGAAAAGCTCCGCTACATCTCCCTGCCCGCCGACTACTTCGCGCTGTTCCTGCTCATCGCCATCGCCGGTTCCGGCATCTGCATGCGCTACATCTCCAAGGTGGACATCAACCAGGTGAAGGAAGTCATCATGGGTCTTGCCACGCTGCAGCCCGTGGATCCCTCCGGCATAGGTTCCATCTTCTTCATCCATGTGACGCTCGTGAGCGCGCTTCTCATCTACTTCCCCTTCTCAAAGCTCATGCACATGGGCGGCGTCTTCATGAGCCCCACCCGCAACATGAAGTGCAACACCCGCGAAGAGCGCCACGTGAACCCCTGGAACCCGCCCAAGAACTACCATACCTACGCCGAATATGAAGATGATTTCCGTGAAGCCATGGTTGAGGCCGGCATCCCTGTAGAAAAGCAGCCTGAACCCAAGACGGAAGCCTAAGGAGTTACTGGTCATGGCAAAAATGCCCACACCCGAAGAATTGCTGGCGGCCACGCCCGCTTCCTTCCCCAAAGAGGGATGGATGGACACCAAGCCGGATTTTCATCCCGGCAGCTTCTGCTATCCCGCCAAGACGGAAATACTGAAAGGCCTCGGCTTCGAGAACGCCCACGACTGGGCTCCCGACAACGAGGACTGGGAACTGCCCGAAAACTGGGAGCAGATCCTTCACAACTCCCTGCAGGACGCGCTGAACAAGCATCGTTCCCTCAAGGTGTTCATGGACTGCTGCGTGCGCTGCGGCGCCTGCGCCGACAAGTGCCACTTCTTCCTCGGCACCAACGATCCCAAGAACATGCCCGTGCTGCGCGCCGAACTTCTGCGCTCCGTGTACCGCAAGGACTTCACCACCGCAGGCCGTCTGCTCGGCAAGTTCGCCGGAGCCCGCAAGCTCGACAAGGACGTCATCAAGGAGTGGTTCATCTACTTCTACCAGTGCACCGAATGCCGCCGCTGCTCCCTGTTCTGCCCCTACGGCATCGACACCGCGGAAATCACGGTCATCGTGCGCCAGATGCTGCTCGACCTCGGTCTCGGCATCCACTGGATCATGAACTCGGTCAACGACTGCAACCGCACCGGCAACCACCTCGGCGTCCAGCCCCATTCCATGCGTGAAATCGTGGAATTCCTCTGCGACGACATCGAGACCATCACCGGCATCCGCGTGGATCCGCCGTGGAACGAAAAGGGTCATGAAGTCATCTTCATCACCCCTTCCGGCGACTACTTCGCCGATCCCGGCATCTACACCTTCATGGGCTACCTCATGCTGTTCCATGAAATCGGTCTCGACTACACGCTGTCCACCTACGCCTCCGAAGGCGGCAACTTCGGTTCCTTCGTCTCCTTCGACGTGGCCAAGAAGCTGAACGCCAAGATGTACGCGGAAGCCGAGCGTCTCGGCGTCAAGTGGATCCTCGGCGGCGAATGCGGCCACATGTGGCGCGTGGTGAACCAGTACATGGCCACCTACAACGGCCCCACCCCGCCCAACATGGAAGTGCCCGTCTCCCCCATCACCGGCACGGTGTTCAAGAACGCCGCCGCCACCAAGATGGTGCACATCGCCGAGTTCACGGCCGACCTGATCAAGCACAACAAGCTGAACCTGCGCCCCGAGCGCAACAACCACATCATCACCACCTGGCACGACTCCTGCAACCCGGCCCGCGCCATGGGCCTTCTGGAAGAGCCCCGCTACATCCTCAGGCACGTCTGCAACAACTTCGTGGAAATGCCCGAGCACACCATCCGTGAAGAAACCTTCTGCTGCGGTTCCGGTTCCGGCCTGAACGCCGAGGAAATCATGGATCAGCGCCTGCGCGGCGGCTTCCCCCGTGCCAACGCCCTGCGTTACGTGCACGACACCAAGGGCGTGAACTGGATGGGCTGCGTGTGCGCCCTCGACCGCGCGGCTCTGCCTCCGCTCGTGGACTACTGGGTTCCCGGCGTCACGGTCAGCGGCCTGCACGAACTTGTGGCCAACGCTCTGGTGATGAAGGGCGAAATTCCCCGCACCATGGACCTGCGTCAGGAAGATCTGCCCTTCCCCGATGAAGACCCCGCCGCCTCGGAGGAAGCATAAATGTATAACGCAAAATTCGTCATACCCGGCATCATCGTATTCGCCGGGCTGTTCACCGCGCCCTTCTGGATCAATATGCTTTCTTCCGGTCACGAAGAGGTCAAGGTGGAGCTCCCCACGGAACCCGTCAAGTTCTTCGGCGAAGAGCGCACCCAGTGCATCGAGCCGAGGGAATGGATGGCCGCCAATCACATGGAACTCCTCCTCGAGTGGCGCGACCAGGCTCTGCGCGAAGGAAAGCGCATCTACGTCGCTTCCGACGGCAAGAAATGGGAAACCAGTCTGCAGAATACCTGCATGGCCTGCCACAGCAACAAGGCCGAATTCTGCGACAAGTGCCACAACGCCAACAGCGTGAACCCGTACTGCTGGGACTGCCACGTCGTACCCCAGGGGAACAATCATGAATTCGAGTAGACGTTATTTTCTCAAGGTCGCAGGCCTGTCCACCTTCGCCCTGGCCGCCGGAGCGGCCCGCGCGGAAGCGGCCGAGGCCTCCTATGAAGCCTATCCCGAGGAACGGAAGGCCAAGCGCTGGGCCATGGTCATCGACACCCGCCGCATTCAGACGGTGGAAGACATGCGCCCCATCGTCGAGGCCTGCCACAAGGCCCACAACGTACCCACCATTCCCGGCAAGCACGAAGTGAAGTGGATCTGGGACGACACGTTTGAACACGCCTTCGCCAACGATCCCTCCCCGATGCTTCCCGAAAACATCGAGGACCGCCGCTTCTTCCTTCTGTGCAACCACTGCACCAATCCCTCCTGCGTGCGCGTCTGCCCCGCCGGCGCCACCTACAAGACGGAAGGCGGCCTCGTGGCCATCGACTATCATCGCTGCGTGGGCTGCCGCTTCTGCATGGCCGCCTGCCCCTACGGTTCCAGAAGCTTCAACTTCCAGGATCCCCGTCCCTTCATCAAGGATCTGAATCCCGCCTACCCCACCCGCATGCGCGGCGTTGTGGAAAAGTGCACCTTCTGTGCCGAAAGGCTGGAAAAGGGCCTCATGCCCGCCTGTGTGGAGGCTTCCAACGGCGCCATCATGTTCGGCGACCTCAACGACCCGAACTCCATCGTCCGTCGTGTCCTCGCCAAGAACTTCAGCATGCGCCGCAAGCCCGATCTCGGCACCGATCCCGGCGTCTATTACATCATCTAGGAGGGAACCATGGTTGAAAAAGTTCTCAAGGGTTCTCCCAAGTACTATCTGTGGCTGATCTTCCTGCTGGCCATCATAGGCTATGCCTTCATCGTCTATGTGTTCCAGCTCATCTACGGCCTTCAGATGACCGGTCTTACCCGCAACACCTCGTGGGGCTTCTACATCGCCCAGTTCACCTATCTCGTGGGCGTGGCCGCCGCGGCCGTGATGCTGGTGCTCCCCGCGACCTTCCATCACTACCATCCCTATCACCGCGTGATCGTGTTCGCAGAATTCCTCGCCATCGGCGCGGTCATCATGTGCATGCTCTTCATCGTGGTGGATATGGGCCAGCCGCAGCGCGTGCTGAACATCATCCTGCATCCCACGCCGAACTCGGTCATGTTCTGGGACGCCACGGTGCTTTGCGGCTATCTGCTGCTGAACGCCGTCATCGGCTGGACCTCGCTGGAACATGAAAGCCGTCACGTCCCCGTGCCCCGCTGGGTGAAGGTGCTCGTGGTCGTCTCCATCTTCTGGGCCTTCTCCATCCACACCGTCACGGCCTTCCTGTACGCAGGTCTCCCCGGCCGCCATTACTGGCTCTCCGCCATCATGGCCGCCCGCTTCCTCGCGTCCGCCTTCTGCGCCGGTCCTTCCATCCTGCTGCTTGCCCTGCTGCTCTTAAAGCGCCTCACCGGCTTCGATCCCGGCAAGGCCGTGGTGAAGTCCCTTTCCATCACCATCGCCTACGCCATGGGCCTGAACATGTTCTTCTACGTGCTCGAACTGTTCACCGCCTTCTACAGCGGCATTCCCGGTCATCAGCATCCCATCACCTTCATCTTCAACGGACATGAAGGTCTCGATGTGTGGCTGAACGGCTGGATGTGGGTGGCCGTGGTGTTCGCCTTCGTGAGCATCTTCCTTCTGGCCATTCCCAAGTTCCGCAACAACATGAAGATCCTGCCCTGGGCGCTCGTCATGCTCGTCATCGCCTCCTGGATCGACAAGGGCCTCGGCCTGCTCATCGGCGGCTTCGCCCCCACACCCTACGAGACCTATGAAGTCTACACTCCCACCTTCTGGGAAGTCTCCATCGGTCTCGGCATCTTCGCCGTGGGCGCCCTCGTGGTCACCCTGCTGTGGAAGATCGCCATCGAAATGAAGCGTGAAGGCGGCGAGCCCTTCGAACTTGCCGAATAGCAGTCTGCCGGATTCTCCGGCCGCCTCATGCTGAACTGCAAAAGCCCGGACGGTCCGCCGCCCGGGCTTTTTACGACTTTCGTCCTGACGCCCCATGCCTCCAGGCCGGACAGGGCCTCCTGCCCGATGCGTCGCTCAGTCCCTTTCCCTGCCGGGCGAAGGAACCCGCCGCGCTTATTCCGCATGGCGACGCAAAAAGTTTCCGGTCCGTCTTCCGCGCCGGCAGGACAGCCGCAACGCCCCGGATGCCGCACCTCGCGAACTTTACATCCGCAGCACGGAAAAACGTCGAAGCCCCTCCCCGTCGATACGCCGAGACGCATGTCTCCAGGCCCGGAACTCACCCGTAAAAACGTTTCTCTTCTCTTTTTTTCGACACGTGCGGCCCTGCCCCTCCCGCCTGCCTGTCTTGTTCCGAACAAAAAGACAATCACAAGCCGCCATCCCCTGCGCCGCAACAGGGAAGTCCGGGAAAAGACAGGAAAAAGGCCGCCTTGACGGGCATGGGGCCCCATGGGTATAACGTCATCATCATTTGTGTACCCTGCGCTTGCGCGCTCCTTCAACAAAAAGGACACTCATATGGCTCTTCATATCGTCGACCATCCGCTCATCCGCCACAAGCTCGGCCTGCTCCGCAAGGAAAGCACTTCCACCAGCGAATTCCGCATGCTGGCCAAGGAAGTGGCCCGTCTGCTCACCTACGAAGCCACGAAGAACCTTCCCACGGAAAAGAAGGTGGTCAAGGGCTGGGCCGGTCAGGTGGAAGTGGACTATCTGGCAGGCAAGATGATCACCATCGTGCCCATACTGCGCGCAGGTCTCGGCCTCATGGACGGCGTGCTCGACATGGTGCCCGGCGCGAAGATCAGCGTTCTCGGCATGTACCGCAACGAAGAGACGCTGGAGCCCGTGGAATATTACAAAAAGCTGGCCCGCCGCATCGACCAGCGCGTGGCCATCATTCTCGACCCCATGCTGGCCACCGGCGGATCCCTCATCGCCGCCATCGACGTGCTCAAGAAGGAGGGCTGCAAGCAGATCTGCTCCCTCAACCTCGTGGCCGCTCCCGAAGGTGTGAAGGCCGTGCTCGACAAGTATCCGGATGTCGAGATCTACGCCGCCGCCCTTGACGATCATCTGAACGAACACGGCTACATCATTCCCGGACTCGGCGACGCGGGCGACCGCATCTTCGGCACGAAGTAACGTGCCGGACACGGAACCGGAAATCCGGCGTCCGTTCCCGCATGCCCCGCAGAAACGACACTCCGTCATCAGGCCCGGAAGGCTTTTCCTTCCGGGCTTTTTTCGTCAGACGGCCGCCCCCTCCGGCTCCGTCGCCAAAGCTTCCCAAAATTCTTCTCCCGCTGAAAAGCGGAACAGGCAAAACGTCAGTGCCAGCACGCTCCGCCCGGAGAGCTTCGCCCGGGTCCCGGCAAAAGCTGCCGCTCCCCCGACGGAAGCCGGCTGTTGACGCGTCCGTTTCCGCCACTTAAAAAGAAAAGCACCGCATCCGGGAATGTTCCGCCGCAGACGAAGGTCCCTTCTTTCTCATCACGGCAGTCCATGTTGTCGTCTCCCGTCTTCCCCGAAGCGCGGAACCAACTTTTACAGGCAGGTCTGCATGGCACGTTATTCTTCCACAATAAGCAACAAGCACATGGTCGCCGTGCGCTTCAGCTCCCTGGGCGACGTGGTGCTCACCACGGGCGTTCTTCTCGACTGGCACGAAAAGCACGGAACCATGTTCACGGTCATCACCAAAGAAGCCTTCGAGCCCGTCTTCAACCACAATCCCGCCGTGCTCAACGTCATAGGCTTCGACGAAAACGATCTGCACGGTCAGACGCAGGCCATGAACTTCCGCGGCCTCATGGAAAAGTACCGCAACTCCCCCCTGCTCGACCTGCACCGCAACATCCGTTCCGCCATGCTGGCGCGCATCTGGCGCGACGCCATCATCTGCTACAGCAAGATGTCTCTGGCCCGCCGCATCTTCCTGTGGAGCAAGGGACGCTTCTTCGGGGAGGAGCTGCGCCGCTACAACGTTCCGCAGCGCTACGCCATCGGGCTCTACGACAAAAAGGACGTGCCTTCCGCCTCGGAACTTCGTCCCCGCATCTTTCTCACGCAGGACGAAAAAGTGCGGGCCGAAGAACTGCTCGCCCCGCTTCATGCCGACGGCGAACCCGTCGTGGCGCTGCATCCCTTTGCCACGCATGAGGCCAAGACCTGGCCCATGGACGTGTGGCTGCGCTTTGCCTCCATGCTCGAGGAGGCAGGCATAGGATATTTCTGGGTGGGACAGGGCGAAGGGCTGCCCGAAAAGGAAGAAGCCCGCAGCTTCGTCAACAAGACGGCCCTGCGCGAACTGTTCGCCCTCATCTCTGCCGCCGACGTGCTCGTCACCGGCGACTCCGGCCCCATGCACATCGCCACGGCTGTGGACACGCCCGCCCTTGCCATGTTCGGCCCCACCTGCCGGGAATGGGGCTTCTTTCCTTCCGGCGAGAAGGACCGCGTGGTGCAGCTTGCCATGTCCTGCCGCCCCTGCTCGCTGCACGGGTCGGGCTCCTGCCCGAAGGGCAACGCCTGCATCATGGGGATCACTCCGGAGAGCATGCTCGAAGAGCTCAAGGACATGCTCGCCTAGAGGCGCGGCAAGACGAAGAAAAAGACTGTCATCTCCCGCACTTGCCGAACATGACGGGCGAAGTGTGGAACCATGTGATTTTTCTATCATTTCTTCGAGAAAAAGATTCTCTTCGGTTGACCTGCCCCTTCTCTGATGCTAGAGTGGGGTATAAAGTAATATCAGAAGAAGCTCATGCGTCAGCGCATGACTTGTTCTTTTATCGGCAAAAGCCGCGACCTTCCCGCCGCCATGGAAGCCTTCGCGGAAAAATCCTGTCTATCAGCGCCAGGAGGGCCTTATGCAAATCTCCATTGGTCTGGGGAAAGAAGGCGCGGAAGAACGCCTTGAAAAACGTGGCGTCTCGCGTCGCGACTTTCTGAAATTCTGTTCTACTGTGGCTGTGGCCATGGGCATGGGGCCCACGTTTGCCCCCGCCATGGCCAAGGCGCTCACGTCCGCCTCGCGTCCCGCCGTCATCTATCTGCACGACGCGGAATGCACGGGCTGCACGGAAGCGCTTCTGCGCGCCAGCAAGCCCTTCATCGACGAGCTCATCCTCGATACCATTTCCCTCGACTATCAGGAAACCATCATGGCCGCTGCCGGTGAGGCCGCGGAAGACGCCCTTCATCAGGCCATGAAGAACCCCAACGGCTATGTCTGTGTCGTGGAAGGTGCCATCCCCACCGCCATGGACGGCCTGTACGGCACCATCGGCGGCCGGACCATGTACGCCATCAACAAGGAAGTGCTGCCCGGAGCCAAGGCCGTCATTTCCTACGGCACCTGCGCCTGCTTCGGCGGCATCCCGTCGGCCGCCCCCAATCCTTCCGGCTGCAAGGGCGTGAACGACTGCTTCGCCGATCTCGGCATCAAGGCCATCAACGTTCCCGGCTGCCCCCCGAATCCGCTGAATCTCATCGGCACCATTGCCGCCGTGCTCTCCGGCGTGAAGCTCGAGCTCGACAAGCTGAACCGTCCTCTGGCCTTCTACGGTCATACGGTGCATGAGCTGTGTGAACGTCTTCCCCACTTTGAAGCCGGTGAATTCGCTCCCTCCTTCGATTCCGAAGAGGCCCGCAAGGGCTGGTGCCTCTACAAGCTCGGCTGCAAGGGCCCGGTGACCTACAACAACTGCCCCAAGGCCCTGTTCAACGACGTGAACTGGCCCGTGGCCGCCGGACATCCCTGCATCGGCTGTTCCGAACCGAACTTCTGGGACAAGCTGACCCCCTTCTATGAAAACTAGCGAGTAATGCCACCATGAGCGAAGCAAAAACTACTCCCCAGAGTTCCTATACCGGGCCCATCGTGGTGGACCCGCTTACCCGTATCGAGGGCCATCTCCGCATTGAGGTGGAAGTCGAGAACGGACGGGTCAAGGATGCCAGAAGCTGCTCCACCCTGTTCCGCGGACTGGAAACCATCCTGAAGGGCCGCGATCCCCGCGATGCCCAGTTCTTCTCCGGCCGCACCTGCGGCGTGTGCACCTACACCCACTCCCTGGCGTCCACCCGTGCTCTCGAAGACGCCATGAAGATCGAAATTCCCGTCAATGCCACGCTGATCCGCAATCTCGTGCTCGGCATGCAGAATCTGCACGACCATGTGGTGCACTTCTATCACCTCCACGCCCTCGACTTCGTGGACGTGGCTGCGGCGCTCAAGGCCGATCCGGCCAAGGCCGCCAAGCTGAACGCCTCCATTTCTCCCCGTCCCACGAGCGAGGATGAACTGCGCGCCGTTCAGGCCAAGGTCAAGGCTCTTGTGGAAAGCGGTCAGCTCGGCCCCTTCACCAACGCCTACTTCCTCGGCGGACATCCTTCCTACTATCTGGACCCCGAAGCCAACCTCGTGGCCACGGCCCACTATCTGGAAGCCCTTCGCGTCCAGGTGGAGATCGCCCGTGCCACGGCCGTGTTCGGCGCCAAGAACCCCCATCCTCAGTTCCTCATCGCGGGCGGCGTGACCTGCTACAACGCCCTGCGCCCCGACACCATCGCCCAGTTCAAGGCGCTCTATCAGAAGGCCCGCGCCTTCGTGGAGCAGGTGTACATTCCCGACCTTCTGCTCGTGGCGGGTGCCTACAAGGACTGGGCCTCCATCGGCGGCGGCGTTTCCGACTACATGGACTTCGGCGAATTCCCGGGCAAGGAACGCGATCTCACCACCCGCTGGCTCAAGCCCGGCGTCATCTACAACCGCGACCTCAGCACGGTGCTGCCCTTCGATCCCTCGAAGATTTCCGAGCACGTCCGTCACAGCTGGTTTGAAGGCGACGAAGCCCGCGCTCCCTATCAGGGCGTGACCGATCCCCGCTTCACCAGAATCGGCGACCCCGACCGCTACTCCTGGATGAAGGCCCCGCGCTATGACGGCCATGCCATTGAGACCGGTCCTCTTGCGCAGATGCTCATTTCCTATGCTCAGGGCGACAAGCTCGTCACCGACACCGTGAACACGGTGCTGAAGGCCCTGAACGTCGGTCCCGAAGCCCTGTTCTCCACCCTGGGCCGCACCGCCGCCCGCGGCGTGGAAGCCGTGGTCGTGGCCAACGGCGTCGGTGAATGGCTCCAGCAGCTTGAAGACAACATCGCCAAGGGCGACAACAAGATCTGCATCAACACCGAAGTGCCCAAGAACGCCGAAGGCGTGGGCTTCGTTCACGCGCCCCGCGGCGGCCTGTCGCACTGGATGGTCATCGAAAACGGCAAGATCGCCAACTTCCAGATGGTGGTGCCCTCCACTTGGAACCTCGGACCGCGCTGCGCCGAAGGCAAGCTCTCCGCTGTGGAAGCGGCCCTCGTCGGCACGCCCGTGGCCGATCCCAAGCGTCCCGTGGAAATCCTGCGCACCGTGCATTCCTTCGACCCGTGCATCGCCTGCGGCGTGCACGTCATCGACGGCCGCACCAATCAGGGCTATGACTTCAAGGTCCTGTAGCGCTCACTGAAACATGCAAGGGGAGGACGGCTCGTCCTCCCCTTTTTTCGTGTCCGGGCAAGGAGAAACAAGAACGGCGGACAGCGCAGTCTGCTCACGGGCCGCGACCTGAACACGGATGCCCTTGTCCGTTTCGTCCGCTCCTTTCTGTCCTGCCGATGGCAGGTCATGTCTCCCCTGACAAAAAACATGCCGCGGCGACGAACCGGACAAAACACGGCTCGCCCATGCAGAGCGGCTATGCACGCACCGGCCTGCCTTCACAGATTTCCCGGAGCACGGCAGGACTCGAGCCTTTTTCAGGCATCCGTCTTTCCGGCAGCTCCGTCCCCCTTTTCAGGCCGCGGAAGCCCGCTTTCCGGCCTTTTCGAGAGCATTATGGAACGTATTCTCATTCTTGGCGTAGGCAACATTCTTTTCACCGATGAAGGCATAGGCGTGCGCACCCTTGAATGGCTTCAGGAGCACTACGTCTTTCCCGAAAACGTCACGCTGGTGGACGGCGGTACGCTGGGCATGGGACTCATGGACGCGCTTCTGCAATGCGACCGCGTCTATGTACTGGACGCCGTGCTCGGAGGAGACCGTCCCGGAAGCATCTACCGTCTCACGGATGAAGACCTCAGAAAAAGCATGAGCTTCCGCGATTCGCTGCATCAGACCGATCTTGTGGACACGCTCATTTACTGCGACATCCTCGGACACAGGCCGGAAGGCGTGGTGTTCGGCATGGAACCTTCCGATTACAACACCATGGAGCTCGGCCTCTCTGACGTGTGCCAGGCGGCCGTGCCCGCGCTCGCGCAGAGGCTTGTGGATGAACTGAACGCCATGGGCATGAACATCGCCGGGCGCTGAGTCCGTCTTTCCGCCCGTCATCTTCCGGCAGACAGATGTCGAAGCCTCGCCTTCCGCCGCCGCGGAAAACGAGGCTTTTTTCATGCCCTGTTTTCGGCGTTCAGCTTCGAGACTCCTCGCGACCGATACCGCCCGCCTTCGACGCCCCCTCTTTGACGGAGGCTTCTTCCTGCCCGGTACGGCTCCATGACTTCTTCTCAGGGAACGACCTCTTTTCCAGCTTTCCCGGACGTGTCCTCTTCCCCCTTCAGCAGAAACGCCCTGCCTCTTCAGCTTCGCGCACTTTTCGGCAGGTCGACTTCCTGAAAAAATGGACA